>APMI01001072.1_pt1 | contig 60108 bp, 46 predicted proteins | sample 667938 | NCBI WGS metagenome assembly APMI01 (sample SAMN01084076, study PRJNA167559) | wastewater metagenome | biome: Wastewater | place: Denmark: Ejby Moelle, Odense | collected 2011-11-28
AGTTTGAGGGCCCCCTCTGGTCCAGGAACGATCGTGGCGGGAGCCCAGCAGTGTTCCACAGCGCCATGCAGCTGAGTAATGCCTGTGTAGAGCAAGTCCGAAGTGATGTCACTTGCCCTGGTGGACCAATCGGGCCCGCTGGCGATTGTCATTCGCTGGCCAGTCGCGTCGTCGATCTCGAGCTGTGCGATGACCGCAGGCTCGCTGCTCCACGACGCCAGGTTCCAGCCCCAGACATTGACACCTCGAACAGACCAGAAACCACGACCCGTTCGCACAATGATCTCATTGGATCCTGCGTTCAGGAGGGCTGTCACGTCGTAAACCGAGTACGCGACGGAGTGACTGTAGTCAGTCTGGGCAGGCTCCAGGACGGCATCTTCGACGCGCCGCCCGTTGATGAAGAACGTGCCGTAGCCGAGACCGGTGCCGTAGAGCCGCGCCCTCACGGGCCTCTCCGGCAACCGGAAAACCTTCCTGAACTCGGGGTTTGGCGCGGGTGTGACGTCAACACCGAGCGCGAGCGAGCCAGAACCCACCTCACCGTCTCGGATGTGCGATTCAGTCAAGGGGATCGGGCTCACCCCGGGCACCAGTGGTGCCTCAGGCACTCCATGGGTCCAACCGATATGGCCGGAATCAACGTCAAGTTGAACCAGGTAACGGCCGGGCGGCAGCGGTGGGTCGGCAACAATGGTTGATGAGAATCGGTCGGGTGGAAGTCCGTGGTCGGCAATGACGGTCTCGGCAAGGACCTCACCGGCCGTCGTCGTCAAGCGCACGCGACCGCTCGGCGAACCCTGGTCTTCGAACCTGAGGTCGATCCCCGCTCCCAGGCAATCGCCCAAGACCGTGACTGGCTGACTGAGAGTGTTGCCGGGTCCGACCCACTCGACCCGGTCGCCCGGCATCGAGCGGATGACTCGGGTCGAGTCAGGCACCTCTCGACTGATCCACTGCGCGGACCAGTCCGACGGTCGCAGCAGAGCAGTCTCGAAGGCCTGTCCCGCCTTCCAATCGGACCAGAGGCCCGCGCCATCGAGAGTGCGGACCTGCCACGTGTGCACCGTCCTGCTCTGGAGGCGCGGGCCGTGGTAGGCCAGCTCGGGGAGGTCGGTCTGCACGATGCCCGACTCCCAGATCAGACCAGCGGGGCTGCTGAGCCGCACCTGTGCGGCGACTTGGTCATGGACGGGCGCCCAACTCAGTGACGGCTGCGGACCGGCCCAGGCAGACGGAGCCTTCGCTCCTGCGCGGGGGGGTGGCTGGGCGGTCATGTTGCGTCCTTGCTGCTCGACGGTGCCATGCACGTTGCCCCAAACCCTGGTCGGGCGCCCTTACCGTCGACGCAGTCCCTTCGGCTGTCAGACGCACGTAGACGAACACCGAGGGCGCCGACTCTGTCGATGGCGATCGACGCAAGAGCTCGGGCGTGCAACGTTCTACGCCGCAGGCTATGAGCGTCGCGGTCTGTAAGTCAACACCTCCAGCAACTGCATGACGATCTACACGAACGTCACCGAGACGTTGTCGGACGCCGCCACCTACGTCGGGTAGCCGGTTTCTGCGCAAGGGCTGTGCGCGGTCAGGTTCAGGTGCTCCGCTTGAGGCCGTCGAGAAGAACGTCCCGGAACTCCCACGACGCAGCGTTCTCGCCAGCGCCAACCGTGGCCAGAAGGTTTCCACACGGGGCCAGTTCGCGGCGCAGTTGCCGGCGCCCGGCGCTCTCCTGGGCTCGCGTCTGCGCCCAGGCCCGGGTCTCAGAACACAACCTCAGTGCGCTCGGGTGATGGTTGGCAAGGTAGGTCGAGGTGTTCGTCATATCGCCAAGTCTGAGGGGCTACAGTTCATGCGTCCAATGTCTCTTAGGCGAGTGTCCTATGCGCCAGTGTCATGGATCTGGACACAGACACACGTGTTCGAGAAACGGCCGGCCTGCTGATCATTGACTGGTCGGCGCAGCGCCATGGCGCGCACGATGAGCGGCGATGACGCCCGCGTACCAGGTGGCCGACTTCTTCGGGATGCGGTCGAGGGTCTGTGGGTCGACCCCGGCGATCCCGTACTTCACATTGAATCCGGCCGACCACTCGTAGTTGTCCATCAAGGACCACAGGTAGTAGCCGCGGACGTCGAAACCCTCCCGTGCGGCCAGGGCGATCCACTCCAGGAACCCACTGACGTAGGCGATCCGCTCGTCATCGACGAACGGGCTGGCCTTGGCCGACGGCCCGTCGGCGCAGCCGTTCTCCGTGATGTAGACCGGCCCCGTCCAGCCGTAGTCGTCACGCACCATGTGCAGGGCCTCATAGACCGCCCGCGGGTAGAACTCCAGACCGTTGTCGAGGAAGTTGCCACCAGGCTGAGGATTGCTTTGCGCCCACTTCTCCGGGTCGTGCTTGGAGGCATCGACGACGACGCGCGAGTAGACGTTGAGGCCGAGGTAGTCGATCGGCTCCTCGATGACCGCCTGGTCGCCGTCGGACACGTCGGGCATCACCCCCTCCGTCTCCAGGCGAGCCCGCAGCCTCGACGAGTACCCTCCGCCGCGGAGCGCGTCGAGGAAGAACCTGAAGCCGTCGTCCTCGCCCTGCTCGGCAAGCGCGACGTCCGCAGGCGCCTGCGTGGCGGGCTCGCGCTTCCAGATGTCCAGGACAATGCCGATCTCGCCCGGCGAACCGGCCGCGCGGAACGCCTGGACACCGCGGCCGTGCGCCAGCATCGCGTTGTGCATTGCCTGCCGGCCGGCTCGCGGGTCGCGGCGACCCGGCGCGAACCAGCCGACTCCGTAGCCGATCCAGAGCGCGATGGGCTCGTTGAGGGTGGCCCACCGGGGGACCCGGTCCCCGAGACGGTCGAACGCGATGGCCGCGTACTCCGCGAACCACTCCGCGACGTCGCGGTTCGCCCATCCGCCCCGGTCCTCGAGGGCTTGCGGGAGGTCCCAGTGGTAGAGGGTCACGTTGGGGTCGATGCCCGCCTCCAGGAGTCCGTCGACGACGCGGTCGTAGTAGTCCAGGCCCTTCTCGTTCACCCGGCCGGTGCCGTCCGGCAGGATGCGCGGCCAGCTCAGCGACAACCGGTAGGTGTCCAGGCCGAGCTGCTTCATCAAGGCGATGTCGTCGCGATACCGGTGGTAGGAGTCGCACGCCACGTCGCCAGGGATGTCCTCGAACACCTTCCCCGGTGTGTGCCCAAAGGTGTCCCAGATCGACGGCCCCTTCCCGTCCTCGTCCCACCCTCCCTCGATCTGGAACGCACTGGTGGCGACGCCGAACTCGAATCCGGGCGGGAGGATCAGTTCATTCATCGTCACAGGTGGGTCCCTTCGTGATCTGGTGGGAGCGGGAGGTCCGCCTCGAGCCGGATGATATTGGTCGTGGGCGCGGTGGCCCGTGTCGCCGTTGAACACCTTGCCAGGGGTGCGGGCGAAGGTGTCCGAGACCCAGGGGCCATGACCATCCTCACTCACCGCACCATCGATCTGGGAGGACGGGGGAGAGCCCCTGAGGAGCGCGGCATCCGAGCGCCCGACGATCTGTCGGTCGCAGGCTACGCTCTTGAATTGTTTCAAATAGGTGTCCTCGACCCTCTTGACACGTGCCCGTAACACGTTCTACCTTGCAGCGTAGAACGTTGCACAGTGTCTTGGCGAAGCGGATGATGAGGCAGCGGTCGTTCCTGCCCCGAGTCCTCGCGGAAGCCGCAATCCACGAGCACGGCCATAGGAAGGGCTACAGAAATGCGAAGGGTCAAGTCAAAACTCGCCGCCATAGCGGTAGTGCCCGCGTTGCTGGTTGCCGGATGTAGCGGAAGCTCCGGAAGCTCCAGCAGCACCTCCTCCAACCCCGGGAGCAGTGGCGAGAAGGACAAGCTGGTCCTCGGGATGACCGCCGACGTCAACGGATGGCAACCCAACGATCAGCCGTCCTACCAGGCGTGGGGCATCGATGCCGTCTATGACCGCCTGGTCAAGTGCCAGCCCGATGGGACCCTGACTCCGGCGGCGGCTACCACGTGGGAGCTGAGCAAGGACAACAAGTCGTTTACGGCGCACCTGCGGACCGGAATGCAGTTCTCGGATGGAACGCCCGTGGATGCCACTGCGGTTGAGGCGTCGTTCAAGCTCCTGGCAGCGTCCGCGTCCGACCGCTACGGGGGCCTCACGTTCACGTCCCCCGATGCGAACACCATCACGATCACCTGGGCCGACCCACAGCCCTTGATGAACACCCGTGTGTGCTCACCCCTGCTCGCCAGCGCCAAGTACCTGGCCTCCGGTGACCTCAAGACGGCACCGGTTGGCTCAGGGCCCTACACCCTTGACAAGGCCGGCACGAAGACCGGTTCGGTGTACTCCTTCGTGAAGAACGAGAAGTTCTACGATGCGAAGTCCTACCCGTACAAGCGCATCGAGACGCGCGTGATCACCAGCGAAACGGCGAGCCTGAACGCGCTCAAGACCGGGCAGATCGATGGGACGGTCATCACCGCACCGAGCTACGACGAGGCGAAGCGATCCGGGTTCGAGATCCTGACCCAGGTGTCGGGCCAGACCCAGTTCCTCCTTGCCGACCGCCAGGGAAAGAAGATCCCCGCGCTCGGCAACGTTGACGTGCGCCGGGCGATCAACATGGTGTTCGACAAGCAGCAGATCGTCGACAAGCTCTACAACGGTCACGGAGAGCCGATCTACCAGACCTTCCACAAGGGGGACGAGGCGTACGTCAACGTTCCGGACCCGTACCCGTTTGACGTGGAGAAGGCCAAGGCCCTGATGAAGCAGTCCGGCTTCGAAGAGGGCTTCACCCTCACCGTGCCGACGATGGAGGGCCAGGCATGGACGGTCATGCTGCCCTACGTCACCCAGCAGTTGGCTCTGCTGAACATCAAGGTCGAGCAGAAGGCTCTCACCGGCCCGAGCGCCATCGGAGATCTGCTCAGCGGCGATTACCCGGCCCCGCTGTGGACTGTCGGCAGCCCCAGCTCCCTCGAGGACATCACCATCCAGGTCAACTCGTCGGGCTTCTGGAACGTGATGCATCAGCCCGACGCGAAGGTGGACGCCCTCTGGCAGCAGATCCTTACCGGCGACCAGCAGCAGAAAGTCGCGGCGCAGCAGGAGATCGGCAAGTACGTGCTCGACCAGGCGTGGTTCGCGCCGATTCTCTCCCCGGGAGTCTTCTACGCCTACAACAGCAAGAAGCTGTCGGTTCCCAAGATCACGGACGTCGGCCACCTTCACCCGCTGCTGATCGATTTCAAGTAGTCGATCACGTCGACGAGAGGATTCCGACGATGGCCCTGCATGTCCTAAAGACTCTGGTGCGCTCGCTGGCCGTGCTCTTCCTGGTCACGATTGCGACGTTCTGGCTGATGTACGGGAACGCGGTCGGTATCGCTCGATCGACCCTCGGCCTGCAGGCGTCTGCGGCCGACGTCCAGCGCAAGGTGACGGAGCTCGGACTTGACCGTCCGCTCCTCGTGCAGTTCGGAGACTGGCTCCAGGGAGCGGTCACCGGCAACCTCGGCAAGTCGTACTTCACGGGTGAGCCCGTGACGGACGCACTCGCGTCGAGGGTGCCGGTGACCCTCACCTTGGTCTTCATCACCCTCTTCCTGACGGCCGTGCTGAGTGTGGCCCTCGGGGTCATGGCGGCCGTCAGGGGAGGGTGGGTCGATCGAATCGTCCAGTTCGTGACCGTCTTGGGCACTGCCGTTCCGGCGTTCATCGTGGCCATCGCCCTGGTCTTCACCTTCGCGATCCACTGGTCGGTCTTTCCGGCCACCGGGTTTGTCTCCCCCGGGGAGAGCGTGACCTCCTGGCTCGCGTCATTGGCTCTGCCGGTGCTGGCCCTGCTCATCAGCTCGGTGGCCGGCGCGGCGGCGCAGTTCCGCACAGCCGTGCTCGACACGCTCGACCGGGACTACGTCAGGACGCTGCGGGCCCGGGGGGTCAACGAGCGGGCGGTCATCTTCCGCCATGTGCTGCGCAACTCGGCGGGGCCGGGCCTGACCGTGCTCAGCTTGGGGACCCTCGCCCTGCTCGGCGGCGCGGTGTTCATCGAGCAAATCTTCGCGCTCCCCGGCATGGGGCAACTCGCCACCACCTCCGCTCTGCAAGGTGACATCCCGATGGTGATGGGCGCCGTGCTGGTCACCATCATCATCGTCCTCGTCGTCAACTTCGTCGGCGACCTGGCCCTCACTTTCCTCAACCCGAAGGCGAGAACCCGATGACCGTCACCCCAGACGCGCCGGTGACGGCCACCGCGCCACCGGTCTCCTCGCGACCGGTGATCGTCCGGCTGCTTCGCGACCCGCAAGGCGCCTTGTGTCTCCTCTGGCTCGCGTTTGTGGGCTTCCTCGCGATCAGCGCGCCGTGGTTGGCCCCGACCAGTCCGACGGCGACCGATCTGGCTGCCACCAACGCCCCGCCGTTCACGCCGGGTCACCTGTTGGGCGGTGACAGTTCCGGTCGGGACATCCTCTCCCGACTCATGTGGGGGTCTCGGGAGACTGTGGTGGCCTGCGTGATCGTGCTCGTCGTCTCCGTCGCCGTCGGTGTGACGAGCGGCCTCGCGGCCGGTTTCTACCGTGGCCGTTTCGAGGCCGTGGCTGGCTTCCTGTTCGACCTCGTCATGTCACTGCCGGGAATCGTGCTGCTCATCGCCCTCTACGCCCGCACCGGACCGAACATCCCCGTCGCGATGGCGGTCTTCGGTCTGCTCATCGCTCCGAGCTTCTACCGGCTTGTGCGCTCGATCGTGCTCAGCGTGCGAAACGAACTCTATGTCGACGCCGCCCGCGTCGTCGGCCTGTCTGACCTGCGCATCGTCGGGCGGCACGTGTTGTGGGCGGTTCGGGCCCCCGTCATCATCGCGAGTTCCGGCATCCTCGCCGCAGGCATCGGGATTCAGGCTGGTGTGGCTTTCCTCGGCCTGGGCGACCCGGCGGGCGCCTCCTGGGGCACCGTCCTGCAGAGCGCGTTCGAGGGGATCTACCAAAGCCCCGTCGGCGTGTTGTGGCCTGCGCTGATCATCAGCATCACCATTCTGGCTCTCACTCTTCTGGGGAACTCCCTCAGCGACGTGCTGCAGGCTTCGGCGCGCAGCAAGACGCTCTCGTCGCGCCGGCGCCGTGCCGCGCTGGCCGAGGCCGCCCAGGCGCGGCACGCGGAGCCGGTGGTCGATTCCATCGCGGTTGGCAGCTCAGACGACGTCGTGCTCTCGGTGCGCGGGCTTCGGATCGCCTATCCAGTCGCCGGTGGAGGGATCCGCGAGGTGGTTCACGGCGTCGACCTCGACGTCCGCCGTGGTGAGATTCACGGCCTGGTCGGGGAGTCCGGCTCGGGCAAGTCGCAGATCGCCTTCGCCACCCTCGGAATCCTGCCGAAGGAAGCGCTGATCCTGGGTGGCAGCGTGCTTCTCGACGGCGAGGACCTCCTTGCAGACGAGTCGAAGATGCGGCAGGCGCGTGGGCGCCGTATCGCGTACATCCCGCAGGAGCCAATGTCGAACCTCGATCCGTCGTTCACCATCGGCGCCCAGCTCGTCTACGGCCTACGTGCCAGCCGCCCCATGCCCAAGCCGGAGGCCCGGCAGATCCTCGTTGATCTATTGGTCCGAGTCGGAATCACGGATCCCGAAAGGGTGATGCGGCTCTACCCGCACGAAATCTCGGGCGGTATGGCACAACGAGTCCTGATCTGCGGCGCGGTGGCATCCGATCCCGACGTTATCGTCGCCGACGAGCCCACCACGGCACTGGACGTGACCGTCCAGGCCGAAGTGCTCGAGTTGCTGCGCGAACTCGACCATGAGCGCGGGCTGGCGATGATTCTCGTCACCCACAATCTGGGAGTTGTCGCGGACCTCTGCGACACCGTCAGCGTGATGAGGGACGGACACATCGTCGAGCGGGCCGATGTCGAGGCGCTGTTCAGCGCCCCACAAGAGGCCTACACGCAGGAACTGCTGACCTCGTCCCGACGCGTCGCACTGATGGAGGTCTGATCGTGGCGACACCAGCTGCAGCCGCGTCGTTTACGAGCGGAGCCCCCTTGCTGCAAGTCCAAGACCTCGTGGTCCGGTTCCCCGGGCGCCGGGGTACCTCGGTCACCGTCATCGACGGTGTGTCCTTCGACCTGGCGCCAGGGGAGACCCTGAGCCTGGTCGGAGAGTCCGGCTCCGGAAAGACAACGATCGGTCGCGCCATCCTCGGTCTGGCACCGGTCAGCCAGGGAGACGTGACCTTCCGCGGGGACACCATCAGTAATATCCCGCGGGCGCGTCGACGCAAGTTGGCCAGAGATATTCAAGTCGTCTTCCAGGACCCCTACTCCTCCCTGAACCCGGCGATGACCGTCGGGGACATCCTGGTTGAGCCGCTTTTGGCTGCCGGGGTCGAGGGCGGCCGCGCCCGGATCCGGGACTTGCTCGACTCCGTAGGCTTGCCCGCTGACGCCTCGAGCAGGTACCCGCGGGAGTTCTCGGGGGGACAACGGCAGCGCGTGGCCATCGCCCGGGCGCTCGCACTGAACCCTTCGGTGATCGTCTGCGATGAGCCCACGAGCGCCCTCGATGTCACGACACAGGCCCGAGTCTTGACCTTGTTCAAGGACCTGCAGAAGGCGACTGGGGTGGCCTACCTGTTCATCAGCCATGACCTCGGCGTCGTCAACGAGATCAGCGATCGCATTGCCGTGCTCTATCGCGGAAAGATCGTGGAGATTGGTGACGCACACCAGGTGGCCACCGCACCTCGGCACGGCTACACGCGCCGTTTGCAGATGGCGGCGCCGGTCGCCGACCCGAAGCTGCAGCGAGAACGCCGCGAACTGCGGTTGTCCTTGTTGGCTGACGGCGAGCACGACGCCGGGATTGCTGCCACAACACCCGGCTGACTCGCAGCTCGCGTCATCCGACGTAGAACACCGGCCAGCGCTGAGTTCAGACCCTCAACGTGGCCATCCCACCATCGACGCCGAGCACGGTGCCCGTTGTCGAGGAGGACAGCGGGCTGGCCAGATACACGATGGAGTGGGCGACTTCCTCGGGGGTCACCAGACGGCCCATTGGCTGACGGGCTCGCAGTGCAGCTGCCTCGGCCGCCGGGTCGTCTGCCGCTGACAGCAACCGGTTGATCCAGGGCGTGTCTGCTGTCCCCGGCGCCACGGCGTTCACGCGGATCCCCTCCGCCACGTGGTCAGCCGCCATGGCGAGCGTCATCGAGTAGATCGCACCCTTCGTAGCCGTGTAGAGGACCCGGTTACGTACACCAACCACCGCCACCACGGATGAGACGTTGACGATGGAGGCCGCAGTCGAGGACCGCAGCAGCGGTAGGAGAGCTCCCGCGACTCGAGCCATCGAGACGACGTTGACGTCAAGGACTCGGTGCCACTCCTCCCGATCGTTGGCCGCGACATCACCGGCCGCGCCGATACCCGCGTTGTTGATCAGGACGTCCACTGCGCCGTGGCGTGAGGTCAGCTGCTCCACCGCGGCCGCGAGGTCTGTCTCGCTCGTGATGTCGCATCTCAGGTATTCGTGGTCCGCCGTTGGTGCCGTGAGGTCGAGCACGACGACCGTGGCGCCGCGGTCGGAGAGCTGAGCAGCCACGGCCGCACCGATTCCGCTTGCGCCTCCGGTCACCACCGCGACCAGCCCGTCGAAGTCCCTCACCGTCCGATCCTCCTCAGCCATGCACACGTGGGTCGACCAGCAGCTTCGGGCCGGGAGCGGCGCCATCGGGGCGCCATCCCGCCAGCACGTCGTGGGCCTGATGGAGGCCGACCGTCGCGGCGACCAACCCGCGCGGATCCACCGCCCCAGAGGCGTACGCCTCGATGGTGCCTGTCAGGCCGGCAGAGGCCCCCAGGATGCCGACCGCAGTGACGTCCTTGAGAGCGAGCTCGCGCGAGTCCACCAGGCTGGCGGTGCCGGCAAGGCCGACGAAGACCACCCGACGTCCGGGCTCGACGAGCCGCACCGCGCGAGCGGGCAGGCTCGGGGCGTTCGATGCATCGATCACGGCGTCGTAGGGAATGGACGGCACGTCGTCGGCTGCCCAGACGTTCTCGAAGCCGAGGCTGGAGGCGTAGTCGAGGGATGACTGTGACCGTCCGCCCAGGTGTACCTCGATTCCGCGGGCTCGAGCGAACTCTGCGACCAGTAGGCCGATTGTGCCGGGTCCGAGCACCAGCACCCTTTCGCCGCTGGTCAGCTGGGCGGCTTCCAGAGATCGCCACGCATTGCCCCCCGGTTCGACCAGTGCGCCGGCAGTGTCGTCGACGGTGTCCGGGAGCGCGCGCATAGAGCTGACAGGAGCGACGAACTGCTCGGCGAGTGCGCCGCGGTATGCGCCGCGGATGCCAAGCTCTGATCGGTTCTCGCACACGTGGTGTCGCCCGCTCTGGCAGCGCCGGCAGTGACCGCAGCCGAGCATGGTGTCGCCGGTGACCCTTCGTCCGACCCAACGGTCGTCCTGGTCCGCGCCGACGGCTGAGACGGTGCCGCACCACTCGTGCCCCAGGTAGAGAGGGAATTTCGAATGCCCGTCATGCAGGTACTGCATCTCTCCGGTGAAGAACTCCACGTCGGTCCCGCACACCCCGACGCGGGCGACGTCGATAACGGCCTCTCCCGGCATGGGCACAGGTGGAGCCAGGTCCTGCACCTCGGACCGGCCCGGGCCGGTGAGAACAAAGGCCTTCATGGTCGCGGCCTCATCGTGCCGGCAGCACGTGCTGGCGTTGGGTGCCGAGTCCGTCGATGCCCAGCTCCATCACGTCGTCGGGCTGCAACCAGACTGGGGGGTTGAACCCCATGCCCACACCGGGGGGCGTCCCGGTGTTGATGAGGTCGCCCGGCTCGAGAACCATGAACTGGCTGAGGTAGTGGACGATGAAGTAGGGGTTGAAGATCATGGTCGATGTAGACCCGGTCTGACGTCGTTCGCCGTTGACGTCCAGCCACATCCCCAGCGACAGGACGTCGTCGATCTCGTCCGGAGTCACGAGCCAGGGGCCTGCCGGGTTGAAGGTCTCTGCCGACTTGCCCTTTGACCACTGACCTGAGCGTTCCATCTGGAACGCTCGCTCACTGACGTCATTGACCAGGACGAACCCGGCGATCACAGCGCGCGCAGCGCGCTCATCCTCAAGGTAGCTGGCCCGCTTCGCAATCACGATTCCGAGCTCGACCTCCCAGTCGGTCTTCGTCGCACCACGCGGGATACGTACGTCGTCGTTCGGCCCCACCAGGGTGTTCGGGGACTTCGTGAAGAGGATCGGTTCCACCGGAACGGCCTGACCGGTCTCGGCAGCGTGGTCGCTGTAGTTGAGCCCGATGCAGAGGATCTGGTGTGGACGAGCGATCGGCGCGCCAACCCGCTCGTTGCCAAAGGTCCTGGCGTGGTCGCGTCGCTCCGCCACGACGGTCGCCAGCCGCTCAAGACCGCCACTCGCGAAGAACGCCTCGTCGAAGTCCGCGACGACGTCGCTCACGTCGACGTAACGTGAATCGTCGAGCCTGACGACGGGCCGTTCCTCGCCCGGCGGGCCTAGTCGCATGAGATGCATGATCAGAGAGTCCATTCGCTGGTGGTGCCGGATGGGTGGGGACGCCATGGATGCGTGGGAAGGCCCCTGACGCCCACATCTGCGATGAAGAGGCGTCCGGAGTCGGGAAACTCCTCCAGCTGCGCTTCTGAGAGCTCGTCTCTCGCAGTGGTGATGAGCAGGAGATCGCGGTGTGGACCGACGAAGGCCACGCTGGAGGTATGCGGTGCTGGCACGTCGACGACCGCGATCTGCGCCCCATCGGGTCGGTAGCACCGGACCTGGCCGGCGCCCCACATGGCAACCCAGATGTTTCCGTCGACGTCGAGACACAGTCCGTCGGGCTTGCCGTCGTCGCAACGCAGGAACTCCGTGCGGGGACCGCAGGCACCTGTGACGGAATCGTAGGGCCGGCTCCAGATGACACCGGGAATGGTGTCGACGCTGTACATCGCGGTGCCGTCGGCGCTCCAGGCGAGACCGTTTGAGAGGGTCAGGTCGTCGTCCAGCACCGTGACGGCGTCTTGGTCCCAACGGTATAGGCACTCGTCCGAGACCCGATCGTCTTGGCGGAGACTTCCGACGACGAACCTGCCGGCAGGGTCACACCCCCCGTCGTTGAGGCGGCTTGCCTTGTCCGGCTGCACGACCATCAGCACCCGACGGGATCGGCCGGCCCGGTCGACCACATGGAGGTCATGCCGTCCCGCGACGAGGAGGTCACCCGAGGCGGAGACCGCGACTGCCCCGACGGTCTCGTCGACGTGGACTGCTGAGTTCTCGATGACCGACCGCCCATCCAGGGTCCCGGAGAAGACCGTCCCTCGGGACACGTCGATCCAGAGCACTCGTTCTCGGTCCGCGTCCCAGACCGGTCCCTCGCCTAGCCGGTAGCGACCCAGCGACGCTGGGCGCGCGATGTCGTTCCTCATGAAGCTGCCCGCTGGCTGAGCGATGCGACCAGGGCTTTGATCGCGGGCAACCTGTCGACCAGCGAACGGAGGGGAGTCCGGTAGTCCAGCGCGGAGATGCTGATGGCGCCGGTCGGCGCGGCACTTCCTGTCATGAAGATGGGGACAGCCAGGCAGCTGATGCCGACCTCGTTCTCCTGCTCCTCAGTGGCATAGCCCTGAACACGCACCGCACCGATCTCTCTCGCAAGGGAATCCGCATCGACATGGGTGTTCACGGTGCGCCGCTCGAGAGCCGGACCATCATCGACCCATGATCGAACCGCGGCATCGTCTGGGAGTGCGTAGGAGAGCAGCATCTTGCCGACCGCGGTGCAATGGGCGGGGTTCCGCCCACCGATGACCGACGTCAGCTTGATAGCGCCGCCCGAGGGGTCCACCTTGGCGCGGTAGACGACAGCACGCCCGTCGAGGACGGCGTAGTGGGCGGTCTCGTGAAACTGGTCGGCCAACGCCTCGAGGACGGGAAGCACGCGCAGGTGTTCTGGGCGGCCGTCGTGGTTGGTGAAGGCCAATCGGAGGAACTCGTCACCCAAGACGTAGGTGCCATGGCCCTCCTGAGAAGCGAACCCCGCACGCCGCAGTGCGGCAAGGGCCCGATGAACGGTCGGCTTCGGGCTGTCGATCGTGCGCGCCAGCGCGTCGAGGCCGATGCCTGCGGGGTGTCGCGCGAGTTCTGCAAGCACGGCGAGGACGCGATCAGACCCCACCAGCCGATTCGAATCGGTGGGTTCCTCTTGCCGAAAATCGGGGGTAGTCTCGGCCACGTTCCACATATTACACACGCGTTCAGACAGATGGAAAGCAGCTCCCATGCCTGGTCACCGCAGCAGTCAGTGGTATGCCGGAACCGACCGGAACGCCTACATCCACCGGGCTTGGATGCGGCGCGGGCTGCCTGCGCATTCGTTCGACGGGCGACCGCACATCGCCATCGCCAACACCGCCTCGGACCTGACGCCGTGCAACGCGCACCTCAACGAGGTGGCCGAGAGCGTGAAGCAAGGTGTGTACGAAGCGGGAGGCATTCCGCTCAACCTCCCGGTCGTGTCCCTCGGAGAGACGCTGGTTCGGCCCACGGCGATGCTCTGGCGCAACATGGCCGCGATGGCCACCGAGGAGATGCTTCGAGCCAACCCGGTGGACGGCGTGGTCCTGCTCGGCGGCTGTGACAAGACCATTCCCTCGCTGCTCATGGCGGCAGCGTCGGTGGACATTCCCGCTCTCGTCGTGCCTGGTGGACCCATGCTCACGGGCACTTTCCGCGGCATACCCCTTGGCTGCGGCACCGATGTGTGGCGGCTGAGTGAGGAGGTGCGTGCGGGCACGCTCTCTGAGGAAGACTTCCTCAAGTCGGAGTCGTCGATGATCCGTAGTCGCGGGCACTGCAACACCATGGGCACCGCATCGACCATGGCGATGGTCGCCGAGGCGCTTGGGGCGACCATCCCGGGGATGGCCGGCATCCCCGCACCCGACAGTCGGCTGCTCGAAGGGTCGCACGCGGCGGGACGCCTGGCGGTCGAGATGGTCTCCGCTGGGCGTCGGCCCAGTCAGGTATTTACGCGCGGCTCGTTCCTCAACGCGATCGTCGCCCTGGCTGCTGTGGGTGGTTCGACCAATGCTGTGGTCCACCTGCTCGCGATCGCCGGTCGCCTCGGCGTGGAGCTGACTCAGGACGATTTCGACCGTACCGGCTCGGACGTGCCTCTATTGGTCAACCTGCAGCCTGCAGGGCAATACCTGATGGAGGACTTCCACCGTGCCGGTGGTCTTCTGGCGGTGCTTCGCGAGGTGGAGGACCTGCTTGACCCAGCTGCTATCACCGTCACCGGCCGCCCTCTCGTGAGCTACCTGGGCGGGGCTGAGATCTGGGACCGCGAGGTGATCCGCCCCCGTGCCGATCCCCTTCAAGCCAACGCCGGCATCGTCGTCCTCCGCGGGAACCTCGCGCCGACGGGCGCCGTGATCAAGCCGGCAGCTGCGACGCCGGGGTTGCTGCAGCACCGCGGCCGAGCGTTGGTGTTCGACTCGATAGAGGACCTGCACGCGCGAATCGACGACCCCGATCTCGACGTCGATGCGGAGTCGGTGCTGGTGCTCAGAGGCTGCGGTCCACGCGGATATCCGGGCATGCCTGAGGTTGCCAACCTCCCGATGCCCAAGAAGCTGGTCGAGTCTGGGGTCCGCGACATGGTGCGGGTCTGCGACGGGCGCATGAGTGGCACGGCATACGGGACGGTAGTCCTGCACGTCTCGCCGGAAGCCGCGGCCGGCGGACCTCTCGGACTGATCCGCACGGGCGACGTCATCGTCCTGGACGTCGAGGCTCGGTCGCTGAACGTGGAGATCTCGGATGAGGAGCTCGCCAAGCGTCTTCCCGCTCGGGCGGCAACTGAGGCGTTCGCGGCCCCGAAGCGCGGTTGGGAACGCCTCTACGTCAGCACGGTCCTCCAAGCCGATACCGGGGCAGACCTCGACTTCCTCGTGGGCTCAAGTGGCGACGAGGTGTCGCGTGAGTCCCACTGACCCAGGAACGACGGCTCGGAAGGGAGGCGAGCTCATGACGACGCGACGCGCACTGGTGACTGGCGGGGCCAGCGGCCTCGGCGCCGCCACGGCCGACCGGCTTCGCCGGGACGGCATCGAGGTCGTGACGCTTGACCTCGACCCAAGCGCGGATCTCGTGGTCGACGTCACGGACCACGAGCGGGTCGCGGACGCGGTCGCATCGTGCGGCGGTATCGACATCCTCATCAACTCGGCGGGGGTCGTAGGCCCGAACGCGCCCCTGTGGCAGGTCGATCCTGAGGCCTGGTCTGCGACCTTTGCGGTCAACGTCGATGGGACGTTCAACACGTGCCGGGCGGTCGTGCCGGGAATGGTGGAACGCGGTTGGGGGCGGATCGTGAACTTCTCGAGCATGGCGGGCAAGGACGGAAACCCGAATCTCTCGGCGTACTCGGCTTCCAAGGCCGCCGTCATCGCGATGACCAAGTCGTTGGGGAAGGAACTCGCCACGAGTGGGGTGCTCGTCAATGCGATCGCGCCCGCGGTCATCGACACGCCCATGAACGCGACGACCGCGCCGCACGTGCTGGCGCACATCACCAGCCTGATCCCGATGCGTCGCGTCGGCACACCTGAAGAGGCCGCAGAACTGGTTGCCTGGCTGGCCTCCGAGAAATGCAGCTTCTCCACGGGGGCGGTCTTTGACTTGAGTGGGGGCAGAGCGACCTACTGAGTAGCGCGTGCCAACCGGGCAATCAGGTGCTGATGGCCTTGCGCATCTACGACGTCGTATGAGGCGACGGCCGCTTGGTTCGCTTCGCCGGGGGCCCGCTCGTACCGCGAACGACCAGTTTGGGGGCCACAACGAACGTCTGAGGGTCCGTCCGACCTTCGATGCGCTCCATGAGAAGCCGCACCCCTGCCTCGCCGGTGTGCTGTCCGGACTGATCCACGGTCGTCAGCGACACCCGGTTGATCGTCGACGCGTAGATGTTGTCGTAACCAACGACAGTCAAGTCCCCGGGCACCCGGAGTCCGCGCTCCTCAGCAGCACGCAAGACCCCAAGCGCCGAGATGTCGGCCCCCGCGAAGATGGCGGTAGGAGGTTTCGGCCGCGACAGGGCTTCAAACGCCGCATCGTGGCCGCCCTCCTCGGAGTACCACGTCTCGATGATGTCAGGCTCCAAACCGTGACTGCGCATGGCTTGCGCAAACCCTTGCCGTCGCGCTGTGTGGGACAAGACGAACTGCTTCTCCCAAGCGGCCGATGGCATGCTCGTGTGGACGATCCGACGATGACCGTTGGCTACGAGATAGTCGACCATGAGTCGTGCGCCCAGCCGTTCGTCATCGACAACGGTGTCGAAGCCGACAGGTGAACCATGCAGCGCGATGGTGACGGTCGGCACGACCTTGGCGAACTTCTCGATGGCATGGGCGTCCAGCCAGGGGGCGACGAGCACCAATCCGTCGACCTGCCGGTCCAGAAGCGCCTCGATGCTGTGGGTCTGTCGCTCAGGCGTCAATCCACCTGGCACGATGAGGTCCTGGAAGGGAGTGTCCTGGAGCGCGTCACTGACTCCTTTGGCTACCTCCATCGGGAACGGGGAAGTCAGCTCCGCGAGGACCACGCCGACGGTGTATGATCTGCCCCGCATGGTCCGAGCGCCTGCATGAGGGCGGTACCCGAGTTCCTCAATGGCAGATGTGACTCGAGTCTGCATCTGCTGGCTCACCCCGTAGGCACCGCGGACCACCTTGGAGACTGCGGACACGGAGACGCCGGCCCGTTCGGCGACGTCGAGAATCGTGACCCGTCGGCCGCTCCCCGTGGTGGCGCTGGGCGCACGCTTGCCTTGGGGCGGTTGCGGCCCCTTCGCTTGCTGTCCTGACATCGAGCCGATCGTAGACCACGGCCAGGGAACGTTCTACGAAACCCACGCGAGAGTCTTGACGTGTTGGAAAGGTCCCTCTACCTTTGGCCGTAGAACGTTGCACAAATGCCGTTTGCAACTGTCGTGAGGGTTAACGTCAGCGGTTCCGGTTTCCCAATGTCCGTGCTCGTGCTTGACGCACCCTCGCTCATACTTTTGGACCTCTACCCGGAGATGCACATGACGTCGTCAAGCGCGCCCAGCGCGCCTCGATTCGAGCACCGCACCGACACTGGTCCGGTCCTGGGCATCGGCGTCTCCACCCCACGACTGTCGTGGAGGGTGGAACGGGCAGACCCTGGCTGGGAACAAACGGGCTACCAGGTTGAGGTCAGCCGCGAAGGAAGCAGCAAGGTCTACACAGTCTCCAGTTCGGAGCAGGTGCTGGTTGGGTGGCCAGCTGCGCCGCTTCGGTCCCGCGAGAGTGCCGAGGTTCGTGTCCGAGTCGCCCATGACGACACGTGGAGTGACTGGGGACCCTGGGGAAGCGTTGAGGCAGGTTTGCTTTCGTCCTCCGATTGGACGGCGCGCTTCATCAGCCCTCAGGGAATCGGCGCCATCGGCGATCGTGCGCCCATCGTGCAGGGCCAACTCAAGGTCCCAGGCATCGTTGAGCGCGCGCGGCTCTATGCCACCGCTCACGGCATCTACGTCCCTTCGATCAACGGGCAACGCATCGACAACACGATGTTGGCTCCGGGCTGGACTTCATACGAGCACCGACTGCGCTACCACGTCTACGACGTGACCGACCAGGTGAGGACCGGCGACAACGTCGTCGACGTTCTGCTGGGAAACGGGTGGTACCGGGGGAGGCTCGGTTACACCAACGATCGTGCCCTCTACGGAGACAGGCTCGCCCTGCTGGCTCAGCTCGAGGTCACCACCACTGACGGATCCGTGTACGTCTTGGCGACGGACGGGACATGGACTGCACGCGAGAGCGAGATCGTTGCTGACGACTTGTACGACGGGCAGACCACAGACCTCCGGCTCGGAGTACTAGACGGGGAAACGGTCGGAGTCGAGGTCGTCGACGGGGACATGGAGAGGCTCGTGGCGCCGGGCGGCCCCCCGATCCGCCCCACTGATGTGTTGCCAGCCCGTGCCGTGTGGACCTCGCCTGCAGGTGCGATCCTGGTGGACTTCGGGCAGAACGCCGTCGGATGGGTCCGGCTGACCGTCCGCGACGTGTCGGCGGGAACACACGTCGTCGTGCGCCACGCCGAAGTGCTCGAAGACGGAGAACTCGGTGTCGTCCCGTTGCGATCCGCTCGCGCGACGGACACCTGGATCATGTCCGGCGCAAAGGAGGTGGTGCTCGAGCCGTCCATGACCCTTCATGGCTTCCGTTATGCCGAAGTGTCAGGCGTGCCCAACTTGAGCGCGGAGGACATTGAGCTCGTCGTCATCGGCTCAGAACTCGAGCGAAGCGGTTGGTTCTCATCGTCGCACGAGGCTCTGGATCGATTGCACGAGAACGTCGTCTGGAGCGCTCGAGGCAACTTCGTCGACGTCCCCACAGACTGTCCCCAGCGAGATGAGCGACTCGGGTGGACCGGCGATCTCCAAATATTCGGGCCGACCGCTACCTTCCTCTTCGACATGTCGGGTTTGCTGCACTCTTGGCTAGCCGATCTGTCGGCGGAGCAACTCCCCACCGGAGCAGTGCCGCACGTGGTGCCAGACGTCAATCGCAACCCACTCTCCGCCACCCCTGCCGCGGCATGGGGGGACGCGGCGACCATCGTGCCATGGACCCTGTACCAGCGAACGGGAGACTTGGCCATTCTGGAGCGGCAGCTGCCGAGTATGCGTGCCTGGGTCGACTGCCTGGCGGACCTCGCCGGCCCTGAACGACTGTGGAGCGGCGGTTTCCAGTTCGGCGACTGGCTGGATCCGAGCGCGCCCCCGGACCAGGCCAGCCTCGCCAAAGCCGATCCTGATGTGGTGGCGACGGCACACTTCGCGCGATCGTGCTGGATCCTCTCCGAAAGCGCACGCCTGCTCGGACGTGACGACGAGTCGGAGAAGTATCGAGTCCTCAGCGAAGAGGTGCGAGCCGCGTTCGCCCGCGCATTCGTCACCCAGAGGGGGCGGGTGATGTCGGACGCACAGACGGTGTACGCCCTGGCCATCGAATGGGATCTGCTCCCCAGCCGAGACCAGCGAAAGGAGGCGGGCCGACGCCTCGCCGACCTCGTGCGCACCTCCGGATACCGGATTGCGACCGGATTCGTCGGCACGCCGTTGGTATGCGACGCGCTCACCAACACTGGACACGGCGATGTGGCCTATCGCCTCCTGCTCCAGACGCAGTGTCCCTCGTGGTTGTACCCCGTCGGCATGGGCGCAACCACAATTTGGGAACGCTGGGACAGCATGAGGCCGGACGGCAGCCTCAATCCCAGCGGGATGACATCGTTCAACCACTATGCACTCGGTGCCGTAGCCGACTGGCTGCATCGAGTCGTCGCGGGTCTCGCTCCCGCTGGCCCGGGCTACCGATCGCTCCTCATCAAGCCGCTTCCCTCCACTGAACTTAGCCGCGCCTCTGCCCGCCACATCACCCCGTACGGCGAGGCGACTGTCGCCTGGGTGCGGGCCAACGGTCGATTGACGCTCGATGTGCGAGTCCCTGTCGGTGCCAGCGCGGAAGTGCACGTGCCGGGCTGTACTGAGGCCGAGAGGGTGGGCCACGGACTACATCACTGGGATGTCCCTGATCCGATAGCTGTCAACGAGAGTCGTGTGGTCGACTGGTCGCGCCAGACCATCCGGGACTTGCTCGATGACGGCGCCACATGGGAAATGGTTGTGGAGGCTGCCACCCAAACCGGTATCGCCCCAGGAGGAGACACGCAGGCCGCACGCATGCTCGCGTCGTACCTGAATGCGCCCGCGACCCACGTTGCCCAAGCTCTAGCCCCCGACGAGCGGTTCGCCGGCGCACAGGAACTGCGGGACAGGGTCACCGACATCCTCATCCGCTCGTCGGCAGACTCGGTGATCTAGAGGTCGTAGGGGTCATGGACGGACCATTGACGGGCTCATTGGAGTCCTCTAACGTTTGCGCGTAGAACGTTGCACACTTCCACAGCGAGGGCCGGCGTTCGTGCCGCGATTCCTCCCGCGGACTCCACGCGCCATCTTTACAGAGGGGTAAACATGAGACGCATCAACGTCGGCCGGCCATCGCCCGTTGGATCAACGAAGCACTCTCGCTGGCATTCGCGCTCTGCTCTACTAGCGATGGCAGCGGTTCTGGCAGTGGCCGGTGTGGCCGTCGGGCCGGCGAGCGCAGCTGCGGCGCAGGACTGCACCGCCGCCCACCCCGGTGGCCCCGTTTTCGTGACGCCGGACTGCATCGACCCGGCATACTCCACGCCGGTCATCGACAGCGAGCAGGACCTCACCTCCCCGGTTGTGCACCACCGTGTGTCTGGTCACTTCGAGGGAACCAACATCCAGTTCAACATCTACCTCCCGCCCGCCGATCAGTGGCAGGGACGCTTCTTCCAGTACACCTATCCCACGGCCTTCTCGCCCGAGGATGACACTGCCAAGGCAACTGACCGTGCCGTAGGTTTCGCCCTCTCCAACGGCGGTTACGCCGTTCAGGCCGGCAATGCCGGCGTGTCCACGGGTTACCGACACGGCGCGGCCGCCGCGAAGTTCGCCGAAGGGGTTGCGGCCGACTACTACCACTCCGGAGATCGAAAGATCTACGGCTACCTGTACGGGCCAAGCGGCGGCTCGTACCAGACCACGGGAGCGGCAGAGAACACCTCAGGCGTGTGGGAAGGGTTCGTTCCTTTCGTCCAGGGTGTCCCCATGTCGGCTCCGTCCACCTTCTTCATCCGGGCCATGGCTCGCCTTGTCCTCGCGGAGAAGGCGGACCACATCGCGAACGCCCTGCGCCCGGGTGGAAGTGGGAACCCTGACGAAGGGCTCAACCTGGCCGAACGGGCCATGTTGAAAGAGCTGACCGCGTTTGGGGTTCCGATCCAAGCTTGGGAGAACCCGGACTACTTGCTGGGTGTTTCGGCGCCCGATGGACTCCTCGGGTTCGGAGGTATCGTTCGGGCCATCGACCCGACGTACGTCGACGACTTTTGGTCAAAGCCCGGCTATCTCGGCACCGAGCAGTCACCCCTGGGTGATGTCGTCCGCGCGGCCTTGGCCAAGGTGGGGGACACTCTTGACAGTCGGTGGGACATCGCCATCCGTAGCTACTACCGCCACCAGGTCCCCGCGGTCAGCGACCAGTACTACGGATTCGACCAGTTCCGCAGCGAAGACGGAACGCCCCGCTACCCTCAGCGGGCATTGCTGTTGGGACCGCTCGTCTTCAGCAGCGTGAGCGGTGGAGCCGACTACAAGGGTCACATCAACGGGAAGATGATCGTCGTCGACAACCTGTATGACGTTGACGCTCTGCCCTGGCACGCGGACTGGTACGCCAAGCGAGTCAAGGCGGCGCTCGGTGCCACCGCGTTCGCCCAGAACTACCGGCTGTACTACAACGATCACGCTGATCATCTCGAGGGGCCCGTCACGGGGGTTCGTGCCACGTACCTGGTCGACTACTACGGCCTCGTCGAACAAGCCCTTCGCGATCTCAGTGCGTGGGTCGAAACCGGGAACGCGCCGGCCGACACGACCAACTATGAGGTGCGCGGCGCTCAGATCCTCGTGCCAGACAACGCGGCGGTCCGACGGGGTATCCAGCCCACCGTCGACCTCGCCGTCCGTGGACGCGCAAGCGCCGACGCAGAGGTCGGTCAGCGGGTCCCACTGACGGCCAAGGCGCAGACACCTCCTGGCGGAGGCAAGATCGTCGCCACTGAGTGGGACTGCGACGGCGACGGGACCTACACGCCTGTCGGCGTCAGCGTCCCGAAGTCGACCCTTCATGTGAGTACGGTCTGCTCGTACAGCGAGCCGGGGACCTACTACCCCGCGATCAAGGTCACCTCAGAACGTGACGGCAAGCTCGGACCGTTCACCAGGGTGCAGAATCTCGACAGGGTTCGCGTCGTCGTCCACCCGTAGTCGGCTACCCGAAAGCCCCTTGGGTGGTGACTCGTCCGGCAGGACGTGGCACCACCCAAGGGTCCGACTTTTGTCTGCTCGACGCAGCAGCGCCCGATGGCGCCGTCCCTGCTGACAGCGCGCCTTTGCCTCCACCCAAACGGTCACCGTGATCTGAGAGTCCCATGCCTGAAACCTTCTCTGCCGAATCCGCCCTGGGCGTCATCCTTGACGACTCTGAGGGCGCTGCGATCTTCCGGCGGTACCTCCCTCATCTGCCTGCGCAACCCTACGTTCTGCCGCTACGGCACATGCCGGTAGGAGAGCTCGTCTCGGTGTTCGGCGGCAGTCTGCTTGACGCGGACGCATCGGAGCAGCTGTGGGCGGATCTTGCCGCCCTCGGACCGAAGACGCACGGGCCCGTCTCCGAGTACGTCGAGTCGCGAATTACCCCACGAACCGACTACGAGCCCGAGTCGGTCGAGCGGGGTTCAGCCGAGGTGTCCCATCCGGCCGTAGTGGAGCGCTGGGACGCCTTTGAGCTGGAACTGCGGGGACCCCGACATGCGAACCCGTTCGTCGACGTAGACGTCGCAGCGCGCTTCACGCCCGCGGGCGCGGGCGCGGGCGCTGACGTGCGAGTTGGCGGCTTCTACGACGGGGATGGCCGGTACGTTGTCCGCTTTATGCCCCCCTCGGAGGGCGAATGGTCTTTCATCACCGAGTCCACTGCGCGCTCCCTCGACGGGATCGCTGGGGGATTCACCGTGCAGCGGCCGGGCGTGGGGAATCGCGGCCAGGTGCGGGTCGACGGTCAGTTCCATTTCGTCCACGCAAACGGCGAGCCCTTCGTCCCGCTGGGGACCACTGCCTACGCCTGGACGCACCAGTCCGCAGCTCTGCAGGAACGAACCATAGAGACTCTGTCAGGCGCGGGCTTCACCAAGCTGCGGATGTGTCTGTTCCCCAAGTCGTACGACTTCAACCTCAAGGAGCCGGACTGCTTTCCCTTCGAGAGGACCGAGGACGGGACCTTCGACTTCGCCCGGTTCGACCTGTCCTACTTCAGGAACCTCGAACACCGCATTCACCAACTCCAGAAGCTGGGGGTCGAGGCAGACCTGATCCTGTTCCATCCGTATGATCGTTGGGGCTTCTCGGACCTGGGCAAGGTGGTCGACGACAGATTCGTCAGTTACGTCGTTCGTAGGCTTGCGGCGTTTCGCAACGTCTGGTGGTCGATGGCCAACGAGTACGACCTGCTTCGGTCGAAGTCGCTCGAAGACTGGGAGCGACTCGCAGGAATCGTTACTCATGAGGACCACGTCGGGCACCTCACCTCGATCCACAACTGGATCACCATGTACGACCACTCGCGGCCATGGATCACGCACAGCAGCATCCAGAGCAACGCGGTGGAGAGGATCTCCGAGTGGCGCTTCACGTGGGGCAAGCCAGTGGTCCTCGACGAGTGCGGCTACGAGGGCGATGTTCCTCACGGGTGGGGCAACCTCACCGGCGAAGACTTGACCCGCATGCACTGGGAGGCTGCCGTGCGTGGCGCCTACGCCGGCCACGGCGAGACGTTTCTCAACCCTGCAGAGGAACTGTGGTGGGCGAAGGGTGGCGAGCTTGTCGGCCACTCGCCTGAGCGCATCGCCTTCCTCAGATCGGTGATCGAGGCATCGCCCACCGGCCGCCTCGAGCCCCTGCCGAGCGACTTTGATCTGCCCTGGGGCGGGGTGGCCGAGCGCTACGCTGTCGGATACTTCGGAGCACACCAGCCTCGTTACCGCGACGTGCAGCGTCGCCCAGGGACTCGATACCACGTCGATGTGATTGATACGTGGAGCATGACAATCGAACGCCTCCCCGGCGTGCTCGACGGGTCGATGCGGGTCGAGCTGCCCGCGCGTCCCTACATGGCCCTTCGGCTGATCGCCGTGGACCAGGCCAGCCCCGCATAAGCCCGTCGTTCACGTGCCCTGTCATCCACGCCCTACCCCACGATCCGCAGGCGGCATCATGCAGCGCAGTTCGTTCACACCTGGCCAGGTTTGGCTGGACACCGACGGTAAACGTATCCAGGCTCACGGGGGATCCATCCTCGAAGTGGACGGCACGTATTACTGGTACGGCGAAAACAAGGAGCACACCACCCAAGACGGAAGCATCTGGCATTGGGGCGTGCGGTGCTACTCGTCAGTCGACCTCTACAACTGGACCGATCGGGGTTTGATCATCCCTCCAGTTGAAGACGATCCAGCCTCGCCGCTACATCCGGCCATGTCGATGGACCGCCCGCACATCGTGCGCCACCCGGACACTGGACGCTACGTGTGCTGGATCAAAGTCATGTCCCCAGTCGGGCAAAGGTCCACCGTCCTCGTGGCAGACGACATCCTCGGGCCGTACACCATTGTCAGAGCCGACTTCAAGCCCTTGGGCATGAACGCCGGCGACTTCGACCTAGTCATCGACCCGACGGACGGCAAGGGCTACTACTACTTCGAACGCGTCCACAGCGAACTGATCTGCGCCGATCTCACTGAGGACCTCACCAACGTCACCGGCTACTACTCCACACACTTCCCGCTGATACAGCCGCCGTATGTTCGTGAAGCGCCGGCCTACTTCACCCGCAACGGCTTGCACTACCTGGTGACGTCGGGGACGACCGGCTACTACCCGAACCCGTCGCAAGTGGCCGTGGCCCCCAGCTACCACGGGCCCTGGACGGAACTGAACGACCCGCACCCTGACGACCCGGCTCGGAGTTCCTACCAGTCCCAGGTCAGCTCGGTCTTCCGCCACCCCCATAAGCAAGATCTCTACATCGCCCTGGCAGACCGGTGGTTGCCCCGCTACACGGCGTCGAGCGAGGCCGCGATCAGGATGCACGCGGAGCAGTTCAGTCCCCAGGGAGGACACCATGAGGGGCCCTGGTCCGAACTCACGGAGGTGGATACCTCCATCGCCGACTACGTGTGGCTTCCCTTCCGATTCGACGGGGAGCGCGCCCTTCTTGATTGGCATGACGAATGGCGAATCGAGGACTTTGCCTAACGCGGTCCATGACAACTGGGTGAAGGTCGTCTCAGGACGCCGCCCGACGTTGTTGGCGGGCCGGGTCGCACCATGGCGTGGCAGCCTCAACCGTGCCGGGTCGACCGCCGCGCGACCAGCACCGGCTCGAAGCGAAGCCGCTGGTGCTCATGCTCCGGGTTGTCCTGCTCATCGAGCACCAGGCGCGCGGCCGCTTGGCCGAGCTCGTACCTGGGCTGGCGGACCGATGTGAGCGGTACGGCCGCGGCCGCCGCAAAGTCGATGTCGTCGTAGCCGACGACTGCAAGATCCTCCGGGACGCGAACACCGAGCTCGACACAGCGCTGAAGCAGCCCCAGAGCGAGCAGATCGTTCGCGCAGAACGCCGCGGTGGGCCTGCTGGCCCGTGAAATTCCCGCGATGCGCCCGCCCGCCTCGCGTCCCTGCGCCACGGTGAGCTCAGTGGTCGGCATCTCGACCAGGTCTGCGGGGTCCAGGCCAGCCTGCACCAAGGCATCCCGTACCCCGGCCCGTCGGTCGCGCACCTGGCCGAGACGGTCTGGCCCCCCGACGAAGGCAATCCGGGTGTGACCCAGCTCGATGAGGTGCTCACCGGCCAACCGGCCGCCGAGGTGGTCGTCAACGCTGACGGAACAGTGGTCGTTGGCCTCGCCGTCACGGGTGCGGTCCACCAGGACCACGGGCGTTCCTCGCTCGGGCAGCTCGTCGAGCAGGGGCGAGTCCGGGTCGACAGGAGTAATGAGGACGCCTTGAACTCGCAGCTGCTCAAGTCGAGTCAGGTATGAGCTCTCGTGAGCGAGGTCCTGGTGGCTGTTACAGATGAACAAGGACAGACCCGCCTCCTCGGCGGCGTCCTCGATTCCTCGCGAGACGTCCATGAAGAAGGGGTTGGCCGCATCCAGCAGGATGTAGGCGAGGACGCTGCTCTTGCCGACGCGCAACTGCCGGGCGGACTCATTGCGGACGAAACCCAGGCTGGCCATGGCCCGTTCAACCTTGGCGCGAGTGCTGTCGCTGACCCGGTCCGGGCGGTTGAGGACGTTCGAGACGGTGCCAAGCGACACCCCGGCGAGGGCAGCCACGTCCTTGACGCTGGCCGCTCGCTGACCCGCCGTCGTGGACACCTGATGCTCCTTCTGGCTCGCTGAGCCATTTCCTCGTGAAGTGTAGGCGGGCGGCGGAGCCGGCCACCGCCCGGACAAGCCTGATCGTTTCACAATGCCGTCGATCGATGGTGGCCCGGCGACTCTTGACCAGCATCTGAAGCGCCGAGTATTCTGATTGAAACATTTCAACTCCACCTCGCAACGGCAGCGAAGCGACGGGGCGACAAAGGATGTGCCATGCCAACGTTCGACGACATCACCCCCCTCCTCGAGCAGCTCGCCATCGAGGTGCCTTCGTGGGCCTACGGCAACTCCGGCACTCGCTTCAAGGTGTTTGGCAGCCCCGGCACCCCCCGCACGGTGGAGGAGAAGATCGCCGACGCCGCGGCGGTGCATCGGTTCACCGGGCTCGCACCGAGCGTGGCGCTCCACATTCCCTGGGACCTCGTCGACGATTGGGCGGCCCTCGGCGCCTACGCCAAGGACCTCGGTGTCCGGCTCGGCACGATCAATAGCAACACTTTCCAGGACGACGACTACAAGCTCGGGAGCCTGACCAACGCCGACCCGGCCATCCGGCGCAAGGCGGTCGAGCACAACCTGCACTGCATCCAGATCATGAACGCGACCGGCTCGCGCGACCTGAAGATCTGGCTCGCCGACGGCACGAACTACCCGGGCCAGGGCGACATCCGGGCCCGTCAAGACTGGCTCGCCGAGGGCCTCGCGGAGATCTACAGCCACATCGGCGAGGACCAGCGTCTCGTCCTCGAGTACAAGTTCTTCGAGCCGGCGTTCTACCACACCGACGTCCCGGACTGGGGCACGGCATACGCGCACGTCGCGGCGTTGGGGGAGCGCGCCCTGGTCTGCCTCGACACGGGACACCACGCCCCCGGCACGAACATCGAGTTCATCGTCGCCCAACTGCTGCGGCTCGGGAAGCTCGGCTCGTTCGACTTCAACAGTCGCTTCTACGCCGATGACGACCTCATCGTCGGCGCGGCCGACCCCTTCCAGCTCTTCCGGATCCTCGTCGAGGTCATCCGCGGTGGTGGTTATGGCGCCAGCTCCGACGTCGCGTTGATGCTCGACCAGTGCCACAACATCGAGAAGAAGGTCCCCGGGCAGATCCGCTCGGTGCTCAACGTCCAGGAGATGACGGCACGCGCACTGCTGCTCGACACCGAGGCCCTCGCCACGGCCCGCGCCGAGGGTGACGTGCTCACCGCCAACGAGGTCTTCATGGACGCCTTCTCCACCGACGTCCGCCTCGACCTCGCCGCGTGGCGCGAGGAGCGCGGGCTCCCCGCGAACCCCATGCGGGCGTATGCCGCCAGCGGCTACCAGGAAACGATCGAGGCGGACCGCGTGGGCGGCGCCCAGGCAGGATGGAACTGAGAACCATGACCACCCAGAGCACCCCCGCTGCCCTCATCGAGCGCTCCAACCGGCTCGGCGCGGACCCTCGAACCACCAACTACGCCGGTGGCAACACCTCCGCCAAGGGCGAGGCGATCGACCCGGTGACCTCCCAGCCGACCACGCTCCTGTGGGTCAAGGGCTCCGGAGGTGACCTCGGCACCCTCAAGGAGTCTGGGCTCGCCGTGCTGCGGCTGGACCGGATGCGCGCCCTCGTCGACGTTTACCCCGGCGTCGAGCGCGAGGACGAGATGGTGGCCGCCTTCGACCACTGCCTGTTCGGTACCGGCGGCGCGGCCCCCTCGATCGACACCGCCATGCATGGTCTTGTCGACGCCGACCACGTCGACCACCTCCACCCCGACTCCGGCATCGCGATCGCGACCTCCGCCGACGGCGAAGCCCTGACCAAGGCGATCTTCGGCGACCGCGTCGTCTGGGTGCCCTGGCGGCGCCCCGGTTTCCAGCTTGGCCTCGACATCGCCGAGATCAAGCGCGCCAACCCGCAGTCGATCGGCTGCATCCTCGGCGGGCACGGCATCACCGCGTGGGGCGACACCTCAGCGGAGTGCGAGGCCAATTCCCTCGACATCGTCCGCACCGCCGAGACCTACATCGCTGAGCACGGCAAGGCCAACCCGTTCGGCGCCGTCGTCCCCGGCAACGAGCCACTCGCGCAGGCCGAGCGCCGCGCGAAAGCGGCCGCCTTGGCGCCCGTCATCCGCGGTCTGGCCTCGACCGACCTGCGCGTCGTCGGCCACTTCACCGACACCGACGTCGTCCTCGACTTCCTCGCCCGCGAGAAGCTCCAGCCGCTGGCCGCCCTCGGCACCTCCTGCCCCGACCACTTCCTGCGCACCAAGGTCTCCCCGATGGTGCTCGACCTGCCCGGCACCGCCTCGGTCGAGGAGAGCGTCGCCCGCCTCATGGAGATCCACGCCGACTACCGCACGGCATACGCCGCCTACTACGAGCGGAACGCGAGCCCGGACAGCCCGGCCATGCGTGGCGCCGATCCCCTCATCGTCCTGATCCCCGGGGTCGGGATGTTCTCCTTCGGCAAGGACAAGCAGACCGCCCGCGTCGCCGGCGAGTTCTACGTCAACGCCATCAACGTCATGCGCGGAGCGGAGGCTCTGTCGACCTATGCCCCGATCGACGAGGGCGAGAAGTTCCGGATCGAGTACTGGGCGCTTGAGGAGGCAAAACTCGCTCGTATGCCGCGGCCGAAGCCGCTCGCGACGAAGGTCGCCCTCGTGACCGGTGCGGCCTCAGGCATCGGCAAGGCCATCGCGACCAGGCTCGCCGCCGAGGGCGCCTGCGTCGTCATCGCTGACCTGGCGCTAGACCGCGCTCAGACCACTGCCGCCGAGCTCGGCAGCACTGACGTCGCGGTCGGGGTCCAGGTCGACGTGTCCGACGAAGCTGCCGTCCAGGCGATGACCGACGCCGTCGCCCTCGCCTTCGGTGGCGTCGACATCGTCGTCAACAATGCGGGTCTGTCCCTATCCAAGCCCCTCCTTGAGACCACAGTGGCGGACTGGGACCGACAGCACGACGTGATGGCAAAGGGTTCCTTCCTCGTGTCGCGCGCAGCCGCCAAGGTCCTCATTGATCAGGGGCTGGGCGGCGACATCGTCTACATCTCGAGCAAGAACTCGGTCTTTGCCGGCCCCAACAACATCGCCTACTCCGCGACCAAGGCCGACCAGGCCCACCAGGTGCGACTCCTGGCCGCGGAACTCGGCGCGCACGGCGTCAAGGTCAACGGCATCAACCCCGACGGCGTCGTCCAGGGCTCGGGCATCTTCGCCGGCGGCTGGGGCGCGAGCCGGGCTGAGGTCTACGGCGTCGCTGAGGCTGACCTCGGTGCGTTCTATGCCAAGCGGACCATCCTGGGCCGCGAGGTGCTCCCGGAGCATTGCGCGAATGCCGTGTATGCCCTCGTCGGTCCCGACCTCACGCACACCACCGGACTGCACATCCCGGTCGACGCGGGCGTCGCCGCCGCCTTCCTCCGCTAGCCGGGGAGGGTGGAGATGACTTCTCGCGTGTTTGGTGCCGTCGACATCGGAGCTTCCGGGGGCCGCGTGATGGCGGGGGTCCTCGACGGAGGCGAGATCCGGTTGGAGACCCTGCACCGGTTCGCCAACGGCGTCGCCCAGCACGATGGTCACCTCCGCTGGAACCTCACCCGGCTGTTCCGGGAGGTGCTCACGGGCTTGGCCGTCCTCGCCGAGCGCCACCCGTGCGTGGAGTCGATCGGCATCGACACCTGGGCCGTCGACTACGCGTTGCTCGACAGCCACGGCACCCTCCTTGCAGAACCCGTGGCCTACCGGGACGGGCGCACCGCGAGCGCGATCTCGCGCGTGGACACCCTGGTGTCGCGACGAGAACAGTTTGAGATCAACGGACTCCAACACCTGCCGTTCGCCACCCTCTACCAGTTGGAGGCGGAGAAGTCCTCGGACGTCTGGGAGCAAGCGCGGCACATCGTGCTCCTTCCTGACCTGCTGTCCTATTGGCTCACTGGTCACCTCGCCACCGAGCGCACCAACGCCTCTACTACTGGCTTGGTGGATGTGCGCACGGGGCTGTGGGCCACCGACCTCATGGCGCGACTCGACCTGCCACCGTCGCGCTTCCCGGAGCTGGACAACCCCGGCACCATCCGCGGCATACTCCTCCCCGAGGTGGTCTCGGCCACCGGGTTGCCGTCGCGCTGCGTGGTGACGGCAGTCGGGTCGCACGACACCGCGTCCGCCGTCGTCGGTGTCCCCGCGACGATCGAGGCCTTCGCCTACGTTTCCAGCGGCACGTGGAGCCTTGCGGGTCTGGAGCTGGAGGCGCCGGTGCTCACGCCCTCGGCCTTCGATGCCAACTTCACCAATGAGGGCGGGGTGGATGGCACGGTGCGTTTCCTCCGCAACGTCGGTGGGCTGTGGCTGCTGCAGGAGTCGCTGCGCGACTGGCGCTCGCGAGGGCTGGGCATCGAGGAACAAGCGGTCCTCGCGGCAGCCGAGGGACTGCCCGCCGGAGGCCCGATCATCGACGTTGGCGACCCCGCGTTCATCGCCCCCGACGACATGCCGCGCCGGATCGATGACGTGCTCGTCGCCCAAGGAGAGTCGCCGCTCGCCTCCCCGGCGGCCGTGGTCCGCTGCATCCTCGATTCGTTGGCCACCGCCTACGTCGCCACGACGTCCCAGGCGGCCCGGCTGGCGAGCCGCGATGTGGACGTCATCCACATCGTCGGGGGTGGGTCCCGTAACGACCTTCTCTGCCAGCTCACCGCAGATCTCTCGGGTCGCTGCGTGGTGGCCGGCCCGGTCGAGGCGACGGCGCTTGGCAACGTCCTCGTTCAGGCGCGAACCCTCGAGGCCGCGCCGTCGTCTCTGCGTGAGTTGCGCACCCTGCTGGCCTCAAGTGTCCGGGGCGAGCTGCGGGAGTTCACGCCCGCCGGGCCGTGACCTCAGGGCCACGACAACCGCGGCCGACTGCGCCATGCCGCGTCAACTCGCCTTCGCGGAGTGTTGGCCACATCCAGGTGTGGGTAACACTCCGCAGACCCACCACTGTTCGCGACCCCTGCGACGGAGGACCTCCGAAGGGGCATCGTCGGCGCGAGTGCGCGGCATACCGAATGCCATTGGTCGCCACCTGCTCGCCCTTCCACGCTCAGGTATGCCGCCCGCTCCCGACCAATGGCATCCCGTGTGCTGCCGCCTGGCCGCTGACCGGCGGGGCAACGCGGACCCTCGCGTGTGGCTCGCGGCCGATATGGGCAACGAGAGGGCAACATGGCGCGGTTGGTAGGGCAGGAACGTCGCGAAAGGTAGCGTAGACAGTGCGCGAAAGGTAGCGTGGAATCTATGGACTACCGACCGCGATACGTGGATCAGGAGCTCGACGAGCTCATGGTTGCCCCCTTCGCGGTGGCGATCGACGGGCCTAAGGGCGTGGGGAAGACGGCCACGGCCCAACGTCGGGCGGACACGGTGGTGCGTCTCGACGAGGAGCCGGTGCGTCAGTTGGTCTTGGCGGATCCGGCCCGTGTCCTGGCAGCGCCGGGCGTGACTCTCATTGACGAGTGGCAGCACCTGCCGATGGTGTGGGACCGGGTGCGTCGCCGTGTCGATGAGGCCAGCGACGCGGCATACCTGTTGACCGGCAGTGCCACCCCATCCGCGGTGACGGACACCCACTCGGGTGCGGGCCGGATCCTGTCGCTTCGACTTCGGCCGATGGCGCTGCCGGAGCGCGGCGGTGCCGCGCCCACCGTGGCTCTGGCCGAACTGCTCGACGGCACCGCGAAGATCACCGGGAGCACCGAGTGGGGGGTGGCGGACTACGCGCGCGAGATCTGCGCCTCCGGCCTGCCCGCCATCCACGCCCTGCCACCGAGACGGCAGCGGGCGCAGCTGGACGGCTACCTGACCCGCATCATCGACCGAGACATCCCCGATCAAGGCATCCACGTGCGTCGACCCGAGACGCTCCGGCGGTGGATGACCGCGTATGCCGCGGCCAGCTCGACGTCCGCGAGCTACACGACCCTTCTCGATGCGGCCAGCGCAGGGGAGACCGACAAGCCGGCAAAGACCACGACGATCGCCTATCGCGACCTGCTGACCCAGATCTGGATCCTCGACCCGGTCCCGGCCTGGCTGCCGCAGGGTAGTGAGCTCTCCCGTCTCAAGGTGGCGCCCAAGCACCAGCTCGCTGACCCGGCGCTGGCCGCGCGGCTGCTCAACCACACGCCGGAGACGTTGATCCAACCTCGGGCCGGATCCGCCGAGTTGCTCGGGCAGCTCTTCGAGTCCCTCGCCACCTTGACGGTCAGAGCCGCCGCTCAGGCCCAGGAGTCCTCCGTCGGGCACCTGCGCACGCGCGACGGCGGGCACGAGGTCGACCTCATCGTGCAGCGGTATGACGGGCGAGTCGTGGCGTTGGAGGTCAAGCTGGCTGCGTCGGTGAGTACCGCCGACGTGCGGCACTTGCACTGGCTCGCCGCGCAGCTCGGTGACCGGCTGGCCGACTCTGTCGTGCTGACCACGGGCACCGATGCCTACCGTCGTCCCGACGGCATCGCCGTCGTCCCCCTTGCGCTGCTTGGTTGACCAGGCCTCGGCAACCCGACTCCTCCCCGCGACTCCCGTGACGAGAGATGCTCGAAGGGGATCGTCGGCGCGGTGCGCGGCATACCGAATGCCGTTGGTGGCCGCCCGCTCGCGCGCCCACGCACGGGGTATGCCGCCCGCTCCCGACCTGTGGCAGCGCGCGCAACAACCCGGCCCGCGGAGAGGGTCATCGTCGGGTCTTCGCGACTCAGCCAACGGCCCAACTGTCCGACCAAGAACCGTTGACGTTCGAACAGTCCATTGATATGGTCTGGCCATTCGAGGGTGTGAGCAAAGCCTCATCCCCTCACACCTTCGAGGTGCTGGGACACACGTCCGCAGGCACCCAGGCGACCGAAAGGATCCTCCGTGACCGTCATCGAACGTCGTCGCCGAGCCGAGAAGCCAGCGGGGCGAAGCTCGTCAACTATTCGCAAGGCCTCATTCGTCGCGGTCGCATCAGTCACGGCGCTCGTGGTGACGGCGTGCTCGAGCGGTGCGGGGACCGCTACGTCGAGCAGCGCCGGGGCCGGTGGTGCTGCGACCACTGCAGCGGGTGGCAGTGGTGCCAGCGGACTTGCGGCTGCGGCCGCTGCAGTCAAGGCTGGTCTGGCGCTGCCGACCTGGAAAGCACCCGGTCCCTCGATTGACGGGACCAAGCTCAAGGGCAAGAAGATCTTCGTCATCCCGATCACCAGCCAGTCGGCGTTCGTCCAGCAGGTTGAGCCGGCCATGCAGGAGGCTGCCGACGCCGCCGGTGTCACGCTGACCTTCTTCACCAACCAGGGCAAGCCTGACCAGTGGGTCCAAGGAATGAACGCCGCGATCGCGGCCAAGCCTGACCTCATCTTCCTGGAGGCCGCTCCCGACCCGCGGCTCCTTCAGCCTCAATTGCAGGCAGCGAAGGCCGCCGGGATCCCCGTCGTGGCTTCCCACATCTGGGACGAGAAGGACCCTGACGCGCCCGGTTGCGTCGGCTGCGAGAACCTCACCGCCGTCGTCAAGGGGCCGTTCTCCCAAGCCGGCGCCATGACTGCCAGCTGGACCGTCAATGACTCGCAGGGCAAGGCCAACGTCCTGCTGGTCGGCATCCAGGGCATCAACTCCGGTGACCTGGTCATCGCTGCACAGAAGGCCACCTTCAGCGCGCAATGCCCCGAGTGCAAGGTGAAGGTCGTCAGCCTGACTCTCGACCAGATCACGGACGGGGCGATCCAGCCGGTGACCACCGCACTGACCGCCGACCCGGGGATCAACTACATCATCCCCAGCTTCGACATCCTCACGGCCGGAACCGTGGCGTCGCTCAAGATCAGCAACCGCACCGAGGGGACCAAGGTTCTCGGCTTCGGTGGGACCGGTGTCGTCATGGGCATGGTGGCCGACCCCACGTCGAACGTGGCGATGGACGCAGCCGAGCCGCTGGCCTGGACGGCTTACGCCAACATGGACCAAGCCTTCCGGATCCTCGCGGGCATGAGCCCCGTCCAGTCGGTCACGCCGGCCCGTATCTTCGACCGGACCAACATCTCGCAGGCGGGGTCCGCACCGAACTACGCGGACGGCTTCGGCTCCGACTTCAAGGCCGGCTTCCTGAAGCTCTGGAACCTCGGCTAGTTGTCATGAGGGAAGGACGTCCCGCAATGTCCCCGAGTCGCGCGCCCCTGTTGTCGGTTCAGCACGTGACGAAGACGTATGGCTCCACGACCGCGCTCAACAACGCGGCGTTGGAGTTGAACGGGGGCGAGATCCACGGGCTCCTGGGGCACAACGGCTCCGGCAAGAGCACGCTGATCAAGATCCTTGCGGGCGTCGTCGCTCCTGACTCCGGCCAGTTGTCGGTGCATGGTGAGGATGTTCCACTTCCGTTGAGCGCAGCGGAGGCCGACAGGCGCGGCCTCCGCTTCGTTCACCAGAACCTCGGCCTCGTGGACTCGCTCACTGTTGCCGAGAACCTGCTTCTCTCGAAGTTCGCACTCGGACATCGACCGATCAAGTGGCCGGCAGTCTTCACGCAGGCCAGGGGGATCCTCGACACCTATGAGCTCGAGGTCGACCCTCGGGCAGTGATGTCCACCCTGTCACCGCTGCAACGCGCTCAGGTCGCCATCGCTCGGGCCCTGTCCACCCTGGCCGCGGACGAGGCGGACAACCGAGCTGCCGTCCTGGTGCTCGACGAGCCGACGGTCTACCTGCCCAAACGAGAGGTCGGCAACCTCTTCAAGCTGCTCCATCGGGTCGCGGGTCATGGACATGCCATCCTGCTGGTCACCCACCGGCTGGTGGAGCTCATCGAACACACCGACAGAGTGTCGATCCTGCGTGACGCGCATGTGATCGCCACCAAGGAGACCGCCCAGACGACCGAGGACGAGTTGGTCGAGTTGGCGGTCGGCTCCTCCTGGCGCACTGCCGAAGTGCCGACCATTCAGGCCCGCGTGGACGAGACCGATCCGATCCACCACACCCTCATTCAGGACCTGCGCACCAAGAGGCTCACCGGGGTCGATCTCACGCTGACTCCCGGCGAGATCCATGGGCTGACCGGCCTTTCCGAGAGTGGCTACGAACAGATCCTCTACGCCCTCTTCGGGGCGGCCGAGGGGGTGTCGGGAACCCTCGTCCAAGGGCATCGGCATCTCGGGTTGTCGACCCTGACTCCGGCTCTGGCCATCAAGTACGGCATCTGCCTGATCCCCGTCAACCGCCTGGCCCAGGGAGTCGCGGGGCCCGCGACGATCGCCGAGAACACCAGCCTCCCGATCCTCGGTCGATACTTCCGGCGCGGGCGGCTGCGCCTCAGCGAGGAAGCAACGGCCACGGATGGTCTGATCCAGAAGTATGGGATCGTCGCCGGGAGTCGGGACGCGCGGGTCGACACCCTGTCCGGCGGCAACCAGCAGAAGGTCCTCATCGCGAAGTGGCTCCAGCAGCAGCCATCGCTCCTGCTGCTGCACGAACCAACCCAGGGTGTCGACATCCGTGCGCGGCATGACATCTGGAAATCCGTGCGGGCCGCCGCCGTCGACTCACCCGTGCTAGTGGCTACCTCGGACTACGACGAGTTGGCAACCCTGTGCACGTCGGTCTCGATCATCGCCGATGGACGGATCCGTAAGACGCTGTCGGGATCGGCACTGACGGCCGACCTCATCGCGGCGGAATGCCTCAAGGGTTCTGCGCCCACTGGACTGGACGGACGGGGAGGTGCTGTGGCATGAGTGGTTCTCACCAGGTGGCCGCAGGTCACGGGAGCACGACGGCTGGCCAGGCCTCCTCGCCTAGGTGGAAGGAGAGGCTAGCCCGGCGCGATCTTGAGCCATGGGCGCTGCCTCTGACCTGGGTGATTGTGGTCGTGGTCTTCAGCCTCCTCCTGCCAGGAGTCTTCCTGACCCAGGCGAACATCTCGTCGATCCTGTCCTCCCAAGCAGTGCTCGTTGTCGTGACCCTTGCTGTGGTCATCCCCTTCACCGTGGGCGACCTGGATGTGTCGGTGGGAGCGGTCGTCGGCCTGTCGGCGATGACGACGGCGCTGCTCAACGTCCGAGTAGGCCTGAACCCGTTCCTCGCCGCAGCCATCGCCATCGCCATCTCGGCTCTCGTGGGCGTGTTGAACGGTGTCATCGCCACTCGGATGAACGTCGACCTCTTGATCGTCACCCTCGGCTCGGGAAGCCTGATCACCGGGATCACCGCGTGGATCAGCGACCAGGCCACCATCAGCAATGTTTCGCCGGCGCTCGTCGACGTCGTCGTCGGCCATCGGATCTTCGGCATCGCGCCCGAGTTCTACTACGCGATGGTCTTCGCGCTCGCCCTCTTCTACCTGCTGCGCTACACACCTTTCGGCCGGCGGATGCTCATCGTCGGCCAGGCCCGGGATGTCGCTGCGTTGTCGGGCATCAACGTCAGTCGGGTCCGGATCGCAGGCCTCACGCTGTGCTCGGCCATGGCTGGCGTCGCCGGAATCCTCTACGTGGGGACGAGTGGCGGCGCCTCGCCGACAGGCGGCTCCGAACTCCTGCTGCCGGCCTACGCCGCGGCCTTCCTTGGAGCCACCTCGATCACCCCCGGGCGGTTCAACGCGTTCGGCTCGGTCATCGCCGTCTACTTCCTCGTCAGCGGCATCACCGGGTTGCAGCTGCTTGGCGCCCAGTCCTTCGTCCAGCAACTGTTCTACGGCGCCGCGTTGGTCATCGCGGTATCCGTCTCGTCGGTCGTTCGTCGGCGACGCAGCCTCCGCCGGGTCCGCGAGACCGAGTTGGCCTCCGCGGCGAGCGACGAGCCCTCCGCCCTGGACGTCACCTCACCGGTTGACGAGCAACAGAAGGGCCGCCCCGTCCCGGAAAGGACCCCCGCGCCATGATCACGCGAGCAGATTTCGATTTCCACGACAACCCCGGGACAGACCTCACCTGGACCGAAACCATTGGTGCCGTCTTCTCAGTTCCCGAAGCCGGCATCCTGGCCAACGTCTACGTGTTGGCGCGGCCCAATCTCGGCGTGGCCACCTCGTGCGTCAACGTCCACCAGGGCTTCTGCGCCAACCCCTACGAGATCGACTTTCACGATCCTCAGGTCCACCTTCCGTGCCCGCCGAGCCTGAGCAACTTCCAGATGTCGAGTGGGATGCGCGTCAGCGTCGACGACGACTGCAACTACCACATCGCCTACCAGAGCGCCGACGGCAACTGCGAGTTCGACCTGCAGTACACCCGCATCATGGCGCCGTGGGACATGCACGAGGCGAGCGCCAACCCGCTGCTGTCACCCGACGGTGTCAAGGCCGCCGACACGGGGCTGGGCGCCGGCTGGGCCCACGGGCACTTCGACCTCATCAACAAGGTCTCGGGCACTCTCAACCTGCGCGGTGCCACCTATGACGTCGAGTGCGTCGAGGGCATGGACCACAGTTGGGGCCCCAGGCCTGAGACCGGCGGGCACCAGGTGGCGGTCACGTGGATCCACATCACTCTCGGCCCGAGGTTCGGCATGCACCTCGCTCTGGCCCTCGACGTGGCTGACGGAGTGGTCACCTACGGCCCACTGCGCTTCGGCTATGTCGTCGAGGATGGGCAGGTCGTCGGCCTCGAGCACGCCGAGGTCACCTCGGTCGTGGACAACCTCATCCCGGTGTCGAACACCGTCAAGGCTCGTGACTCGCGCGGGCGCGTGTGGGAGTTCGAGGGCGTCTCGGTCGGCGGCGCACCGTGGTACTCCTGGAACCCGTTCACTTGCTCCTTCTCGAGCCTGATGGAATACCACGCCGCGGACGGCCGGGTTGGCCACGCCATGATGACGGACGTCTACGGTCTGGAGTTCCTCGCGCAACGCCTGTCCAGACGCGGCATCGCGCAACGGGCAGTGCTGCTCGCCGGAGGAGATTAGGTATGCCGTCCCGCCTGGACCGCCTGGACCGCCTGGACCGCCTGGACCGCCTGGCCGCGGACGAACGCGACCACCCCACACCGGAGTTCATCGCTGGTCTGGCCACCCGCTTCCCCACGGATCCCGACCTCGAGGTCGCCCTGGAGCGCAAACTCCAGCACCGTGCCGATGGGCCGTGGCAGCCGGTGTCGGTGGCCGAGCTCAGCGCCTGCCTCGACCGGATGCTCACCGATGCCATCGGCACCGACTTCACGGTCAGCGGCCAACGATGGTTCACCGGCGGGGCCTCCAAGATGCAGCTCGGGTTCGTCCTCGACTGGCGCGGGCCGTCGGCGGGGGAGCGCCGTCGCGACGCAATGATCCTGCGCATGGACCCGAGCGAGCCGCTGAACGCGACGAGCAAGTCCCGTGAGTTCGACATCGTCAAGGCCGTCGCGGGCGTCGTGCCGGTGCCGACACCCTTCTGGGTCGACGCCGACGGCGACTGGTTCCCCGGACCGTCCGTGATCTACGGGATCGTCCCGGGCGTGACGAAGCCGGCCACCTCCCAGTCCGGTCGGGTCGTCGGTCTCGGGACCAACTTCGGGCCCCAGCTCCGGCCCGTCCTGGCGCAACAGTTCGTCGACAACCTGGCCGCCATCCACGCGTGTGATGTCGACGGGATCGGTCTCGGCGGGATGACTGCACCCACTGTCGAGACCAACGAGAACGCCCTCTGGCGCCTCAACTATGAACGTCGGGTGTGGGAGGAGGACCGCGGCGAGGAGTGCCCCGTCCTGGACCTCGCCGCGGCCTGGCTCGAGCGCAACGCGCCCACCCTTGATCGAGTCAGCGTCGTGCACGGCGACTACCGCAGCGGCAACTTCCTCTTCGACGAGAGCTCCGGTCGCATTACCGGGTGGTTGGACTGGGAGTTGTCCCACCTGGGTGACCGGCACTCTGATCTGGCGTGGTGCATCCAGCCCCTCTTCGGCCATCAGGACGAAAGCGGCCGGTCCTTCCTCGCCTCAGGTCTGCTGCCGACTGACGAGCTGCTCGCCCGCTACGAGGACGCCTCCGGGCTCTCCGTGGACCCGGTCCGGTTGGACTGGTACCGCGTGCTGATCTGCTACTCGATGATGGTCAAGACCGTCGCCTCGACCTATCGGATCGCTCGGTTGGGCCGGTCGCATCAGGATGTCCTGCTGGCGCGACTGGAAGGCTCCCGCAGCGTCATCGAGTTGGAACTGGTCAACCAGCTGCAGAGGGTGATGTGAGTGGACTACACCGAGAACTCCCTGCGCGCTTCGATCCGCGCCCTGGAGACCGTCATCGCGCCGGCAGTTGCTGCGGCCGGTGATGCCCAGGCCCAGGACCAGTTGGGCTTGGTCATTGACGCCCTGCGCTTCCTGCAGACCCGGCTCGCCGACCTCCCCACCCGAGCCGGGTTCACTCTGCGCACGACGCTGTCCCTCGCCACACAGGTCCACGCTCTGGCCGAGTCTGCTGCCCCGACCGCGGCGGGCGTTCTCGATGCCGCCCTCGCCGAGGCTCAATCCGTTCACGACCGGCTCGGGTTCGACACCGCCGAGGTTGACGCGGCCACCGCTGCCCTGGCCGAGGGGATCCGCGACGCGATGAGCATCCTGGCGGAGGTGGACGACCCTGCCGTGCAGTCGTCCCTCGCGGCGGCGGTCCTGACCAGCGAGACCCGGCGGATCGAAGCCGACCGCGCGTGGTTCGTGCCCATGGGTTTCGACCCGCACCCCGAGTCGATCGTGGACCTCAAGACCGCCCTCTCGGCCTAGGTCCGACCAGTTACGAAAGTGACGGGTGGGGGTCCTGGTCACCCGTTGCGGACTCTGTGGATCGTTACCTGACCGTGATGTATTCGCCTGTGGCAGAGTCCTTTTGGGGCGGGGGGTCTGTCGGTGGTCGCTGTTAGCGTCGGGGTTGTGGACAGCAGCGAAGCGACTCGTGACTCGGCTTCTCGCCGGGCTGAGATCCGTGCTGCGACGAGGACTGTGACTGAGTTGGTGGCGTCGTTGTGGCAGGTCCAGGGTGGCGAGTTGGGGGCATTGTTGGGTGAGTTCGACGCTCTCGCTGCGGTGGCGTGTGGTGCTCGGGTCGCTGTTGTTGGTGAGGCTGAGTCTCGTGGGGAGATCTCCGCGTCGCAGGCGGGTTCGACGGCCGGGTGGGTCGCTGAACACGCGCCGACGTTGGCGGCTGGCAGTGGTGCCGGGCCGGTCGCCCGGTTGGTCCGTGAGTGTGCTCGTCCGGACCTGACGACTGTCCACGCGGCTGCAGTCTCTGGCCAGGTGAGCGTGCCGACGGCTCTCACTGTGGTCACCGAGTACGCCCGGCTGAAGCCACGTCTGCGGGAGGAAGCCGCCCCGACGGTGCTCCGCGGTTTGTTGGATATGGGGATCGCTGACGGGCCGAAGGGTGTCCGGTCCTTGCGGCCCGCGTTATTGGCGGCGCACGGGGCGGATGGGGAGTTCCAAGCTGACGCCGACACCGCCGAACGTCTCGTCTCGCTGTCTCGCGCGTCGACCGACGAGCTCGGCGCCCTCACCTACCAGTTGATCTTGGACCCGGTTGGAGCGGCGGCCCTGGAGGCCGCGATCGGCCCGCTGTCAGCCCCGGTACCTGGCCCGGATGGCGAACGCGACACCCGCAGCCCCCAGACCCGTCGTGGTCAGGCGCTCATCGAGGTATGCCGCCGCGCCACCAGCGCCGGCGACCGCCCGTCCTCTGGGGTCAAGACCACGCTCATCCTGACGATGTCCTATGACGACCTCGCCGCCCGCGTCGGCGCGGCGACCGTGGTCGGCTCGACTCAAGGCGGTTCCCTCATCGCTCCCGAGACGGTCCGTCGACTCGCGTGCGACGCGAACGTCATTCCCACCGTCCTGGGTAGCCGCGGCGAGATCCTCGAACAAGGCAGGTCGACCCGGTTGGCGACGCCCGGGCAGTTGGCGGCGTTGTGGTTACGCGACGCGGGGTGCAGTTTCCCCGGCTGCGCGACTCCCGCGCATTCGTGCGACGCCCACCACCTGATCCACTGGGCCGACGGTGGACAGTCCGACCTCAGCAACCTGGCCCTGTTGTGCGGGCGACATCACTCGGTCGTCCACCGAGACCAACTCATCGGCCATGTCACCGACGCGGCGGACGCCGGCGCTGTCACCTGGAATCTGATCCCCGGCAGTTACGACCGGCGACACAGCGCGATCCCACCACCGGCTGAACAACCGCCGGGCACCTCACCGCCGGGCACCTCACCGCCCAGTGATGCCCCAACGTCGCCGATCACCTCCGAAGCAGACCCTTGGGCTGACTCCCGAGACCCGGACGAGCCACTCGCGGCGGACCACTACGCCCGGGACCGGGACGACACCAACGCCGAGGTAAGCCCCGAGGCAGACCCGTGGTTCGACTCAGCCGGCCCGGCCGCGTAACCGGGCCACTAACCAAATCAGGCGATGGCTTCAGACTCGGCGGCGGCGAGGAGTTCGGCCACGGTCGGGCCGGCCGCTGCCGCGGGATCGAAGCCGTGCGCGGCATACGACGCCCGAACCAGCGGGAGCATCTGCTCGGCGAGGGTCATGACGGCCCCGCTGATGTCGCGTCGCGCGTCGCCGCCGACCTGGTATGCCGCGGTGGTGAGGGCTCCGAGGGCCGCCTTGGTGGTGCCCACCCGCCGGCTGGGCGGTGGACGTCGCGGGCTGCGGCGAGAGCTCGGGCCGCCCCGCCGACCTCGGACGTATCGCCCAGCGCCGCGGAGGAGGACGCTTCGACGGACTCCAGCGCGGCGATCAACAACTGCAACTCCCGCTTGTCGTAGTCGAATTGGACCGCCAGCCGCTCACGGGCGAGCTCCAGCGTGGCGACCACCAGGCGGGCCTGCTCCTGCGCAAGTTTGTCGTTGGGATCAAGCGCCGGGATGACGACATGGGTCAGGGCCTCCACGGCCGACTGGATGCGCAGTTCGGGGTACAGCTGCATCACAACACCTCCGTGAGCATCGCGCGGAGACTCCCCGCAAGGGCGCCTTCGACCCCGCAGAGCCAGGCCACGAGGACGTCCTGATGGGTCTGCTTCCCGGACGAGATCCGGTATGCCGTGCCCGGTGTGATCGCCAGGGTCTTCACGCCGGTGTAGACCTGCCAGAACCGCAGGCGCTCGGGGACGACCGGCAGGCCGGAGGCTGCTTCGTATGCCGCGATGAACTCGTCCTCGGGCAACAGGCTCTGGGTGAGAAAGCGCCCGTCTTCGTCGGCGCTGCCGAACAACGTGTTGAGCGTGTAGGCGAGGTCTTCGTGCCGGTCCCCGATGTGACCGCCTTCCCAGTCGAGGATTGCGGTCATCTGGCCGTCGTCCTCGGTGAACAGGTAGTTTCCCGTCCGGTAGTCGCAGTGCACGACGCTCAGCCGGTCGACGTCCGGCACGTTGTCCCGAAGCCACGCGAAGGCGAGCCGCACGAGAGGGTTGTCCAGGTCGGTGTCCTCCTCCCACACCCGCTCCCACGCCGTGATGTGGCCGAGGATGACGTCCTTCGGATCGGCCGGTCGCTGGAAACTCTGCAGCGCCGGGTCATCGACATCGTGACGATGGATGGCGGCGAGGTGGTCGATGAACTGTCGAGCCAACACCGCGCGCAACTCGGGGGTGAAGGCCGCGCCCAGCCCAGAGACCCGGTTCTCTCCGGAGGTCGGTTGGGCCACGCCGTGGACGAAGCCGCTGACCATGGCTGGGTAGGGCAGGTGGACGGCGTCGGCGTCGAGCCAATAGGCGCGAGGGACCGGAACGACGCCCTGGAAGGTGGTGAGCAGCTCGAACTCCCGGCGCCGGCTCGTCTCCTGGATTGACGCGGCGGGATCCATTCGCAGCACCATCGGAGTGCGCTCCGGGTGCCCGCCGGGTGGGGTCCAGTCCAGGTCGAAATAGACCTGCAGTTTGGAGGCGCCACCGCTGAGCCACTTCAGGCCGCTGACCTCGTGGGGCTGACTGTCGAGGCGGTCCTGAAGAAGGGCGAGCAGCCCCTTCTGGATCTCGTCCAGCGTGGGCCAGGCGAACGGCATACCCCGGTTTTGCAGTTTGCGGGTGTAGACCCGGTCCATCTCGGGCTCGATCGGAAACCGGTGTCTCACCTCATCGATCCACGCCTGAGTGGGCGCGTCCTTGCGTCCAGCTGCGGCTTCCGGTCTGATCATGAAGTCACCTCTGTGGCGTGGGGTTCGGGGGGTCACATTTCTTCGGGGGAGACGTCCGTCCGTTTTTGGACTGACCTCTTGATATTGAAATGATCATACCATAGTGTCGCTGGGACACCTGGTTGCCAGGGAGCGCCTCAGGCCGGAACACGCAAGGGAGCGAGCGATGGACTACAGCAGCCACTTCATCGGCGGGACGTGGGCGGCACCGTCGAGTCAAGAACGGATCGAGGTGCGCTCTGCCTCGACAGGAGAAGCGATCGGATCCACGCCACGCGCCCTGGCCGCAGACGTCGACGCGGCGGTTCAGGCGGCCCGGCGAGCCTTCGACGACCCGAACGGGTGGGCGTCGTTCTCGCCCATCGAGCGCGGCAAGCACATCGAGCGATTCGCCGAGGAGCTGCTGGCCCGCAGGTTGCAGACGGCTCGCGTCGTGTCCCAGCAGAACGGGATGCCGATCTGGTTCGCCGAGGCGGTTGAGGGGGACTTCCCCGCGTCGATGCTGCGGTACTACGCCCAGATGATGATCGACAGTCCCACCGTGGATGCGCGGCCGGGGATGTATGGCGGCACGTCGTTGGTCCGCCGTCGCCCGATGGGCGTCGTCGGGGCGATCACCCCGTGGAACGTCCCGCAGGGGATCACGTCGCTCAAACTCGGGCCCGCCCTCGCCGCTGGAAACACCGTGGTGCTCAAGCCCGCCGAGGAGACGGTGCTCGACGCCTTGCTCATGGCGGAGGCCGCTGAGGCGGCGGGCCTGCCTGGCGGGGTGCTCAACATCGTCCCGGGGGGCCGCGACGCCGGCGCTGCGCTCGTCGAGCACCCGCTCGTGGACAAGATCTCGTTCACCGGGTCCACCGCGGCAGGGCGAACGATCGGCGAGATCTGTGGCCGGCTGCTGCGACCTGTGACCCTCGAACTCGGCGGGAAGTCGGCGGCCATCCTGCTTGACGACATCGACCTCGACGAGTCGCTCGAGGCACTGTTCGGCGTCACCTTCCTCAACAACGGGCAGATCTGCTGGCTCAACACGCGGGTCCTGGCTCCGCAGTCCCGGTATGCCGAGATCACCGACGCGCTGACCGACATGGCCAGGGCGTTGCAGGTTGGTGACCCTCTCGACCCGGCCACGAAGATCGGCCCACTCGTGTCGGAGCGGCAGCGTGATCGCGTTGAGGGCTACATCGCGAAGGGCAAGGCGGAAGGGGCGCGGATGACGACCGGTGGCGGGCGCCCCAGCGGGCTGGACGCCGGCTGGTTTGTCGAGCCGACGATCTTCGCCGACCTGGACAACTCGGCCACGATCTCCCGGGAGGAGATCTTCGGCCCGGTGCTGGCGATCATGCCCTACGCCGACGAAGCGGACGCGATCGCGATCGCCAACGACACTCCCTACGGCCTGGGTGGAACCGTCTGGTCACCCGACATCTCGCGGGCCGTCGAGGTCGCGTCTCGCGTGGAAGCCGGGACCGTCGGCATCAACCACTACTCGAACGACCCGGTCGCTCCGTTCGGAGGGGTCAAGGGCAGTGGCTTGGGTCGTGAGTTGGGGCCCGAGGGACTGCACGCGTTCCAACACCTGCACACCACCTACGTGCCGCCGACCGCCTGACCCGCAGACCGGCATACCGGAGCGGCCACCCGACCACGAGGAGCCTGGACCGATGCGTTCTCATGCACTTGTCGCCAACTCGGCGAGCGAACCCTTCAGCTATGAAGCGGTCGACCTAGCCGCGCCAGGGGACCACGAGGTGCTGGTCGAGATCAAGGGTGTCGGGCTGTGCCACACCGACCTCGGGGCGAAGTCGGGCATGTATGGGTTGCCCTACCCACTCGTCCTCGGCCACGAAGGGAGCGGCGTCGTGCGCGAGGTGGGCGCGGCGGTCACCTCGCTGCAGGTCGGTGACCCCGTGGCACTGTCGTTCAGCAGTTGTGGCAGCTGCCGGATGTGCCTGGGTGGGCATCCTGCGTACTGTGCGACCTTCGCGCAGGAGAACTACATCGGAACTCGGCCGGACGGCAGCGCCACGATGGCTCTGGCCGACGGCAACCCACTCGCGGGGCACTTCTTCGGCCAATCGTCCTTCGCGACCTTCGCCCTGGCGAACGAGCGCAACGCCGTCAAGGTCGAGACCGCGCTGGACATCTCGCTCATCGGCCCGCTCGGCTGTGGCATTCAGACGGGCGCCGGAGCGGTCATGCGATCGATGGCGGCTCACGCGGGCAGCTCACTGCTCGTGCTGGGTGGCGGCTCGGTGGGCCTCGCCGCGGTCATGGGTGGGGTCGTCCAGGGCTGCACCACGATCGTTGTCCTCGAGCCGCTCGCCAGTCGGCGCGAGCTCGCCTTGGAAGTCGGCGCGACCGCGGTGGTGGACCCGGCGGCGGGCCCTCTTGCCGAGGTGCTCGTGCAGGCCTTGCCGCTCGGCGCGGATTACATCTTCGACACCACAGGCAAGGTCGAGGTCATCATGGCGGCAACCGAGGTCGCCGCCCCACTGGCCACCGTTGGGTTGGTCGGCGTCCCCACAGACTTCTCGGCGACGCTGCCCCTCAGCATCATCGGCCTCATGGTCAAGGGCCTCAAGGTCATGGGGATCGTTGAGGGCGACAGCGACCCACAGACCTTCATCCAGGAGTTGCTGGACCTGCAGGCTGCCGGACGCTTCCCGTTCGAGAAGCTCGTATCGACCTATTCGATGGCGGATATCAACCACGCCGTCGAGGATCAGGAACGCGGTCGCGTGGCCAAGGTTGTCCTCACCCCGCTGGACGGGTCCGCATGATCCGCCCCGAGGACGCCGAGTTCCATCCGAACGACCCCAGCCTGAAGACCTGGGCGGAGACGATCGGGTTCTGGTTCGCCATCCCCGAGGAGTCGATCTACGGCAACATCTATGTGCTGGCCCGGCCCAATGTGGGGGCCACGATCGCCTCGGTGAACGTCATCTCGGGCATCAATCCCTATCCGTTCACCGTCGACATGACCGACCCCCACATGCACGCCCCGTGTCCTGAGTCGATGCTGCACTTCGAGCTCAACAGCGGGCTGGCCGTCGACGTGGATCCGGCCCCGACCGGATACCGGTTCAGGTACACGAACCTGGCCGGCACCTGCGAGATGGATCTGCTGTTCATCGGCTGTATGCCGGCCTGGGACCCCCACGACCCCAACGAGAACCCGCTGCTGGAGGCATCGCCCGCCAACGCCGATCTCGGCCTGGGTGACGCGTGGGCCGGCGGCCATCTCGACTTTGTGGGGCGGGTCACCGGGTATGTCGTTCTGCGGGGCAAGCGCTACGAGGTCGACAGCATGGGCGGCATGGACCGCAGTTGGGGGACCCGCTCCGAGTTGGGCCAGGCGGCCATTTCCTACATTCACATCCCTTTCGACGAGACCCTGGCCTTTCACCTCGTCACCGGCGTCGACCTCGACGACGCGGGTGCGCCGCGGTACGCGCCCATGAGGTTCGGCTACGTCATGGACCACGGCGAGGTCTTCGGGCTCACTCACATGGAGATGACCGGCGAGGTCAGCGGCCTGGTGCCCGCCCGAAACTCCATCTCCCTCACTGACTCTCGCGGCCGGGTCTATCGGGTCGAAGGGGAGGCCGTCGCCAGCGCACCGTGGTACACCTTCAGCCCCTCCTACGTGACCTTCCAGGGGCTCATGCGCTACGAGCTCGACGGCAAGTGGGCCTACGGCCTGCAGGCAGACACCTACGGGATCGAGTTCCTGGCCAGTCGAACCTCCCGTCATGGCGAGGGAATCGCCGCCTATCTCGGGTCTTGAAATCGGTCCCCGTCGCCCCTAAGTTAGGTCATACGGTTAGACCAAAAAGTTGGCGGCCCCCTGATTGAGAGGGCGCCACAACGGAAGGACCCGGACGATCACCATGTCGGAGTTCACTGACATCACCTACCAGGTCGAGGGCGGCCTGGCCACCATCACGATCAACCGGCCGGAGCGCTACAACGCGTTCCGCGCCCAGACGGTGGACGAGTTGGTGCTTGCCTTCAAGCGCGCTTGGGGCAGCCCGGACGTGGGGGTCATTGCGCTGACGGGGGCCGGAGACAAGGCGTTCTGCTCGGGGGGTGACCAGAAGCAACGCGCCGAGACGGGTGACTACGGCCCATCCCACAGCGGCCTCTTCGAGATCGAGGCCCTGCATCGAGTCATGCGCGACGTGCCCAAGCCGGTCATCGCCGCGGTCAACGGCCTGGCCATCGGTGGGGGGCATGTGCTGCACGTCCTGGCCGACCTCACGATCGCCGCGGACACCGCCACATTTGGACAGAATGGCCCTCGGGTCGGCTCCTTCGACGCCGGCATGGGCTCGGGCTATCTCGCCCGGGTCGTCGGCGAGAAGCGTGCCCGCGAGATCTGGTTCATGCTCCGGCGGCTGAGCGCCCAGGAGGCTCTGGACTGGGGCCTGGTGAACAAGGTCGTCCCGGCCGATCAACTCACGGCCGAGGTGCGCGCCTGGGCCGACCACATGCTGCAGTTCTCGCCGACGTCGATCAAGGTGCTCAAGCAGTCGTTCAACACCGACACCGAGCAGTTCATGGCCATCGGTCAGATGGCGGTCACGACGCTCAAACTCTTCAGCGAGACCGAGGAGGCCAAGGAGGGCATCACGGCCTTCAACGCCAAGCGCCAGCCTGACTTCTCGGCCTATCGCGGGAACTGAGGTGTCTGGTCCGCGCCCACCACGACGACAGGATAACCCGCAGATGAGCACCTCCCCCTTCCGCCCAGACACGTTGTCGGGCAAGCGAATCCTCATCACCGGTGGCGGCACCGGTCTCGGGCGAGGCGTGGCCAGACACCTTGTCGAGCATGGCGCTCAGGTGCACCTGTGGGGGCGCCGGGCCGCCGTGCTCGAGGAGGCCGCGCAGGAGGCCTCGGCCACCCGGCCCGGGACAGTGCACGTCCAGACGGTCGATGTGCGCCAGGCCGACCAGGTCGACGCCGCCATGGACGAGATCTGGTCCCAGCACGGCCCGCTCACCGGCGTGATCAACAACGCGGCGGCCAACTTCATCGCCCCCACCGAGTCGCTCAGCCCCCGAGGGTTCGAGGCGGTCTCCTCGACGGTGATGAATGGCTCCTTCAACACGACGCACGCCGCGGGCCGACGGTGGATCGCTGGGGGACACAAGGGAGTAGTGCTCTCGACCCTCACCACATGGATCTGGACCGGCTCCGCCTACGTCGTTCCGTCCGCCATGGGCAAGGCCGCCGTCCATGCGATGACCATGTCGCTCGCGGTCGAGTGGGCGAAGTACGGCATACGACTCAACGCCCTGGCCCCCGGCCCGATCCCCACTGACTACGCCTGGGAGATGCTCAATCCCACCGAGAAGAGCTCGGTCGGCGCGACCCAGGCCGACGCAGTGCCGATGGGCCGAACGGGCACCATCGAAGAGTTGGCGAACCTGACGATCTTCCTGCTCTCGGATGCGTGCGAATACCTCACCGGCCAGGCCATTGCCATGGACGGAGGCCAGATGCTCGCCGGCCCGGGGACATTCGCCGGTCTGACATCGATGACGGCCGAGGACTGGGCGCACGCCAAGGAGCGCAGCAAGGCGGCCACGGCTGCGAGCAAGTCCCAGCGCAGCGTGTGAGACGCGCGGCACGGCATACGAGATGGAGCCGGTGATGGCGACAGCCCCCCAACGCGAGTTCCGCGACGACCTAGTCACGACGGCCTCGGCCGACCTCCCGGAGCGGTTCTTCGACCGCTTCGTGTTCAACATGCATCCGACAGACGCGCAGGACCCGGCGATCATCTGTGGCCTGGGGACCTATCCGGTGGCCGACGCCGTCGACGGCTTCGCGATCCTCGTGACCCCCACGGAGCAACGCAACGTCCGCTTCTCTACCGAGCTCACCGCGACGGACGGCAACGGCGCGGGGCCATTCCACTTTCAGGTCATCGAGCCGTTGACCCAGTGGCATCTGCGGCTGGGTCCCAACCCCACGGGCCTGGAGTTCGACGTCACCTGGCGGTCCCGAACGTCGCCCTGGTTCGGTGACGTCGCCCTGGCCAACGTCAACGGGGTGGCGTCGTCCTTCGAGCATCTGGTGCAGTCCGGCAGGTATGCCGGGTCCGTCACCATCGACGGGGTGACCACGGACGTCGACGGCTGGTACGGGCAGCGCGACAGGTCCCGCGGCGTCCGGAACCTCACCGGCGGGCAGGGTTTGCACATCTGGTACCAGTTGCAGCTGCCGGACAGGTCGATCGGTTTCCTGTATGCCGCGGGGCGCGAGAACCAGCAGGTGATCCTCGAGGGTGCCGTCATGCACACCGACGGCACCCTTGACGACATCGTCGAGGTGCGTCACGACCTGCAGTTCGACGACTCCCTCGACCTGCGGTCGGGTCGCGTGGTGGTGAGGACGGCACGGGGCGAGACCTACGACATGGACGTCGATGCGAGCGCTCGTGGCGGCTATATGTCGGGTGGTTGGTACGGCGGGCAACACGGCCGCCGGATGGGTCTCGACTACCAGGAGGCTGACGTCTATCCGCTGGATGGCTCGGTGTCGCCCAAGTCTTTGGATTCGGCACTCACCGACCGGCTCGTGCGGGCCACCTGCGATGGAGTTGTGGGCTATGGCGTCTTCGAGTTCGCCCATAGCCGCAGCAGCAGTTTCACCTATCGGCCGTCGATCTGACGGTCGCCAGGGCTGGCTGGCGGGACGAAAGAAAGGAGAACCCGTGAGCAAGGTCCGCTACGAGCTGGAGGGCCGGGTCGCCTGGATCACCCTCGATGATCCGCAGACGCGCAACGCGCTCAGCGACGAGCTTCTGGACGATCTCCTGGCCGCTCTGCTCGCCGCCAAGGCAGACGAGGACGTCCGGGCAGTGGTGCTGACCTCCTCCCACGCGCGGATCTTCAGCGCTGGCGGGGACCTCAAGGCGTTCGCGGGCGACGCGTCGACGATCCAGAAGTACGCCGGGCTCGACCGGTTCCCCAGGCTCTATACCCTCATCGGCGGGTTGGGAAAGCCGGTGCTCTGCGCAGCCAATGGCGACGTCCTCGCCGGTGCCCTCGGCCTGGCCCTGGCGTGCGATCTGGTCATCGCCAAGGATTCGATCCGCTTCGGGTGCCCCGAGATCAACGTCGGCGTCTTCCCGTTCATGATCTCCGCGCTGATCTACCGCAATGTGGGTCGGCTCAAGGCCAACGAGTTGATGATGCTCGGCGACTCGATCTCCGCCGCCGAGGCTCTGGAGTTCGGGCTGGTCAACCGGGTCGTCCCGGAGGCAGACTTCGAGGCCACCGTGCGCCTGTGGGCCGGTCGGCTCGCCGACAAGTCGCCGTTGCTCATGCGGATGGGCAAGGACGCGCTCAACGCGACCCGCGACCTGTCGCTGGGCGATGCGCTGGCCGCGTTGCAGGCCCAACTTGCCTTGGCCTTCACGACCGAGGACATCAGGGAGGGAGTGGCTGCGTTCCGTGAGAAGCGGACCCCCGACTGGCGGATGCGGTAGCCGGGCCAGCTCGTTGCCAGATTGGTCCAACTATTCTAATATTGGGCCATCAATGATTCGGTCACCACGGGTGGGAGCGCTATCGCCATGAGGTTCGCAGAGGTGACTGACCGCTATACCGCCGAGGAGATGGCCGCGTTCTACGAGACCGGCCAGTGGCAGCGGGAGACTCTGTGGGACGTGGTGGAGCGCCATGCCCGAGCTCACGCGGATCGGCTGTTCCTCACCGACAACACGACATCGCTCACCTTCGGCGACCTGCACGACCGCGCTCTGGCGCTGGCCGTGGGGCTGCACCGGCGCGGACTGCGTGCGGGCGACCGGGTGACCGTGCAACTCCCTAACTGGACCGAATTCGTCGTCATCGCGGCCGCCGTCTGGCGCCTCGGGGCGGTGCTGGTCCCCATCCTGCCGATCTACAGGCGCGACGAAGTGGGCTACATCTGCCGCAACGCGCGCAGCCGACTCGCGGTCACCGCAGGCGTGTTCAAGGGCTTCGACTACCCCGCGATGTATGCCGACCTGCGCGCCGAACTGCCTGACCTCACCGACGTGGTGGTGGTGCGTGGCATCGGTGCCCAGGGTGCACAGGGCGCCCAGGGTGCCCAGGGTGCCCACGAAGCGCCCGGCTCGGTGTCGATCGACCTCGACGCGCTTTTCGTCGACCTGGATGACATGGACGCCCCCAGTGCCGAGGCGGCTGCGGCCGAGATCGGCCCGGGCGTCGGTCCGGACGCCCCGTTCGTCGTCATCTATAGCAGTGGGACGACGTCCTTCCCGAAGGGCTGCCTGCATACCTTCAACACCGTGGCCTGCGGTGCCCGGATCCTCGCCCGCGGCTGGCGGCTGACCAGTGCCGACGTGCAGTTCGGCCCCTCGCCGGTGACGCACACGACCGGCCTGGTCACCAGCATCATGGTGCCGCTCATCCACGGTTCCGGATCCCACATCATGGAGTCGTGGGAGCCCAACCTGGGGCTTCAGCAGATCAAGGCGCATGGGTGCACCATCACCGTGACCGCGACGACTTTCCTGCAGATGGTGCTCGACACGTTCGACCCCAGGCTCCACGACGCCAGCACCATGCGCGTGTGGGTCGCGGCCGGCGCTCCGATCCCGGCGAGCGTGATCGAGCAGGCGAACGGCGTGTTCCCCGACCTCAAGGTCCTCAGCCTCTACGGCCGCACCGAGAACGTCACGACGACGATGTGCACCGTCGACGACGACCCGATCCGGTCACTGACGTCCGATGGTCGGCCGCTGCCGATGCAGTCGATCAGAATCGTCGACGAGGCGGGCAACGAGCTGCCCCGCGGCCAAGAGGGCGACATCGCTTACAAGGGCGCGATGCACATGCTGGAGTACATCGGCAAGCCGGCCGAGACGGCCGAACTGTTCACCCCTGATGGCTATTCACGCTCGGGCGACCTCGGTCACATGGACGCCGACGGCTACGTCCGCGTCACCGGCCGCACCAAGGACATCGTCATCCGCGGCGGTCTCAACATCAGCGTGCGGCAGGTCGAGGACATCCTCATCGGCCACCCGGCCGTGAGCCGGGTCGCCGTCGTCGCCATGCCCGACGAGCGACTGGGGGAGAAGGCCTGTTGCTTCGTCGTCCTGGCCGAGGGGAGTGCGCCGCTGTCACTCGAGGAGGTGACGGCATACCTGCTTGAGCATGGGCTCGCCAGGGTGAAGATGCCGGAGCGGATCGAGGTCGTCGACGCGCTGCCGACGACGGCGACCGGCAAGATCCAGAAGAACGTCCTGCGGGATCGGATCGCGGCCACCTTGCTGGCGGAGTCGGCCGGCTAGCTCAGGGGGTGCTCACCACCGCGTGCGCCGTGCCGGTGACCGCGATGGTGCCGTCGTGTTTCGTCGCCACCACAGCCAGAGTGGCGAGGCTGTCGGGGCCGCCCACCGCTGCCGGAGCGATATCGGTGACCGTGCCGCTCAAGGTCAGCGTGTCTCCGGCGAACACCGGGGCAAGGAAGCGCACCGTGAACCCGCGCAGGTGCTCGACCCCCAGCAGGTCCGAGACCCAACCGGCGAGCAACCCAGCGGTCAGCTGCCCGTGGGCAAGGACCGTGGGGAATCCCGCGCGAGCGGCGAACTCGACGTCGTGGTGCAGGGGGTTGAAGTCTCCCCCGGCGCCGGCGAACCGGACGATGTCAGTGATCGTCAGGGGTCCCACGGTGCGAGCCGGGGGTCGGTCGCCGGGCTCGAGAGTCACTGGCGGCCTCACGATCCGGTCCCTCGTTCGATGACCGTCTCTTCGACCTGCACCACCGGCGCGCCCGCCGCATCGAGGTAACGGGTCTGCAAGGTGATCAGTCGCATCCGCCCGCCTCGGCCGCCGGTCCGCACGTCGTCACTGGTCACTCGACGTATGCCGTGCAGCGAGTCCCCGGCGCGCAAGGGTCGCTCGTAGGTCCACGAGACGGCGCCGATGACGACTCGATCGAGCGCCAGACCCAGCCGGTCGATGAACGCGCGCTGGTCGCGGTGGTGTCCGGCGACGGCGACGTGAGTGGCCGTCGCGAGCACATTCGGCGCGCCGACCGCCTGAGCGGCCGCCGCGCTGGTGTGGACGGCGTCGCGCGCCAGGGTGGCTCGGGCGAACTCGGCGATCTTGCCTCGCTCGACATCGAACTCGATCTCATCGATCACCAACCCGACGAGTGAGGGCGAGGTTTCGACCACGTCTGCCTCCTGCTTTTCGGTCTGACCTATAGTATCATTCAGCCAACGTGTAGAGGAGGCAGGTCTATGGATCTCACCGATTCAGCCGAGGACGCGGCATTCCGAGCCGACTTGCGGGCCTGGCTCGCCCGGGTGCTGCCGACCCTCGCCTGGCCACAACCGGTGGACCTCGTCGAGCAGGTGCCGTTCTGGCGGGCCTGGCAGAAGTTGGTCCACGACGCCGGCTACGCCGGTCAGTCGTGGCCGGTCGCCTACGGCGGCCAGGGGGCGGATCCGGTGCGCAGGGCGATCTTCGGTGAGGAACTCGACCGCGCCGGGGCACCCGCGCCCCTCAACATCCTCGGCGAGAACCTCGCCGGCCCCACGATCATCGACTTCGGAACCGAATCTCAGAAGGAGAGGTTCCTCCGGCCGATCCTGCGTGGCGATGAGATCTGGTGTCAGTTGTTCTCCGAGCCGGAGGCCGGCTCTGACCTGGCATCCCTCAGCACCACAGCGACGCGGGTCGACGGCGGGTGGCTGATCAACGGTCAGAAGACCTGGACCAGCCGGGCCCACATCGCCTCACACGGGATCCTCCTCGCGCGCACCGGTGGCGGCCCGCGGCACAAGGGGATCACCTACTTCCTGCTCCCGATGCAGACGCCCGGAGTGACGATTCGTCCGCTGCGGCACATGCTCGGTGAAGCGGAGTTCAACGAGGTCTTCCTCGACGACGTCTTCATCCCCGACGAGTTGGTCGTCGGCGACATCGACGGGGGATGGCAGGTCACCATGGCCACGCTGTCCTACGAGCGGGTCGCCATGGCCACTGGACGGGTCAACACCAAGCGCGCGGTCGAGCACATCATCGACGACATCCGCGCCCGCAGCGATGAGTCCGGCGCTCCACTGGGCGCGGCCCCGACGATCCGGCGCAAGGTCGCCGATCTCTACGGTCGGGCTCTCGTCCACTACCTCATCGGGCAGCGTGTCGTGACGCCAGCGCTGGCGGACGGCCCGCCCGGACCCTTTGCCTCGATCGGCAAGCTCTACTTCACCCCGCTGGTCAACGACCTGGCCGACTTCCGGTTGTCGCTCGAGCCACTCGGCGGCCAGCTGGGGTTGGAGGACGAGGGGCAGGAGGCGGCGTCGTGGCTGCGCCTGGCCTATCAGTCGAGAGGGAGCGCCATCGCTGGAGGGTCGACCTACATCCAACGCAACATCGTCGCCGAGCGAATCCTCGGCATGCCCCGACGCTGAGAGGTGTTGCGCATGTCGGACTACACGTGGTTCCCGAGCGACGACGACATCGAACGGGCGAACGTCACCCGCCTCGCCCGGCGACACCACTTGGCCGGTATTGATGAGTTGCGGGCCCGTTCGGTCGCCGATATCGCGTGGTACTGGGATGCCGTGGTCAAGGACCTCGACCTGCCCTTCCGCCGGCCCTACGAGCAGGTGGTCGACCTGTCGCAGGGCATCGAGCATTCCGAGTGGTTCGTCGGGGGGCGGCTCAACATTGTTGACGCCTGCCTGGAGCGGTGGCGGGACGACCCGGCCGTCGGTGGCCGCCCCGCAGTCGTCCACGAGGCCGAGGACGGGACCACGCGGGAGGTCACCTTCCACGACCTCGCTGACCAGGTCGAGCGGGCGAGCGCCGGGCTGCGGCGCCTCGGCGTCGGTCGTGGTGATGCGGTCGCTTTGTTCCTGCCGATGGTGCCGGAGGCCGTGGTGGCGCTGTATGCGATAGCCCGGATCGGGGCGGTCCTCGTGCCGCTCTTCTCGGGCTTCGCGCCGAGCGCGATCGCCTCGCGAATCCAGGATGCCGGCGCAAAGGCGGTGGTCGTCGCTGACGGGACCGTGCGTCGACGCAGGTTCGTGCCCATGAAGCCACTGGTCGACGAGGCGCTGGCCAGTTGCCCGACGGTCGAGCGCGTCATCGTCATCGCCAATGTCGGAGATCCGGCGGGCGAGTCGCAGTCCGCCGAGCCGAGTGCGAGACACGAGATCTCGTGGGGTGAGTTGGTTTCCGGTGAGCCGGACGCGGACGGCGCGGAACCCATGGATTCCAGCGACACCCTGCTGCTGGCCTACACGTCGGGCACGACGGGACGCCCCAAGGGTGCGGTCCACACCCACGCCGGCTTCCTCCTCAAGACTGCGAGCGAGGTCGCCTACTCCTTTGACGTGCGCATGGGAGACACCTTCTGTTGGGTGACCGACATGGGCTGGATCATGGGCCCCCTGTCGATCATCGGGACCCATGCCAACGGGGCCACCCTCCTGCTCTATGAAGGTTCTCCGGACGTGCCCGACCTCCTGCGGATCTGGCGGCTGGTCGATCGCCATCGGGTGACGATGCTTGGGGTCTCCCCGACCCTCATCCGCACGCTGCGACTGAGCGAAGGGTCGGGTGCCCTCGATGTCGACCTGTCCTCGGTTCGCGTGCTCGGGTCGACGGGCGAGCCGTGGGACCCGGACTCCTATGAATGGCTCGCGCGGGTAGTTTTCGGTGGTCGCGTGCCGGTCATCAACTTCTCGGGCGGCACCGAGGTCGGCGGCTCGTTCCTCGCCCCCTACCCGGTCGAACCGATCCGCTCCTGCTCCCTCGGTGGTCCTTCCCTCGGCATGGATGTTGATGTCGTCGACGAGGCCGGCTCACCGGTGCGCGGCGTCGTGGGTGAGTTGGTATGCCGTCAGCCGTGGCCGTCGATGACGCGTGGCGTGTGGCGCGACGAGGAGCGCTACCTCGAGGCCTATTGGTCGACCTACCCCGGGATATGGCGACACGGTGACTACGCCCTCGTGGACGAGGATGGGCAGTGGTTCATCCGCGGCCGGTCAGACGACGTCATGAACGTCGCGGGAAAGCGCTTGGCGCCGGCCGAGGTAGAGGCCGTCATGCTGACCCATCCCCGGGTATCCGAGGCTGCCGCCGTCGGTGTGCCGGACGCCAAGAAGGGTGAGGCCGTGTGGGCCTTCTGGGTTCCGCGAGCGAGCGCCCCTGGTGACCGCGCTGATGACATCTCAGACGACAGCTCTGACGACATCTCTGATGACCTGCGGCAGTTGGTCTCCCGGGAGTTGGGCAAGCCGTTCGCCCCGAGCAAGGTGTGCCGGGTGACGCAACTTCCCAAGACCCGCTCGGCCAAGATCATGCGTCGAGCGATTCGGGCGGCGGCGCTCGGTGTTGACCCGGGCGACCTGTCCGGCGCCGAGAACCCCGAAGCGATCGCCGAGATCCGCGCGGCCCTCGGCCTGAGTTGACCCGGGTCCCCGGGTCAACTCTCGTCGGTGACGTCGATGGCGTGGCGCAGATCGCTCGCCAAGGCTGCCTCCGCGTGCGAATGGACGTGACGAGACATGCGTCGGACCGCGGCGTCGGAGTCCTTGGCGCGAATTGCGGCGGTGATCGTCCGGTGTGCTCGCACGGCCGTCGCCCGGACCTCGTCGGTGATGAAGCCCTCGTTCGCAGTGGCGGAGTAGATCGCCTTCGACAGCGCCATCATGAAGCCGGAGAGCAACTCGTTGTGGCTCGCCTTGGCGACGGCCACGTGGAAGTCGATGTTCGCCTCGAGGAACCCCTCGAGGTCGGGGCCGGAGTTGGCGAGCGCCTCGTTCGCGGCGTCGAGGGCCTCAAGGTCGGCATCGGTGCGGTGTTTCGCGGCCAGGCTCGCGCAGAACGGTTCGATGGCCTCGCGAGTCTCGAAGAGGGCAGCCAGCCGGATCTGTCGACCGCGGATCAGCAGCCCGACGCTGCGGGCCATGTCGTCCTCACCCGGGCGCTGGACGAAGGCGCCTCCGGCGCGTCCGGCCTTGATGTGGACGAGACCCTGGACCTCCAGGATGCGCAACGCCTCGCGGACGGTCGTGCGGCTCATCCGGGTCTGCGTGACGAGTTCGCGCTCGGGCGGGAGGGGGGTCCCCTCCGGGAAGTCCCCCGAAAGGATGCGTTCGCGCAGCCCGTTGGCGAGCACGTCGGAGGCCTTCGGCACCTCCATCGGGCTCAGGCGGATCGAGGACCGGCTGGGCCGGGCGGTCCCGCCAGGAATCGAGCTCATCACACGGACATCCTTTCTGGTCTAACGGTCTGACCTAAGATACCATTCACCTCAGTCTAGTGGCTCTCGGCAGGGTAACCCCTGTGGACGGAAGGAGCACCCCGTGAAGTGGCAGCTCGAAGAAGAACAGGTGCTGTATCGGGAGTCGCTGCGCGGTTGGGCCGAGAAGGCTGCCGATAGCAGCAAGGTTCGCGACTGGCTGGAATCGGGCGATCCCGACGACTTCGAGCGGCGACTCGTCGGTGACGGTTGGCTCGGGGTCGGGACCCCTGAGGAGTGCGGCGGCCAGGGGGGCGGGCTCCTCGAGTTGGCTCTTACCGCGGAAGTGCTCGCCCGGCAGGCGGCGCCAAGTGCGGCCTGGCTGGCATCGGTCATCGCCTTCCCGGGGCTTCCCGCCGAGATGGTCGAGAAGGTGTTGGCGGGCGAGGGCTTCATCGCCCTGGCGGTGGACTCGAGTCTGCCGGTGGCGTCGTCGTTCGGGGTGCGCGTGGACGCTTCCGGCGGCCTGAGTGGTTCCGTTCCACGGGTCCTCGGGGCCGATCGCGCTCGGTGGTTGCTTGTGCCCGCCGGCGCACCGGGCCGTCAGCGGCTCCATCTCGTCGATGTCGGGGCGGCGGGCGTCCGAGTGGCGCGTCACGAGCTACTTGACCAGAGCAGGTCCCTTGCCGATGTGCACCTTGACGGCGCGCAGGGCGAGCCTCTCGCCGCATCGACCGAAGAAGTCTCGGACTTCCTCGCCGAAGCGGCCCTGCGGGCTGCCGTTCTCGTGAGTGCCGACGCGCTCGGCGCCATGCATCGAATGCTCGAGTTGGCCGTCGAGTACAGCCTCCAGCGGCACCAGTTCGGGGTTCCGATCGGCTCCTTCCAAGCTGTCAAGCATGCTGCGGCGTCGATCCTCGTCGCCGTGGAAGCCGCTCGGTCGATCGTCTACTTCGCGGCGGCGTCCATCGACGCCGACGAACCCGACTGTGCGGTGCACGCTGCCGTGGCGAAGGCGCAGGTGGCGAGCTCGGCCGTGGCCGCCTCGGACGCCGCGCTCACCATGCACGGCGCCATTGGGTACACGTGGGAGTACGACCTGCAACTGCTCTACAAGCGGACCTGGCTGGACGAGCGGCTCTTCGGTGGGTCGGCTGTCTGGAACGACCGGATCGCCGACTCGCTCGCGCTGGTTCCGGTCGCACAACTCGCCTGACTCCTCTTGCGTTTTGGTCTGGCCATTAATATGGTAGGCCCAATGCGTGAGGAAGGTGACCCCCGTGGACTTTGACCTGACCGAGGACGAGCGGACGATCCGTTCGGCGGTCCGTGACCTGGCTGGCCGCTTCGGCGACGAGTACTGGATGGAGAAGGACGACGCGCACGAGTTCCCCACCGAGTTCTACGACGCGTTCGCCAAGGGGGGCTGGCTGGGGGTGACGACTCCTGAGGAGTTCGGTGGCCAAGGCCTGGGAATCACGGCGGCGTCGATCATCCTTGAGGAGGTCGCCGCGTCAGGTGCCGGGATGAACGGCGCGAGTTCGATGCATCTGTCGATCTTTGGGATGCATCCGGTCATCGTCCACGGCTCGCAGGAACTCAAGGCACGCACGCTGCCGCGAATCGTCAACGGCGACCTGCACGTCTGCTTCGGCGTCACCGAGCCTGACGCGGGTTTGGACACGACGAAGATCACGACGTTCGCCAAACGCGACGGCGACCACTACGTCGTCAGCGGCCGCAAGGTGTGGATCTCCAAGGCGGTCGAGGCTGAGAAAGTCCTCCTGCTGACCCGCACGACCCGGTCGGAGGATGTCACGAAGAAGACCGACGGGATGACCCTCTTCCTCACGGACCTGGACCGATCGCGGATCGACATCCGTCCGATCCGAAAGATGGGGCGCAACGCGGTCAGTTCGACGGAGCTGTTCATCGACGACCTCCGGGTGCCTGTCGAGGACCGCGTCGGCGAGGAGGGCCAAGGCTTCCGCTACATCCTCGACGGACTCAACCCCGAGCGGATGCTCGTGGCAGCCGAGGCGCTGGGCATCGGCCGGGCGGCGTTGCGCCGGGCCGTGCAATACGGCAACGAACGAGAGGTGTTCGGCCGGCCGATCGGCAAGAACCAGGGCCTGCAGTTCCCCCTCGCCGATTCACTCGCCCGGCTCGATGCCGCCGAACTCGTCCTGCGAAAAGCGACGTGGCTCTACGACCAAGGGCGGCCGTGCGCGCGCGAGGCGAACATGGCCAAGTACCTCTGCGCAGACGCCGGGTTCGATGCCGCCGATCGGGCGGTGCAGACCCACGGCGGGATGGGGTATGCCGAGGAGTACCACGTCGCCCGCTACTTCCGTGAGGCCCGCCTGACCCGGATCGCTCCGATCAGCCAGGAGATGGTGCTCAACTACCTGGGCGAGCACGTGCTCGGCCTGCCGAGAAGCTACTGATGTTCCAGTTGACCGGTCGGTCGGCCCTCGTCACGGGCGCGGGCGGCGGCATCGGCGCCTCGGTCGCGCGGGCGTATGCCGCCGCGGGCGCGGCAGTTCTCGTCACCGACGTCGACGG
>APMI01001459.1_pt1 | contig 60104 bp, 62 predicted proteins | sample 667938 | NCBI WGS metagenome assembly APMI01 (sample SAMN01084076, study PRJNA167559) | wastewater metagenome | biome: Wastewater | place: Denmark: Ejby Moelle, Odense | collected 2011-11-28
TATATTTTTAATAAAATTAATAAAAATACGCTTCACCTCCCTTTAATTTTTATTTTTTTTAAAAAAATTAGCATTTATTTTTAAACAACCCTAAATAAAATTTATATTTCATCGTCAAAATATTCAAACAAGAAATCATTATACGGAAATCTCGAAATATGAATTTTGTGAACTTCATCGTAAATCATTTTCTTCATTTCAGAGAAATTTTCTTTCGTAAGAGCCGAGATGAAAACCGTGGGGAATTTAGATTTTGCCATCCAAGTTTTTTTCCATTCTTCCAGAGAAATATTCTTTTTGGTAGCTGGCGTTAAATCATCTTCGTCTTTTTTCTCGTAGGCAAAAGCATCTATTTTATTGAAAACCATCACCATTGGTTTTTGATGAGCGTCAATTTCCTGCAAAATTTGGTTTACAGAATCAATGTGGTCTTCAAAACTTTCGTGTGAAATATCTACCACGTGAACCAATAAATCTGCTTCACGAACTTCATCAAGCGTAGATTTGAAACTTTCTACCAATTGAGTAGGCAATTTTCTAATGAAACCAACAGTATCCGTCAATAAAAACGGAAGATTTCCGATTACGACTTTACGAACCGTAGTGTCAAGCGTTGCAAATAATTTATTTTCTGCAAAAACTTCAGATTTAGAAAGTGCATTCATCAACGTTGATTTCCCGACATTGGTGTAACCAACGAGCGCAACTCTTACCACTTTTCCACGATTGTTTCGTTGAGTTGCCATTTGTTTGTCGATGGTTTTCAACTTGTCTTTCAGAAGCGTAATTCTATCTCTGATGATACGTCTATCTGTTTCAATTTCGGTTTCACCAGGACCACGCATTCCGATTCCTCCTTTTTGGCGTTCCAAGTGCGTCCACATTCTGGTTAATCTCGGAAGAAGATATTGATATTGAGCGAGTTCCACCTGTGTTCTTGCGTAAGAAGTTTGGGCTCTTTGTGCAAAAATATCGAGAATAAGATTGGTTCTGTCGAGGATTTTTACTTCCATTTCTTTCTCTAAATTTTTCAATTGAGAAGGCGAAAGTTCATCATCAAAAATCACTGTTCCTATTTCGTTTTCTTTTACAAATTCCTTGATTTCCAGAGCCTTTCCGCTTCCTACAAAAGTTCTAGAATCTGGTTGAGATAATTTTTGGGTGAAACGTTTTTCTACAGTTGCGCCTGCTGTAAACGCAAGAAATTCTAACTCATCGAGATATTCTGTGAGCTTTTCTTCGTCCTGATGTTGTGTAATTAAGCCGACTAAAACGGCTTTTTCGTATAAGTGTTCTTTTTTTTCGAGCATATATTATTTTGCTTTCGGCGTTCAGCAATCTGCTTTCTGCTTGATTTTTGCAAATTTAGTGAAATTTATTTCCCGCAGATTACACAGATTTAAACTGTTATTAATTCTGCAATAATTCTGGTGAATGAGTGATTTTCATCTTCAGAAATTGAATATAATTTTTTTTAAATTTGTTCAAAGCTTTCAAATGAAAAAATTCTTATCAATAACTGTTTTTGTAATCTTCAACTTGTTACTAATATGGTTCGTGTTTTTTAGCATCCTTTTCTATATTGCCCCAGAAAAAGCAGATTATACTAAACTTTATATTGGTAAAGCATCATATGCAATTTTCATTTCTTTATTAGCATCAGGAATTTCATTTTTGCTATATCTCCTTTTAAAGAATGCTATTTCAAAAAAATTTAATAACCGTAAAGTCTATTTTTACATTTTAGTTATTTACTTTTTAATATCAATATATTCTTTCTTGATATTTTTATTTGGTTAAGACTTTTCAGAATATTTCCACTTCAGCAAAAGCATAATTATAGCAGACAAACACACCACAACATTAGTTAAAATTACTGAAGGAAGTTGTTTCCAAATTCCATAAACCAACCAAATTAAAGTGCTGATTACCACAATCATAAAAGAAATTACAGAAATATCTTTTACCGATTTTGATTTCCAAGTTTTAAAAATTTGAGGAACGAAGGTAATGCAAGAAAGTGTTCCTGCAATTAAGCCAAGTATTTCTGGGTCAAAATTCATAAACAATAAAATTTTAACAAATTTAGACAAAATCAATTATCGTTTATCATTTATCAATCATAAAAATTAGTCCCAATCTTCTGCCACGAATTTCATCGTTTGTCCGTTATCATTTTTTAAGGTTAAGAAATGTCCTTTTACTTCGTAATGCTTCATTGTGGGAAGAAGTTTCCCAAAATCTTGTTCTAGCTTCATATTTCCGTCGCAATACATCATCGTAGAACCTATTTGCGAAAACTCTACTTGGTGATTGTTTTTAATTTTATACGAAAAAAACATTCCGTTGCAGCCCATTTTTGCGCCACCGTTTTCTTTATTGGTTAAGTCCATGTATGCTTTATTTTTCACCAATTGTTCTTTGGTAAACCCCTGAAATTCAACCAACATCCATTTTCTATTGTAATGAGGTAATTGACTTTGAGATGAACAACTTATCCCTAAAAAAAGGATTGAAAAAAGGGATACCAATAATACTTTTACTTTCATAATATTTATTTTTGTAACAGATACTTCTAAAATTATACCAATTTTCTGAAACGACATATAATTCTTAAATTTACAGCAACAATAATTTTTAAATTCAATGAAAAAAGTATTTTTATTACTTACGTTTATGCTAAGTTTTCTTCAGATGAAAGCTGATGAAGGAATGTGGCTTATGATGCTCGTTAAAAGATTAAACGGCACAGATTTACAAAAACAAGGACTGCACCTTACTCCAGAAGAAATTTATTCTGTGAACCATTCTAGCCTTAAAGACGGTATTGTTCAGTTTGGTGGTGGTTGTACCGCTGAAGTAGTTTCTAAAGAAGGTTTGGTTTTTACCAATCACCACTGTGGTTATGATGCAATTGCTTCTCTTTCTACACCAGAAAAAAATTATTTGAAAGACGGTTTCTTCGCTATGAATAATAAAGAAGAACTTCCTGCAAAAGGACTTTCGGTAAGATTTTTGGTAAGAATGGACGATGTAACCGCTAGAATAAATGCTAAACTCAATAATATAATGTCTGCCGATGAAAGAAATGCCATTATTGCAGCAGAGTATAAAGCAATCCAAAAAGAAAATTCAGAAAATGGCAAATATACGGTAGTGGTAAGAGATTTCTTTAACGGAAATGAGTTTTATTACTTTGTATATCAAGATTATAAAGATGTAAGATTGGTAGGAACACCCACAGAATCTATCGGTAAATACGGTGGCGATACAGACAACTGGGAATGGCCAAGACACACTGGTGATTTCTCTGTTTTCAGAATTTATGCTGATGCCAACGGAAATCCCGCAGAATATTCTCTAAATAATGTTCCTTTAAAACCAAAATATTACCTTCCCGTTTCTGTAAAAGGGGTACAACCTGGTGATTTTACTATGATTGTAGGATATCCTGGTAGAACCAACAGATATTTAACTTCATTTGGGATTAATCAATTGGTTACCAAAGATTATGTAGGTTGGGTAGATGCTTCTAAAGCAGCTATGGATGTAATGAAGAAGTATATGGACAAAGACACTGGTACTAGATTAGACTATGCTTCTCAATACGCATCTGTTGCTAATTATTGGAAAAACAGAGCCGGAACGATAGAATCTGTTAACAAAAACGGAACCATTGCAGACAAACAAAAAGTAGAAGCAAAATTCCAAGAATGGGCAAATAAACCAGAAAATAAAGCTACTTACGGAAACGTACTTACCGAAATTGAAGCTTATTACAAACAAATTGCTGATAGAAACTTAGAAAGAAATTATGCTTCTCAGTTCCAAAGAAATGCTAAATATTCTGTAATTCCTTACAGAATTGGGGCTTCACTTAAATCTTTTGTTGAGCAAGACGCAGCTGCTAGAACGGCTATGAAAGCTAAATTAACTGCAGGTATTGAAGCATCTTATGATGGTTTCCATCCGGAAGTTGAAAAAGATATGTTGCAAACCATGCTTACTCTTTACAAATCAAAAGTTCCTTTTGATTATCAATTGCCTGTTCTTAAATATGCTGTTCCTGTTGAATTGGCAAATCAAACTGCTGGTTCTATTTTTGCGACTAAAGAATCTGTTCTTAAATTTTTAGAAAATCCTAGCAAAGAAGCTTTAGAAAACGATCCGCTTTACAGATTTTCTGGCGTAATGGTTTCTGAAGCCATGATGTTTGGCGATAAATATGTAAAAGCTGATGATCAATTTGCTAAAAACACCAGATTATATCTTGATGGTCTTAGAAAAGCAAATCCAGATAAATTCTTCTATCCAGATGCTAATTCTACAATGAGACTTACCACAGGTAAAGTAGATAGATTGCCAATCAGAAAAGACAGACAATACTACGGTGTAAAAGATAATTTCTACACAGATATGACAGGTATGGTAGCTAAATACAAAAAAGGCGATGCAGAATTTGATTTACCACAGAGATTATTAGATTTATACAAAAAGAAAGATTTCGGAACGTATAAAGACAAAAAAGGATATATGCCAGTTAACTTCTTGAGTAATAACGACATCACAGGTGGTAACTCTGGTTCACCAATTATGAACGGAAAAGGTGAATTAATTGGTCTTGCTTTTGACGGAAATTCTGAAGCTCTTTCTGGTGACATCGTTTTCGAAAAAGAATGGCAAAAAACCATTAACCTTGATGTAAGATTCTTACTTTGGATAATGGACAAATACCACGGTGCTGGTTATCTATTAAAAGAGATGGACATCAGAAAATAACATCCCAAAAACTCTAAATATAAACCTCGAAGAAATTTCTTCGAGGTTTATATTTTTTAGGACTCGTTATTGTTAAAAAATCCTGATCTTTAAGCGTTTAAATCTTATTTTTCTTAATTCCTTAATTATATCTTAATGGTTCAAAAAAATTCTTTATTTTTAAATTTTAATTAATAAAAAATGCTCCAAAATTACATTACATTTGAAGGAATTATAGAACAACACGGCGAAATAAACGCAGCTTTTATTAGATTTCCTTTCTCTACCGAAGAATTATTTGGAAAAAGAGGTCAAGTAAAAATAAAAGTTTTGCTAGACGGAAAAGTAGAATACAGAGGTAGTTTAGCCAAAATGAAAAGCAATTTTCACATGCTTGGTCTCACACAAGAAGTAAGAAAACAACTTGGGAAAGATTTTGGTGATAAGGTTTCTGTAAAACTTTGGGAAGATCAGGAAGAAAGAATTGTAGAAATTCCGGAAGATGTTTTAGAAATATTTAATCAAAATAATACCGCTTTTGAATTGTATCAAAAGATGAGCTACACCCACCGAAAAGAATATATGCGCTGGATTACTGATGCCAAAAAGCCAGAAACCAGAGAAAACCGAAAAATTAAAATGATAGAGATGATTCTCGCAGGAAAAAAAGGAATTTAATTTTATAAAAATCTAAAAAAATGGCAGAATGGATCATATCAGCAAATGGAGAAATGTACGATCATAGCTCTTCTTTTGAACATTTTGGCTTCATTGATTGGAGACAAGGTAAAACTAAATATGAAATAAACGATATTATTTACATTTATTGTACTAGTCCTATTTCATCTATAAGATATAAATGTATTGTTGAAAAGAAAGATTTGCTTTTTTCTGAAACAAGAGATGATAAAGAGTACTGGAAAAAAATTGAAGAATACGACCGTTTTATTGGAGGAACCTTTTTTAGATTAAAGCTGATATCACAAATAAATAATGAAAAATTAAATCTTTCATCTTTAAAAAATAATGGGCTAAACGCAGCTCCACAAGGTCCAATAAAAGTAAAAGACCAACTGTCAGAATATTTGAAAAAAGTTTTTACAGATGATAATCAGATTGATTTTTTTCCAGATTTAATAGATGACAAATTCACAGAATTTGAAGGATTAAAAAAACAAATTATTGTTAATAAATACGAAAGAAGCTCTCTTGCGCGTGCAAAATGTATAGAATATCACGGTTTAAATTGCATGGTCTGTGAAATGAATTTTTTCGAAACTTATGGGGAATTAGGAAAAGGATTTATTCATATTCATCACAAGATTCCATTAAGTCAAATAAAAAATGAATACAAAGTGGATTTTAAAGAAGATTTAATTCCTGTCTGCCCTAATTGCCATGCAATGTTACATAGAAAAATCAATGGAAAAGAACCTACCATTGATGAACTTCAAAAAATGTTAAAAAAATAAAAAACAATGAAAACATACGAAACAGAAAGACTGATTCTGAAACCAACAGATACAGAAGACGGAGAATTTATTTTTAAGATAATGAACACGCCAAAATACTACAAATATATTGGCGATCGAAACATCAGAACTCTAGAAGATGCAGAAAACTACATCAAACAAAAAATGATGCCTCATTACGAGAAAATGGGCTTTGGAAATTTTACCGTTACCCTAAAATCCGACGGTTCTAAAATTGGCTTTTGTGGCATATACGTTCGTCCTCATCTAGAAACGCCTGATATTGGTTTTGCTTTTTTTGAAGAATATGAAGGAAAAGGCTATGCTTATGAAGCTTCTTCTCTTCTGAAACAATTGGCAAAAGATGAATTTGGTTTGAAAAAAATAAGCGGAATTACTGTAGAATACAATCATTCTTCTAGAAAATTGTTAGAAAAACTGGGCTTAAAATTCCAAAAAAAATTCTTCATGGAAGGAGATCCAGAAGAATTATTGTACTACGAAACTGAGCTTTAAAAAATTCTCTCTGATTTATTTCAAAATCTGAGCGACGTGATCTTTAGTATCTACTTTTTCGATGACTTCTGTACACACAGAATTTTCATCAAACAAAAAAGTAGTTCTTACAATTCCCATAAATTCTCTGCCCATAAATTTCTTGAGCTGCCAAACTCCGAATTTTTTGCAAATTTCGTGGGTTTCGTCTGCCAATAAATCATATTTGAAACCAAATTTTGTGTGAAATTTTTTCTGTAACTTCACAGAATCTGCGGAAATCCCAAGAATAGTAAAACCTTGCTTGGTAAGATATTCTATGTTTTCATTTAAATTGCACGCTTCTGCGGTACAACCTGGCGTATTGGCTTTTGGATAAAAGAAAACCACTAATTTTTTCCCTTTAAAATCCGAAGATTTCACCAAATTTCCATCTTGATTTTCCACCTGAAATTCAGGAAGTTTTTCACCTATTTTTAGCATAATTATATTTTTTATTTCGTTTTTTTAAGTTTCGAGCTTCATCTTCCGACTTTGGACTTTCTTCTTCCAACTTTTTAGTATTTTTGTTCAAATTTACAGAAAATGACCAAGAAAGAGCGTGCAAAAATAGTAATGACGGAGTTAGAAAAAATCTATCCAAAAGTTCCTATCCCGTTACATCATAAAAATGCGTATGAACTTTTAGTTGCCGTAGCGCTCTCTGCTCAAACTACCGATAAAAAGGTAAACGAAGTAACGCCAAAACTTTTTTCTGTAGCACCAAATCCACAAAAAATGGCTGCTTTGGAAGAATCCGAAATCAAGGAATTAATTAAAGAAATCGGACTTTCTACCACCAAAGCCAAAAATCTAAAATTGATGGCCAATCAACTTCTAGAAAAACACAATGGCGAAGTTCCCGCTACTTTTGAAGATTTAGAAAATCTAGCAGGAGTTGGTCACAAAACAGCTTCTGTAGTGATGAGTCAGGCTTTTGGTTTTCCTGCTTTTCCTGTGGATACTCACATTCATAGACTCATGAAACAATGGAAATTAACCGAAGGTAAAAACGTGGTACAAACCGAAAACGATGCTAAAAAACTTTTCCCAAAAGAAACTTGGAATAAACTTCATCTTCAGATTATTTTCTACGGAAGAGAATATTCTCCCGCTCGTGGAAATCAGGAGCGAGATTATATTACGAAGATGCTTTTTAAGGAATAATGTTGTTAGAAGGGTTCCCCTCTTTCAGAGGGGTGTCATTCGTTTACGAATGACGGGGTGTCAAAAAAGTAGCGCAAAATTTTTATAACTTATAATTTTCAAGAATAAAATTTTCTAAATCTTGTAGTGCAAGCACCATATTTTTCTTTACATCAAAATCCGAAACCCGAAAAAATTTGATTCCTAAACTTTCTAAGTATTTTTGTCTTACTTCGTCTTTATCTTTTTTAAATTCGTGATACCAACCATCAATTTCTATTACCAAACCAAGACTTTTCACATAAAAATCTACAATATAATTATCAATAACTCTTTGTCTATCAAAATCTAATGAATAGAATTTTTTTGATTTCACCTCGTTCCAAAAAAGAACTTCTGCCAGATTTTTGGATTTTCTTAGATTTTTAGCAAATTCCTTCAACCTCGGATTATATGGAAGATTTTCTATGAGTCTTTTTCTAATATTTTGGTCTTTGAACTTAATTATTCTGATTGCTTCCATTTTTTTCTTTTTTGACACCCCGACTTCGCTTCGCTCAGCCACCCCTCTGAAAGAGGGGAACCCTTCTAAGAACTTACTGTTTTTTCGCCCAAAGTTCCATTTTTCTTTCTAAAACAGACAACGGAAGACAACCTTGATTCAAAATTTCATCGTGAAATTTCGCCAAGTTAAATTTTTTCCCGAGTTGTTTTTGATATTTTGCTCTTAATTCTAAAATTTTAAGAGAACCAATTTTATAACCTAACGCTTGTCCGGGAATTGCCATATAACGTTCAATAGCAGCAGTAGCGCCTTCTTCGGAATCAGAAATATTGCTCAGATAATATTTAATGGCATCTTCTCTGGTCATTTTTCCTGTGTGAATTCCTGTATCAACTACCAAACGAACTGCACGCAACATCTGGTCACTTAAATATCCCATTTTTTGATAAGGATCTGTGTAAAGTCCAAACTCTGGACCGAGTGTTTCACAATAATGAGCCCAACCTTCACCATAAGCTCCAAACCAACCAAATCTCATAAACTTAGGAATTTGTGTGTTTTCTTGTTGCAGCGAAACTTGGTAATGATGTCCTGGAATTGCTTCATGTAAGAAAAGAGATTCAAAACCATTGGTTACATTGTATTTGGTAGCATCAGGAATTGGTGTGTAGAAAATCCCTGGGCGTTTTCCGTCTGCCGAACCTTGTTTGTATTCTGCGCTTGCACTGGCTTCTCTAAATTTTTCTGTTCTTCTGATTTCGAAAGGTGTTTTCGGGAATTTACTGAACATTGAAGGCAATTTCGGTTCTATTTTTTTCAAAATTTCATTAAAAGCGGCAATTACTTCTTCTGGTGTTTTATATGGCATTGCTTTTTTATCGGTTTTCAGGCTGGTTAAGAATTGTTCTAAACTTCCTTTGAAACCTAATTGTGTTTTCACCTTTTCCATTTCGGCTCTTAGCATAGCTACTTGTTCTACTCCTATTTTATTGATTTGTTCAGGTTTTAGATGGGTAGTTGTCCAAGATTGAGCTAAAAACTCATAGGTATTTTTTCCGTTCGGTATAGCATTTATTCCGTCTGTGTTTCTGGCTTTTGGCAAATATTCTTTTTCTAGAAAATCGCCCATTTTTTGGTAAATAGGGATAATTTTTGTTTTGATGGCTTCTTGGTACAACTTAGTGTATTTTTCTTTATCTTTTTCAGAGAAATTTTTTGGCATTTTTTTAATTGGTCCGTAAAAAATATTTTTCTCAAAATTTTCAGAAATAATTTCTTCGCTGTGCATTTGAGGAATCATTTTAACTACCAATTTTTTCGGAAGAACTACGTTTTGTTTCATTCCTTCTCTGAAATTTTTTTCCGCTGTATTCATCCAAATTACGAAAGCGTCTATTCTTTTTAACCAATTGTCATAATCTTTGGTTGTTTTAAAAGGTTGATTTCCTTCGGCACTTCCTAATAGCGGAAAATCTAGCGGCAATCCTTCAAACTGACTGAAAGGCAACAATTCAGGATGGTAGGCATAACGCTCTATTTTGTCTTTCAGTGTATAATCTAGAACATCATACACCGTTTTTTGTTCATCAGACAAATTATCATACTCTATTGATTTTAATTTTTTTTGAGTTTCGGTGTAGAATTCTATTTCTTTAGAAATAAACTCATTACTTATATTATTAGAAAGCAAATCATTATATCTAGAATCGCCTTGCATAGTAGCTTCTAGCGGATACATTTTAAGGTAACCTTCATAATATTTAGAGGCGATGCTGTCTATATTGGCTTCGGATTTTGGCAAGGCAATATCAGATTTTTTACAACTTATCATTAGACTTAATCCTGCAAAAATGCCAATCACTGCGTTTCGTAATGTTTTCATTTTCAATTTCTATTTCTCACAAAATTATAAATTAAACTCTCTGCGAAAGTTTTTTGATGAAAAATTTTTTTTTGTTTTTGTAACATTTTTTCAAAAGTCTTACTAATTAAGAAAACATTAAATAAAATGAAATTGTATAAATCTTTAAGCTTTGCTTTATTATTTTTAGTGGCGTTTGCCAGTGCACAAACTACTGCCAATCGATTTTTCTACGAATTGACTTACAAACCAAAACAAAAAGTAGATTCTTTACAAAAAGCGGTTGCTATACTAGACATTTCGGATAAAAAGTCTATCTATAAAGATTATCTTACTGTATCACAAGATTCTCTCATTAAAATAGAAGTAGATAAAATGATGAAAGCAGGTATGTTTAAGGATATTTCTAAATCTTTCCAACAACCAAAATTTGCTTTTAAGGTAATCAAAGAATATCCTAGTATGAAGGTTAACTTCAACGAAAGAATGCTAAATTCTGTTTTTGGATACGAGGAAGAGCCAAAATTTAACTGGCAAATCACCAACGAAAAACAAAAAATTGGAGATTATGAAGCTCAAAAAGCAACTACAGAATTTGGCGGCAGAAAATGGACGGCTTGGTTTACAGAAGCCATTCCTTTTCCTGATGGCCCTTATAAATTCTCTGGTTTACCAGGTCTAATTGTAAAAATAGAAGATGCTGATAAAAATTATTCTTGGGTTCTTACTGCTAATAAAAAACTAAAAGAATTTGAAGAATATTCTTACAGCGAAAAACTTCAGGCTCAATTTGGAGGTAAAAATGACATTAATGTAATCTCTAGAGATAAGTTTGAATCGTCTTTCGAAACATATAAAAAAGATCCTTTAGCATCAATTAGAGGACAGATTCCTCAGGATAGATTAAGTGTAAAAATGCCCGGTAGTGATAAAACTGTAGGCGAAATGTTAAAAGACCAAGAAAAAATGTTGAAAGATTTCTATGCTGCCACAGATAATACCATAGAATTACCTCAACCAAAAACTAAAAAATAAAATTCACTTTCTTCATATCAAACTAAATTTTTGTGGAAGCTCGAGAACTATTCTCGAGCTTTTATTTTTCGCAAGATTAGACCATTTTTGAATAGAAAGAACTTATATATTTGTAAAAAACAAAAAATTGACTTCCGAAGAACATTTAAAAAGAATAAGAAAAGTTTTAAATCATATTGATCAAAATTTACAAGACGATCTTTCTCTAGAAAAACTAGCAGAAATTGGCGCTTATTCTGCATTTCATTTTCATAGAATTTTCCGAGGAATCATCGGCGAAACCTTGCAAGAATACATCACCAGAAAAAGATTAGAAAAATCTGCGATGATGCTTTCTCATCAAAAACAGAAATCTATAGAAGATATTTTCTCAGAAGTTGGCTTCAAAAGCCATTCTACTTTTAGCAAGATTTTTAAAAAACATTTCGGTGTTTCCCCTTCTGTTTTTAGGAAAAATACGCCCGAAAAATTCAGCAAGATTTTACCAATTAATAGCAATAACGGACAAAAAGAAGTCGTTTTTCAGCAATATCTTTACCACCTTAATCAAATGAAAAATTTTATGGAAACCAACGCAAAAATTGAGGTAAAAGAAATGCCCGAAATGCACATAGCATCTGTACTGAGCATAGGCATACAGAATGTGGAAAAAGCTTATCATAAATTAATTTCTTGGGCAATTTCTAAAAATATTTTCCCAAGAGAAAACGTGAAAATGATTTCTGTATATCACGATAGTTTCAAGGTAACTGCACCAGATAAAGTGAGAATTCATGCATGTATGTTACTTGATGAGCCTATTAAAAATGAAGGAGAAATATTTGCTGAGACTCTGCCAAAAGGAAAATACATCGTAGGAAGCTTCTTTATTGGCATTCAGGAATTTGAAAAAGCTTGGCAAGGTCTTTTTCTATGGATGAATGAAAACGGTTATCAATACAGAAGAACCAATCCTTATGAAATTTACCATAATAATTACCAAGAACATCCTGAAAAAAAATGCAACGTAGATTTTTGTATTCCGATACTTTAGAAAACTGAATTTTAAAAAATTAACAGAAGTCGTAACTTAATTACCTATCAAAAAAACTTTAATCTCTCGCTGATTGAGCCGATTTTGCAGATATAAAATTCAGCATCCATTCATCTGCTGAATCAGTTTAAAAAAACAACTGAAAAACCTTTTAAAACTAGAATTTGAAGATATGAAGTTATCTTGTGACCTCTGAAAATTAAATTATCCTTCGTTCTAAAATTGATTAGAAGAATTCCCCTCTTTCAGAGGGGTGGCTGAGCAAAGCGAAGTCGGGGTGTTAAAAAAAATCAAAAAATTACCATTCGGTTTCTATTTTTTACGGTTCGGTAAAACTTATTTCATTTCAAAATGAAGCTAAAATACCTTTGCTCCATCAAAAACAAACAATTATGCAAACTCGTATTTTAACCTTTGCTTTTACTTTTATCTTATCTCTAACTTTATTTTCACAAATCACCATTTCTGGGAAAGTTATAGGAAAGCACGGAAAACCGCTAAAAGAAGTTTCTGTAACTTTGAAGAACACCTATGATGGAGCTACCACAGATGATGCCGGAAACTACAAATTCGAAACATCAGAAAAAGGAAATCAAACATTGGTTTTCTCTCATCCTAAATTTATAGAAATAGAAAAAGATATTATTTTAGAGAATAAAAATATAGTAATAAATGCTGAACTAAAAGAATCGGTGAACGAAATAGATGCTGTCGTTATTTCCGCAGGAAGTATGGAATCCAGTGATAAAAAACGTGCTTCAGCGCTTTTCACACCAATGGATGTTCTCACTACCGCTGGTTCTAATGCTCAAATCACCTCATTTTTAGAAACACAACCAGGCGTTCAAAAAGTAGGAGAATCTGAAGGTCTTTTTGTGAGAGGAGGAACAGGAACAGAAACCAAATTTTTTATGGATGGAAATTTGGTCAATAATTACTTTGGCAATTCTGTTCCGGGAATTAAAGCAATGGATAGACTGAACACTACTCTTTTTAAAGGAAATGTTTTTTCTAGTGGTGGATATTCTGCTCTGTACGGACAAGCATTATCAGGAATTTTAGCTTTAGAAAGTATCGATTTGCCAGAAAGAAATTCTGCAGATTTTGGAATTTCTCCCATTTTTGCAAGTGGTACCATTCAGCAGGTTAATAAAGAGCGCACACATTCTTTTGGTGCTTCTTTAGGATATTCTAACTTAGAATTGATGCAAAAAATTCTTAATTTTAATACAGATTTCGAAAAAGCTCCACAAAGTATTGGTGGTAACGGAAATTTTAGAATTAAAACAAAAGGCGGCGGATTTATAAAATATTATGGTAGTTATGATGGCAGTTCTATGAAATTGGCAATGCCGAGTCTAGAAGATTATGCGGATACCAATAAAATTAATCAAAAAGGTAAAAACACCTTTCATTCGCTTTCTTACAGAGAAAAATTTGGAAAATACACGCTAAGTTTAGGTACTTCTTACACCTTTAATCAAAACATTTTGAACTTTAAAAATGAAAAAAATGGTTCAGGTGTTTTTAATTATGACTTAGATTCTAAAGGAAACTATTTCAACGCAAAAGCAGTAATCGAAAGAAAATTATATAAAATCTCTAACATTAAGGCTGGTGTAGAATTTAATGACTCTAATGAGAAAACGTGGGTTTCTATTGCCAATGATAATTATATTTTCAAAGACAAAATCACCTCATTGTTTGCAGAGACTAATCTAGGAATCAATAATAATTTATCTGTTCAAGTAGGTGCAAGAGCAGAACATTCAGACGCCATCAAACAATGGAATTTCTCCCCGAGATTTGCTTTAGGTTACAGAATTTCAAAAGAATGGACAGGTTCACTAGCTTATGGTATTTTTTACCAAAATCCAGAAAGTAAATATTTTGATGCCAACTATAACCCAAATTATCAAAGAGCTGATCATTATATTTTTCAAGTTCAAAGAAACGTAGAAGGAAGAAGTCTAAGATTAGAAACTTTTTACAAAAAATATGAAGATTTACTAAAAACCTCTACCAATCTATACAGACCTGTGGCAATTAATAACAACGGAAGCGGTTACGCAAAAGGAATTGAGCTTTTCTGGAGAGATAAAAAAACTTTAAAAAATATTGATTATTGGATTTCTTACTCATATCTAGATTCTAAAAGAGAATATTTGAACTACAACCAGCCTCTCTTCCCTAATTTTGCTGCAAAACACACCGTTTCTATCGTTGCTAAAAAATTTATCACAGAATGGAAAACTGGGTTTAATCTTTCTTACAACTACAATTCTGGAAGACCTTATTACAATTTTGTAGAAGAAAACGGAAATACCGTTCTTAAAAACCAAGGACAAGTAAAAGATTACAACGTATTGAATTTCAGTGTAAATTACGTGCCAAGTATAGGTAAAAAAGATGCAAAATCTTTCTCGGTTTTTGTCTTGGCTATCAACAATGTTTTAGGAACTAAAAACATTTATGGTTATAATTTTTCTAGTGACGGAATGCGTTCTTCTGCCATAAAACCACCAGTTAATACCTTTGTTTTTGTAGGTTGGTTTATCAGCTTTGGAACAGATAAAACACAAGAAGCGATTAATAATAATTTATAAGTAGCCTGTAAAAATTCCCCTTCTGTAGAAGGGGTGGCAAAATTTTCCAAAAAGAAAATTTTGACGGGGTAGTAAAAACAATTCAGTCAAGAAAAACGACCGTTCGGTGAACTAAAATTTTAAAAACACAACTATCAACATATCTTTGAACCATAAAATTTAAACAAATAAAAAATATTTAATATGAAAACTTTACAAAAAACAATTTTAGCCCTTGCAATCACATTTACAGCAACTTACAGCTTTGCACAAACTGCTTACGAAAAAGCAATGTTACCGAAGGTTCAAACCATTGAAATGCCAAAAGCTAAACCTGATGATTACACCGCTCAAGCCAATGATTTTGCAAGAATTGGCAACAAAGAAAAAACACTTTGGCAACCGTATTATTATGCCGCTCTTTCTATCATCAAAAAAGGAAGAGAGCTTATGCAAAAAGATCAAGTAGCTCAATTAGATGATATAGCAAAAGAAGCTCAAAATTACATTGATAAAGCTGAAGCGCTTTCGCCAAATAACGCAGAAATTTTTCTTTTGAAAAAAATGAACCACGGATTGAAAATGATGGTAAATCCTATGGAAAGATGGCAAACCGAAGGTCAAGCTGCACAGGTTGCTCTAAACGAAGCCAAAAAACTAGATCCAGAAAATCCTAGAATTTCTATTTTAGAAGCCGAAGATTTATATTACACTCCAGAACAATTCGGGGGAAGTAAAACCAAAGGAATTGAACTTTTCAAGAAAGCTTTAGAACAATTCAAAACCTACAAAATAAAATCTTCTGTTGACCCAAATTGGGGACAAGGCGAAGCGAATTATTTTATCTCTCAGGCAAAATAAACTATCAATTAGATTTTTTTACAACCCTTTTTGCGTTCCAAACGCAGAAAGGGTTTTTTTTGACACCCCGACTTCGCTTCGCTCAGCCACCCCTCTGAAAGAGGGGAACCCTTGAAAATACAGTTCGGTACAAAAAAGTTACCGTTCGGTTATATATAATTGGGAGACTTACTCTGCTGCAATACCTTTACATCAAAGAAATTTAAACAATTACTAAAAATCAAGAAACAATCTTTAAAATTTAAAAATTATGAAAACAAAACTATTATTACTCATCACTACTTTCTTCTTACAATTTGCAAATGCACAAATGGATGATAAATTTTATTTCCCAAATAAAACCATCAATCCTATCAGCCTTCCTCACGAAGAATTTACTTTAAAAGCAGAACAAGATTCTATCACAGGTATTTTTTTCAAAAAGGAAAATCCTAAAGCTACGTTGGTATTTTTACACGGAGCTGGCGGAAACGTTACTTATTTCCAAAAAATGGCAACTCCTTTTCTTAATGCCAACTATCAAGTGATAATGGTAGATTTCAGAGGTTATGGAAAATCTTCTGGAACACCTACTCATCTTAATATTGCTAAAGACGGACAGCAATTTTTTAATTATCTAAAAGACAGAAAAGAAATCAAAAACACCAAAATTATTATTTATGGACAATCTATGGGAACACAAATTGCCACACATTTAGCTAAAGAAAATACGAAAGATATTTCTATGCTTATTCTAGACGGAGCTTTTACATCTATTACAGATTTAGCTTGCAGTTATAAACCAGAAGCTAAAGAGGTCATTCAGAAATATTTAATTGCGCCCTATTCTGCTAAAGAAGATATAAAACTGGTTTCGGTTCCTAAAATTTTAATTCATAGCAAAGAAGATAAAGATATTCCATATGCCTTAGGAAAAGAACTTTTCGAAGCGGCTGCCGAACCGAAATATTTCTTAGAATACAGTGGTGCTCACATCAATGCATTAATCATTAATCCTGATGTAATCATTAATAAAGTGAATGAATTTTTAAAATAGAAACAAGTTTTTACCATTCAGTCTAAAAAAAATACCGTTCGGTTATATAAAATTTGAAAACACCTTATACTACAATACCTTTACATCAAGAAATTAAAACATCTACACAATCACAAAATATTAATTTTAAAAACTTAAAAAAAATGGAAACTTACAACACACCAAACAGCAAATTAGAAATGGCTCAAAGAAAAGTAAAAAGAGTAAAAGGTTTTTACATTCACGCGATTGTTTATATTTGTGTAAACCTTTTTATCATTGTTGCCAATAGCATAGATTCTAGCAAGGGTTTTGCAGATGCAGATGGTTATATGACCGCTCTTTTTTGGGGGTTTGGATTACTGGCTCATGCTTTATCTGTTTTTGCACCAGATTTTATTATGGGCAGAAATTGGGAAGAAAGAAAAATCCAAGAATATATGAACAAATAATTTTCATAAATCCTATAATTTAGAAATAATGAATCTAGAAAAATTAAAAAATAATGCACTTAATCTACTGTATATCAATTTAATCATAAGTGTTTTTATTTTTATGATAGATGGCGGAGATAAAACCATACAGAGATACCTATTATATTTTTTAATTTCTGCAATGTACACCTTCTGTATTGGGTTAGGAAATAGCTATCTTAACGAATATCTAGATTCTAAATTCTCTTGGACAGAACAAACCAAACAAAGAACCATCGCTGCGGTAGTAGGAACTTTGCTTCTCAATATCATTCTTGTTTATGCTTGCAATTATATCAATTTCGTTTTGATACAAGGCAAAAGTCAAGAAAAATTCTTCAGCGGAGATCTTAATTTTCTCAATTGGTTTTTTATCAACTTTTCTCTTCTTATTGCTGCAATTGGTCACGCTAGAGGTTTTATGCTCGCCATGAAACAAAACGCAAAAAAAGAAGTAGTAGAACAAAAACTCATCGCCAAATCGGCAAACGCACAATTCGAAAGTCTTAAAAACCAATTAGATCCGCATTTTTTATTCAATTCTTTGAATGTTTTAGATTCTTTAATTGAAGAAAATCCGAAACAAGCGCAACAGTTTACCAACTCAATGTCAAAGATTTACAGATATGTTCTCGAACAAAAAGACAAAGAATTGGTTTCGGTAGAAGAAGAAATAGATTTTGCAAAGACCTATTGTGAATTGTTGAAAACCCGGTTTGAAGATGCTGTAACTTTTGAATTCAACATTTCAGACGAAGACAAAAAAGGTTTTGTAGTTCCACTTTCTCTGCAATTATTGCTAGAAAATTCTATCAAACACAATTTTGCGACGTCTTCCAAACCTTTGAATATCAAAATGTTTGTAGAAAACGGAAATCTTATCATCGAAAATAATTTACAAACCAGAGAATTACCTAATAAATCAACCGGAGTAGGCTTGGCAAATATTGTATCCAGATATAATTTATTAACCAACAGAAATGTTTTTGTAGAAAAATCCGAAGATTTTTTCAGAGTAAAACTCCCTATTTTAAAAGAAAAAATAAAAGCTATGAGTCCATATTCACCAACCGAAGAACAATTGGCATACGAAAAAGCTGCCAAAAGAGTAGAAGAACTGAAAGGTTTCTACGGAAATCTAATCTCATATTGTATTTTTATCCCGTTTTTATTCTTTATCAATTGGAAGACTTCTCCAGAATATTATTGGGCATTTTGGCCAATGTTAGGTTGGGGAATTGGTGTGGCAGCACACGCTTTTCAAGTTTTCGGAATTGGTAAAGATTGGGAAGAAAGACAAATTAAAAAATATTTGGAAAAAGAAGAAAAAGACGCTAATAAATGGAAGTAATTTGTCGGAGAGTTCCGTAGGAACGACCGATTTATACCTCAGGTTTCATTCCGAAAAAAAAACAAAGAAAATGGAAAATCAAGAAAATTCTAACAAAAATATTGCTTACAAAAAAGCAGAAAAAAGAGTCAAAGAAATCAAAACGTACTATTATATGGTTCTGGGATTTCTAATTGTAGGTTACTTAATTGTAAGAAAAAATTACGCAGGAAACCTATTTGATATTGCAAGAAATTATACCGTATGGATGGTTATTTCTTGGGCTATTTTTCTCATCGGTTACGGCATTTACCTGTTTGTGCCATATTTTTACCATTGGGAAGAAAGAAAAACAAAACAATTAATGGATAAACAACTCAAAAATAAATAGTGATGGAACATCAAGATATAGACAAAATGAAATATGAAGCTGCAAAAGAACATGTAGCAAAAATCAGAAAATTCGGAATTAATGTATTGGTTTTCTGTATTTTATTTTTATTTCTCAACAGAGAAAATATATTTCAGTTTAATGAATTTAATTTTGGATTCGGGAGAGTTTCTATTATTTTCTGGATTTGGGGAATCATCTTGGCAGTAAAAGCTGTAAAACTTTTTGTTTTTGATTACGATTGGGAAAGAAAAATGATTGAAAAAAACCTTAAAAACAATCAAAATGGAAAATTATAACAAAGACAATATCAAATATTTACAAGCCAAAAAGCGCATCAAACAAATCAAAGGATTTTACATACACACATTGGTTTTCGTATTGGTAAATATTCTTCTTATCTTCATCAACCACCAAAAAACTGGTAATTTTGAATTCAAAAATTTCTGGGGAACTTTCTTTTGGGGGATAGGTTTAGCATCCCACGGTTTATCTGTATTTTTGCCTAACTTTTTCCTCGGAAAAAACTGGGAGGAAAGGAAAATCCGAGAATTAATGGAAAAAAATAAAAACCAATCATAAAAATTCCCCTTCTAAAAGAAGGGGTGGCAAAATTTTCTTCATCGTATAACTTTTTTAGAAAATTTTGACGGGGTAGTAAAACATAAAACCATTCCAAACCATTGAAAAATGATTAGAACAATTATCATAGAAGACGAAAAACCAGCAGCAAGAAAACTAGAAAGACTAATAAGTAATTTTACTGATTTACAATTGGTTGCAACATTGCATTCTGTAGAAGAAGCAGTAGATTGGTTTAGTGAAAACGAGCACCCAAAATTGATATTTTCAGACATCGTTTTGGGAGACGGTTTGTCTTTTGATATTTTTGAAAAAATCCCAACCAAAAGTTTCATTATTTATACTACCGCTTTTGATCAATACACGTTGAAAGCATTCAAATTAAATTCTATTGATTATCTGTTGAAACCAATTTCCGAAGAAGATTTGGCAAAATCCATAGAAAAATTCAAAAGTTTTTTACCTTCCGAAGAAACACACAATGCTCTAGAAATGAAATCTTTAATTAAAGAAGAGCAACCGAAATTGTCTAGAATTTTGGTGAAAATTGGGTATAATTTGAAGGTGATAAAAACCGAAGAAATATGCTGTTTCTACTCTGAAAATAAAATTGTTTATGCGCAGACTTTGGAGCGTAGTTTCCCTACAGATTTTACGCTAGATGAACTGGAAGAAGTTTTGGACGAAAAGACATTTTTCCGCGTGAATAGACAGTTTATTATCAGTTCAGATTGTATTAAAAACATTCATACTTCACCATATTATAAAGTGGAATTACAAGCTCAACCTTCCGAAGAAATTACAGTTAGCAGAGAACGTGTGAAAGATTTTAAAGATTGGTTGGTGAAGTGACAAATAATTTGGAACTATGGATAATAATAAAATTAATACTGCTGAATATTCCTCTGATATACTCAAGTATATTTACTTTTTTAAAAAGAATATTATAGAAAAAATTGTTAATTCTGAGAAATACAAAACGGAAAAAGAAAGTTATTACTTAGTAATTGTCCAAAAAATACTATTTACATTAGAAGGTTCAAATATTTTTATACGTGCTTTTTATTCTCATCCTGAATATCACATACCTCTTTTTATAAATTTCCGAGCTATAATAAATGACATTATCACTACAGAATGTCTATTTTATAAATCGAAATTAGATCCTAATTTTGATGAAAAATACTGGATTAAAACTATTTACAGTGACCATCTTAAATATAAGTTAAGTAAAACCAATTTATTTTTAGAAAAAAATATAAATAATCACAGTGAGGCTTATGTTAAAAAAGCACTTGTTAATATAGCTCCTCAATTATTTGATGAAAAGGGAGATTTAGTTTATAATGAAGAGTTCAATACTAATAAAATTATGAAAGAAATATTTTCTAACCCTAATCAAAATAATCCAAAATATGATATTCTTAAAATCTCTTATAATCTTTATGATACATTTTCAAAATTTGAACATTTTGGAATTTTCACGAACAAACTTTTATTTAGAGGTTTAAATATGAAAGAAAATGAATCTTCACTTATTAAATATTTAATTAATAGTATTAAAATAATCATTTTAGCATTAAACAATTATATAAAAACATGGGATGAATTAAATATTGACCACAAAAAAATTAATAATCTTTCTCAAAAAATATTTTTACATCATAAAGATAACTATTGAATTATCAACCATTATAAAACTCACTCGCAGAATTAATAAAATGCTGAAAAGCTTTCGTTACCTCTTTCTGAATTTTATTGGTTAAAGGAAACGGAACCATATGTGAATATTCATACGGAAAATCCTGAATTTCTACCTCAGTTTTTATATTTCTGTAACCACCTTGCAAAGTATTGAGTGCTTCTATTGGTGGCGCAACTTCATCTTTTTCAAGAACATAGAGTTTTATTTGATGGTGCAGGTTTTTAATTCTCTCTTCTCTTTCTTTTTGAAAATAATTGTACCTCAACATCATTTTGAACCAACTTTCCTGCGGATGCAATTTTTCGTCCTGAAAATGTCCTAATCTTTCATCTGACTGGAAATCAGAACTCAGTAATTCTGCAAAAACCGTTTGCATTTTTATAGCAGCTTTTGCATCCATAATGTATTTAGAAATCGGGAACATTCTATCAATCGTCATTCCACCACAGAAGCAAAAAAGTTTTGAATTTTCAAAAATTCCTTCAGGATCTGCCATTTTTAGAATCATCGACAAAAATGAACCTATAGAATACCCGAACAAATCGATAGAAGTTTCTGGAGAAATGCTTTTAATTTTCTGATTTCTAATATCTTTCACGACTTGTATTACATCTGAATACGTCTGAAAACCAGACCAAAAAATTCTCTGAGGATGCGCTTCTAAGCGCGAACTTATCGCAGCATTTACAAAAGAGCAATTGGTATTTTCGGGATATTTTTTTTGTCTGAATTGCGCTATTTCTAGCATTGCATGTCTATCACTCCAGATTTCTTCGGCTCTGTTCATGTGAAATGCAATTGGGAAAAGAATGATGGCTTTTTTGGTTTTTTGAGCCAATTCATAAGCCCAAGGTAAATATTTGTCCCATTTTTTCTCATTCAATCCGTGGAAAAAGATAATAGTTCCTTCTGCAATTTCTACGTCCGCTCTTTTTAGAATATAATAGTCAAAATGCTTATTTCTTTCGATTTCAAAATCTTTCACATCAATACTTGAAAAGCCATAAATCGTTTGATTTTCATTATTTTCTTTGAAATGTCTTTGGTGTTTTTCACAAGAAGTGGTAGAAAAAGAACCATTGAGTAAATCTGCTTTTTTTGAATGAAAATGAATGGTTTCTATCGTTACATTTAAGTCTTCAATGGTCTTGAAATTTTCTTCTTTTTCAAAGTTTTCTTTTAAAATTTCATAGAGTTCGTTGTAATTCATGGTGCAGATTTTAAACATCTGTTTATATAACAATAGATGATGTTAATTTATTGCTCTTACTTACAGATATTAATATTTGTAACATAAAAAAGCAACCTATTTTAGACTACTCCGTATATTTCTATTTTTTAAAACCTTTCTATTCTCTTTTTAGGTGAATATATTTTTCATCACATTCACCAACTTTTACATAGTAATTCATTGCATTACCAGTATTTTGCAATACTAATCCTTTATTATCATACATAAATTGAATTCCAAAAGGTTTTGACTTTGACATATCAACAGTTTCAGAATTTCTTGAAATATCTCCTTCATATTCTGTCCATTCTATTGGTAAAGTAACGTAATACAATCCCTCATCTTTTGATATTTTTGCTTTACCGACGATATTTCTATTATTTGTTTTAAGACGAAACCAGATTTTCTTATTTTTTTCAAATAATGTAAGTTCTATAAAACAACTTGTACTTGGTTCTTCACTCACGTACTTCCCTAACAAAAACTTTTGAGAATAAGCAAAAGTTGAAATAAATAACAATAAAATAAAGAAATGTTTTCTCATCATTTTCAATTTTCAATTATCCATTTTCAACTGATAACTCCACTTCCCAAAAGTTCTTCGCCAACATACCAAGCTGCAAATTGTCCTTCTGCAATGGCGGATTGTGGATTTTCAAATTCTATAAAAAATCCTTCCTCAAATTGATAAAGTGTAGCTTTTTCTAAAGGTTGTCTGTATCTGATTCTCGCCAAAACTTCCACAGATTCTCCGTTTTTTAAACGCAAATCTTCTCGAACCCAATGCACTTCTGAATTATCAATTTTAAGAGCTTTTCTAAATAGTCCTGGGAAATTTCTCCCTTCTCCTACATACACCAAATTATTTTCCATATCTCTGGAAATCAAGAAACAAGATTCTTTATGACCACCAATTCCTAAACCTTTGCTTTGACCAATCGTATAAAATTGTGCACCTTGATGTTTGCCAATCACTTTTCCGTCAGATTTTTTGTAATGGATTTTTGCAGACAAATATTCTAACTCTTCTAATTTTGAAGAAAATTCAGGTTTTTCTTTGTGAAATTCGGCAAAATCTTCAAAAATTTCTACAATTTCACCTTCTTTAGCTTTTAATTGTTGCTGAAGAAAAGTCGGCAAACTTACTTTCCCGATGAAACAAAGACCTTGAGAGTCTTTTTTATCTGCGGTTGCCAATTCCATTTCTCTGGCAATTTCTCTTACTTCTGGTTTGGTAAGCTCACCAATCGGGAAAAGTGCTTTGGAAAGCTGCTTTTGGTTCAGTTGACACAAGAAATAACTTTGGTCTTTGTTATTATCTTTCCCAGCTAAAAGTTGATACACCTCTTCCCCATTTTCATTGGTAAAAGAATCTAATCTGGCGTAATGTCCTGTTGCTACTTTATCTGCACCTAGTGAAAGAGCAGTTTCTAGAAAAACATCGAATTTTACTTCTCGGTTACAGAGAACATCAGGATTGGGAGTTCTACCTTTTTCGTATTCTGCAAACATATAATCTACAATTCTTTCTTTGTAGAGTTCGCTCATATCAATCACTTGAAAAGGAATTCCGAGTTTTTTTGCTACTAAAAGGGCATCATTACTGTCTTCAATCCAAGGACATTCGTCTTCTAAAGTTACGGAAGCATCGTTCCAATTTCGCATAAAAAGCCCGATAACTTCGTGCCCTTGTTTTTGTAATAAATAGGCGGCTACGCTAGAATCTACGCCACCAGAAAGTCCAACTACTATTTTCATTTTATTCAATTTTACGAGACTCTTCACGGGAGTCCTTAGTTTTGATGTCGCAAAATTACAACAATAATTTTATAATTTTTTAGAAGCAAGACATTTAGAAATTCTATCACGCACAGTCCCGCTGTACGCACTCGCTTTTTTAAAATTTTCTCCTAACCTCAACCCATTTTCAGAGAAAATTATAAAAAGAGCTCAAACAATGCTTCCATCGGGGCTATAAACTGGCTTAGTTTTTGTTCCTACTTTTCGCACATTTACATTTTTTATACATTTACAAAGAAATTGATATTCAAAAAAATAAAAACAGATGAAAAAACTTTTATTCTCTATACTATTTTTATATTCAGTTTTCTATAGTTTTTTAAAACAATAATTTTCAAAAACTTATTCTCTTAAGCAAAGAGGTTGAGATAAAATTTAATTTTTAATTATTTTCTCTGTTTGTATTGCACCGTTTGTTGTAATTATTTTTATCAAATACATACCTTTTTTAAGTTTAGATATGTCTATTTTTTTTGTTTTCTTGTTAGCATTAAAAATGTGTTTTCCTGTAATATCTAAAATAGAAATAGATTGAATATCTTCTTCTGTTGAAATTATGATGAAGTCTTTGGTTGGATTGGGGTAGAATAGTGCGAGGTTTTGGAGGTTGCTCTCTTGAGTAGAGAGCGTTTCTGGGGCAAGTTTTACAACCCAATAATCATATCCTGCTGTATATTCCGTTAAATCACCATCGTTTGAACCAGTAATTCCAGCTAATATATAACCCCCATCAGTTGTTTGTTGTATAGAAAAGGCTTCTTCATAAGATGTTCCCCCAAGAGTTTTTTGCCATTGGATGCTGCCTGTACTGGATAGTTTTACTACCCAATTGTCATAATCTCCATGATTCCCGATCACATCTCCATCGGTTGAATGAGTAGATCCTGCTAGTACATAGCCCCCGTCGGTTGTTTGTTGTATTGAAGAGGCAAAATCTAAACTTGTACCACCTAAAACTTTTTGCCATTGGATGCTACCTGTGCTGGATAGTTTTACTACCCAATTATCATAATCACCGTGATTCCCTGTTACATCTCCGTTATTTGACTGGGTAATCCCTGCTACAATATAGCCCCCATCGATTGTTTGTTGTATAGAATAGGCTTGTTCTCCAGCTGTCCCCCCAAGAGTTTTTTGCCATTGGATGCTGCCTGTGCTAGATAATTTTACTATCCAATTGTCATAACCTCCGTGGTTCCCCGTTACATTGCCATCGGTTGAATTGGATGTACCCGCGACAATATAACCCCCATCGGCTGTTTGTTGTATGGAACGAGCCAAGTCATAATTCGTGCCCCCTAAAGTTTTTTGCCATTGGATATTGCCTGTGCTGGATAGTTTTACCACCCAATAGTCAGAATATCCTTGATTCCCAGTTACATCTCCATTGTTTGACTGGGTAATTCCTGCTACTACATAGCCCCCGTCGGTTGTTTGTTGTATGGAACGAGCCCAGTCGCCCTTTGTTCCTCCTAAAGTTTTTTGCCATTGGATACTACCCGTACTGGATAGTTTTACCACCCAACAATCTTCATTTCCGTGATTCCCCATTACATCTCCATTAACTGAGCTAGTATATCCTGCAACAATATAACCCCCATCGGTTGTTTGTTGTATGGAATAGGCTTCATCATAACCCGTTCCTCCTAAAAATTTTGACCATTGGACACCGCCTGTGCTGGATAATTTTAACACCCAATAGTCAGCAAATCTGTCGTCATAATATGAATAGGAAGTACCTGCTACTATATATCCCCCATCGGTTGTTTGTTTTATAGAATAAGCTTTATCATATCTTATGCCCCCAAAAATTTTTTGCCATTGGATATAAGATGTTTGTGCATGTACTCTGAAAGAGGCGCTTAGAATTATCGTACTTAAAATTAAAATTTTTTTCATGAATTAGTTATTTTATGGTTTTATTAATTTTTGTTATGTAAATTTATGATAAAGTTTTTAAAATGGGCTTGAGGGACTGACTTTCAGTAGGAAAACGCAAAACATACTAATAAGCATTGTAAAAAAATAAATTTCTGCGGTTGCTATTCTGCTGTACTTTTGTTTTGCTCGTTTCTAATTTACAAAATTAGAAACTAAATCTATAAATTAGCAATTTTTCCACTAAATTTGATTAATATAAAATTTTTAAAAACATCAAGATGAAAAAAATAATTCTATCTCTTATTCTCTTCTGCTCTATCGGCATTTCTGCACAAATTGGTGGCTCCAAGCAAATTGGCAATTCTAAATGGACTTTCGGAGGAAACGCTGGTATTTCTGGCGGTTTCGGCAGTAATTCTGGCTTTGGCATTTCTGTAGCGCCAAGAGTTGGTTACAAAATTTCTGAAAATGTAGAAGCAGGGATTTTGGCAGGATTTAACTTTCTAAACACAAATTACTACTCTTCTACTCTCTTCGGAATTGGACCTTTTGCCAATTACTATTTCGGGAGAAATTTTTATCTAAGCGGACAATTTCAGGAATATATCATCAACCAAAAAGATAAAACTACAGCACAAAGACACGGTTTTGATGAAGCTGCTCTTTATTTAGGAGGTGGTTATATGACCAGAGTTGGCAACAATGCATATATGCAATTAGGCGCTATGTACAACGTTCTTTGGAAAGAAAACAATAGTATTTTCAGCAGTGGTTTTGCTCCACAAATTGGAGTGGTTTTTGGATTGTAAGATTTAATTTTAAGAAATTGTATTTTTAAGAAAATAAATGATTTATAAAACGCAATAATTTATTGTAAGAAATTAGGTTTTTTCAAAAGATTTCAATCGCAAGATTTTTAAAGAAAAGCTCCGTAAATTTCTACAAGTATCAATTCTTAATTCACATATAAATATAAACAATATTAATCCGCAGAATGCGGATTTTTTCATTCCAAGATTTCCAAAAATTTTCCCTAATTTTACCCATATATTTTTACCAAAATGCGCATAGAATACGAAATAAAATTAGGATTCAAAGATGTAATGTTTCGCCCGAAACGTTCTACCCTTAAGTCTCGTTCACAAGTAAGTCTAGAGAGAGTATTTACTTTTAGAAACTCCAAAAAAACTTGGACTGGCGTTCCTATTATCGCTGCTAATATGGATACGGTAGGAACTTTTGAAATGGCAAAAGCCCTAGCATCAGAAAAAATAATGACCGCCATTCATAAACATTATTCTATAGAAGAATGGTCTGCTTTTCTAGAAAACTCACCAGAAAGCATCTATCAGTACATTGCCATCAGTTCTGGAACTGGCAATGCAGACGAAGAAAAAATAAAACAAATTATAGGTAAATTCCCAAAAATAGATTTTATCTGCATAGATGTAGCCAATGGTTATTCTGAACATTTTGTGAATTTTGTGAAAAAAGTAAGAGCAGATTTTCCAGATAAAACCATTATTGCAGGTAATGTAGTAACTGGCGAAATGGTAGAAGAACTTATTTTGGCTGGTGCAGATATTATAAAAGTAGGAATTGGCCCTGGTTCTGTATGTACTACCCGAGTAAAAACGGGAGTAGGTTATCCTCAACTTTCTGCCATTATAGAATGTGCAGATGCTGCTCATGGTCTGGGTGGTCATATTATTGGTGATGGTGGTTGCAAAGTTCCGGGTGATGTTGCAAAAGCGTTTGGTGGCGGAGCAGATTTTGTAATGCTTGGTGGAATGCTGGCTGGTCATGATGAAAGTGGCGGTGAATTAATAGAAGAAAATGGAAAAAAATACAGGCTATTCTACGGAATGAGTTCTAAAACAGCAATGGATAAGCACAGCGGCGGTGTAGCAGAATACAGAGCTTCCGAAGGAAAGACCGTGAAAGTAAAATATAAAGGATCTGTATCTGAAACGGTGAAAGACATAACAGGTGGTGTACGCTCTACTTGCACTTATGTAGGTGCTTCTCAGCTAAAAGAGCTCTCTAAAAGGACAACTTTTATAAGGGTTCAGGAGCAACATAATGAAATATTTGGAAATGAATAATTTATAGAAAAACATAGAAAAAGCCCATTAAATGGGCTTTTTTGGTCTTATTGTCTGATTACATTTTTCTTAAAAAAAGAATTTTTTCTAGAATAGTGTTGATTATCAATAAAATAATTAAAAAAAACATTGCACAGTTAAAAAATAATTTGTATTTTTGCATCCACAAAACACAAGTAATAACATATATTATAATTCACTGAATTATACTATTTTAAATCCTCTATCAAGAGGATTTTTTATTTACTTTTGATAACAAATTTGCTTTTACTCGCGATTTTATTCTTTATTAAAAAAGAATTTTTCTAAAAGCTGAAGCAGCAAATTTTACTTGTTCTACCCAATCTTCTGCTGCGCCACCGTCTGCTCCATCTGAAATATATTTTAAACAAAGAAAAGGGATGTCTTCTTCTTTAGAAACTTTGGCTAGAGCAAATGCTTCCATTTCTATCACATTGTATTCTGGATTTTTATGTTCCATTTCGAATTGGTCTCCGCTTCCGCAGATTCCTTTGGGCAGATTATTTATTTCTAAGCCGTATTTTAAAATAACAGGGTCTGTAGAAAATGGAGTTTCAAATTTTTGAAAACCAAGGGCAGTTACTTCCATATCACGTTGTATGAATTCTGTGCAACAAACTACACTTCCTTTGTTAAACTCTGTGCTTCCGGCTGTTCCTAGGTTGATGATAAGGTCTGGATGGTGTTTTTGAATGGCTTTTAACAGATTGTAGGTAGCATTTATCTTTCCTACGCCTACAAAAGTTACATTTTCTTGGGGAAATTCTGTTCCGGCTTCTTTTTCTAGCGCAAAAACAAAAAGTGGATTTTTATAGGTGATATTATTGATTTTCATTGATGGGAATTTTTTCTAAATTTTCTTTAATTAGCTATAAATGTTATATTTTATGTTAATAGGACTTTCGTCCCATCCTTTATTAAATCGTACCTTCGGGACTTTTTCTTTCTACTGATTAATTTGGGTTAAAAAGTGATTCTAAATCTAGCGAGTCTCTGCGTGAGGGATGCAGAAGGTGCGACCAAAGGGAGCAGTGCGGAGCGAAGCGGAGCACCGAAACGAAGTGTAGCCTGTAGCAGCCCGACCCGAAGTTTTGGAATGGAAAACCTCATAGATTTTCTGAAAATCTATGAGGTTTATGCTGCTGGGAAAACGTAGGGACACGCCCAAAATATTTTAAATTTTTTAAGTCAACATTCCGCCATCTACATTGAGAACCTGCCCTGTAATGTAGGCAGACATCTCTGAACCAAAATAAACGCAAGCATTGGCAACATCTTCTGGCTGACCGCCACGTTTTAGAGGAATAGCGTCTCTCCAACCTTGTACGGTTTTTTCGTCTAGAATCGCAGTCATTTCTGTTTCTATAAAACCTGGAGCGATTGCATTACAACGGATATTTCTAGAGCCTAATTCTAGCGCTACAGATTTTGTAAAACCAATAACACCTGCTTTAGAAGCGGCATAATTGGCTTGTCCAGCATTTCCTTTTACGCCAACCACCGAAGTCATATTGATAATAGAACCTGCTCTAGCCTTCATCATTGGTTTAATTACAGCTTTGGTAAGGTTAAAAACTGAGTCTAAGTTTACTTTAATAATGGTATCCCAATCTTCTTTTGACATTCTGAGCATCAAATTATCTCTGGTAATTCCAGCGTTGTTTACCAATATATCTATTTTACCAAATTCTGCTAAAACATCTTCTACCAACTTCTGAGCTGCATCATAATCTGAAGCGTCTGATTGATAACCTTTGATCTGGGTAACGGCAGATAGTTCTTCTTCTAAAGCTTTGGCTTTTTCTACAGAACCTGCATAGGTAAATGCAATTTTGGCACCTTGAGCTGCAAAAACTTCTGCAATTCCTCTACCAATTCCTCTGGTTGCGCCAGTAATGATGGCAACTTTTCCTTCGAGTAGTTTCATAACTATTTAATGTTTTTGTATTTGTTTTATGGATTTCGCTTTCGCTCAATTCATTTTATATCGAGTTTATTTTTTCTAATTGATTTTGCAAATTTAATAGATTTTATTTACTAATCATTCAAACCTTTTCCTGCAAAAATTTGAGGTTTTGCTCTTTCTATTCTTGCGATTCTGGTTGTAGATTGCTTGGCAGATGAAAAGTGTAATAAATAAGCACGTTGTCTTCCTGGTGTTAATGTTTTAAAAGCATTTTCAAAATTTTTATCTTGATTAAAAAATTCTTCTAACTCTTCTGGAATTTTTTGTTCTTCTATTTTTTTGAAAGTGACTTTTGCTCCAGATTTTTCTAGCTCAATCATTTCTTTGATGTAGTCTTTTAAAGCACCTTCTAAATCATTGATTTGTTGAACATTAGTAAACTTTATAATTTTCGCAGATTGAGTATTCTCTCCTATTTTTTGAAGGATTTTTTTCTCATCTTTAAGCAAAACTCCTTTAAAGAAATTCATACCACAATATTCTTTGAAACTTCCAAGAATAATGAGATTTTTACCGTTGTAAGAATAGCACGGTTGATACCATTTTACTTCTTCGGTTAAGCCACAACTCAAAACAATGGAACGAAGTTTTGTGAGTTCTTCTTTCCAGTTTTTATTTTTTGCGATAAGTTCTTCTACGGTTGGTTTCATTTTAATAATATTCTCTCGCTGATTTAGCAAATTTTGCTGATTTATATATTGTGTTAATTCAATCTGTTAAATCAGCCTAATCAGCGAGAATTAAATGGCATTATTCACCACCAAAACAATTTCTCCTTTCAAAGTCTTGCTTTTTGAAAAGGCAATAAGCTCGTCAATTGTTCCACGTTTGGTTTCTTCGAACTTTTTAGAAATTTCTCGGCTTAAACTTACTTTAGTATGTTCCCCGAAAAATTCTTTAATCTGTTCCAAAGTCGTATTGATTTTATGTGGACTTTCATACAAAACGATTGTTTTTTTCTCTTCGGCGAGTTGCTTTAACTTCGTTTGTCGGCCTTTTTTTTGAGGTAAAAATCCTGCAAAATAAAAATCGTGATTGGGCAAACCCGAAACCACCAAAGCAGGAACAAAAGCAGTTGCACCTGGCAAACAAATCATCTCTAAATCTTCGTCTGCACAAGCTTTACCTAGTAAATAACCTGGGTCTGAAATTCCGGGAGTTCCGGCATCTGTAATGAGAGCAATGTTTTGTCCGGATTTTAAATCGGCAATTACTTTTTCGGTTGCACTGTGTTCATTATGAAGATGATACGATTTCAAAGGTTTTGAAATTTCGTAATGTTTCAACAAAATTCCAGAAGTTCTGGTATCTTCACAAAGGATATAATCTACTTCTTTCAGCACTTTTACCGCTCTGAAAGTCATATCTTCTAAGTTTCCAATCGGTGTTGGAACAAAGTATAGGATTCCGCTCATTATGAATAAATTCATAACTTTTAATATAGTTCGCTCCTACGGAACTCCCTATAAAAGCTATGTTTGTTTTTTTTATTTTTTTTCTATGAATAAATTCATAGGTTTTAAAATCGTTCGTTCCTACGGAACTCCCTAATGTTTCAGAGTCGCAGAGCGACGAACAATATTAAAGCCTGAGATTTCAATCTTAGGCAAATTTAAATTAAATCATCAAACCAATAATTTTCATCATATTCCACTTCAAATTTCTGCAAAAGTTTTAAATATTCATCTTTAAAGTTTTCTTTTTTATGATGTTCCTCTTGGTTTTCAATGTATTTATAAACTCTATCTATTGAATTTTGATTATAACTAAAACCGCCAAATCCTCGCTGCCATTCAAATCTTTCTTCTAAAAAATTATTTTCATTAATCCATTTTGAAGATTTTGCTTTTACACTTTTCATTACTTCTGAAAGAGAAAGTGTAGTTTTTAATGTAAAAAAACAATGAACGTGATCTTCAACGCCATTTACAATAATTGTTTTACAACCTGTTTCATTAATTAAATTTCCTATTACTGCAAATAATTCTTTTCTGAAACTTTCTTTAATAAGTGCATTTCTATATTTTACGGCAAAAACAGTTTGCACGTATAATTTTACATAAGTATTTGGCATAGTTATTAGTTTTTATGAATAAATTCATAGGTTTTAAAATCGTTCGTTCCTACGAAACTCCCAATGTTTCAGAGTCGCAGAGCGACGAACGATATTAAAGCCTGAGATTTCAATCTTAGGCAATTAATTATTTAAACATTTTAAACAAATCTGTCGGCGTAATTTTAAAAGCATCATTAAAAATGATAAATAAAATTACCACAAAAACGATAAACCCTAAAAATATAAGCCATTGATTTTTATTAACTTTTTGAATTTCTTGTTTATTTTTGACATCACAAATTTCACCTGGGCAATATTGCGCTTTTTCTTTATTAAACAAACTGTACAATTTACAACCGATACAAATTCCGAAAGCTGTTTCAAAAAACATTAAAATCAAGCAAATCAAACAAGTAATCCCTGTAATCGGGCTAAAAGTATTAAGCACAACCATCAAAACGAACATCAAAAAAGAAAGAACCAGACCAATTCCCCAAGCAAATTTCTTTTGTGGAGCACCTACATATTCGGGATTTTGATTGCTTACAATGATTCTTCCAAGAATTAAAATCGGGGAAAATTTGGGTGATAAAAATAATCTGATAGAAAAATCTACCATAAAAATGATAATCACATATTTTATCGGAACAAAGTTCCCACCATTGATGATGAGCATTAAAGAAATGAATGTTGCCAAAAACATAATACCTGCGGCAGCTCTTATTTCTCTTTCGTTTACTACAGGAATGTTGTAACCAGAGACTGTTTCTCCAAATTGTAATTTACTATTCATATTTTTAAAGTTTAATACTTTGTGATAAGTCTCACGTTATCAGAAATTTGTTACAGTAGTAGTATATCAACTACTTGTTTGGGTCTATTTAAATTCTACTTCAAATACTTAAAGCCAAAAATTCCTACTTTATAATCTACAAAAATAGAATCTTGATTTGGCAAATCTTGAACTTCATTTAAATTTTTATTTTTTCTTACAATATTTATTTTGTCAATTTCATCTTTATAAATCAAATTATCGTTTTTTTCATCAACTAAAAAAAATTGTAAATATTTTTTATTATTATAAAGTTTATAAATTATTCTTTCGTTAGTTGTACTATATAATTGGTTGATATAAAGTGAGTAGTTTACAATTATATTTTGAAAAATAAGATAAAAACACAAAAAATAGATAAATAAAGGTCCTAATAATTTTATACTAAATCTAACTTTAAATAGAATTAGAAGTATAAAAACCAGAGCCCAAATTGAAAAATAAATCCTCCAATAATATGTTGTTTCAAATATTTTAATATCCTCATCCAAATACATTCCTTTAACCATAGGTTTTATATAAAAAATATATGCTCCAAAAAATATACTCCAGATTAAAAGGAACATAATTTGCAATAAACTTATCTCTTTTCCAAAAATTTTAAAGCTTCTCATACAACTCCTTACAAAATTTTTCTAAACTTGGGTCTCTCGCTCCCATCAAAAGAAGCACAGAATTATTTGATAATGAAGACCTAACCTCATTTAAAAATTCATTTCTATTTTCCACAAAATAAGCTTTTTTACCTTTTGCTTGTATATCTTTAATTAAATCATTGGCAGAAATATCTTTCACAGCAGTTCCACCAGCATAGAAAATTTCGCTCATCCAAATTTCATCATTTTCACGAAGTGAAGTCGAAATTTCCTCCACAAAATCTTTTCTCAAAAATCGTGTCGGTCCATAACCATGAGGTTGAAACCAAGCTACTACTTTCTCTGCCAAAGGTTGACAAGCCTTGATACTCGCTGCACATTTCGCAGGATTGTGCGCATAATCATCAATTACCCAAACTCCATTTTTTTGTCCCAAAATTTGATGACGACGATAAATTCCCTCATATTTTTTCAAACTTTCGGCGCAAGTTTTAAGATCAACTCCTATTTGATGTGCCACTGCCACTGCTGCGGTAGCATTTTCCACAGAATGCTGCCCGATTGCATTCATTCTAAATATTTGATTTTCAATTTCAAAACTTAAATGAAAACCATCTTGTTTAAAATTTATAGCATTAAAACCTGCCTTTGTTTCAAAACCAAAATCATTCTCAATCTTCGCCGACAAAGTTTTTGCTAGTGTATTTGATTGATTTACAACAAATAAACTTTTGGTATTATTTTTAAAAATCGTAAAAAGTTCTATCAATTCATCTATTTCTTGATGGTCTTTGTCAATATTGAGCAAAAGTCCAATTTCGGGTTCATATTGAACAACGGAACCATCGCTTTCGTCAGCTTCTATAATGAGCCAATCTCCTTTTCCAACGTAAGCATTTCCAATTTTTCCTTGTTTAATAATGCTCGTTAAACCCGCTCCTGAAATAATGGAAGGCTCTAAACCAGCATCCAATAAAATCTGAAAAAGCATCGCCGAAGTGGTTGATTTTCCGGAAGTTCCAGCAACTGCAATGGTTTTCTTGCTTTTAGCAATCATCGCCAAAAGCTGACTTCTTTTAATAATCGGAATTCCGAGTTCTTTGGCTTTTTTTACTTCATAAACCGTGTCTTCAATCGCTGTGGAAACTACCACTAAATCTGTATGTTCAGTAATTCCGCTTCCGTCTTGCACGAAACATTTAATTCCTTCGTTTTCAAGCTGTTCTTTGGTTTTATTATACTCACCTTCGTGGAAATATCGGTCACTTCCCGAAACTTGTTTGCCAATTCCTTGTAAATATTGCGCAATAGCACTCATGCCAACACCTGCAACTCCTATAAAAAAAGGATTTTTGAAATTTGAAATATTTTGAATCATAATTATTTTGTTGGAAGCTGGGATCTGGAAGTCTTAAAACAAAATGCTAAACTTCCCTCTTCCAGCTTCCAGCTTCCAGCTTCCTTACTCTTATTATAAAAATTTATTCTCTACCAAGCTCCACAATCTTTGGGCATATTCATCTACTTTTTGCCAATTTCTTTCGTAGTAAACATCACTCAGATAATCTTTAGCTTGATCTAATTTTTTGAAAGAATTTAGTTTTGCAACTACCTCATTTAGTTCTATTTGGCTACCACCAAAAAGAACTTTTGTAAAGGCAATTTTATCATTAATATCCAATTTAAAATCTGGCAACAGCTTTTCTGCTTCCAAATAATCTTTTGGCATATTACTTTTTAGCAAACTTGGGTTATTAGACGATGTTTCCAGTTTTGATTCTTCTGGAATATTTACCAAATGATCATCATCAAAAAGACTTTGTACGATATTCAAACCTTTGATGTGAGACAATTTGAATTTCTTAGAATGATGTGGAGATTCATGAATTTCGGTTGGCTCAACAGGTTTTTCGGTATGAACAGGCTTTTCTATATCTAGGATTTTTCTTCTCTCCTCGTGAAGTCTTTCGTTTTCATCTTCTTTTTCAATTTCCACTTTTGTATTAGAAATTTCTTCGAATTCTTCATTCACTTCATTTTGAATATTTTCGGACAAGGTATTTTGTTCCGCTTCTTTTTCTAAGAAATACTCCTCATCTATTTTTTCTGAAACAGCCAGTTCTTCTTTCACAAATTCTTGTATTTCAGGAATATCTTCCTCAATTTTTTCTTCTTGACTATCAATAATTTGCTTGGTGTCAATTTCGAAATTGATGGCTTCTCTCACTTCAATTTCTTCTACAAACTTCTCTTCAGAAATCCATTTTTCTACTTCAGTGTAAATTTTTAATTCAGAAACTTTATCTGAAAAAAACTTAATTCTATCTATATTTTTTATAAAATCTTCTTCGGAAGAATAACCAGAAAACTCTTGCAAGAGCGATTTAACCTCTTGATATACTTTATCTTGAGTTTCTTTTAAATTTTGCATATTAAATCTTTTAAAATTGCTTAATTTTGAAACTAATTTATCTGCTAATTTAGACAATGTTTTTAGAAAATACAATAAACCACGCAAAACAAAGTGGCTGGATGGAAGTAATCTGTGGATCAATGTTTTCTGGGAAAACCGAAGAATTGATACGAAGATTACGCCGTGCTGAAATGGCCGGACAAAAAGTAGAAATTTTTAAACCAAAAATTGATACAAGATATGATGATGTAGAAGTGGTTTCTCATAATCACAATAAAATTATGAGCACACCAGTAGAAAGTTCGAATGAAATTCTTCTGCTAGGTTCTACTTGTGATGTGATAGGAATAGACGAAGCACAGTTTTTTGACGAAGGAATAGTAGAAGTTGCTAATCAATTGGCAAACAATGGTGTACGTGTGGTAATTGCTGGTCTAGATATGGATTTTTTGGGACGTCCTTTTGGACCAATGCCCTATTTAATGGCTACCGCAGAATATGTAACCAAAGTACACGCCATTTGTAAAAAAACAGGAAATTTGGCTAATTATTCAATGAGAATTTCTAAAAATCAAGATCTAGTACAACTCGGAGAAACAGACAGTTACGAAGCAGTAAGCCGAAGAGTTTTTGTAGATGATGTTTTGAATAAAAAAGAATGAACTACACCACTAAACAAATTGCAGAAATCACTCAATCTCAATTAATTGGAGATAAAAATCTGCACGTTCAGCATATAGCTTTTGATAGCAGAAATATATATTCGGTGATAAAAACTGCTTTTATTGCCATCAATACATCTACCAATACTGGAGAAAAATACATTCCACAGGCTATAGAAAAAGGAATAAAAATAATCATTTCTGAAACTTTTTATTCTGAATATGAAGGAATTACCTGGATTATTGTAGAAGATTCTGTGAAATTTTTACAAGATTTAGCCAAATATCACGTAGAAAAAAATGCTCAACTTAACACCATAGGAATTACTGGAAGTAACGGAAAAACCATCGTAAAAGAATGGCTCTACCAATGTCTTTGGAACGAAATACCAACAGTAAAATCACCGAAAAGTTTTAATTCACAAATTGGTTTACCTCTATCTTTGCTTCAAATTTCTACCAAACATCAACTCGGAATTTTCGAAGTGGGGATTTCTAAACCGTCAGAAATGGCAATTTTAGAAGATATTTTTTCACCAAAAATAGGTGTTCTTACTCATATCGGAACTGCCCATTCTTCTAATTTTAAAAATGAGGAACAATTAATTGAAGAAAAAATTCTTCTTTTTAAAAACTCAGAAACTATTCTTTTTAATGGAGATAACGTATTTGTTTACACAAAAATAAAAGAGCTATATCCTGCAAAAAAACTGATAAGTTTCGGGCTAGAAAATAGAAATGATGTAAAAATCATCTCCGATCCAGAAAATCTACAAGAGGAAATTAAGGTTCAGTATTTCTCTGAAGAATTTTCTTTTCCTGCCTATCAAAGAGACGAAGCTACACTTACCAATGCATTGGCTTTGGTCTGTGTAATGAAAGAGCTTGGCTTTTCTAACGAAAAAATTGTAGAAAAAATAAATGCCTTAAAAGCGGTAGAAATGCGTTTGGAAAGCGTAAATGGTGTTCATAATAATTTAATTATCAATGATTCTTTTAACTTAGATTTAGATTCTTTAATTATTGCTTTTCAGTTTATTAAACAGTACAATAAACCTGAAAAAACACTTATTCTTACTGATATTATTGATGTAAAAGAAGACGAATTTTCTCTTTATAATAAAGTGGCAGACCTTACCAATGAACAAAATTTCAGTCAAGTTTTTTTGGTTGGTACACAGATTACGAGATTTCAAGAAAAATTTAAAGCAAAAACTTTTTCTTTTAAAAAGACAAAAGAATTAATTGAAAGTCAACAACTTGAACAATTAGAAAATCAACTCATTTTATTAAAAGGAGCTAGAATTTTTGAGATTGAGAAAGTAAAACAATTGCTAGAACTTCAGAAACACGATACTGTTTTAGAAATTAATCTCAATGCTGTTATACATAATATCAACGTTCACAAAGCTTTATTAAAACCAGAAACTAAAATATGTGCCATGGTAAAAGCCTATTCTTATGGTTTGGGCGGTTATGAAATTGCAGAATTTTTACAACACCATCACATTGATTATCTGGGAGTTGCCTATGCAGATGAAGGCGTAGATTTGCGAAAAAATGGTATTACTACGCCTATTCTGGTGATGAATCCAGAACAAGGCAGTTATGATATTATTATTGATTACAACTTAGAGCCAGAAATTTATAGTTTACGTGTTTTAGAACTCTTTACTACGCAACTTCAGCTAAAAGGAATTCAGAGAAAATACCCTATTCATTTCAAAATAGAAACAGGAATGCATCGTCTTGGTTTTAAGGAAGATGAAATAGATGAACTTCTAGAAAATTTAAAAAAGTACAATGTAAAAGTTGCTAGTATTTTCAGTCATCTTTCTTCATCTGATATTCCCGAGGAAAGAGAATATACGATGAACCAAATTGAAACCTTCAAAAGAATTTCAGAAAAAATAATCTTGGGATTAGGTTATCAACCTCTTAGACATATTCTTAATTCTTCAGGAATAACTAATTATACTGATTATCAATTTGATATGGTAAGAATTGGAATTGGAATGATTGGGATTTCTCCTACTCCTGAAATTAAAAGTCAGCTACATAATGCAGTAACCTTTAAAACCGTTATTTCACAAATTTCTGAGGTTAAAGAAGGAGATTCTATAGGGTATAGCAGAAAATATAAAGCAGAAAAAGATACCAGAATTGCCACAATACCAGTAGGTTATGCAGATGGAATACCACGATTAATTGGTAATAAAAATGGTTTTGTTAGCATACATAAGCAGAAAGTGCCTATTGTAGGAAATATTTGTATGGATATGCTAATGGTAGATTTAGAAAATTTACCTGCCAAAGATGGTGATAAAGTGATTATCTTTAACGAAAATCCTTCATTAGAAGAATTTGCAGAATACTGTAAAACAATTCCTTATGAGGTTTTAACTTCTATATCTAGAAGAGTAAAAAGAATTTATATCAAAAACTAAAAACTATCAATCACAATATGAAAAAATTTATCGTTTTTTTTAGTTTATTCATTTTTATCCTTAATCATAGTCAGGTCAAAGAAAATCTAGTTATACCAAAGAACCCAAAAATTGGACTTTCATTAGCTGGTGGAGGTGCTAAGGGTTTTGCTCACGTTGGAGTTTTAAAAGTTTTAGACTCATTAGGGATAAAAGTAGATTATATTTCTGGTACAAGTATGGGAGCCATTGTTGGTGGTTTATATGCGTCTGGTTATACTGGGAAAGATATAGAAAAAATTGTGATGGAAACAGATTTTTACAATCTGCTCAGCAATGCAAATAACCGTGCAGAAACTTCTTTTTTTAATAAATCTGTAGATAAATATCTCTTGAAAGTCCCTATAAAAAACGGAAAAGTTACTCTGCCTTCTTCTATTTCTTCTGGTCAAAAAAACATATATCTACTAAAGGAATTATTTAAAAATGTATCTAATGTTCAGGATTTTAGCAAGTTACCAATTCCTTTTATGTGCGTAGCTACCAATTTAGAAAGCGGAAAAATGAAAATTTTTGAGAAAGGAGATATTTCAGAGTCTATTATGGCGAGTTCTGCTTTTCCTTCTCTGATGGATCCTGTAAAAATTGGAGACAGTATCTATGTAGATGGTGCTATGACGGTAAATTATCCCTCAGAATTGCTTAAAAAGAAGGGAATTGATATTGTGATAGGAGTAGATCTTAACCAAGGTCTTAATACAAGAGATAAAATCAATAGCGTTGTAGATATTCTAAATCAAGTGATAGATTTCGGGATTGTAAAAGAAACCAAAAATCAATTAAAATATACAGATGTTAATATTAAACCTAATTTAGAAGGTCTTGGCGTTACTAGCTTTGATGAAAAAGGAAAAATACTAAAATCTGGATATACAGAAGCATTAAAATATGTAGAAATTCTTGAGCAACTTCCTAAGAAAAATTATGATTATCTTAGAATTCCGATAAACCCTATTTACTCTAATGTTTATAAAATTGATAATCTAGAAGTAGAAAATAATAACATCTATAATAAGGACTATATTATTGGTAAAATGAATCTAAAGTTGCCTTCATCTCAAACTTATGGTTCTATTAATAAAATGCTAGATAAACTATATGCCACTAATAATTTTAAAATTATTAACTATGATATTATACAAAAAGATAACAAAAACGTTTTAAAATTAATAGTAAATGAAGACAGTAATAGGTTTTTCTTAAAATTTGGCTTGCATTATGATGAAATTTTTAAATCTAGTCTTCTAGCAAATGTTACCATAAAAAGACTACTTTTTAATAATTCTAGTATTTCTATTGATGGAGTTTTTGGTGATAAATCTAGATATTATATCAATTATTTTATTGATAATGGCTATATCCCAGGAATAGGAATATATGCATCTGGTATGAGTTTCGATCTCAAAAATCAAGATAAGTTTGCCTATCAAACTTGGAACTGGTACAGAACAGAAGTATTTTTACAATCCGTCTGGAAAGATAAATTTGCCATTGGTGGTGGTATTAGTTATGATATTTTCAAAGGAACAGACCTTATTACAGGCTCCAAAAAGAGCGAAAAATTCCTTAATCCATACATTTTCCTAAAAGGAGACACCCAAAACAGTAAAATGTTCCCAAAAAGAGGATATTACACCAATATCGAAGCAAAAGCCTATAATTTTTTTGAAAAAAGTACAGAAGAAAAATCTTTCCAAATAAAAGCAGACATAAGAGGTAATTTTCCTATAACCAAATTTTTAACCTATAGACTGCGTACTTTTTATGGCATTTCCATCAATAATTCTAGTGATTTTTACAAATATTATCTTGGTGGTATTTTTGACCAAAATGTAGTAAATTTTGTAAGATTTAATGGTTTCGAATTTGGAGAAGCCAGCAATAACAACATCTTAACAGTAGGAAACGATTTTCAATTTAATTTTATGAAAAACTATTACGTTATTGCAAATTTAAGTATTGGAAACCTTTTTGATAATTTTGATGATTCCAAATTTTTAAGAATCAACTACTCCTCTCTTGGTCTTACCGCAGGTTACGAATCACCGTTTGGACAAATAAAAATTAATTACAGCCATTCCTTAAAACAAAAACCTGGCATATTTTCTGTAGTTCTCGGGCATTGGTTCTAAAATAAATTATCATCTCTAATAATAAATCCATAATCGTCAATTCAATGATACACTTCTTTTACGAAAATACAGAAGAAAAAATACAAGAAAATCTTAAAATTTGGATAGAAAAAATAATCATTTCCGAAGAAAAAAAACTAGGGGAAATCAATTATATTTTCTGTGATGACCAATATTTGCTCAAGATAAATCAAGACTTTTTAGACCATGATTATTATACAGACATCATCACTTTTGACCAAGTTCGTGGAAAAACAATTTCAGGAGAGATTTTTGTATCTTTGCAGCGAATTAAAGATAATGCAAGTCTTATTTCAAAAAATTACGAAGAAGAGAAAAAAAGAGTAATCGCTCACGGCGTTCTTCACCTTTGTGGTTACAAAGATAAAACCGAAGAACAACAAAAAATAATGCGTGCAAAAGAAGATTTTTATCTATCATTACAAACAGAATGATTTTTTTAGAAGCTACTTTCCACTTTTACTCCTCACTCCTAAACTAAATCCAACACTTGTTGCGGGGTAACCGTTTCAAAACGAGGAACGAGTTTAGACGACTCAATTAAAAATAAATTAATTTGGAGTCAATCGGGGCTAGTTACAATTCGTGATTTTAATAAAATTGATAGAATGTTTCACGTGAAACATTAATTTAAAATTTAAAATTATATAAATGTTATTTAACGAAATATATGATGTAATCGTAGTAGGAGCTGGTCACGCTGGTTGCGAAGCTGCTGCTGCTGCTGCCAATTTAGGTTCTAAAACCATACTCGTTACGATGAATATGCAAACCATCGGTCAAATGTCTTGTAATCCTGCAATGGGCGGTATTGCAAAAGGACAAATTGTGCGAGAAATAGACGCAATGGGCGGTTACAGCGGAATTATAGCTGATAAATCTGCTATTCAATTCAAAATGCTCAACCTTTCTAAAGGGCCTGCAATGTGGTCTCCAAGAACGCAAAATGATAGAATGCTCTTTGCAGAAGAATGGAGATTAGCACTCGAAAATACTCCAAATCTTGATTTTTTTCAAGATATGGTAAAATCATTAATCATAAATAACGGCAAAATTGAAGGTGTTATAACATCTTTAGGAATAGAAATTAAAGGAAAATCTGTGGTTCTTACCAACGGAACTTTCTTAAATGGTTTAATACACGTTGGTGATAAACAATTAGGAGGCGGAAGAATGGGCGAACCAAAAGCCTACGGAATTACCGAACAATTGGTAGATTTAGGCTTTGAAGCAGGTAGAATGAAGACCGGAACTCCAGTTCGTGTTGACGGAAGAAGCCTAGATTATTCTAAAATGGAAGAACAAGCAGGAGATGAAAATCCTCAAAAATTCAGTTATTTAGATACTCCGAAACTTACAAAACAACGCAGTTGTTATATCACTTATACTAATGAAACAGTTCACGAAATATTACGAACTGGATTTGATAAATCTCCAATGTTTAACGGTACCATACAAAGTATTGGCCCAAGATATTGCCCTAGTATAGAAGATAAAATCAACAGATTTGCAGAGCGAAATCGCCATCAATTATTCGCAGAACCAGAAGGTTGGAATACAGTAGAAGTTTATGTAAATGGTTTCAGTTCTTCACTACCAGAAGATGTACAATTAAAAGCTTTACACGAAGTTCCTGGTTTCGAAAAAGCTAAGATTTTCAGACCTGGCTATGCGATTGAATACGACTACTTCCCTCCTACTCAATTAAAGCATACATTAGAAACTAAATTGGTAGAAAACCTCTATTTTGCAGGACAAATCAATGGAACTACTGGCTACGAAGAAGCAGCTGGACAAGGATTAATGGCAGGTATTAATGCTCATAATAAAGTACACGAAAAAGAAGAATTTATCTTAAGCAGAGACGAAGCCTATATTGGTGTTTTAATAGATGATTTAATTACCAAAGGAACTGAAGAACCTTACAGAATGTTTACATCAAGAGCTGAATACAGATTACTTTTAAGACAAGATAATGCAGATATCAGATTGACTGAAAAGGCCTATAATCTTGGTTTAGCACGTGAAGAAAGGCTCAAAAAAATGGAGGAAAAAGTAACTAAATCTACAGAATTAGAAGAATTTTTAAGAGAAACATCTTTAAAACCAGGCATTATTAATCCTATTTTAGAAGCTAATGAAAGTTCTTTGGTAGATCAAGCTTACAGAGCTGCACAAATTCTTACAAGACCAAATATCACTTTAGATAAACTTTCGGAAATAGATTTCATAAAAGAAAAGGCAGACTTATATAATGAAGAACAAAAAGAACAAGCCGAAATTAATATTAAATATAAAGGCTATATAGAAAAAGAAAAAGACAATGTAGCCAAACTTCAGAGATTAGAAACCATCAAAATTCCAGATGATTTTGATTACAGCAAATTAGGTTCTTTATCAATGGAAGCAAGACAAAAACTGAATAAAGTAAAACCAAAAACCATTGCTCAAGCTGGAAGAATTTCAGGAGTTTCACCAGCAGATATTAATGTATTATTAATCTATTTAAAATAATGTTTCACGTGAAACATTTAAGTTTTGTCTAAAGTTTAGGGTCTAAAGTTTAATGTTAAAAAACTTTAGACCTTAAACTTTAAACTTTAAACAAAAAATTTATGAAAATAAAAGACCATTTTCTTTCACAAGAAGAATTCGAAATTAGAGAAACTGAAATAGAAGGTATTTTTAAAACCTACCCTATTCCAGAAAATTTAGGTAAGTATTATGAGAGTAAAAATTACATTTCTCATCACCAAGATTCTAATTCTTTGAAAGAAAAAATTTATAAATTTGCTCAATCATTCAATCTTAACTATAAAAGAAATATACTTTCTAAAGTAACTTTTGAAAACGCTAAAGTTTTAGATTATGGTTGTGGAGCTGGTGAGTTTCTGAAACATATAGAAAATGATGTAGAAACTTTCGGTTTTGAACCGAGCGAAGCAGCTAGAAATTTTGCAAAACAAAAAACTACAAAAACTAAATTTGTAGAAAATCTAAATGAAATAGAAAACGAAAGTTTAGATGTTATTACACTTTGGCATGTTTTCGAACACATCGAAAATCAGAGTGAAATACTCTCTTTATTTTATCAAAAATTAAAATCAAACGGATATTTGATTATTGCTGTTCCAAATCATACTTCGTATGACGGAAAATATTACAAAGAATTTTGGGCAGCTTATGATGTACCAAGACATCTATTTCATTTCTCAAAAAACGGAATGCAAAAATTATTTAACACTGAAAATTGGAAATTAGAAAAAATAAAACCACTCCTACTCGATTCTTATTATATTTCAATTTTGAGTGAAAAATATAAGAAAAATCTACTTTTTTTCATTTTTGGAGGAATTCGAGGAGCAATTTCTAACATAAAAGCCTCAAAAACGGGCGAATTTTCTAGTTTGATATATATTATTAGAAAAAATTAGAAAATTAATTTTTGAGCTATTTCTGAAAGCCAATTTTTGGCTATTTTCACTTAAAAATCTAATTTTTGAAAAAATTAATAAGAAATTATTCAGCTTACAAAAAACAAAAAATCTTCAGAAATAATTCTGAAGATTTTTTAGTTTAGAAAATCTATTCTATTTTTAAATAAATCAATTTTATTAATTACAACATTTTTTCTTTTAATAAATAAAACATTATTCCCTTTATTTTTAATTAATGAATCTCCTACTAATATTTTTAAAGAATCATCACAAAGTCCAATAACACTTCCTTTATTTAATTTAAAAGTTGGTGTATTATGATTATTTATATCATTATATTTTCGAATAATTACTAATTTAAAATCAAAATTTAAGATTTTCTCTTTTTCTTGTTTATCAAATAATCCTGATTTTTCACCATATAATAAATAAATAAGAATAGGAGAAAAAATAATTAAACCAAATATTAAAGTATTTTTAAAATCAAAGAATAGTTTTTTATCTAAATCCATTATTTAATTATTGATAGCCGCAACTCCTGGAAGCTCTAATCCTTCCAAAGATTCTAACATTGCTCCACCTCCTGTAGAAACATAAGAAACTTTATCAGCGTATCCGTTTTGTTTTACAAAAGCTACAGAATCACCTCCTCCTACTAAAGAAAATGCTCCTAATTTAGTTGCTTCATAAATACTATCACCTAAAGCTTTAGTTCCTCCTGCAAAATTAGACATTTCAAAAACTCCTACAGGTCCGTTCCAGAGAATTGTTCTAGAATTCATTAAAACATCATGATTAATTTCTCTTGTTTTACTTCCTGCATCCATTCCTTGCCAACCTTCAGGAATATGGTAAATATCTACCTCTTGTCTATCTGCATCATTACTAAAATCATCTGCTATTACTACATCTACAGGCAAAAATACTTTTACATTATGCTGCTTAGCTTTTTCTAATATCTCTAAAGCAAGATCCATTTTATCTGCTTCCAATAAAGAATTACCAATGTTTCCGCCCAATGCTTTAATAAAAGTAAAAGACATACCACCACCAATAATTAAATTATCAACTGCTGGTAATATATTCTCAATAATTGTAATTTTAGTAGAAACTTTAGAACCACCTAAAATTGCAGTAACAGGTCTTTCGCCGCTTCTTAACACTTTATCAATTGCTTGAAGTTCATTAGCCATTAATAAACCGAAAAATTTAGTTGAAGGAAAAAATTTAGCAATAACAGCTGTAGAAGCGTGAGCTCTATGTGCTGTACCAAATGCATCATTTACGTAAACATCTCCTAATTTTGCTAATTTACCAGCAAATTCTTCATCACCAGCTTCTTCTTCATTATAAAATCTAAGATTTTCAAGCAAAAGAATTTCTCCAGCTTGCAGTTCTGCTGCTGCTTTTTCAGCAGTTTCTCCTATACAATCTGCAGCAAATTTTACCTCTTTACCCAAAACTTTAGAAACTTCTTCTACAATATGAGAAAGAGAAAAATCTGGATTTACTTTTCCTTTTGGTCTCCCAAGATGCGTCATAATAATTACAGAACCACCTTCATTCAGAATTTTATCTATAGTAGGTTTAGCAGCTACAATTCTAGTATTATCTGTTACTTTTTTATTTTCGTCTTGAGGAACATTGAAATCAACTCTAATGAGCGCTTTCTTTCCTGCAAAATTAAAATCATTAATTGTTTTCATAAACTTCTTTATTATTAAAATATTATATTTTCATTCGGTTTACAAATTTAAGATTTATAAGATGGCAAAAAGAAAAATCCTAAGAAAAATTTCCACAAACTGACGAAAAACATTTTCTAACAATATTTTTCTTTTTAATAAAAAAATAAATGAATACTATTGTTGTAGTTGTGAATGATGTGGAAAAGTATTTCTTAATTTTTTTGTAACATTTAGTTGAACTTAAATTCATATATAATTAACATTACAACGGTCTGATTTTTAGTTTAAATTAACACTTATTAACAATTGTTAGTATCTATTAAATCGATTGATTATTCATAATAATTATGAGGAAAACTTCATCATAGTTTTGCCGAAACTTTTCAAAAGAAAATTGTTTTTATTCAAATTTAATTTCTCATTACGTATTTAATTTGAAAGAAGAAAGAAGTATTTCTAAAGAGTTTTCCACAGATAAAAATGAAGTTGTTAACATTTGTTTTTAATAATACAATTTGAATTATAATATTTTGAAAATGAATGAATTGTAAAGTTACCACTAACGTTAATAATAAGTTAAAATTCTGATTATCAATCTTATCATTTTATGTTTTTATAATAATTAATCCACAATTAAAATTAAAAGCCTTAATTTTGTATAAAATAAAAAGTAAAAGATTTACGTAAAATGAAAAAAATAGCCATTGCTGCAGACCATGCAGGTTTTGAGTACAAAGAATATATCAAAAATCAATTAAAAGACCAATATGAATTAGTAGATTTTGGCACTCATTCTGCTGATTCTGTAGATTACGCAGATTTTGTACATCCTGCTGCCAAGGCTGTAGAAAATGGAGATTGTGAATTTGGTATTCTTTTTTGTGGGAGCGGACAAGGGGTACAACTTACAGCTAACAAACACCTAGGAATAAGATGCGCACTAGCCTGGATGCCAGAAATTGCAGCGCTTTCTAGAGGTCATAATAATTGTAATATGGTAGCAATACCTGCCAGATTTATTGCCAAAGAATTGGCGCAAGAAATCATAGAGAAATTTCTCACCACCGATTTCGAAGGAGGAAGACATCAAAATAGAGTAAATAAAATCACTTGTATATAAGCTAATCTCCGACGAAAGTTGGAGATTTTTTTTATATTTATAAAAATCAAAAAATATTAAACAAACAAATGAAACAACAACATAAATCACAAAAACAAGACCAGAAACTTCGCGATATTGGGAAGCTTATTCTGCGTTTTATGAACAAAAAAACCTCTAAAATCTATAATTACAAACAGATTGCAGACGGAATAGAATATAAAAACCCGAGACAAAGAGAACTCGTTTTACAAGCTTTACACAAATTACGTGCAGAAGATAAAATTAAAGAAACAGACCGCTTAAAATACATCGTAAATCTTCAAATTACAGATACTTTAACAGGGATTATCGATTTTGCAGCCAATGGAAATGGTTATGTAAAAGTAGAAGGTGTAGAAGATGATATTTTTGTACATCAAAAAAATGTAAAAGATGCATTACAAGGAGATACCGTTCTCATCGTAACCTATCATTTCAAAGGTAAGAAATTAGAAGGTTCGGTTTTAGAAGTTTTAGAACGTGCCAATGATACTTTTGTAGGGACTTTTCAGTATGTTCAGCACAAAGATTTCGGTTTTGTAGTGGTAGATAAAAAACAAATCAACAATGATTTTTTTATCGCTAAAAATAAAATGAATGGGGCTAAAGATGGTGAAAAAGTAGTAGTAAAAATGCTGAATTGGGATTCTAATTCTAAAAATCCAGAAGGTGAAATTATTCAGGTTCTTGGTTTACCAGGAGAACATGAAACCGAAATTCACTCTATTTTGGCTGAATATGGATTGCCTTATGAATTTCCTGCAGAAGTGGAAGCTGATGCCGATAAAATCAATAAAAAAATTACCGCAGCAGAAGTAAAAAAACGCAGAGATATGCGTAAAATTCTCACTTTTACCATCGATCCAAAAGATGCCAAAGATTTTGATGATGCCCTTTCTTTACAGAAATTAGACAACGGAAATTGGGAAATTGGCGTTCATATTGCAGATGTTTCTCATTATGTAAGACCAGGAACAATTCTCGATGATGAAGCGTATAAACGTGCAACTTCGGTCTATTTGGTGGACAGAGTGGTTCCAATGCTTCCTGAAGTTTTGAGTAATGAGGTTTGTAGTCTTCGTCCGAATGAAGATAAATTTACGTTTTCAGCAGTTTTTGAACTGAATGATAATGCAGAAATCCAAAATCAATGGTTTGGTAGAACCGTCATTCATTCAGACAGAAGATTTACTTACGAAGAAGCGCAAGAACGCATAGAAACAGGAAAAGGAGATTTAGCCGAAGAAATTTTAGTACTTGATAAATTGGCAAAAATTCTCAGAAAAGATAGATTAAAACACGGCGCTATTGCTTTTGATAGAATGGAAGTTCGTTTTAATCTCAATGAAGATAGTGAACCAATTGGTGTTTATTTCAAAATTTCTAAAGATTCTAATCACTTGATTGAAGAATTTATGCTTTTGGCCAACAAAAAAGTTTCGGAATTTGTGTCTTTAAATAAGAAAGGAGAAACCACAGGAAACACTTTTGTTTATAGAATTCACGATGATCCAGACCCAACTAAATTATTGGCTTTAAAGGATTTTGTAGGAACTTTCGGATATAAAATGAATCTGGCAAATTCTAAAAAAGTAGCCGAATCTTTAAACAAATTATTGAAAGATGTAAAAGGAAAAGGCGAAGAAAATATGGTAGAAACTTTGGCAATGAGAACTATGAGCAAGGCAGTTTATTCTACCGAAAACATAGGTCATTACGGACTTTCTTTTGATCATTATTCGCATTTTACATCGCCAATTCGTCGTTATCCAGATTTGGTAGCACACAGATTATTGCAACATTATTTAGACGGCGGAAAATCACCCAACGCAGCGGAATACGAAGAAATGATGAAGCATTGCAGTGCTCAAGAAAGACTAGCTTCTGATGCAGAAAGAGATTCTATCAAATTTATGCAAGTTAAATTTATGGAAAAACACGTTGGCGAAGTCTTTGAAGGGGTAGTTTCTGGAACAGCTGATTTCGGATTTTGGGTAGAAATTCCAGAAAACGGAGCAGAAGGTTTAATTAAATTAAGAGATTTGATGGATGATTCTTACTTCCACGAAGCCAAAACGCATTCTATTGTAGGATCAAGAACTGGAAGAACCTTCCAATTGGGAGATACTGTGAAAATTAAAGTGATAAAAGCGAATTTAGTAGCAAAACAATTAGATTTTAAAATTGTAGATTGATTTAATATTTAATGATTTAAGCATTTAAAAATTTTAAGATTGTGACCAAAAATTTTCAAGAATTTCCTGTTTATCAAAAAAGTTTAGATTTAGTTGAAAAGGTTTTTATTTTTCTAAAGCATCAAGATTTTGAAAAAGAATTCGAATTCAATAATCAAATTAAAAGAGCAGTATTTTCTATTTCTAATAATACAGCAGAAGGTTCAGAATACAACAATAATAAGCAATTTATAAAGTATTTAAAAATTGCAAAAGGAAGTTGTGCAGAAGTGAGAAGTATGGTTTTTGTTGCTAAAAGATTGAATTTAGGAAATATAGAAATATTAGAAGAGTTAATCCTTCTTTCGAAGGAAATATCTTCTAATATTTCTAATTTTATTAAATATTTATCTGAAAATTTAGAAAAAAAAACTAATTAAAAAGATTGAATTGTAAATCCTTTAATCTTTTAATTTTTTCAATCTTTAAATACTTATTTCTTATCTTTGTTAAATGCTTGAACTTATCATTTCAGCAATCGGATTAGGATTTATGTTGAGTCTGGTTTTCATCGGGCCCATTTTTTTCCTTTTGATTGAAACCAGTTTTTCCAGAGGGCATAAACACGCTTTAGCATTAGATATTGGTGTAATTTCTGCTGATATTCTGTGCATTGTAGCCTCTTATTTTGCCAGCGGAGATATTGTAACCATTATAGATGATCACCCTGGTTTTTATAGAATCACGGCACTTATTGTCTTTGTTTACGGAATTTTTATGATGGTTTCTAAAACCAAAATGCACCTTCCAGACGAAGCCAAGTTCATCAATCAGAATTATTTTAAAACTTTTATTAATGGTTTTTTGTTTAATTTGCTTAATGTAGGAGTTATACTTTTTTGGTTGGTAACTGTAATTTCTGTTAGAAATCAATATCCTGATACACAGAATTTTATACTGTATGTTTCATTGGTTATTTTAACTTATCTCACGATAGATTTAGTTAAAATTTTTCTAGCAAAACAATTTCACGATAAACTGACAGAAAAACTAGCAAATAACATCAGAAAAGGAGTAGGAATTATACTTATTATTTTTAGTTTTTTCATCTTTTTACAGAGTTATAAGAAATTCAACCAGTTTGATAAACGTTTAGAAGAAGCCGAAAAAAAGGAAGTAAAATATAAGAAAAATACTCGCTAAGAAGTTAATAAACTAATTACCAGATTCTATTTTCCAACAAAATGAAAAATATTATTTTCCCAGAATACTTAAAAAAAGGTAATAAAATTGCCATTATTTCTCCTGCTGGTTTTGTAGAAGAGATACCTTTACAGAATACTTTAAATTTAATAAAATCAAAAGGTTATGAACCTGTTTTTGGGAAATATACTTTAGGAAAATTTGTAAACGGATATAATTATTCTGGCACCGAAAAAGAAAGAATTCAGGATTTGAATTGGGCTTTAAATGATGATGAAATTTCTGCAATTTGGGCAACAAGAGGAGGTTATGGTTGTCAGCATTTGTTGAGGCATCTTAAACTTTCAGAATTTAAAGAAAATCCGAAATGGTACATTGGTTATTCTGATAATACGGTGATTAACAGTTATTTATTGAAAAATGGATTTGCTTCTATACACGGACAAACGATTAAAACCGCAAGTTTCGGCGTTTCTGAAGAAGGATATGAGAATATTTTCAAAATTTTGGAAGGAAAAAACTTGAAGTATTCTTTAGAAAAGCATCATTTCAACAAAAAAGGAACAGCGGAAGGAGAATTAATCGGCGGAAATTTAGCCTTAATTTATGCGCTTCTTGGCACCAATTATTCTTATCAATTTAAAGACAAAATTCTTTTTATAGAAGATATTGGCGAGAATTTTTATGCACTTGATAGAATGTTGATGAGCCTAGATTTGGCAGGCGTTTTCAGAAAAATTAAAGGATTAATTGTTGGTGGAATGACAAATATGGGCGATGAAAAAGAAAATAAAAACTACGAAGCACCTTTCGATGAATTTGCCTACGAAATTATTGCTCAACGTTTGAAAAAATACAACTTCCCGACTCTGTTTGGTTTTCCGAACGGCCATATTTTTGACAACCGACCATTAATTATTGGAGCAAAAATAAAAATGGAGGTTGATGAAAAGGTTAATATTGATTTTAAATAATCTATCAACCAAAAAACACAAACTGAAAACTAATAATGGCAGATCACAACGAATTTGGTAAATTAGCAGAAGAATTGGCAGAGAATTTTTTAGTTCAAAAAAACTATAAAATTTTAGCCAAAAATTTTCGTTATCAAAAAGCGGAAATAGATATTATTGCAGAATTTGAAAACCAAATCATCATTGTAGAAGTTAAAGCCAGAGCTACAGATGCATTTATATTACCACAAGAAGCTATTAATAAAAAGAAAATCAGGTTGTTAGTTTCCGCAGCCAATTATTTTTTAGAAGAGAATAATATTGATAAAGAAACTAGATTTGATGCTATTTCGGTGCTTCCAGACGATTCTGGGAAACTAGAAATCACTCATTTAGAAAACGCTTTCGAAGCATTTGACGCCAACTAATGAACTTTCCTATTACTTTTGAAATTCAAGGTCAAACCTATCATCTTCACTTTATTTTTGAAGTGTTGGCGTTTTTTATTGGGGTGCGTTATTACTATTTTCTCAAAAGAAATCATCAAGATAAAATATCGGATATTAATAGACTTTGGATTATGCTCGGTGCAATGATTGGGGCTTTGCTTGGTTCTAGATTAATTGCAGCTTTTGAGATTAAAGATTTTTTTCAGCATGCTAATTTTCTAGAATTTTATAACAACAAAACGGTTTTAGGAGGATTTTTAGGAGGACTTTTCGGGGTAGAAGGAGTCAAAAAAATCATTGGTGAAAAAGAATCTTCTGGAGATTTGTATGTTTTACCGATTATTTTGGCGCTTTTTATCGGTAGAATTGGTTGTTTTTCTATGGGAATTGCCGAAACTACATTTGGTGTTGAGACCCAATTTTTCACAGGAATGAATTTAGGTGATGGTAAGTTGCGCCATCCAATTATGCTCTATGAAATGGTTTTTTTGGCGGTTTTATTTGTATTTTTTAAAAAATTACTTCAAAAAAAATACCGAAATTATAGAAATGGAGATGCATTTATTATCTTCATGCTCCTATATTTTACGTTCAGATTTTTAATGGAATTTCTAAAACCCAGATACGAAATATTTTTAGGACTTACCATTATTCAATGGTGCGGAATTTTTATTTATCTTTATTATTGGAAATTTTTCTTAAGATTTTCCCGTTATTATAATCAAAACCAATACTAAATGCACAAACAAAGAGGTTACATTTACTACGATTATACCAAAAGCCTTTGTCCAGAATGTTTGGAGACCATAGATGCTAAAATTGTGTTTAGAGACCAAAAAGTTTGGATGCTCAAAAATTGTAAAAATCATGGTGAGTCAGAAGTAATGATTGCCGATGATGTAGAATATTACAAACAAATCAGAAATTACAACAAACAATCGGAAATGCCTCTGAAATTCAATACCAAAGTGCATTTTGGTTGTCCTTACGATTGTGGTTTGTGTACCGATCACGAGCAACATTCTTGCCTTTCGATTGTAGAAGTTACGGATAGATGTAATCTTACTTGCCCTACTTGTTATGCCAGTTCTGCCCCTAATTATGGAAGACACCGTACTTTGGAAGAAATCAACAGAATGTTTGATACCATTGTAGAAAATGAAGGCGAACCAGATGTGGTGCAAATTTCAGGTGGTGAACCCACGGTACATCCGCAATTTTTTGAAATTTTGGATATTGCCAAATCAAAACCGATTAAACATTTGATGCTCAATACCAATGGAATACGAATTGCCAAAGACAAAAAATTTGTAGAAAAATTGGCGACTTATATGCCTGATTTTGAGATTTATCTGCAATTTGATAGCTTCAAACCAGAAGTTTTAAAGGAATTGCGTGGCGAAGATTTAACCGAAGTTCGCCAAAAAGCCATTGAACATCTTAATGAATTTAACCTTTCTACTACTCTAGTGATTACGCTTCAAAAAGGATTAAATGATGATGAAATGGGCGAAATTATAGATTATGCTTTGAAACAAAAATCAGTACGAGGTGTTACTTTTCAACCGACTCAATTGGCAGGTAGAACCGATAATGATGGCGCAAAATCAGAGAAAATTACACTTACCGAAGTGCGTAGAAAAATTGTAGAACAATCTAATGTTTTCACCAAAGAAGATTTAATCCCAGTTCCGTGTAATCCAGATGCGCTTTGTATGGCGTATGCTTTGAAACTTAATAATGGCGAAGAAACCAACGTTTTCCCAATGACAAGGTACATTAATCCCGAAGATATTCTCAATAATTCTAGAAGTACCATTGTCTATGAACATGACGAAAGGATTAAGGAACACATGACCAACCTTTTTAGCACAGGAATTTCGGTAGATTGCGCAGGAAGCGAAGGTGGAGAATTTGAGCAGTTAATGTGTTGTTTACCAACGGTAAAATCGGATACTTTAGATTATTCTAATTTGTTTAGAATTATCATTATGAATTTTATGGATGCCAATGATTTTGATGTGAGAGCAGTAAAAAAATCTTGCGTTCATATTGTGAGTAATCAGTACAAAATGATTCCTTTCGAGACGATGAATTTATTGTACAGAGATGGGAAAATAAAAGAAATAAGAGAACAATGGAAGGCGTGATGATTTTTGGATTAATTGCATTAGTTGCAAGCTATTGGATTATAGCTTTAATTCTGTTAATCAAAGGTTTATACAAATGAATCAGGACAAGAACAAAGGTTTAACAAAGCTAATCATTGGAGTTATAATGTTGATTATTGGAGGTGGATTTTGTAGCATGGTGTACTCTTCATAAAATCTAAATAAAAAACCCAACTATGGTAATACTCTTGCTCACACCCATTTATTGGGTAATATTTTTAATTGTTTTATTCAAAGGAATGTTTAATGCGGCTTCTAAAGATGCAGAGAAAAAGAAAAGTGGCATTAATCAATTAATTGTGGCAGCGGTAATGTTGGTGATTGGTGTTGGTGTTTGCAGTTGGGCGCTTTCTGGTTTAAGCGGAATGCACTAATTTAATTATTCATTTTAAAGTTATAATGCAAGAATTTATACCCCTTTTATTTTTGATTTCTCCCATTGTTTTTTTCATTGGCATATTCAATTTGTTTTTAAGAAAGAAAAAATTTAAGGTTAATCTCACCATTTTTATTTTAAATTTAATTCTGTTAATTTATTTATTGATAAAGTCTTATAAACAACCCTACATTGAAATTTTTTACGGAATTTTTGGTGTGATTGGATTTGTTTTTTTACTTGGAGGAATTGTTAATTACTATCAAAATATAAGCTTATCAAAAGAAGAAAAAATTAATTTTGTAATATATTTAATTATCTGCTTAATCATTGGCTTCGGGATGTGTTCCACCACAGGAATTTTCGGATTTTAAAAAGTAAATATGGATAAAGATACTTTAGTAACCTTAGGAATAATGATAGAAATAGCTTCTATAGCTGTTTTTTCAGTTGCGTTTTTTGTAGCTATTTTTAGTAAAATTTATAGAAAAAATGCATTAATTACGATGGTAACATGTGTTATTACTTGTATTATAGGATTTGGAATTTGCGCCAATAATTTTTCTTTAGGAGCAATGCATTAATTAATCCAAAAAAGTAACTTTGCAATCGTAACATTGTACTTATTACTTTGTACATCATACATTTTACAATGAAAAAAACAATATTAATCACCGGAGCAACTTCGGGAATAGGCAAAGCAACTGCCGAAATTTTTGCAAAACAAGGTCACAGATTAATTATTTGTGGAAGGAGGAAAGAGATTCTAGAAGATTTACAAATTCAATTAAGCAACATTACAGAAGTGTACAGCTTGATTTTTGATGTAAGAAACCAACAGGAAGTACAAAATGCTATCAATTCTCTTCCCGAAGAATGGAAAAACATAGATGTTTTGGTCAATAATGCAGGAAATGCGCATGGTTTAGAGCCAATTTCAGATGCCAATATTTCGGATTTGGATGCCATGATGGACGGAAATGTAAAAGGACTACTTTATGTTTCTCAACCGATTATTAAATTAATGAAAGCCAATAATTCTGGTCATATTGTCAATATTTCTTCTGTAGCTGCAAGACAAACTTATGCTAACGGAACGGTGTATTGTGCAAGTAAAAAAGCAGTTGATGTCATTTCTGAAGGAATGCGTCTTGAACTTACAGAATTTGGTATCAAAGTTACCAATGTACAACCAGGAGCTGTAGAAACCGATTTTTCTAAAGTTAGATTTAAAGGTGATGAAGAACGTGCCGCAACTGTTTACGCAGGTTACGAACCTTTGATTGCGGAAGACATTGCCGATGCTATTTCCTATTGTGTAAACGCACCAGATAGGGTTTCTATTGCCGAAATCTGTATTTATCCAAAAGCGCAGGCGGAACCGAGGACGATTTTTAGGAAATAGTTTGCCGATTTGTAGAAGTGCTGATTCGTTGATTATCTTTGCAAAAAAAAATCATTTATCAATCATAAATTAATGAAAATCCTCCACATAGAAACTTCATCCCGAAACTGTTCTGTTGCCCTTTCTGATGGCGAAAAATTATTATGCCTCTGCGAAGAAGTTTCAGAAAATTATAAACAATCAGAAAGTCTTCACACTTTTGTAGAATGGGCTTTGGAAGGTTCAGAAATTTCTTTAAAAGACATAGACGCTGTTTCTCTTGGTAAAGGTCCAGGTTCTTATACAGGTCTTAGAATTGGTGCAGCTTCTGCAAAAGGGTTTTGTTATGGACTGGAAGTTCCTCTCATTGCAGTAAATTCTCTGGAAACGATGATAGAGCCATTTTTAAGCCAAAACTATGATGTAATTATTCCATTGATTGACGCGAGAAGAATGGAGGTTTATTGCGCCGTTTTTGATGGAAATTTGGGCGAAATGATTTCGGATACTGAAGCAAAAATTTTAGACGAACAGTCTTTCAAAGAATTGGAAGGTAAAAAAATTCTTTTTGTAGGGGATGGAGCTAAAAAAGCAAAAGATATTCTACAAATTTCTGGAGCTGAATTTGAAGAAAATATTTATCCTTCAGCTAAATATTTGATTAAAAAATCGCTAGAAAAATTTAATCAAAAAGATTTTGAAGATGTGGCGTATTTCGAGCCATTTTATTTGAAAGATTTCCACGGAGTGAAGAAAAAATCTCCAGAAAATTCATAAAAATAAAGCGAAATTGAAAAAGCTCAATTTCGCTTTTTATTATCTGTCTTTTTTAGGTTCTACTGGTTTTAGAGGTGGCAAATCGGGCTCATACATTTCCCTATTTTTAATTTTTGGAGGTGTCATAGAATTGTTTGGAGTAAAGTTTGGTTGTATGGCATCATCATTTTTAATTTCCACTTTTTTATCCTCTATTTTGGTATTACCTGTAGTTTTATTAATAGGATTTCCGTTGGCATCTAATTGCTCTACTTTTAGGTCGCTTTTCAGGAACTGTAGCATTTCTTTAGCCTTTATTCCTTCAGGTGTTTTAGGATAGTTTAGCATTAATTGCTCTAACTGAAGAATCATAATTTCTTTTCCTGCAGTTTTGGCAGTATTGAAAGCTTGAAGTAAGGTAAATTTAGGAATTAAAATATCCTTAGGAAATTGCTGTAGCGCCTCTTCAATCAGTTTTCTAGAATCATCATATTTTCCTTCTTCATAGAGTTTGTATGCATCTATATATTTCTTTTGCACGTCTGTGTCAGAAGATGTAAATTCTGCTTTTTTAGGATTTTTTACAAATTCTGCGATGGAGGTATAAGGATATTTTTCTAAAATGAGTTGTTTGGCACGTTCAGCATCTTTAGGATTTTTTTCGTAATTCATAGAAAAAATATGATAAAGAGCTTGTTGTTCAGTATCTTCGTCTGTTTTAGAATCTACCAAATCATACAGTGTTTTGGTTGCCAAAGGAATATTAGAAAAGTAGTTATCATACATTCTTCCAAGTCCTAAACTAGCGGTGTCTCTATCTTTTTTAAGTGCGGCAAGTTCTTCTGTTTTAGTAGGGATTTTCTCGATATAAAAATCAGGTTCATATCTTCTAGGATTGGGTGCAGAAGTTATTCCAAGGGCTTCATTTTTAAGGTCTTCTATAGAATTTTGTTTGGTAGAAGTTCTCCAATTATCTGTAGAAGCTCTATTTCCCCAGATTTGTTTAAAAGCTGATTCTCCCTTAGAAATGGTAGATTGATTGGAAAAATAAAAACTCTTACTTCCACCAGAGAAATCCAAAAAAGAATTGCTGTTATCTGTACCGTTTAGTAAAGCAAAATCAGTAGTTTCGAATTTGTTATTTTTCTCTTTTTCTACTTTTTTACGCTCTAGTTCTAGTTTTGCTTCTTTGGTCTTTAATGTTTCAATATGTTTGTTAAAATAAGCAATTCTCTCATCATTAGACATACTAGAGAGTTTTAAAATGCTGTCATTTTTCTTGATGAGGTAATAGTTTTTAGAAACTTGTTTTATGTTTTCTGTGAGTGATTTCAGATTTTCTTTTGCTGGAGGATAATTCATTGATGCATACGCAGAATCGTAGTAAACACCAGCACTTAAATAATCATTTTCATCAAAATGTTTTTTCCCAATTTCATAATACGCCAAACCTCTAATTTGGGGGTCAGAAACTTTTTCTTTGATAGATTTTTTGAAATAATCTTGCGCTTCGTCTTTTTTACCAGCTTTATTGGCCATTATGCCAAGTGCATAATAAAACTCATTTTTTCTAGAGTTATAAGTTCCTTTTTTGCTGATGTTTTCTAGATATTTTTTGGCGCCTTCATAATCATCATCATTACCGTTAAAGGTTTTGGCAATTTCTATTTGCGATTTTACTTCAAATTCAAAATCTCTTGCATTTTTATATGCCGTCACAAAACTTTCTCTAGCTTCTTCATTTTTACCTAAACTGGCCAAAATTTGACCTCTTAGAAAAGCAATTCTGCTTCTCAATTTCTTATTTTTATTGAATTGATAAGCGTCTTCTAATTCTGTGATGGCCTCTTCTTTTTTGCCTGCTTCTAGTAGCATTTCGGAGTAGAAAATACTTAATAATTTTTTTTCAGATTTTCTTAATTTTTTTTCTTTTAAGTCTCGGAAATTTTCATCAGCTTGATAATAATCTTTCATTTTACCATAAGCGTAAGCTTCATAGACTTTTACCAGATTTAGTCTTTTGTCTTTGGCAAAATTTTTCTTCATAATATTGATGGCATCAAGGGCTTCTAGTGCTTTCCCTTGAAAAAGTCTGGATTTGGCTAAAAGAAGATAAGCATCAAAAATTTGTTTATTTTTCTCTTTACCATTAAAAAGCATCGAGTGTTTTTCTATGGCTTTTAAAGCTTTTATTTCTGCAACTTGTAAAGCACCAGCAGTATTTCCTGTATTACCAGAGCTATTGTCTGGCGCATCATCTCTAAAGAAATCAGAAGGCGGAACTCCTTCTTTATTTGGGGTAAAGCCCAGATTGTCCATCGTAGAAGCAGAAGCCTGCTCTTCGTAAGTTAGCAACTTAATGTATGGAGCATAGAAATTATCTTTATAAGATTTTTCTCTATTGGTAAGTTCAGATTTTAAGGCTTCTTGTCCGTTAAAAAGAACATTATATTGTGTGGTGAAACCTTGATATTTTCTATTAACAAAGCCGTCTTTTCTTGGCGAACAAGCCAAGATTATCGTCAGAGCCAATAGAAATGGTATATTTTTTTTCATCGAAGTGTTTTAATAACAAAATTTGCTCTGTTTTATTGTGGAGAGCAACAAATAAACACGTAAAAATAAGAAAATTTTTCAGGAAAATTTTTTCAGAAACCTAATTCTTTTAAAGTTTCGTAAACTAAATGCGTTGGCAACCCCATAATGGTGTAAAAACTGCCATTAATTCTAGAAATTTTTGCCATTCCTAGCCATTCTTGTATGCCGTAACTCCCAGCTTTATCAAATGGGAGATAATTTTTAATGTAAAAATCTATTTCTTTCTCAGAAAGTTTAGAAAATTCTACATCGGCAACATCTGTTTTGGTGATTATTTTTTCTGAAG
>APMI01038444.1_pt1 | contig 59975 bp, 54 predicted proteins | sample 667938 | NCBI WGS metagenome assembly APMI01 (sample SAMN01084076, study PRJNA167559) | wastewater metagenome | biome: Wastewater | place: Denmark: Ejby Moelle, Odense | collected 2011-11-28
ATAAAAAGTGCAATGCGCCATGGGTGTCAACGGTCATTGAGGCCGATGGTTCTGTGCGCCCATGTTTCTTTCACAAAGTGATCGGTAATATAAGGGATAATAAACTGGAAGATATCTTAAATAGCGAAGCGGCGATCGAATTCAGGAAAACCCTGGATATGGATACGAACAGTACTTGTATAAAGTGTGTTTGCTACCTGAACTTGCCGCCGGGAGCAAGTGTTGGTTAAACATGACGACGGGATATAATTGTAAGGCTTAATTTTGTTTTAAGGTAATTATTAATGAGTAGTATTCTTTTCACACATTCCTATTTTTTACGCTTCGACCCCAAGCAATGGGAGTTGGGGCAACCATATGCGCCATTAGGCACTATGTACGCTGCTGCTTTGATGCGCGAGAAGGGTTATGAGGTATCGCTGTTCGACACCATGTTTGCGCACAGGCCTGAAGAGCTCAAGCCCGTTCTCGATGAAAAGAAGCCTCAATTCTTTGTCATTTACGATGATGGCTTTAACTATCTCACTAAAATGTGCCTTACCAATATGCGCGAAGCCGCATTTAGTATGGCCAAAATGGCAAAAAAGCAAGGATGTACGGTTATAGTTTCCAGCTCAGACTCAACAGACCGCTACAAACAGTACCTGGATGAGGGGGCAGACTTTGTACTGCTGGGTGAGGCAGAGCATACATTGCTGGAATTAGTCAATGCCGTAAAGGGGGGACAAAATGATTTGACATCTATACAGGGCCTCGCATTTAAAAGCAATGATGCGGTAATCAAAACAGTAAGGAGATCTGTGCTTAAGGACCTGGATAGTTTGCCATTCCCAGCCTGGGACCTGGTTGACGTACAGGCTTACCAAAAAATATGGCAGAAAAGCAGTGGCTACTTTTCAATGAATATGGGCACGACACGGGGCTGTCCTTTTAAATGCAATTGGTGTGCTAAGCCAATATATGGCAACAGGTATAACTCGCGCTCGCCGCATAATGTGCTAGCCGAATTAAAGATGCTGAAGGAGAAATATCATTTTGACCATATCTGGTTCTGCGATGATATTTTTGGGTTAAAACCGGGCTGGGTGGCTGAGTTTGCAGACCTGGTGGAGAAGGAACAGCTTTCTTTCCGTTTTAAAATACAATCGCGTGCCGATCTGTTGCTGCAGGAAAATAATACGGTATCACTGGCCAGGGCAGGTTGTGAGAATGTATGGATAGGGGCGGAGAGTGGTTCGCAAAAGATACTCGATGCTATGGATAAGGGTATCACGTTAGCACAAATACGCGAGGCTACCAGGCTTTTGAAAGAGCATAATATCAAACCTTCCTTCTTTATACAATTCGGTTACCTGGGCGAGACAAAGGACGACATTCGAATGACCATTAAAATGATCAACGACCTGTTGCCCTATAGCATAGGCGTATCGGTATCTTATCCGCTGCCCGGCACCGTGTTTTATGAAAAGGTAAAAGCAGACTTGCATGAAAAAACGAATTGGACAGATTCTGATGAGCTAAAACTCATGTTCAGAAACACCTACCAGCCTGCTTTTTATAAACAGCTGCACCGGTATGTACAGGGCAACTACCGCAAGAATCTTGCTATCCACACTGCAAAGAAGGCGATCTCCCGCCCGGGTACGCTCTCCAAGGCCGCAGTTAAAAAAATACTCTCACTTGTTTATTACATACCTGCGGTACTTTTTGCCAAGTATAAGCTGGATATGCTTGAAAAGGTATAAATCATTTACAACAAGATGACTAACAGCGATATCAAAGTAAACGAGGCGCAGGCTGCCAGTGCTTTTACAAAACAGTCCGCAATATTTGATGAGCTGTACGCTGCCAATAAGATCATTCAATACAAGAGGGATAGAGTAAGAGCACAAGTAAATAGATTCATTGCCCCCGGCAGCAGGATACTGGAGCTAAATGCAGGTACAGGCGAGGATGCCGTTTATTTTGCCGGTCAGGGACATAAAGTACATGCTACAGATATTTCGAATGGGATGTTGCAGAAGCTTGAGGAGAAAGTGGCTGCCTACAATTTAAGAGATTGTGTGACTACAGAACAATGCTCGTTTACGGAGTTGGCTAACCTAAAGGATCGAAGACCTTACGATCATATTTTCTCCAATTTTGCCGGCTTGAATTGCACCGGCGATCTGCAGGGCGTATTACGCTCGTTTGATCTATTACTTGTGAGTGGTGGGTATGTAACGCTGGTTTTGCTGCCGCCCTTCTGTCTTTGGGAGAGCCTCCAGGCATTGCGCGGCCAGTTTAAGCTGGCCTCAAGAAGATTTAATGCATCAAAAGGAAGCAAGGCAAATGTAGAAGGTGTTTCATTTACCTGCTGGTATTACAAGCCGTCTTTTGTAATCAATGCATTAAAGGATAGATACAGGTTGATGGCTTTGGAAGGGCTTTGCACTATTGTGCCTCCTTCCTATTTCGAGCATTTTGCCGACAAACACCCCGCTACTTATAAAAAGATGGTGAACCTGGAAAACTGGCTCTGTGATAAGTGGCCCTGGAAATACATTGGGGACTATTATATTATAACTTTAAAGAAAAAATAGCAGCTGCACGTTGTCGCAATGAAGTTAATTGACCTGAACTTTCACGTACATAGGGAATTTGGTTCTTTGAATGATGCGGTGGCAAGTCATAAGGAAGCCTTAGGCTATGTTGACCATATCAAAGACCAGGTAGAAATACAGGTAATAAAACATATCGGGCGCGAGGAAACTGCCGTTATTAATGATGTAAAATATCTTTCCTTTAATTCAAGTGCAGGTTTCTTTAGTATCCCTTTCAAGACACTTTCTTACGTAAGGAAGCAAAAACCGGATGTCGTATTGGTGCAGGGCCTTATATTTCCCGTGCAGCTTATCTTTTTACATTTTTCCCTGGAGCGGAGTTGCCTGCTTATAGCGCAAAATCACGCAGAAGGCCCATTCCGGATTAAACGGATACTTCAACAACTCGCGGACAGATATATAGATGCATATCTCTTTACGGCTTTCGGCAATGCAAAGGCATGGCTGGACGCAGGAGTCATTGGCAGGAGCGAGAAGATTTTTGAGCTGCAGGAGGGTTCTACCTCTTTTAAAAAACAAGATAAAACGTTTTGCCAAAATCGACTCCGTATAACAGGAGACAATAATTTTTTATTTGTAGGCAGTTTAGACAAAAATAAAGACCCCTTGACGGTCTTATCAGGATTTGAACAATTCCTTGCCTTTGACGATACTGCAAGGCTCTATCTAGTCTACCAATCGGGAGAGCTTCTTGAAGATGTGAAGAAGAAGATTGCGGGAAGTTCATTACTAAAGACGGCAGTATTAATGGTTGGAAAGGTGGAACATAAGGAGCTTGAGTATTGGTATAACGCCGTAGATTTTTACATTTCAGCAAGTCATAGTGAAAGCACGGGCTACGCTCTTTTGGAATCTATGGCCTGCGGTTGCATCCCGGTAATTTCGGATATCCCCTCGTATCGAAAGATCATCGGCGATGGCAAATATGGCTCTCTATTTTCTGCCGGCGATGCGCACAGTTTGTATAATGCGCTCATAAAACTAAAAAGAGAGGATAGGGTAGAGCTATCAAGAAGCGTGACGGATCACTTTAACAAAAATTGTTCTTTCAGAGCTATTGCTGACGGGCTTTACAGCATTTATAAAACACTACAGGCCATATAGTTTCATAATTGCATGCGCAGTGTCGTCCATTGAATAAACAGCTACAGGCTCGTAGGTCGTTTTTTCATTCTGTAGTATTTCCAGCGCCTTTTGTGTCATTTCATTTTTGCTACTTACTACATGCCAGTTCTTTATTGCTTCGTTCATAGGTTGGTAGAAGCTGATGACATGCGCACCGGCATACAGTGCCTCCAGGCATACGGTACCAAAGCCTTCGTAAGATGAGGTATGCAGAAATATCTTTGCTCTCTGCATCAGCCGCAACACATCTTCATGGGGTGCTATTTTGCAAGGCATTGTTAGGTTGTCTTGTAATTGTAAGTCAGCTACTTTTCTTTTCAGTTTTTCTTCTTCGGGACCGGTGCCCCATATTATGCTCCTGATACCGGGAAGTTTTTGCTGCAGTTCCTTCACAACATCGATGAAAATGTCGTATTGCTTTAATGGTATCAACGAACCTGTGCCTAAAACATCGATGTCTCTGGCTATCGCCCCTTTGCCATACATTGTAGTATCAAGACCTATAGGTATTACATTTTTAGCTTTGACCCCGTAATTCTTGTTGAATTCCTCTCTTATCATGTCCGACAATGCAAGGATCTCCCCGGGTTTAGCCCGCATCATACTTGCAAATTTGTTGCCTGGTTTAGCGTCTTGCCCCAATAGCCATGTGTACTGCCTGATCTTGTTCTTTTTAGCAAAATACTTCCCCAGCATGGCGTACTCGCTAAGCCAGAAACTTAAGATGCCAATTACATTGTATTCTTTTTTCAGTTTGTTTAGCTGTTGCCAAAGTTGCCACCATATATATAGCTTATGCCGCTTTCCTTTTTTTGCACTGAAGCTGGTGACATCATTGCCATACCACTTGTATTCCGTTTTCCTGAAAGGATACTGGATGGTTAGTATGACTACATTCAAAGAGGGGAAGTTCTTATTCAATGTCCTTACAAATATCTGCTGTGCAGGCAGGCAGCCCACATCTTCCTCGTTCTCAGGGAATCCCGGGGTGATTATTACCAGCGTATTGTCTTTGCCCGCCATTATACTGCAATATTAACAGGGAATACAACATCGTGGTAATATGATGTTATTTCTTTCATTAAAGCAGGCAGGTCACCCGCCACGTGTTTATGGCTATCATTTAGCACTACTTTGCTGAATGCACTCACATTTATCCCGGCACTGGTTAATTGATGCAACAGGCTGCTGTCAAATAACCGGATATTCCCCTTGTGCAATACCATCAGGATATCTTCGGGGCTAAGCGCATAAAATGCTTCGAACCCCCTCATGTTTTTCTTCCTTTTTGCAATTACGATGTCTGCATTATATTTTTCTTCCAGCAGCCCTGCCATAGGTAAGTTCCAGGCTTTTGCCGCAGCCGTAGTCAGGCTGTCGAATAGTTCTACGTTACTCAAAGCCTTTTCCTTTCGGGCCATCTTTATATGTTCCCACAAGTTCCAGCTTGCCGATATTGTAGAGTCAGTTCCAAACAATATGTTTGTACTGTGCTTTAGCTTAGCAATGTCTGCTGTTTTCCCGATCAGGAAATAGTTTGAATAAGGGCACCAGATCAGCCCATCAAATGATCTTGCTTGTACCGTATCCATAGCGATGCCGTGCACTGCATATATCTTTCGTTTAAAGATGTTCCACTTTATGACATCGTTTATTTCCTCCCAGGAGGGCACGTCTCTCCCTTCCCCGATATGGAGCACGAATGGCTGTTTTTTTGCAAATGGCCTGTTCAATTTGTACCTCCAGTTTTTTTCAAACCGTGCGGAGTGGAGCACATTGCATTGCTGGTATATGTCTATGAGATCATTTTTTGTTTCTACCATCTCTCCGTGGTTTACGACAGTAGTGATGCCATTCAATAGGTTTTTGTAGACGCCCCATTGTATCCTTAATTCCTTCGGGATATTTAATACTTTATCTATAGCCTCTTTACATCTGCTATGTATGTCTGTTCCCCATTCTACGTAGCTGCTATAATCCCCTCTACCCAATTGCGGGTATAGGTTAAAATCAATATGATCGTGTGAATTAATTAGACCGGGGAATACGAGCGCATCTTCGAAATTTACTGATAGTTGCTCACCACGGCTCATATACATTCCTGCAGGCAGTATGGCCTCTATCTCTGTGCCTGATATTTTAATGTCTATCAGTTCATTATCACGAACGTTATGTAAGTTGCGGAGGAGCATCGTTCTTTTTTAGATGAAACCCGTAAATGACAGGTATTCCCTCATTCTTTTCATAAACGTGCAGCATACCTTGCTGCTCATAGTATTGCTTTACATTTTCGTCTATGAAGAACTCTTCAAACTTCAAAACCACCAGGCCGTATTTCGAAAACAAGCCTTTCATATACTCAATACTGTGCACATTATTTTTAATAGAAACGTACTTGCCTTTATGCCTGAAAGATCTGTCACCGCCTTTTGCCAGCAATCCAGGGTGATAATCCGTTATGATCATATCACCCCCGCTTTTCAATACCCTGCACCATTCTTTCAGGGCGGTTTCAATATCGTCAATATGTGCTACCGTAAGTGTAGAAATAATGAGATCGCAGCTGCTTGGTGCTATGCCGGGCAAAAGGTTATCTTTTAATTCAAATACACTTGCCTGCGGATATTTCTCTTTTAGCTTCTCCAACATTCCTGCCGATACATCATAACCCAATAGGCGTGCAGGGTTTTTGGAAAATAATTTTCCCCAATGCCTGCCCGTGCCACAACCTATGTCTGCAATTGATTTGTTTTCAAGGTCTATTTCACCTATAAACCCCTTTACCAGCTTTTCATCGAGCTTTAGCATAAGGTTATTTGGCTGTGCGTCATATTGGGCAGCCCATAGATTATAGCCCCTGGCTACGTCCATATCTTTCATGGATATGGGCACATACCTGGATGCATATTGTCGGATCTTTGTTAGCAAGCTCATTGTTTACCTGTATTCGTTGATATTGGATAAGCGATTCAGCACTTTTTTTTGATGGTTCCTGTGATGGTTTTTAGAAACGTGCAGTGTAGTCTTGAAAGCCAGGTCGTATTCTTCCATAGGATAATTCTTTTTAGACCATTTTTTTCTCCATTTTGCATCTGTGAGCTTCATCAAAAACCTGTTGATGCTCCTGGCAAATAATACGTTCAGTAAAAACTCAGCCCCGCTTTTGGCTGCAAAACGTTTTTCCTTTACATTGTCCGTTTCCGCAAATCTGTAAAAACCGTTTGGAAAGAAATTTCTTACCCATGGGTTTGAATCTATGAACTCATTATAAAGTTCTGCACCGCTTACTGGTATCATGCTGGCCATCTCCACAGCGGTGAACTGGTTTTTTTCACCTAATTCCAGCGATTCAGTATCAATAAAATAGTTCATGCAAAATTTATGCTGCTGTCCCGCAAGAAAAGTTATTTTCTTGAACAAGTGCAGGATTGTGCGGCATATCCATAGCCTGTTTTTTTCAGTAATGATGAAGAAATCATAATCGCTTTTATTGTCCGCATACCCTTTCGACAGCGATCCGGATATACCGACAAACCGAACGAAGGGGAATTTATAGATGAAGTTGCCTACTTTTTTTGCCTTTGGCATTTGATCCAGGGCAAGAGTGTTTCCCTTCTGTCTGCGCAGTGTTATCTCTTGTATGCCGGTTATTGTGCTGTAGAAGCCTCCGTGTCTATACACTTTTTGCCTGTTATGCAGATCATCCAATATTTCTTTCACCGTTTCCAGGCTGCAACGTTCCCCACAGTTGCCATGCACTTCTTCCGCATTTAGCGGGTAGTGAAATATAGCATAGTATTTAAGCGCACTTAGCACTGTTTTCTCTATGTTCTTGGTCATATGCTTTGCTTCGTTTGCCATCTCACGAGCCGTCTTCGTTTAACAATGTTCCATTTTTACTCCTTATAAACTCTGGCAAAAGCGGTGAAAATGCCAATATCCAAATGATGTACTCTTGTATATTCGTAATGTAACTGCCGGTAAATTGATAAATGAATACAAACAAGAATAACCACAACCTGAATGGGTTCTTAAACACCTTTGTTTTAAAGAACAGGAACACTTCGGCCGCCATCCTCATCCCAAAACCCACATACCCGAAGTATACTATTGTCTCGGCACAGGCGTTCGGGATGCGTATTGTCTCAGGTACCTTATTATAGAAATAGTAGACTATGACTATTTTTCTTCCTAATATTTTCAATTGCCCCGGCCCTATACCCCACCAGTAGCTTTTATGTGCAATGATCTTGTTAGCCAGGATAAATGCCTCATATGTTCTTCCCCTGGCTGACGTGTCGTCGCCTGTAAAGATGTTATGTATCCTGAAGAACAAGGGATTGTTGGGATAAAGAAAATATGCTGCGACTAGCACGAGAACCCCCGTAGAAATAAATGAAATGACGCCCCGGATCTGCCTTTTTGAACAGAATATTCTTTTAGCAAAAAATATGATGATCAGTATACCCGTGAATGTCAGGCAACTAAGCACCCCTAAAGAAAACGACATCAGGAGCGGTACCGTGATCATGAACAGGGTCATGAAGGAGTTTTGGCTTTTGAAAAATATTGCCCTGCTAAAAAAATAGATCGCCGGTGGCGCTAATAGGAAGCTGTAGTGCGAGGCTTCGGGCGTAAATAATTTCAACCTTGGTATAATGCCTATTTTCTCGGTGATCGGTATCAGGTACCATACCAGCGGCTTCAGGCTGTTTATATACAATAGCGGTATGCAGGCTATTGCCAGGATAAAGTTCAGCACGGCTATGTCTTTGAATATTATATCCCAGTCTACCCCTGTCTTATTTATATAACAGTATGTGCCTATTACAAAAAATATAACTCCACATATCATGGTGACAGATATCAGGTAATATTGAAGAACCACGCCTTGCAGCAGGTGAATGGCAGCATACAAAATTATTGGCACCATCATAGTCAGGGCAAGGCTTGTTTGTTTTTCTTTGTATACCACATATAGCCATAGAGGTGCCAGCAGCAATGCATAGGTCAACCCCAGCGGTAATAAGAAGGAGTTGAAGAAAAAGAAGAATATGGCAAACAGCCACACCGCTCCATATCTTAAGTGGATGCTACCCGGTTCCATAGTCTGTTATCAAATACATTACGTAAATAAAATCTCCACAGGAAATAAAGAATAAGCAAAGGCAGGATCAGGTACACCCATGTCATTTTGTTGTAGATCAGTACTATTGCCGCATACATGGGCACCATTTCCAATAGCGCATTGGTAAGTGAGTATGAGTTCGTCATGCTCTTTTGCACTATGCAATTTATAATAGGCATTGTCACACACATGGCTATGGTCATACCCGTCACCATCGCTTCCGGGCTGTGGAAAAGCATCAAACCGCCTATCATCAATACATAACAGGTGCCGCAGTATAGCAGGGTTACTTTTGTTGCCAGTTTCTCTTTACCCGCAGCATTAAGATAAAAGAAAGGCATTATCGTATGGGCAAATACTATTTCAAAACCTACAAATGCACGTATGTAAACATACATGTGCTTGTAGGTCTCTTCTCCCACCCAGAACCTGAATAGAGGAGGGGATATGAAATAGAAGAAGATAAGAGAGAAGACAATTATACCAAACAGGCCTCCGCGCACCAGCCCATATAACCTGGAGGGGTCTTCGCCTTTCGATGTCATTGAGGCAATACGTGGCAGCATCCAGGCTGCCATCGCTATGAATATCATATGGATGTGGTTGAACATGGTTGAGACTAAACCATAGCCCGATACCTCGCCAAGCCCGGCGTAGGTGGACACCCAAAACCTATCCGTTTGAAATGTAAGTATAATGATGAGTGATTGCAGCCATGGCCAGATGCTGAAGTTCAGCAGCCTTTTAAATAGCGACCGCTCTTTAACCTTACCTATTTTATAGAATGGCATTATCCGTACTATGCAAAAATATTGCACTATCAGGTACAGGGTAATAAACGCAATGTTTGCGCTCAGCATTACTGTTACGGGATACTTATTGTATGCCAGGTACAGGTTAATGAAAAGCAGGCTGAAGCGATTGGCAATATTAAGGATTGATGCCATCTTGAAATGCTCTTTAGCCTTGATGATGCTTTGAAACACCTGGTCAAAGTATTTAAGCCCCGCCATCATAGCAGCAAGCAATATGCAGGTCGATGTCCCTATCACGGGCATTGCATTCAGTCCCCACCATCCGTTGTTCACCGCCGCATAAGATAGGAACGCCCCTGCAAGTAGCACAAACAAAAGCAAAACCCCGGTTATTTGTAGTATGCTGTTTATAATATCCTTTACACGCTCTATATTGTTATTGGCAAGCTCATACGACACATTCCTCGTGGCAGTCACTCCCAAATTGAAATTGCATAGCTGCAACACGGTCATTAAAGAGGTAAGCACTATCCAAAAGCCAAATGTAACAAGGCCCATGCTCCGCATCATTATTGGCACTGTGGCCATATACACAACGGGGTATATGGCTGCATCAAGCACGCTCCAGATCGAATGCTTAATCCCCTTTGGCAATTTCCGTATAAACCCCATTCCTGATCATGTTGATGGTTAATGACCATATCAGTGTAGCACACAATGCTATGCCGACAAGTGTCAATATAGATTTTCCTTTTTCATTTTCCGCTTGCTCCGGGCACAGAAAACCATGTACCATTTCGCCGGCCGCCATAAAGTTCTTTGTCTGTGCTTCGTACAGCAGCCGGTCCTCTGTTTTGTCCTTATAGGAAAGTAAGGAAATAATATTCGATACGTCAAAAAAACTTCCACTGCTATCCGAGATAGATATTGAAGTGATATGTTTCAAAAAAGCAGGGTAGGACGAGAGGATTGAGTCAATTTGTGCCAGGTCTCCGTTTATGAATTTTGCCTTATTGTCTATCCTGTTCTTTTCTGATTGTGTGCGCAATACCTGGTATGGCGTCCCGTTCAGGTAGTTAAGCAGCGCGGGCTGAAGGTCCGGGAAAACATTTCTGTTTTTTGCTCTTACAATAAAGTATAGAAGGGTATTGCTCCTGTGTACTGTATCATTCGCTATAGGCTTGCCAAATACATTTTTTGTCTTTAAACTTATTATGCTACTGGCTTTTTTTACGTCTATATTCAGTGTACTTGCCAGTTCGTTATATGATTTGGTCGCCGTCAGGATATTCAGCTTTTCTACCATTTCGCCTATTATCTTGTCATTTAGGCTGTTTTTGATAGAATATTTCATCACCATCCTTGCAGATAAAATATGTTCCCGCCGCAGTTATGCCCAGGAATAGTATTGCTGCTGACCTCAGGTTTTTCTTTATCGCCATTACAATGCCTGCAATACTTGCACTTACAAACATTGAAAATCTTTGAAAAAAATTTCGGCTGCTGTCGGGCGTCACTATATTTTTATTATCCATATAGACATAATGGTGGTTTGCAGCGCTTGGCCAATGAAATCCAAAATACCCTATACATGTCTAAAAAGCGATTTAGTTTCTGCCATTCGGGAAACTTGGCGGTTGAAACGAGAAAAAAACGCGGTAAATGATATGTGCGCCAGCATGACATATGAATTGATATTGATATTTATTGTACTAACTTTTAGTTAAACACTAGTTTTTGCCCCCGGCTTTTATATTTCCATCACATTCAGGCCCTCGCCTTTCATACTTTTGCAGCATCTTTGTTTTACAATGCGCATACTTGAGATCAATTTTGAACGCACCTGGAGGGGAGGGGAACGTCAGACCTTGTACGATATGATGGGATTTAAAAGCCTGGGGCAGGAAGTGGCTTTGCTATGTCGCTCCGGTTATCCTCTTCAGCAAAAAGCATTGGCTGCAGATTTCGAGGTGAAGGCCCATGCAAATATCTTCAAAGTGCTGCTGTTTCTTATTTTCCACTGTAGGAAGTATGATGTTTTTCATGTGCAAACCTCGCACATGCTCACTTATTGTATTTTGACAAAGCCTTTTCACGGTGCCAAAGTCATTTTCACCCGCCGTATAGATTTTGTGCCGCACAAATGGATAACCCGCCTCAAGTATAACCTTGCAGATCATACAGTTGCGATAAGCACAGCTATCAAAAAAATATTAGAGGACTTTGGTATTAAGAACATCGCGTTGATATCAGAGATAGTTGTGCCCAAACAGCTTGACAAAGCACGGGGGCTAAAGCTCCTGGTTGAATTAAATGTGAAACAGGGCAGCCACGTGCTGGGCACCACATCGGCACTGGTACAACATAAGGATCCCCTCACAATGGTTGAGGCCATCCGTATCCTGAAAGAAAAGAGGAGGGATTTTGTGTTCCTGCATTTTGGTGATGGCGTGCTGGAGCAGGCGGTAAAAGATAAAATAGAAGAATACCAGTTGCAGGATGTCTATAAAATGATGGGCTTTTATGACAATGTGGAAGATTTCTTTTCTATTCTCGAGCTATTCGTCATGAGTTCCGAAGAGGAGGGGCTCGGCAGTTCTGTGCTCGATGCCTTTATCTATAAGGTGCCCGTTGTGTCCACAAGTGCCGGGGGCTTAAAGGACCTCGTACAGAACGGCAGGGGCATGATGTGTACACCGGGATCTCCGCAGGAAATTGCAGAAGGAATAGATATGTTATTGAATGATTCCGCAAGGGCTGCTGCAATAGCGGACAAGGCTTACAATTACGTACTCAAAGAGCACGACATAAAATATATCTCTGGCAAATACCTGGCACTTCTTAGCTAGTTGCCGCAATTTGTTGTTTACTGTATTGTCTCGTCTTGATGTACTTCAGGAAAGTTGCGTACGCTGATAGCTTGCATACAAGATATCCTTTATGGCCGTCCAGGAAGCCCATTCGGAAAAAGTAGTTAACAAAAAAGCTCCACACAGGTGTGATCATAACCGTTGCCAGGCTGTAGTTCTTTCCTTTCTCTACATTTTCCTTAGCCGATAGCTCGGTAAATTTATTTATCTGCAGTATATGGTCGCTCAGTGTGTAGAAGCTGTAGTGCAGCAGGTCGCCTTCTAGTTCCCCTGTGTTTGCCTCGTTTCTGGGTTGCCAATATTCATGCACTTTCTCACCTTCCCACTGTCCCTTTGTCCGGTTGTAGAGGCGTATTTTTTTGTCAGGATACCAGCCGCTATGCCTTATCCATTTGCCGCAGTAGTAGGTAAGCCTGGCGAACCAGTAAGCATCATGCTTGAGATCTGCTTTTTGCTTCATGATGTTTTGTCGCAATTCAGGGCTCAATGCCTCATCTGCATCCAGGGATAATATCCAGTCATTTGAGGCATGTTTTGTGGCAAAGTTCTTTTGTTCCTTGTAGCCCATGAACGATTGTAAAACCACCTTTGCCCCGTAGCGCTCAGCTATTTTCACTGTGTTATCGTTTGAGTTGCTGTCCACTATCAGTATCTCGTCCGCAACATCTTTCAATGACCGCAGGCAGCGGTCTATATTTTTTTCTTCGTTCAGCGTTATGATTACTACACTTATTTTGCTCATTTACCTTGTCCTCGGCTGCTTTATCCTGTAAAAATAGCCTGTAATCATATTCCGGCGTACATGGATTAAATATCTTTTATTTATTCATTTTCTTTATAATGCTTTGTTTTTGTATGTATTTTTGCCGTAACTTTATATATCCTGCTCCGGCAGGAAAAAGCACCTGGTAATTTATTTTTTTGATGCCCAAAATATATAGTAAAGCCATAATAGCTCTTGCCGTAGCATTTTGTGTGCCTTTTATTACGGCACAGGCGGGTAATGTCATTAAACCTCAGCCGGAAGAAAGGAATATCATCATACTTGATCCGAATGACCCTTTGCCCAGGGGAGCTACAGAACTGCAGGATGTAGAGGTGGACAGTACCTCGTTCAAGGTAAGCTATTCTTATTTTGAAGTGATGCAAACGCTTAAGAAAAAAGCACTGGAGCAGAATGCAAATATCATAAAAATCACCGAAAAAATAGTAGACGGCAAAAACGAGTGTTGTAGGGTTAGCGCCATTTTATACAGGGCCGACAACGTACATAAATACGAAAAAGAATTTGCCTGGACCAAGGAGCGCAAACTAACATGGGATGATTTTCGGGGTAGGATAAATATACCTGTCGGCGAACAAGAAACTGTGGCAGTGTCTTACTGCGGATTTAGTTTTGAAACAAATTCAGTTACATTATCTAATAAAGTTCAGATACTCGTCCGTAACAGTTTCCGAAAAGATATGTCCTGGGTTCTGCCCGATGAGCGTACAGCACAGGTATTGGAACATGAGCAAGGCCACTTTGATCTTTGCGAGATTTACACCCGCAAACTACGCGACAGGTTTAATAGTCTTACGGTTAATGTCTATAATCTCAATTCGGTTCTTGCGGAAGCCTATCGCGAGATAGGGGATGCCTGCAAAGCCCGTCAGGCTCAGTATGAAGCTGAGACCGAGCATGGCCAGAATACAGCACAGCAAAAAAAATGGGAGCATCTCATTCAAAAAGAACTCGTTGAAACCGAAGAATGGATGATGTGACAAGCAGGTGTCATTTTTTTAAGAAAGCAATTTCTGCCTTAATAAAAACTCAAGCTGTTCGTTGCTTATTATTAAATTACTGTTAAGCTCTCTTATTTCTATTCGTTGCTTAAATATCTCGTAGGCCCTTTTGATGGTCATGTCAAGCTCTTCCTCATTCCATGGTTTGGTGAGGTAGTGAAATATTTTTCCTTTATTCACCGCATCAATAACAGCATTCATGTCTGCATAGCCCGTTAGCAGTACCCGCATTGGGTCGGGGTATTTTTCCAATATAGATTCAAGGAATTCAACGCCCGTCATATTAGGCATACGCTGGTCTGTAATGATCACGTTCATTTCCTGCGTTTCCAGCAGCTTTATTGCCTCCTCACCGCTTATCGCTGTAAACACGTTATACTTAACGCGAAAAGTAGCTTTGAAAGAGATAAGATTATTTATCTCATCATCAACGTATAGTATATTTATTTTTTCATTCGGCATTGCTGAATAAAATATCCTGTACTTTTGCGTGAAAATATTCTTACTGCAAGATAACAAATTTCTGGTTTTTTAGTATATTCATGTGCAGATTAGTTTAGCCCCATTTGGAGTAACAGGTAATCAGAAATAAATGGGTTAATGGATTTATATAAGACTTTAATGGATGTAACCATGGACAGGGCTACATTCAGGCCGCTGTTCTTCCGCCTGGATGTAGATGAAGATTGGAATAGCTATAAGGAAATAACAAATTCTGTAAGCGGCATTAACATCTGCGATGATATTCTGTCGCAGCTCAAAGAACTCATCAAATGCCGTTACCCTTCCCGCAAAATAAAGGAAGAAGAATACGCTTCTCTAATAGAGGCACAACTGGCAGGGAAGACCCTGCAACAGTATGGCGTATGGATTTATTACCCCTGGAACCATAACATGGTTCATTTGCTCGATAAGGATGAATTTATCGAGCTTCGCACAAACCGCAACAAGTATAAAATTACTGATGAAGAACAAGCGATATTAGGCACCAAAAAGGTGGGCATTATCGGCTTGTCTGTTGGCCAGTCCATCGCGCTCACCATGGCAATGGAAAGAGATTGCGGAGAGCTAAGGCTTGCTGATTTTGATACGCTTGATCTCAGCAATATCAATCGCATTCGCAGCGGCGTGCATAATATAGGACAGAAGAAGGTTGTTATCGCTGCGCGTGAAATTGCGGAGATAGACCCTTTTCTTAATGTAGTATGTTACGATGAGGGAATAACCGAGTCCAATATTGAGGCCTTCCTGCAGGAGGGTGGTAAGCTCGACCTGCTGGTAGACGAATGTGACAGCCTGGACATCAAGCTGCTCGCAAGAGAAAAAGCTCGTGACCTGAGGATACCTGTGTTAATGGATACCAGCGACAGGGGCATGTTGGATGTAGAGCGTTTTGACCTTGAGCCACAAAGGCCTTTGTTGCACGGACTAGCAGAGGGGCTCGATCCTAAGATAGTTGCAACGCTGTCTCCCGAACAGAAGATACCTATAGTTTTAAAGCTGACTAACGCGGGCAATGGCTCCATGCGGGGCCGCGCTTCCATGCTCGAGATAGGCATGACCATATCTACCTGGCCACAGCTTGCATCCTCCGTAGTACTCGGAGGTGCTGTAGCCGCCGATGTTTCGCGCAGGCTGCTCTTAGGCTTGTTCAATGACTCAGGCAGGTATTATGTCGACATCGAAGAGATCGTTGGTGGAAAAGAAAAAGGCGCGCAATCAATAGCACGTCCTAATCCTTACCAACCCTTGACTAAAGACGCTATAAAAAGCATACTTAAAGATACTCAGTTCGAAAGGGGAGCGAACACGATTACACTAACTAATGAGCAGTTATCCGCTATATTAAATGCTGCAATGGCAGCGCCGTCTACCGGTAACGATCAGCCATGGAAATGGTATTATCACGATGGCATTCTTTACCTCTTCCACGATAGTTACCGGTCCTTTTCTTTTGGCGATTATAAGAACATTGCATCTTATCTCACATTCGGTGCGGTGATTGAGAACCTGGTGTTGGAAGCACAAAAACAGTCGGTTGAAGTGGCGCTTGACCTCTTTCCACTTGGTGAAAGTTCACCATTGGTAGCATCATTGCGTTTCTCCGACACGGGTTCGGCCAATGCTGAGCCGCATATTCATAATGAGCTTGCCGATTTTATCTATAGCCGTACCACCAATCGTAATCTTGGCCCCCGGACAGAGATCGAGCCAACTGTATTGGAAGACTTAAAAAGCGTAGCGGAAACTGTCCAGGGTGCTGAGCTTCGCTGGCTCACAACCCCCGGGGAAATACTGGAAGCAGGCAAGGTCATTGCCGCTTGCGACCGCATGCGCTTCATGCACCCCGAAGGCCATTATGATTTCGTACATCGCGAAATGCGCTGGCGCCCTGAAGATGCGGAGGCGACCCGCGATGGCATTGACATTTATACATTAGGCCTTGCAAAGCCACAATTGGCTGCCATGCAAATACTCAAAGACTACGACGTTATTGATTTTGTAAGAAAGCTGAAAGGTGGTAAACTGATGGAAATGGCTACCATAGGTACCGTCATGCCTTCTTCTGCAATAGGTTTAATTACAATGCCTCATGTATCTGCAGAACAATACGTTGCAGGTGGCCGTTCCTATGAGCGTATGTGGCTGGCCGCCGAAAAACACGGGCTTGCTTTGCACCCGCTCATCTCACCCCTATATTTTTTCCCGCGTATAAGCCAGGGTAATAACGACAATAGCATATCAACTGATAATATTGAGGAATTAAAGATTTTGCGTGAACGTTTCAAGCAGCTGTTCAGGGTAAGAGAGGGACTAGCTGAGGTTTTCCTGTTCAAACTGGCCTGTGTACCTAAAACAGGTCCGAAAGCATTGAGAAAACCCGTAGAAGAAATGTTGTTTACAGATTATTAAAAGGATGATAGCGAAATTTAGGGTATTTAGGGCTGTCGATGATCCCGGCGGGTGTGACCAGTATATTGACGGTCATAGGCGGGTTCTTGAGGCTTATGGCGTCACAAAGGTTACTTCCGCTCATGCCGACTGGAAGTTCGACCCGTATACCTATGTTATTATTGCCGAATCTGAGGACCATGAACGTGTTTTTGGTGGCTGCCGGGTGCAGATACGCTCCGAGGAGCTTAAGATGCCCCTGGAAGGTGCCATAGCCCTGCTTGACAAGCGCATATATGACTACGTGGACCAGATAGGCAACTACAACGTTGCAGAGTTCTGTGGCCTTTGGAACTCAAAAGAAGTTGCAGGTTACGGGATCGGGAGCATGTTCCTCGGCAGGGTTGCCATCGCCATTACACCACTTCTTGGATTAAAATACCTGATGGGGCTCTGTTCCCCAGCCACGCTACGCAACAGCCAGAAGGTAGGCTTCGAGATACTTCGCGAGCTGGGAAACAATGGTACCTTCTATTATCCCAAAGAAGATTTGATAGCGACTGCACTTATTATTAAAGATGTTATAAATTTACCCTTGGCTAACGAACAGGAACGCGAGGTGATTTTAAACTTAAGGAACAATCCTGTTCAGACTTCTGTAGAAAGAGGACCAAAAGGCGAACTTCAAACATACTTTGATATACGTGTTAACCGAACCACTTAAAAGAGTAATGCGCAACTCCTTCAGTAAGATCATCATCTTACTGGTATTCTTAACCGGCATATCCAGCTACTCTTTTGCTCAGCCCATTATATATGATGGCGGCAGGATTCTTATTGGCGACCAGGTATTTATCCTTAACGATAGTCTTAATAGATACAGTCTCGGGGAGGCGGTAAGTTCGCAGGCTTTTTATAAGAGCAAAGACAAGGCGCCTAATTTCGATATATCTTCCTCTACTTACTGGATAAAGTTCTCCATTCAGAACAAGACAAAATACAACCGTCTTTTTTTAGACCTGGAATATGCGCTGGTTGATACCTGCAACCTGTATAGGGTAGAAGGCAATGACATCGTATTGCTCCAGGCCATGGGCGCGGCGCAGGAGTTCAATAAAAGAAAGTACAAGGATCCCGACTTCGTTTTTGATATCGACCTTGTTAAAGACTCGGTTGGGGAATACATACTCAAAATAAAGAGCTCGGAGCAACTGCTTACACCGCTGATACTCGGCAACCCGCAGTCCATATCCGAAGACAAGAGCACTAAGGATGTTATATATGGTATCCTTATGGGCATACTGCTCGTAATGATGCTGTACAACTTCTTTGTCTATCTCTCCACCAAAGACAGGAGCTATCTCTATTATGTGCTGTATATCCTGTTCATAGGTTTGGCACAGGTCACTATCACGGGTTATGCTTACAAGTACCTGTTTCCCGGCAGTCCGGCATCATTCAACTTTTTGTACATCACTTTCCCGGCGTTGGCAGGCGTATTTGCCCTGTCCTTTATGCGTTCGTTCCTGAATACAGCTAAGAGTGCACCGAGGCTCGACAAGGTTGCCATCTTCGTGATGCTGCTATACGCTACTGCACCTTTTATTCGCCTCGCAGGCAACGACAATATCAGTTCAAGGTTCATAGATATTTCAGGTCTTGGCGCTGTAATTACAGGTCTTTCCACTGCAGGGTATTTATCAGTAAAGAACTACAGGCCGGCCAAGTTCTTCCTCGCCGCCTGGATCATCTTTATCATCGGCATGATATTGTTTGTGATGCGCAATCTTAATGTGCTTCCGTACAACAATTATACAAACTATACTTTCTTTATAGGTACGGCATTGGAGGTCACATTGCTGTCATTCGCCCTGGCCGATAAGATAAACATCTTCAAAAAAGAGAAGGAAGAATCGCAGGCGGAGGCACTCAGGCAGGCACAGATAAATGAGCGTATGATACGCGAACAGAACGTCTTGCTGGAACAAAAAGTGAACGAGCGTACTGTGGAATTGCGTGCTGCCAATGATGACCTCAACCAGGCCATGACCGATCTTAAAGAAGCCGAATCGCAACTGGTAGAATCAGAGAAAATGGCATCGCTGGGCCAGTTGACCGCCGGTATAGCGCATGAGATCAATAATCCTATCAACTTCGTTACCTCCAACATCAAGCCGCTTAAGCGCGATGTGGACATACTCATTGATGCGCTCAATACTATCGAAGGTGTAGGTATGTCCGAAATAGCTACTGCTGAAAAACTGAAGCAGATAAGCGAGTATAAGACCGAGATAGACTTTGATTACCTGAAGACCGAGATAGACCACCTGCTTAACGGAATAAATGAGGGTGCCTCACGCACAGCTGAAATAGTAAAGGGCTTGCGCATATTTTCCCGTCTTGATGAGGACGACCTTAAGAAAGCAGACCTTAACGAGGGCCTTGAGGCAACTATGGTACTGGTTAATAACCTGCTTGGTACCAAGATAAAGGTCATTAAGGAATATGGCGAGATACCACTTGTCGAGTGCTATCCGGGTAAGCTGAACCAGGTATTCCTCAATATCATGAGCAATGCCATACACGCTATTGCCAAGCACCATCCTGAAGACGACCTGGGCAGAATGACGCTTAAAACCTGGGCTGATGATAAAATGGTATATATAAGTATATCGGACAATGGTACCGGTATGGATGAGCATACCAAGAAAAAGCTATTCGAGCCATTCTTCACTACTAAAGACGTGGGAGAGGGTACAGGCCTTGGTTTGTCCATAGCCTGGAACACCATAAATAAGCATAACGGACAGATAAAGGTTAATTCTACTTTGGGCGAAGGGACAGAATTTGTTTTGGAAATTCCAATAATGCATTAGTTTTAGTAAATAATTCGGCCATTGGATAAGACAGAGAAAATAAAAATACTGTACATAGACGATGAAGTGAATAACCTGCATGGGTTTAAAGCATCTTTCAGGTTCGACTATACCATCTTTATCGCTGTGAATGTTACGGAAGCGCTTGCCCACCTGGAGCAACAGCCGGACATACGTGTTATTCTGTCCGACCAGCGAATGCCTGATAAGACCGGTGTACAGTTCTTTGGCGATATACGCGATAAGTACCCAAGCCCTGTAAGGATATTAATTACCGGTTACACGGACATTGAGTCGGTGATCGATGCCATTAACCTTGGTAACATATACCGCTATGTAAAGAAGCCCTGGACTGATACTGACATTAAGACTGCGATAGACCAGGCCAACCAGTATTACCTCACCAACTCGATGCTGGGCATTAAGAACCGGGAGCTGCAGAAAGCCTATGATGAGCTGGACAAGTTTGCCTACAGTGTAACGCATGATATGCGCGGCCCTTTGCTCAGTATCCTTGGCGCCATAGATATAGCGCAGGGTATAGATGATATAGCCGATATCAAGGAGATGCTGGGCATGATGGATAAGAGTGTGCAGAAGCTGGATACCTTCATACAAAGCATACACGATTACTACAACCTGAATCGTGGGCAGATGAAGATCACCGATATTAAATTTGACGAGATAGTTAAAGATCTCAAAGACATTTACGATATTACAGGAAAAACTAATAAGATAGCATTCGAAATAAGTGTTGACCAGCAAGAGAATTTCAGGTCGGATGAGATGTCTTTAAGGATCATACTCAATAATTTGCTGTCCAATTCGTTTAAGTACCAGCGTAGAAGCATAGATAATAAATATGTAAAGCTGGATATCAAGGTAAGCAACAGTACGGCTCACATCACTGTGCAGGATAATGGCATTGGTATAGATGAGGCGAATGTTAATAAAATATTTAACATGTTTTACAGGGCTACTTCCGAAGAAATGGGTTCCGGGTTCGGGCTGTATAATGTAAAAGATGCCATCGGTAAACTGAACGGCGAAATTACCGTGGATACCAAACTGAATGAAGGCAGTACCTTCAAAGTAACAATACCTACAAAATAAACTGCAGTATGACGCCGGACACGCTAAACTTTATTATAATTGATGACAGCAAGCTGGATTGTTTTATTGCTGACAAGATAATCCGTAATACGGGTAAAGCAGGCGATATCAAATCTTTCACTAATGCTGCTACTGCGCTGGAGCATATTAAAGAGACCCCTCCTCCAGCAGATGCAAAGACAACGGTTTTGCTGGATATCCAAATGCCTGTAATGAACGGCTTTGAATTTATAGAGGCTTTTGAACAATTGCCGGCAGAAATAGTAGGCGGCTATAACGTGTACATGCTTTCCTCTTCCATCAATGAGAACGACCTGAACCGGGTGAAGAATTACCATTCTATCAAGCAGTTCCTCAATAAGCCGCTCACAAGCAGCGCACTGGCTGCCATACTTGAGGAACAGGCCCAATAAGCTGCTATTTCCGGTTTTGAGAAAAATTAGAATCGGAAGTGCGTTATCAACATTTTTTCAGATTGTTTTCTGATTGTCAATGTGTTGCATTGGTTACCTAATGTGAATATCGCTTCCGGTTTTTGCCGATTGACTTCCGATTTGATTCTACTTGTCTAAGCTCATTTGGTTTCTAAAGAGGTCTTTTTTGACCAACCATTGACTATAGATCGACTATGGTATGACCATAGTGTGTTATTGTTTCGTAATCCTGGCAATGACTATCCATTGACTATGCTGCTACCATGAATTATCTTCAATATGCCGGACAATGATCAACCCTGCAATGACTATGAATTGACTATGCTGCCACTATCCTTTGACTCCATATCAATCCATCAGCAAGGAGCATAGTCCCGGCAGTTCCTTCGCTATCGCCCAGGATGACAAGCGTTTTTGCAGTCCCAATGGGATCAACAATATGTCAAAGAACTTCTAAATGCAGCCGAGACTCAGTGCTCAATGCAATGATGCGAAAATGCACCGGCATTTGGCAAGGTACGCTCGTTAACGAGGCGAATCCAAATAATGATATCCACATTTTCCGGTGGACCCAGACGAAATGGAAACATCACAAAACAAATTTTAACAAGATTTTATTATTTGGTACGGCATTTGATATAATCAAGATGGCTATGTGAATAATTGGTCATTGCATTCTCTTGCAGGTATTGACCGGACCCTGTGTACAATTTTGTTTTACTTTTTGTTTAACCATAAAAATTGAAATGCAATGAGAAACTACTTATGCACTCTTCTCCTCATGCTCGGTACTGCAGCAGCATCCGGACAATCGAAAGAACATCGCCTGGGCCTATCGGTAGGCGGCGGACCACAGAAATACAAGGGCGACCTTGGTGACGGCTTTAAGATCAGCAATCCTAAAAATGATGTGTGGCGCGGGGCTTTTGTGTTCAATGCCTCTTATTACCTCAGCCGTTCGTTCGATGTTTCTGCTTTCGGTTCGGCCGGCGATTTCGGTTATTGCCAGCCGGCAGATGTGGCCAATACCCCGGTAGATGATGCTGACCGCTGCGATGGCTGTGTTGGCCGGGTAGGCTTAGGCAATCTAAATTCCCGTTTTGTTTCTTTGGGTGTATCGGGCAGGTACAAATTTGCTAACGGTTATTTGTTGAAAGAAAATAACCGCTTCAGGCCCTATGTGTTTGCGGGTGTGGCTGTGAACAGGGTGCTGGACCACATGAAAATGCATTGCGTGAACACGGGAGATTATATGAGCCTGAACGCCGGTGCAGGTGTGAAATACTATATTACCAGTCGAATCAGCGTAGGTTATCAATTATCTTTCGGTTACTTCACCAGTGATAAAGTAGATGGCATGGTGCATGGCGGAAGCGATATGTACCGGCAGAGCAGCTTGCTGCTGGGTATGGACCTGTTTTAAAAATATTAGGGTATGTTGTTCACCAGGGTTTAAGCTCTCGATAAGAGGCTTAAACCCTGATGAATTTTGTGAGAGATAGCTTCATTGCTAATTATCGACACTAGTCTACTTCCCGGCGGTTCCTTCGCTATCGCTCAGGATGACAGATTGGGAGGCCCTGATCTGGTGTAGTGCTAGTCTCGGCATGTCATGGTTCGACAGGGCTCACCATGACAGTGGTTCGATCGGGCCCAGCATAACAGTGGTTGTATATGACTGTTTGAAGCATTGGGTTCCAGTCATCAACAATCGTTCGCTTCCCGGCGGTTCCTTAGTTATTCGCTATCGCTCATGAGATCGCTTTGCTAAGTTCGCTACCGCTCAGGATGACAGGAAAAAAAGAGACAACTAAAGAGACCTTAAGAATTTGATAACTGCCTGGCGGTCTGTCTTAGTTAGTTTGGTAAAATTTGTCTTTGCGTTTTCGGCTTCGCCACCGTGCCACAGGATCGCTTCTTCAATTGTTCTTGCGCGGCCATCGTGCAGGTAGTAAGGAGTGCCATTGGTTTTTTCGAAAAGCCCGATGCCCCATAATGGTGCAGTGCGCCATTCTTTTCCGTTGGCCAGGTAGTCGTCATATCCATCTGCGAGACCATCGCCCATATCGTGCAGCAGCAGGTCGGTATATGGGTTAATGCGCTGGTTTGAGAGTGCGGGTACTGCGATATCCAGGCCGGTGCGTATAGCAGTTCTATGACAGCCGCCGCAGTTCAGCTGGGCAAAAACAGCTTCTCCTCTTTTTACTTCTATATCCGCTACATCGCGCCTGGCAGGTACAGCCAATGTCTTTACATAAAAGGCAACAGCATTCAATGTACTGTCGGGCAGGTCATATTTATCAGCGCTTATCCCGATACTTTGCGGCTGTCCCCATGATGCTTCGTGTGTGCGTATCATGCTGGTTACACCCATGTCCTGCTGGTAGGCTGTAGCCACCTGTACTTTAATGGTGGATGTGTTTGCCTTGAGCCCGAAGCGTCCTATTTCTTTCCGGTTGGTTTGCGGGTTGAAAACATAGTTTGCATGACCCTTAATACCATCGCCATCGCGATCGGCAGGGTCTTCGAAGGACAGGAGCGTGCTTTCGGGTATATTCTCCAGCAGTCCCAGTCCGAAAACAGGTGGGGCGAGACGAGGCGATAGATAGTAAGTGCCTGCCATGGCCTTGTAGGCATTCCTCATGGTATAGAAGGGCCTTCTCAGGTTTACCGTTGAGCCATCGGGATATGTAAATGGGGACTCCACATAACTTATATCCATATTGGCCTCGGCCTGTATGCCAAAAAGCCCCTGGTCCTGTATCTGCCCGCCGTAGCCATCCATGCCTTGCGGCCCACCGTGCTCATCGCGCATGCCATTGCTGATGCGGAACAATAAGGATGAGGTTGCGGTGCCGGCAGTTGGCGTGCCCTTACCATCGTTATGATGGCAGGATACACAAGATACATTGTTGAATATGGGACCGAGGCCTCCGAATACGGGTGCCGGTGCGGATACAAATGTCTGCTCGAAGCCCACATCACCCAGCTCATGAGCCGCGAGATCATTGCCTGACAGGCCGTTCAGCTCATGTGTGAAGGCTTTGGAGCTTGCATCAAATACAGTAGCCAGCCCTCCACTGAGGCGGCTATCATAGCCTTCTTCAGTAAAGGTCTGTGCCTTGCGGCACATGCTGCACATGGTAACAACTGCGAGTATACAAATGATGACCGGTAACTTCCTGCTCCTCAATTTTCTGAAAATTTAGTCCGTAATATATTGTTGTACAAAAGTGGTAAGGTCTCCCTCCAGGGTGGTTTTTAAAGTGCCCAATGCGTCCATTGTGGCCTGTACCTGTGTACGCTGGCTGAAGATAGCCTGGCCGTATGGCAGGGTGATATTGTTGAAGGAGTTTATTGCTGCATTTATTTGTGCTTGTATCCTGTTATCAAGGTCTTTGTTTTTTGAGGCAACAAGATAGCTCAGACCTTTGCCTTCGCTCTTGCCCATGTATACATTTTTGAGGCCTACTACGTTGTTCTTAAAGTCCACAGCAGAATTGCCCGAGTACGGCGACTCAACGATGTTTGAATCGGCAAAGGATATATTAGCGCCAAATGGCTCCAGCATTTTGCCTTCTGCTACCTCTCCGCAAATTCCTGCCATAGCACCTACTATAGCCAGGTATACTTCCTGCCTTTTTGCGTACTTGTCACTGCCATTGCCTGCCTTAGTTACTTTTTCACTAAACTTACCTGTGCCCACCCAGCTATCATACAATGCATTGCAGGTGGTTTTCAGGTCGGTGGCGAGGCTTATCATATACAATTTCTGACGTGCGGTAATAGAAGCCGCTGTGCGCGTACCACCTACTCCAAAGATGATGTACTCAATAGGGTGGAAGCCACGGAGGGATAAAGTGAAACCCTGCACATCGCTAACCGTGAGGCTATTTGCACTCGCCAGTAAGGAGTCCATTTGATGATAGTCTGTAGGCCACGTATCCATATTAGGATCGTAGTCGTTATCTTCTACCGGGCCAAAAAGAAAACCTTCACATTGTTCCCATGTGGTGCGAAGGTCTTTCCATGCAGCACGGGCAGCGGTGAGCTTGTCTTCGCTGGTATTGGTGTTCAGTTCATTGAGCGATGTGTACAGTATATCAGCTTTGCTTTGCAGATCGCTATAGCCCGGGACAGCAACCTTATTTGTAAAGTCATTTAAAACGGTCTGTTCCATTTCGGTAAATGGCACTTCTGTCGTCTTTGTATCATCTTTTTTCTTGCAGGCTGTGAACAAGATCGTTGCAGCCAGGAATGTGACTATTAGTTTATTCATGTTGATCCGGAATTTTAAAGTGTTATGACCAGGTTTTCTTTTTCTACTGTTACTGTATATTTTTTGAGTGCTTGTTCAGCAGGTCCTTTTTTTACATTGCCTTCGCTATCAAATTCGCTTCCGTGCAGGCTGCAGCGGTAACCATTGCCACTTGCGGTCAACTGGTTGTCCATATGCGTGCAGCGCATCAGTATGGCGCTATAAGTTTTATCTTCGTGTTGCTGTACTGCTATATCATACATCTGGCCTTTGGCCCGTACAAAATGTATCTTGCCGGTCTCGAATAAAGACAAGGGGACATCTATCTTATTATTTTTTGCCTCTGTTTTGAACACAGCAGTTTTCTGCACGGTTCCGCAGCTCTCCAGCATGGGCAGCAACATACCTGCTGCACCCAGCAGGCAAAACGAACAACCGGTTTTTATGAATTTCCTGCGTTCCATTAGAATGAGTAGCCGATACCAATGTTCAGGAAAGTGTTGCTGTTCTTATATGGCAATGCATTGGGCGCAGGGTTGATAACCAATGCGGGATTTGCATCGCCTGTGTTGGCAAGGCGCACGTCGGCTTTTATTACCACGTTGGGGATCGGCAGGTAGCTAAAGCCCGCTATTAAATGCGATTGCTTTAAGGTACCGTCTGTAATAGCACTTTCGGAAGGTATAGATGCGTTGAGGTCCATCAGCTCGTAACGGGCGAAAAGCACCAGCTGGTGTTGTTTGTGCATAGAATAAAGCAGATCATAGCCTAGTTCCGCATATGCACCATACATGTTGCTTGCTATATTGTGGTCATAGGCTTTGTTTACTGTATTGGCTTCCGGGTAGCTTATGTATGTGCCTAATACTTTTGCCGAGATACCTTTAGCAGCGTACTGCACATCTGCTTCGCCGAGGTATACGGGAGTGCCAAATGCTCCGCTGTTTAAGCCAAGGCTGTCGGCACCGCGATGGCCAAGCCCGACGGTGCCACCCATGTAGCCAGACGCCTGGAGCTTGAAATTGCCGACATTGTACTGTACTGCTGCAGTAAGGGCAAGATTGTTAGCCGATGCCAATCCTCCTTCTGCCCGGCCACCGCGAATGCCCGTACCATGTTCGAAGCCTTCGGAATTCAATCCATTGACCAGAGACACACAGTAATTAAGCGGGGCGCTGTTCAGCGAACCATAGAAACCAATACCCAGTTAGAACCATAGAAACCAATCCCCAGTTCCCGCCATGTAGCAGGTATGACCATCTGCTCCACAAGGGGGCGTTCTACGCCGTTAAAATTAACGGGCAAGTGATTTTCGTTCAATATGCCAATGCGGGGGATAAACAAGCCGGCGACGATATAATGACGGGGACTAAAGCTGAATTTGAGGAAAGCCTGCTCCATAGCTATTTCGCCATCGGGCTTATCACCGGCCACAATTGCATTCTCGATCTCCAGCTCCGAAAAGAATGATATCTTATCATTGAACCTATGGCCTACAAAAAGCACGGCCCTGTCGAGCGTAGCCACCGAATGCTGGAAATTGAAATCGTGCTGGTAGGAAGCACTGCCATAACCGGAAATGACGGTTTTCTTAAATGATATGGCACCACTGGCCAGTGAGTCCTCATTTGTTAATATTTGTTGCTGTGCCGGCGTCCTGTACTGCGCGTTAGCAAGCGAACTTAGCGTACACAAGACTGCTATAGTATAATATTTCTTCATGTTTAATTGGATCGCGAGCTGCAAAAGAATTGCATATTGCGATGATGCACTTTCAAAATGCGGAAAAATTGTTTTAATAATCCGCAATGATTAGGTGTTCAAAGGCCGTGAAAGGGGGGGCAGGCAGACCTGATATGAAGAAGATGAGGTAGCAGCGATACTTACCTAATGGGTACGACCTTGTAACCTTCTTTCCGGAGGAGGTTTATTACACCATTGTCGCCATATAGATGACCGGCACCAACTGCGAAGAAGACAGATTTCTGGTCCATTTTATCTTCCATGCGCTCTATCCACTTTTTGTTCCTGTCGTCCAGGAAGCCTGCGAGGTCGATGGGAGATTCACCGGAATTGTTTATTAATTTATAAAGTGCGGGGAGGTCTTGCCGTTTGTATGCGCTCACCAGGTTCCTATATTCCCCGTTGTCCTTTTCTTTACCCGTTACCACATCCATTATTTCCTTTATTACCGTATCGGCAGGGAGGTTGTCGAAGAGTTCTATTTGTTCTTCGGGCTGTTCGAGGCCTTGTATTTCTTTCTTTTCTTTTTTGGCCTGGGCCATTATTTTCTCTTCGTATGAGATGGGGTTGTCGCAGTCGCTGGTTTTGGTAGTGAACATGCTTTGAAGGGCGGCGGGTTTCATATTCCGAAAGAGCGATATGTTCATGCCGAGGGTGTCACGGACGTAGGCCTCCACGAGCTTGTACTGTTCTGGCGTAAAATAGTCTTCCAGTGTCTTGCCGCTATTGTCCATCAGCCCTGTGGCGGCCTTCATCATTACACTGGGGTCGTCCATATCCATCTCGAAGCAGACCTCTTTGCTTTTTTTCAGGCATTCCTTCATTTTGTCGGTCCACACATAATCGGAGGGGCAAATAAGGTGGATGGTGCCGAAAAGGTAGGATGATGTTTTCATATCCTTACCGCTGATGCGCCATAGCAGCGACTTATTATTTTGCACTTTTTGCTGCGCCTTACTAATGAAAGTAGTAAGGACGGCAAGCAAGGTGATGCAAAACAGGCGAATGGCTTTCATCATTTTATAAAGATAGTTATTCGATCATTAAGGTAAGCAGGCCCAGGGCTACCCCTGTCAGTATCGCAAGGGTTTTGCGGCGGTTCATGCTGTGCAGGCGCGTGCCGCTTTCGAAGAATATGGTAGTGGCAATATGGATGAAAGAGCCTGCAACCACGGGCACCAGCAGCATAAGGGCCCTTTGTATAGCGCCATAGTGCTCACCGGCAAAGCCTGCCAAGGCACTGGCGGCCGGCGTGATAAGCGCGAAAAGGAACAAAACAGCTATAGCGGTATTACGGCCGCGGGTATGGAGCACAAGGCTGGTGACCAGCATAGCCTCGGGCAATTTATGCGCGGCAACAGCCATGTAAAGGGATGGAGTAGTGCCTTTAATATGGTATACAAAACCCAGTGGCATGCCTTCCATAAATGCGTGTAAGGAAAGCCCCAATAATATGGATGTAAGGGGAATATGGTGCTCATCGAGATGGGTATGGCCGTGCTCGGCACCATGGGTGAACCTTTGAATGATCAACTGGATAAAAAAACCGGCCAATAACAGGTAGCCGGCCCGGGCCGGAAGATCTGTAAATGTTTCCGGAAGCAGGTGCAGGAAGGTAATACTGAGCAAAAAGGAGCCTGAAAATGCCAGCAGGTAGTGCATGTTCTTTTCATTAGCCTTCTTTAACCAAAGAGGGATGCTACCGCCTGCCAAGGTGATGATGAGGAGCAATAAATTGTAGTGTAACTGCATTGGTTGTCTTAAAAGCCGAAGCGGGCATAAAAGTAAACCATTTTGTAAATCAGCAGGATAAATAGTGGATATGTACGTATTGTGGCACCTTATGTTAAAAAAAGAGGGTAATTATAATTTATGGTACATTTTTTATTTGTGAATAAATGAGAAAACTATTAAATTTAAGTACTGATGGATTTTATAAATCTCAAGAAGCCGAAAAATGAGCTAAACCTTGCTGTTGGCAGGTTGTTGATCGCCGAGCCATTTCTCAGCGATCCTAATTTTGCCCGGTCGGTCATTTTGCTTTGTGAGCATGGCGAAGAAGGCACTATTGGGTTTATACTGAACAGATCCACAGAATTGACATTGGGCGACTTGCTGCCGGACCTTAATACCCCCGGCCTGAGCATATACCAGGGCGGACCGGTACAGATGGATACCTTGCATATGCTGCACAGGATGCCTGTAGAACTGGGTGGGAACGAAATATCGCGGGGCGTGTACTGGGGCGGATCGTATGAGGCCCTGCAGGATATCGTAGTTTCCGGAACCATGGACGCGGCTACATTGAGGCTTTTTGTCGGTTATTCAGGCTGGTCGCCGGGGCAGTTAGAAAAAGAGATGGAAGAAGGCTCATGGATAATAGCAGACCTGCAGCCGCAACTGCTTTTTGAAACATCGCCCAAGGATGTGTGGAAAGAGGCCATAAAAACACTGGGCAGCGAGTATGCCTATCTTGCTAATATGCCCCTAAGCCCGCAATTGAACTGATGGGCACAAAAAATTGCCTGCTTTAGTGCATCTTTCCTAATTTTACGGCTTAAGAACAGCAACTCATGTCTTTAAGAGCCATTTTATTACCCATTATTGCCCTTTTTGTTGTGTCGGGCTGCAAACCGAAAGCAAAACCGGAAGCGCAGCAAGACAATGGCGAAAAAGGCACTTATTTTTCTATTAATCAATTTGTGAAAGACCAATGGAATACTTATTTGGGGCAACCGTATTCTATCATCAGGGTAACTACGAGAAATGGCAAGTCCGATAGCGTGTATACAAATGCTATGACACTGGAGTGGGGCGATATTTTTAAAAGATTTTTTCAGACAGACATCAGTAATCCCAAATACCTGGGGCATTACGAGTTCAACATGTTCCTTGATGAAAGTACTGATACCCGTAACTTCTATTATGAAGCAAAGGACGATACCTTGTTCACACGCAAGCTGCAGATATCGGCCATGCAGGAGAACAATAAGATAAGGCATATATACATTGAGACGGAGCGGAGAAGTGGTACTAAGGATATTATCCAGAAGCTATATTATGCTCCGTTATCAGTGATACAGATACAGGAATTTGATGCACTTGCCACAGGCGATAAGAACCAGGTGCGGATAGAGTACTTTTTTATGTAAAACACCTGAAGCGGTAAATGACGAGAGAAGAATTTAGTGTAGTAATATCATCCATTCCGCACCAGCCCGGTTGTTATAAATATTACAGTGAAGGGAATGAACTGCTATATGTAGGCAAAGCGAAGGACCTGCGTAAGCGCGTGAGTTCCTACTTCAATAAAACGCTGGATAATTATAAGACACGCCGCCTTGTAACGCTTATACACCATATTGATTACACGGTAACCAATAATGAACATGATGCCTTCCTGCTGGAAAACTCGCTGATAAAGCACTACCAGCCAAGGTTCAACATTGAGCTTAAGGATGATAAGACCTACCCGTATGTAGTGATCAAGAAGGAGCCTTTCCCGAGAGTATTTCTCACCAGGCGTCTGATACGGGATGGGTCTGAATATTTAGGGCCGTTTACCAGCGTGGTACGGGTGAGGGAACTGCTGGACCTGGTGAAACAGAATATACCACTACGTACATGCAGCCTGAACCTTACGCAGCAGAATATAAAGAAAGGGAAATTTAAAGTTTGTCTCGAGTATCATTTGGGCAATTGCAAAGGGCCCTGCGAGGGCTACCAGACCGAGGAGGACTATGCCCATAACCTGCAGCAGGTGCGCCATGTGCTGAAAGGCAATACCGGTGAGGTGATCAAAGACCTGAAGAACGAGATGAACGCCCTTGCTGCAGAAATGAAGTTTGAGAAGGCGGAGATCATGAGGCAGAAGATAGAGTCATTGCAATATTACCAGAGTAAATCGGCAGTGGTGAACCCGAGGCTGAATAACGTGGATGTGGCATGTATACTGAGCGACGAGAAAAATGTCTTCGTGAACTATATGATGGTAAGTAATGGCAGCATCATCTACGCGAAGACAATAGAAGTGGAGAAAAAACTGGATGAGCAGGAGGATGAGATACTGGCCATAGCACTCGACAGGCTGCGGGAGACCTTTCACAGTAATGCTACGGAAGTGATCGCGCCATTTTACATACACGTAACAGATCCAGATGTTGTTGTAACCATACCGAAGGCGGGGGATAAGAAGAAGTTGCTTGAAATGAGCATAAAGAATGCAGAGGTCTTCAGGGATGATGTACGCAGGCGTGATACCTTGCTGCTGGGTAAAGATTCGAAAGACAAGAACATGCAGGTGCTGGAAGAATTGCAGGCATCTTTGCAACTGACGGACCTGCCATTGCATATAGAGTGTTTTGATAACTCCAATTTCCAGGGGGCATATCCGGTTGCAGCGATGGTATGCTTCAGGAATGGTGAGCCGTCTAAGAAAGACTATCGTCATTTTCATATAAAGACAGTAGAGGGTATCAACGATTTCGCGTCTATGAGCGAAGTGGTATATCGCAGGTACAAACGCCTGATGGAGGAAGAAAAGCCATTACCACAGCTGGTGATAATAGACGGGGGTAAAGGGCAATTGAGCGCGGCACTGGATAGCATAGAGAAACTTGGCCTGATGGGCAGGATGACGATCGTGGGCCTCGCCAAACGTGAGGAGTCCATTTTCTTCCCCGGTGATACAGAGCCCTTACAGTTGCCATATGACAGCCCGGCGCACTTGCTGATACGCAGGATACGCGATGAAGTACACCGCTTTGGTATCACGTTCCACAGGCAAACACGTAGTAAGGGGACATTTAAAAACGAGCTGGAAGGCATACCGGGGATAGGGGAGAAGACGGCGACAGAACTGCTACAAACCTTCCGATCGGTGAAAAACGTACGCACGCTTACTGAGCGTGAGTTGACAAAGGCGATAGGGATATCGAAAGCGCGTATAGTATGGGCTTATTTTCATGCGAACGAGGGCGACCCAACAGCGCCGGATGCCTGATGTGCCCATCATCAAACTCTATGGAATTTGCTTCATTAATAAGCTAACATGGTTTAACTTTGCGGTTCAAATCTCAAGTGTATGTCAGACGGTGACAAACCTGCACTTATTCCGAGTATCTTAAAGATGAAGTGCCCCAATTGCAGGAAGGGCGATATGTATATCAACAAGACCATTTTCCCATTAAAGGACATGATGAAAATGCCGGAGCATTGCGCGGTGTGCGGGCAAAAAATGGAGCTGGAAGTAGGCTTTTATTATGGCACGGGCTATGTTAGCTATGCATTGTCCATTCTCATTTTCATCCTGGGTTTTATCACGTACTGGCTTGCGTTGGGCATGTCTTACAGAGACAATAGTATATTTTATTGCCTTATAGCTACAGCTTCTATCGTACTGTTGCTGCAGCCATGGCTTATGCGCATATCGCGTGTATTGTGGCTATACTTTTTTGTGCAGTATGGTAAAGGAACACTGATAAGATCGGAAGAATAGATTGAAGCTAATTGAATATTTGTCTTTATATTTAATAAAAATATAGAGCATGAAGAAGCTTTATTATTCCTGTCTTGGCGTGGGTGCCATCCTGATCTTGTTAGCAGCCTTATTTAAGGAAATGCATTGGGAGGGGAAAAAGGAATTGACCATAACAGGGATCTGTGTTTTGCTCGTTGGTATGCTGATTTATCTATACATGGTGGCAGACAACAGGAAAATTAACTAAACATCGATCCCTATACCCGGTTAGCCTATCAAGCTATCGACTTTTCGCTTAATTTAGCAGCTTATGCAAAAAATACTTGTTGCCAATCGTGGCGAGATTGCCGTGCGTGTGATGCGTACTGCAAAAGAAATGGGTATTAAAACAGTAGCTGTTTTTTCGGAAGCTGACAGGAATATGCCTTTTGTGCGTTTTGCCGACGAAGCGGTTTGTATAGGCCCTGCTCCCTCCTCTCAATCATACCTGCGTGCTGATAAGATAATTGAAGTAGCTAAGCAACTGGGTGCTGATGCGATACATCCGGGTTATGGTTTCCTGAGCGAGAATGCTTCTTTTTCCAAAGCCGTGAGTGATGCGGGCCTGATATTCATTGGTCCATCGGCACAGTCGATAGAAATAATGGGTAGCAAGATAGCAGCCAAGCAGGCTGCAAAGAAATTTAATGTACCCATGGTGCCGGGCACTGAAGACCCGATAAAAGATGTAGCAGAAGCTAAAGAAATAGCTGCGCGCACCGGTTACCCGATATTGATAAAAGCTTCTGCCGGCGGAGGGGGTAAGGGTATGCGTGTAGTGAATAATGAAGCAGAGCTGGAAGAGCAGATGCGCATGGCGAAAAGCGAGGCGCTCAGCTCATTTGGTGATGATGCCGTATTCATAGAAAAATATGTAGCATCACCCCGCCATATAGAGATACAACTGATGGGCGACCAACATGGTAATTGTGTTTACCTGTTCGAGCGTGAGTGCTCTATACAGCGCCGTCACCAGAAGTTGATAGAAGAGGCACCATCCAGCTGCCTGACACCTGATATACGCAAAGCAATGGGCGAGTGCGCTGTTGCTGTAGCCAAGTCCTGCAATTATTATGGTGCAGGTACCGTAGAGTTCCTGGTAGACGCCCGGCTCAATTTTTACTTCCTTGAAATGAATACCCGCCTTCAGGTGGAGCATTGTGTCACGGAAATGATAACAGGGATAGACCTGGTGCGTGAGCAAATTAATGTTGCGCGAGGTAATGAACTTTCGTTCGCACAGGATGATCTTAAGATACACGGCCATGCTATAGAACTGCGTGTTTGTGCGGAAGACCCGCTTAACAACTTCCTGCCTGATACAGGCAAACTGGAAATGTACCTGCCGCCGAAGGGCCCGGGTATACGCGTAGATGATGGCTTTGAGCAAGGAATGGAAATACCTGTTTTTTATGACTCGATGATATCAAAGCTGGTAGCCCATGCTGGCACGCGCGATGAGGCCATCGAGCGCCTGTGCCGGGCCATTGATGAATATTATATACAGGGTATACAAACGACATTGAGCTTTGGTAAATGGGCGGTACAGACTGAACCCTTCAGGACCGGTAACTTTGATACTAAGTTTATAGAGAACTATTATAAGCCTGAATACCTGTTTGAGGATGATGCCGTAGCGGAGGAGATAGCTGCGATACTTGCCGCAGCGATATGGGAGAAAGACAAGAAACAAGTGCAGGTAGTGGCCAATGGAAATAGCCATAGCCGCAGTTGGAAGGCTAACAGGAGATAGCCGGTAAACGACAGAAAAGTTATATTATTACGTTTGACGAAGGGAGCCATGTGGCTCCCTTCGTCATGTGCATTGTTTGTTCCCGTTAAACGTCCCGGTCTTTCCTGAGGATGAACAACATTTTTTGTATTATCACATAATGACAATTTTTACTTATATTGTTTTGGGGTGATCGTTTCAAAAGCCCACCTATGGTATGAACGTAGGTTTTAAAATGTGTTTCGTTTTACTACTGACCTTTTGCGGTACTGGTGCTGCAAATGCCCAGTTACGGGGGCAAGCTGCGCTTGATTCCATGCTGCCGACCTTGCAAAAGATGAATGATGATACCGATAAGGTGAATCTTCTGTACAAGATCAGCATTGCCTACCGGAACCTTAACCTTGACGAGGCTGTAAAGTATGCAGATCGTATGAATGCGCTCGCCGCTAAGCTGGACTGGAAACAGGGGATGGCAAAAGCTAACATGCTTAATGGCGTGCTGTCAAGAAGGAAGGGCGACTATTCGCTGGCTGCGGAAAACTTTTCTAAAGCGCTGGCCATTTACGAAGATCTTGGTGATAAAACCGATATAGCAGGTGCTTACAGGAATATTGCCAACCTGGCCGCTGATGAGGGCAATAAACCCAAAGCGCTGGACTACTATTTCAGGGGCCTGAAGATATATGAGGAACTGGGTGACAAACTTAACATAGCCAGGCAGTCAGTCAATATCGGGCTGCTGTATAGTGATGAAGGTAACAGGGTGAAGGCACTGGAATACTACTTCAAAGCCTTAAAAAAATTCGATGAAGCAGGTCAAAAAGATGGCATAGGGCTGGTACTGGGTAACATCGGCCTCACCTATTCTCAACAGGACGACGATCTAAAGGCGATAGAATATTATTCAAAGGCCATCCAGGCAGACGAAGAAACAGGTGACAGGGCTGATCTCGCGGTGGTTATTGCCAACCTGGGGCATTCCTACGTGAAACTTCATAATTACAGTAAGGGTATAGAGAATATAGGGAAGGCGATAAAGATAGATGAGGAGATCGGTGAGAAGGGCTTTTTGTCGAACAACCTTCAGTACATGGGTGCTGCGTACTTGTCATTAGCTACAGATACCAGTGGCTCGAAGATCATGACCGGCATTGCCGGTAATAGAGAACAATGGTTAAAGACTGCTGTCAGCTACTTGCAGCGCGGGGTGGCTGTTGGTAAAGAGGCTGAATATAACGATGCCATGCAAAATTGTTATGGCTCGCTAACAGATGCCTGCCGCCTGATGGGCGATTACAAAAATGCGCTGCTCTATAGCGACAGCTTTTATGTGTTGCGCGATTCCTCCTATTCTAATGACAGCAAAGTGAAAATGGCCAACCTGGCCACACGGCGCGAAGAGGAATTGAAAGAAAAACAGATAGCGATCAACAAACTGGTGATCGAAAAGAAACGCAACGAGCGGATATTTTTCGGGGTTGGTTTATGCCTGTTGCTATTGATAGTATCAGGCTTGTTTTTGTCGCGCAAGGCTATAAAAAAAGAAAAGGATATTTCCGAGGGACTGCTGCTCAACATTTTACCGGCCGAGGTAGCAGAGGAGTTAAAGCAGAAGGGTAGCGCAGAGGCGAAACTTATAGATGAAGTGACTGTTCTGTTTACAGACTTTAAAGGATTCACGCAGCTATCGGAAAAGCTTTCACCGCAAGATCTTATAGCCGAGATCAACAATTGCTTTTCTGCTTTCGACCATATTATGGGCAGGCATGGTATTGAGAAAATAAAGACAATTGGTGATTCCTACATGGCTGCCGGTGGCTTGCCAACACCAAACAGCACACATGCCACAGACGTGGTAACGGCCGCACTGGAGATACAACAGTATATGCACGAGCATAAAGCCACCAAAGAGGCAGCGGGACAACTTTTTTTCGAGATACGCATCGGCATTCACACGGGTCCGGTTGTGGCGGGTATCGTGGGCGTAAAGAAATTTCAATATGATATCTGGGGGGACACCGTAAATACAGCGAGCAGAATGGAAAGCAGCGGGGAGCCCGGGAAGGTGAATATCTCTCAAACCACTTATGATATTGTGAAGGACAAGTTCAAATGTGACTATCGTGGCGAGGTAACCGCTAAGAATAAGGGCATGATGAAAATGTACTTCGTAAGCCGGGATCATTAATGTAGGTTATAATGCTGCTTTTATGCATTTACTGGTGCTAATAGCATGTATTACATGAGTGTTCCTCGCTGTGCCGCTACCACAAATATTTTCTCGAATTTTATACACCCTGAAAATTGAGAATGCCGATGGGGAGCAGGCAATAAAGGTTTCTGTTCAGCATTGATCTTAATAATCTTCATCAACAAGGGAACCTTAGCGGGTTCCCTTTTGCTTTATACGGGCCCTTGTCCCCGGCTTTGTGCCTTTTCGCTGACCACTATCAATATTCCCTGTGATGAATGTCATTATCTCTCTCATATAAAAGTTTGTCCTTTGAGGTGATTTTTAAAATGAACGTTATGGAAAATCCAACGAAAGTACCTGAAGTACCTGCGGAACCAAAACAACCCGAGATAAAACCAAATGAACCCGGAACAAAATTTCCCGTGGTGCCGGAAATGCCGCCTTCGCATGAGCCCAAGCCTTCAGCCACTCCGCCCGAAGTAAAACCGGGTGAACAATAGTATACACAAAACAAACAGCGAAACATAAAACACTGACTTTTATGAAACTGAAACACATACTTTTACTGACACTCTTGTCATCGCTTGCACTCTCCTGTGTGTCTTCGAAAAAATATAAGAGTGCAAATGCCCGCTACGCCAGGCTGAGCAGTGATAACCGCACGCTCCAGTCGCAATTGGAAAGTTGCAGGGATTCAGCCCGTTTGCATGAGGTTGAAATCGAGTCTCTGAACGAGCAGATCAATACGCAGAAGGGCTATAACGACCAGATGATCAACCAGCTTAAAGATCTTTCCGTTATCAGCGGATCACAGGCGGAGAGCATTAAGAGGTCGCTGGAGAATATCAACTCCAAGGATGCGTATATAAAAGACCTGCAATCGGCAATAGCACGGAAGGATTCATTGAATATGCGGCTGGTCATGAACCTGAAAGGCGCCATTGGGGATCTGTATGACCAGGATATCAACATAAAGGTGGATAAAGGAGTTGTCTATATAGATATCTCTGACAGGCTACTATTCAAAAGCGGCAGTTACGAGGTAGCGGAACCCGCTAAAGTGGTACTTGGCAAAGTGGCTAAAGTATTGCTTAACCAGCCTGAAATAGAGTTTATGGTCGAAGGGCATACCGATACTGTGCCTTACCTGCGCGGTGTTCTGCTTGATAACTGGGACCTGAGCGTTAAAAGGGCTACATCCGTGATCAGGATATTGCAAAATGCATACAATATCCCGCCCTCAAGAATGACCGCCGCCGGCAGGGGCGAATATATACCGCTTACTACAAATGCTACAGTTGAGGGCCGTGCACTGAACAGGAGGACGAGGATAGTGATACTGCCGGAACTAGACCAGTTTTTTAAACTGCTTGAAACGCCAACCAATTAGTTTTTTCTAATCAACCATAAAACAAACGATCATGAACAAACCAACCAGAGTATTAGTAACGATAGGTGCGAGTGCAGCCATAGGTGCTGTATTGGGTATCTTATACGGCACCGAAGAGGGTGCAAGAACAAGAAGGAGAATAGTAAATGGATGTAACAAGTTGATGTGTCTGGGCGGCAACTGTCATACGGAGGAAAGGGACTCTCTTGATGAAGTAAAGGAAATGCTGCAAAAGGAAATAAAGATCATTAACGATAAAATTGAAAAACTATCATAAGATGAATGATACACTTAAGACCATTAATGAGCGAAGGGCCGTAAGGAAGTATAAGGATATACCGGTGATGGAGGAGATCATCGAGATACTGTTGTCAGCAGGCCGCATGGCACCCTCAGCGATGAACAAGCAGCCCTGGAAGTTTTATGTGCTGCAAAACAAAGAGAAGATAAAGGCCTTTTCGCACGAGATAGTTAAGGTTGCGGCAAAACAAATAAAACACACGAGCCCGGGCGATATCCTAAGAAATCTTTCAGCTTTTCACCTCTCCGATGTTGTTGGTTTTTTCCTTGGGGATAGCGATCCTATTTTTCATTCGGCACCCGCTGTTATTTTTATTACGTCACCGAAAAACGACGAATGGGCTGCCCTGGATATAGGCATGTGCGCGCAAAACATAATGCTGGCTGCAAAGTCGATGGGGATGGATAGTTGCCCTGTAGGCTTTGCTAAGTTCATGATGGAGATTAATTCATACCCGGAACTGAATATTCCTGATTCGGAGGAGTTGCAATTGGCTATAGTAGTAGGTTACGGTGATGAACAGCCGGAAGTGCATAAAAGAATAAAGGACAATGTTGTGTACCTGAAATAACAACCTTCGTCCGTTTTTTATTGATATTGGATATAAACGGGGCTAGGGTAGAGCTTCAGTACATCTTCGGGGGACATCAACGTTCGCCACTTTGGCGATAAAATATCGTATTTGTAGAACAGCTTAAATCCTGCAAACTGTATAGGCTCATTGGCGACTGCAAGTTTGTAGCTGTCCACCTTCTTCGCAGGAAATCCAAAACCATCCATATTCACAACGATCTGCACTTCGGGGCGGGTGATCACTTTTTTATAGTTGGTAAGCATAGGTTTTGTGAACCTGTGCACCACCAGCACTTTGGGCGGTATATGGTATTTATGCACCAGGCCCGCAAGGTAGGCCGACGCATAATTGACATCCGCTGCATCAAAAGTTCCGATGGTGCTGCAGGGCACCTGCCCGCCTTTCATGGAGTATTCTGCATCGATGGCAAGGTGCACATTTGGGAGCTGCAGGTAAGGCTCCAATAGCGGGAGCTCTTCTTCTAATGAGCTTAAACCAACCTGCACATCCAGGATCAGGATGCCCTTAACGCTGTCTGCAAGGGCCAGTGCTTTGTCTATTTGCGCAAAGGGCATACGTAGCCTGTACTTATTGCCTTTGCCGGGACTGTGTTGTGCTGTAACGGCTATATAATGTATGGCTGGCATTACAGGCATAGCTGTATCGGCACGGTCCCATTTCACCACTTCACCTTTTAGTTTGTTCAGCATTTCGCCGGGAGGTAATTCGCCAAGTATGCCCATATGCTTTGAGTAAAAGTTGCCGTAGTATGCCACAATTCTTTTGTATGGCAATATAGCGCCCGGTAAAGGCAGTGGAGATGCAGCAGGCCATTTATTGCCCGGCTTATTGTGAACGAGGTGCAATAACTTTTGTTTGTATAAAGCTGTATCACTGTTTGCCAGGGCATCAGCGGCCCTGATACTTTTTTCATTTACCGTATCCTGCTTTAAACCGGCATTTGTGTCGTTGTGCTGTTTACCGGGTTGCCCTTTACATGCCGTGATAAGCAGGCAGAAGCCAAGCTGCATAATAATTTGTACTCGTCTTATTTTCTTGCTCATGTTCAAACCCTCGCCTATTTTAAGGACCTATTTTTCACTTGCAAACTCACCATTTTAATCAAATAAGGTAATGAGCACTATCAATGGCAGTAATGATTACCATCAATAAATAGAAAAAAGATGCCACTGACCAGTTCTTAAATTTTGGAAAAGGTCGATGCCGTTAATACATGGTGTCCGAAAACCGGACGGACGAGCATTCGCAGTAATAAATAGAAAAGCGGAAAAGCTCAATGCTTTCCCGCTTTGTAGTGGTTCCGTAGGGACTCCACAATACGTAATAAAGAGTTGAAAATCAACGTCTACTTTTAGCAGTCGATTTTTTAGTCGATTAACTGAAGAACTTTGTAGAAAATTTACACCTGTTTACATAGGTTAAACTATCCTAACAAAAGTAGTATAAATAAGCATTAGGCTAAATTATTTATAGCTATAATAATACTAGGTTATAGGTGGTAGAGTTAGATACCGCAATAAAACACATTACAATATTACAAGCTGTGTTTGTTTTCTGTGATTTTAATCAGAGTTATCGATGACTATGCTCATATAAACGGGAGATGAATAATATCAATTTTACGCTCAGCAAAAAAAACATGAACGATAAAGAAAAGGAAACTGAGCAAGGATTAAATATCACCAAAGCCTCTGGTGAGACAGTCAAATTTTCTGAAAGTAAGCTCCGGAATTCATTAAAACATTCCGGCGCGACAAAAGAGCAAATTGACAATGTAGTCATGAAAATTTCGGAGAAACTCTATCCTGGCATCTCGACAAAGAAGATCTATAAATTCGCATATGCATTGTTGCGGGGAAGTTCAAGGCCTCTCGCTGCAAAATATCATTTAAAAGGAGCCTTAATGGAGCTAGGGCCGTCAGGCTTTCCATTTGAAAAATATGTTGGTGAAATCCTTCGATATCAAGGATATAATGTTAATGTCAGTGATTTTGTACAAGGTCAGTGTGTGCTACATGAGGTGGATGTCGTGGCAACTATAGACCATCAGCAGCTAATGATAGAGTGTAAATACCACAATTTGCCAGGCACAGTTTGCGATGTAAAGATTCCCTTGTATGTACATTCGAGGTTTAAGGATGTCGAGGCTCAATGGCAGAAATCATCGGAGAATAATGCTTTCTGTTATCAAGGATGGGTGGTAACCAATACCAGGTTTTCTGATGATGCTATGCAGTATGGGATCTGCGCGGGGCTTAAATTAATAGGTTGGGATTACCCTGCAAAAGGGAGTCTAAAGGACATGATAGACACCTTGGGGTTATACCCAATCACGTGCCTTACTTCATTGACCAAACATGAGAAAAAAGTCTTGCTGGATAAAGGTATCGTACTTTGTCTTGAATTGCGTAACAATCAATTTTTGCTTGAACAGGCAAGAATAAGCCAGGTGAGAATAGAAAGGATTATGCAGGAAACTCGGCAGCTTTGTACACATCTGAATGGATCGAGTAAGCCGATAGGGACTTTTTCATAAATCCAATTGGATGTATAAGCAAAATTTGGCAATCACTTCTGAGATAAAGATCCATTTTTTGGGTGCAGCGAACTAGCTGCAACACAAGAACTTCGTTTGGAGAAGTTCAAAAAGAACATCGAAAAGAAAATTTCATATAAGAACATACGGTATGCAATGATTGAAAATGAGGATGTTGGAATTGAATTAGGTAGAATTGCTAGGCGAAAGTCGAACAATTTACTTGTCGTGTCAACATATCACCGATTTTTAATAGAAACATTATTTGATGAAGGCTATGCTAAAAAGATGTTTTTTCTGACACGAATACCGATGTTGATTTTGCAACATAAAGAGGACTCTATTTATCATTAGTCCTCTAAAATACCCTCTTTCGTTTTCTCGTTGTTAAAAACTACAATGGATCGTACTGCCGGCATTAATATCAGGATAAGGAAAATGGCGAGATCGATACTTGCGCTCAGATCGATAAAGATTTTCGCCCGAAAGCATCCTCGTACTTATAAGATTGTTTTATCCCGTTTTACTATAAAGAACTTTTCCGGTCTTCCGCTCACTTTCCTGATCGCGGTACTTTCTATGAATTTATTGCTTGTTTTTAATTTTACAAATGATGTGGTTAATTCCAAGGAGTTTATAATCATTGATACCTTGATCGCCAAATCATTATTTGCTTATAGAAATGATACAGTCGCCAAATTGCTTTATGCTGTTACCAAGCTTGGCAGTACAAGCATAGTCGCAGTTTCTGGATCAATTCTCTTTATTATTTTGCAATTCAAAAAGTATACCGCGCAAGCGATTGCCATCTGTATGTCAATGATTGGAAGTGGTATAACTATTTACATAAGTAAAAGCATTTTTGAGGTAAACCGGCCTCATCATTTTGCCTATTATGTTGAAAGTTCGTTTTCATTTCCTAGCGGGCATACAACAATAGCGGTCGCTTTTTATGGATTGATATTTTATCTCCTAATCCGAAAAATAAACTCCGCTAAAGCAAGACACGCGGTATTCATATGTGGCGTATTATTGATCTCGTTGATTGGCTTTAGTCGCCTATACTTATGTGTTCATTATTTGAGCGACGTTATTGGCGGTTATTTGATTGGCTCACTTTGGATGTTTCTTGCTATCAGCTTTTTTGAATGGATGGAGTTTAGGAAGAAAGCAGCATTACGGTATCATGTATAATCTGTTTATCTAGTGCGATTTGCTATAATCTAGATATTTCTGCAACCGAAAATTATTTGCGGTAGTGATTAAGATCATCCAAAATAGGTCAGGCAATGGGTAAATTGTGTTTTAAATGTATAGATATGAATCAGACACACATTCACCTGCTGATTACCCACCTTCCGATTTTCGGCTCAATATTGGGCGCCTTCGTTCTCCTACACGGAATTTGGACTAAAAGCAATCAAACAATGATAGCTGCATATAACTTATTCGTCATTTCAGCCATTGGTGCAGGGGTTGCTTATGTCACTGGCGAAGCAGCCGAAGAAACCGTTAAAAATATTCAAGGGGTGGTCAAGAATATGATTGATGTGCACGAAGATTTTGCCATGGTATCTTTGGTGTCATTAATTGTTCTTGGGGTTGCAGCCCTTTTGGGTATTTTCCTTACCCTCAAAGGATCTCCATTATCAAAAACTGTCGCAATTGCAATACTACTGATCGCCTTAGTAAGTTTTGGATTGATTGCCAGAACCGGCTATCTGGGAGGGCAGATAAGACATACGGAACTAAATACGGGCATACCTAATACCGGGAACGAGAAAGACTGATCAATAAGTATCCCTGCCGATTGTCGTACATATAACTCTCTCCTTAGACGAGAGGAATTATTATTATATTTAGTGGTATAAAACTCCCCGGTTTTGAAAAACAAAAATCTCCAAACGGAAGTAGACGCCTGTTTCTTATATAAACGTCTGGCAGAAGTGGAACAGGACATAACGATTGCTAACGTGTTCCGTCAAATGAGCGATATTGAAAGAGGTCATGCCGAAGCTTTTGCTAAAAAGCAGAATAATAAATCTGCTATTTTGCCAACACCGTCATTTAGAGCCAAAACGCTGGATAAAATTGGGAAGATATTCGGCTACGACTATGTGCTTGGTGTATTGATGGATACTGAAAAAAGCATCTCAAATGCCGTGATCCATGCAAAGAGACAAAGCGGTGCCGTAATAACAGGTAGTGAAACTAATCACGTTAAGATATTACGCTCCTTACTGGATAAAGAATCCAAAGTAACCGGAACAAACCTGGCAAAATTTGAAAGCAAACACCGTTCTGTTGGGGGCAATGCGCTAAGGGCGGCAGTTTTGGGTGGCAATGATGGGTTAGTATCAAATTTCAGCCTTGTAATGGGTGTGGCCGGTGCTACGTCTGGGCAGAGTGGTGTGCTATTGGCAGGTGTAGCGGGTTTATTGGCCGGGGCCTTGTCTATGGCTCTTGGTGAATGGATATCGGTAAAAAGCTCCCAGGAGCTGTATGAGAACCAAATGCAACTAGAGAAGGATGAGCTTGAGACTAGTCCTGAGAGCGAGGAAAGGGAACTAGCACTAATTTACATGGCAAAAGGTATACCAGAGGAACAAGCGCACAAAATGGCATCGGAGATAATGCAGAATAAGGATCAGGCACATGAAGTTTTGGTAAAGGAGGAATTGGGCATCAATCCGGAAGAGTTAAAAGGTTCTGCAATGGAAGCAGCAATATATTCTTTTATACTTTTTGCTATTGGCGCAATTATCCCGGTTTTCCCATTCTTTTTTGCTACAGGAATAACAGCTATTGTAATTAGTGTGGCTTCCAGTGCTCTGGGGCTTTTTCTAATTGGATCAGCAATTACATTATTTACCGGGAAAAGTATCTGGTATTCCGGATTTCGGCAAGTAGTATTCGGGCTTCTTGCAGCGGCGATCACTTTCGGGATTGGTAAACTTATTGGAGTATCATTAGCCGGTTAGAAACGTGAACAACGCAGCGGATACTAGCATGTAGATTAAATACGAGTAAATAACGCTAGGTATGGGATACGGAATCAGCACTGACGCCGCTAAGGAGCTATTAAAAACAAATGGTTACAACGAACTGAGTTCTGCTCAGCCGAAGAATATATGGAAAATAGCCTTGGAGGTTGTAAAGGAGCCGATGTTCATTTTACTCATCAGCTGTGGTTTACTTTATGTGATCATCGGTGATTACAAAGAAGGCAGCATTTTACTCGCTTCGATTTTGCTTGTCGTTTTTATTACATTTTACCAGTATCGGAAGACGGAACGTGCCTTAGAAGCGCTAAAAAAACTCTCTTCGCCGAGAGCTTTAGTTATCAGGGACGGCAAAGAAACGAGAATACCCGGTCGGGAAGTGGTCCCAGGCGACGTATTAATAATTAGAGAGGGTGACAGAATACCAGCCGATGCTCTTGTATTAGAGACCATTAACCTCATGGTCGATGAATCATTACTTACGGGGGAGTCGTTGCCGGTAAATAAGAGCCTGGGAACAGCTGCGCAAAATTTATTCAGTGGATCGCTAGTAGTTCAAGGCAGTGCGATCTCAAAGGTAACTGCAACAGGAAGCAATTCTCAGTTAGGTAAAATCGCGACGTCACTTGAGGGTGTTAAGGAAGATCAGACCCGCCTGCAAAAGGAGATAAAGTCATTGATAAAGAGGTTGGCGATCATCGGGGTTATCATAAGCATCAGCGTCGTTGTGATCTTCTATTTCACAAGGGGTGGGCTTGTTCAGTCGTTATTAACGGGTCTTTCATCTTCAATGGCTATTTTACCTGAGGAATTTCCGGTTATTCTCACAGTCTTCCTTGCGTTAGGTGCGTGGCGTTTATCAAAGAAAAATGTGTTGACACGCAAACCATCCTCAATCGAAACCCTTGGTTCGGCCACGGTATTGTGCAGTGATAAAACAGGTACCATAACCCAAAACAAAATGGAGGTTGTTGCTTTGTACCTAGCAAATAGAACTGTTACAAAGGAAACGTTTGCAAATAACATAGATTTAATTACTCCATTGTTGCAGATATCTGTATTGGCATCACAGAAGGAAACGTTCGACCCAATGGAGAATGCCATCAGGTCATTGGCTAATGAGGTTACATTAACTGATGTTAGTTTAGAGCTTTTGAAGGAATACCCTCTTAGCCGAAATTTGCTGGCTATGACCAGGGTATATAAGAATAGCGTTGGGAATAAGAGTGTTGCTGCGAAAGGGGCGCCAGAGGCAATATTTAAACTCTGCCGCCTTAGTTTGCCCGAAATAACAGAACTACTTGATGCTGTGAGTAAACTTGCCAGCCAAGGCTATAGAGTTTTAGGGGTTGCTTCAGGCGTAAGCGAAGTGAAGACTCTCCCAGATAGTCAGGATAGCTTTACTTTTAAGTTTGAAGGCCTATTGGCGTTTGAAGACCCCATTCGAAACGAGGTGCCAGATGCAGTAAAAGACTGTATGGCTGCAGGCGTCAGAATTATTATGATTACCGGAGACTATCCATTGACGGCAAAAAGTATCGCATTGCAAGCCGGATTGAAGTGCCGACAGATTGTAACTGGGGAAGAACTGGTTACAATGACTGATGAAGAACTGAAGCAACAAATAGATGGGATTGACATTTTTGCGCGTATTGTCCCGGAGCATAAACTGCGGATAGTACAGGCGTTAAAAGAGAACGGTGAAATTGTCGCCATGACTGGTGATGGCGTTAATGATGCGCCAGCACTTAAGGCAGCCAATATAGGGATTGCAATGGGTAACAAAGGAACCGATGTGGCAAGAGAGGCATCATCCCTTGTGTTGTTAGACGACAACTTCGCCTCTATAGTTTCTTCGATACGTTTGGGCCGACGGATTTTTGATAATATGCAAAAGGCTATGTCGTATGTATTGGCTATACATATTCCTATTGTTGGATTGACGCTTTTGCCTGCGTTTTTCGGTTCACTCCCAATATTACTTTTGCCATTACATATTGTCTTTATGGAATTAATAATAGACCCAGTATGCTCTGTTGCATTTGAATCGGAGCAAGAGGAGAAGAACATCATGAACCGCCCACCCAGAAATCCCACGGCGAAATTTTTCGGGATGCGAAGAATTTTATTCAGTCTTTTTCAAGGCATTCTCTTATTAACGGCAGTTTTAGCTGTTTATTTCCTTTCGATAAGGGAGGGACATGGAGAGAAAGAGATAAGGGCGATTGCCTTTTCCTCGTTGATTATCGGAAATATATTTCTAATATTTGCAAATCTATCTAATACCCGACATTTCCTTTCTGTGTTTATTGAGAAAAATACTGCGGCAATACTCATTTTGCTGTCTGCATTTGTGCTGCTATTCCTTATAATTTCTATTAAGCCACTTCAAGGTATTTTTAGTTTTGAATTCCCTGGATATCGGCACTTTATTTTATCGATATGCATTTCGATGCTAGTGCTAGTGATCCTTGAAGGGATAAAGTACATGAGGAATGGAAAAGCATATTTTAAGAGGTAGTATCACATCTTACAAATACTTTGCGCAAATAGCAGATACAATTATCTGTAGTCTTACAAAGATGCTAAAATGTGAATAGAATTACCTGCGTTAAAATTCTTAAATTTCCCCGATTATTGATTTGCTATAGCTTGTGTTCGCTACAAACAAGCCTAATCTTAAAAATTATCATTTGGCCTTAGCTATTATTTACAGGGTAAAGTCTCTATGACGATTTCATAATGATTGTACTTTGGCTTGTTAGTTATCTGGACCGATTTTTCCCCGCAAAGTAAAGTGTAGGGTGCATAGGACTTCCCGTTAGCGATTAAATAATAGCTTCCGGGAGCAAGATCGCTGAAATAAGCTTCTCCTATTGCGTCTGCCTGGCGTACCAGTATCGGGGTCTGATTTGTGTCAGTAAACAGATATATAATAGGATTTGAAACTTCTTCCCCCGCGTATAGTACGCTGACCAGGATCGAACCATTTTTGCTATGGTCTTTTTTGCATGACGTTGTACTACATGCTGCCAGCATCAATCCTGCCAATATAATTACCGTTCTCATTCCGCTGTGTTTTTAAGTTGCATCAATATGGCATAAGCATTTTTTGTAGCCAATGCCTGTTTTTTCAGATCAAGACCCTCACTTTGGGTGATGGAAACAAATCCATTTTCAGATACGCCAGTCTGCACTTCCTTCATTTCGAATCGGTTGTTAGATTGGGCGATAAAAATGAATTGTTTGTCCCCGTATCGTACTACGGCCTCTTCGCGTAACACGTTAGCATTAGCGACTTCGGCCTCTATTTCGGCATTCATATACATTCCAGGTATTAATGTTTTATCATACTTTTCGAAGTGGCAGTGCACCTGAATTGAGCGCTCTAAACTAACGTCCTTACCAATTAATATTACTTCGCATGGGTATTTCTTTCCGGGATTGGTATTGGTATATGCAAGCAGTTTTTGTCCTAAGTACAGTGAGTTGATATCTTTCTCGAAAACGGTCAATGCAAGATGGATGTCTGTTGGGTTTACTAATTCAAACAGCACATCAGATGGGGTAACATATTTGCCTATGTTTGCCTTTACTGCTGAGACAAAACCTGCAATTGGAGCGTGTACACTTACGGTTTTTGAAATCGAGCTTTCAGTTAATCTATCAGGGTTTATCCCGATCAACTCAAGTTTCTGACGCAGTCCGCTTATAAGTATCCTATTGCTTTTATATTCCGTTTCTGCTTGCTGGAAGGTCTTGTCGCTACTGGCTTTACTCTTATTTAGCTCCCTTTGCCGCAGGTATTCGCTTTCCAGGTAGTTTTGCTTCGCCATAGCAGTAAGAAAATCCTGCTGCAATTGAATGTACTGAGGGTCTTCCATAATAGCTATTACTTCTCCCTTGGCGATATGCATTCCAGGCAGCAGCTTGGTGGATTTCAAATATCCGCCCAGCGGAAAACTGACTGAAACCATATTTTGGGGTGGAACGTCTATTTTACCACTGACTTTAATAATTGATTTCATATTTTGCTGCGTTGCGTATCCTATTTCTATTTTTGCATTCTTTAGTTGCTCCGGTGTTAGCGCAACGACTGTATTGTTTGCTGATACCGCTTCTTTTGTGTCTGACTGCTTTTTTGTTCCACAAGCCGTGAGTAACAACACGGCAATCAATATTAATTTGTATCGCATGAGCTTAGTTTTTTAAGAGGTAGTTGATTTCAAAGATGGACTCGTTGAGTTTTTTTAGTTCATCATAATATTTGCTGCTTATGTCGAAAGCCTGATTTAGTAGCATTATATATTCCAGGTAGTTTATATCACCCTGGCTGAATTGTTTTTCAGCTGCATCGATAATCTTTTCTGCATTCTTGTTGGCGGTTTGTTCATAATAGGCCACGGCATTATGTTGTCTTATATAGATTTTTCGAGCATTTTCATATTCTAATTCCAGCGACTGTTTACCTTCCTCAAATAGTGTCTCTGCAATTTTTATATTGAAAGAGGCTGCCTTGATTTTTGCAGCCTGCGACGAGAATATGATCGGTACTCCCAATCCTATTTCGAACGAACTAAATCGCTGTGATGTGTTGTAATATTGCTCGGCATTGTTCACTTTTTGCCAACCACTAAAGCTCTGATTGAAATAGCCGCCGATTAATTCCGGTAGCAGTTTCATTTGTTCTAGTTGATGGGTTTCCTTTGCTATTTTTTCCTGAGTTTGCAGGTATGATAGATATGGATGCAAATTAATCACCGATTCGGCAGGGAGCGGGACTTCGGGTTTCAATATGCCTTTTATAGGTGAATATGCCGTCCGCGTATTCAGGATATAGGCAAATCTATTGAGCAATATTTCAAGATCATTTTGCAATTGTTCCAACTGTAAGCGTATCTGTCCACGTTGATTTTCAGCTGTGGTGTTTTCCAGGGAGTTTGATTCCCCAAGTCGATAACGGAGTTGTGTTTTCCGCTCAAATTCTGCATATAGACTATCCGCATGTTCCAGTAAACCCAGTTTTCGGTACAGCCAGTTTATCTCATTATAAATGTTCGAAACATTTTTGATAAGTTCTTTCTCTTTTAGGCCTGTTTGTAACTTCGATGCTTTCCATTCTTCGCGCAAAACTGTCTTTTGCTGTGCATATACGGTTGGGAATAATATGCTTTGTGTAATTCCGTAACGCGTGTCTCTATAAGCGCTGTTCACATTACCTATTTCCGCGGTTATCATGGTCTTGTTTAAGTCCCAGGCGGAGCCTTGTATTTCCTTATGATAGTTCTCAGTTAACCTATAAGATTTAAGTTTCAAATTGTTTTGCAGTGCAGAATCTACTGCAGCGTCTAAGGTTATAGTTTGCTGAGCATTTACTAAAGTGGGTGAAAATGCCAGCAATATTATTGCGACGGCTATTTTTTGTTTCATCTTGAAATTGGTTTTTTCGAACAATAAATAGAGAACTGGCAATAAGAATAAGGTGAGGAAGGTGGCGGTAAGCAGCCCGCCGATCACAACGGTTGCAAGAGGGCGCTGGACTTCGGCCCCGGCGCCATTGCTGATCGCCATTGGCAGAAAACCAAGAGAGGCAACTGCAGCTGTCATTAATACCGGCCGTAGTCTGATTCGGGTTCCCTGCAGGACGATCTCTTTTAGGTCTTGCAATCCGTGTTCTTTGAGTCTTCGAAATTCCGCTATCAGGACAATGCCATTTAAAACTGCAACGCCAAAAAGGGCAATGAACCCAACTCCAGCGCTAATGCTAAAAGGCATACCCCTTAGAGCAAGAGCAAAAGCCCCACCGATAGCGGATAGCGGAATCGCAGTGTAAATAATAAGACTGTGTTTAATGGAGTTAAAAGCGAAATACAACATTAAGAATATAAGCCCCAGAGCCAGTGGCACAACTATCGAAAGGCGTTTCTTTGCCTCAACCAGATTCTCAAATGCGCCACCATATGTAATATAATAGCCTACCGGGAGCCTTATTCTTTCTGCTTTTTGTTGTAATTCTTTAACAATAGTCTGCACATCTCTGCCCCGTACATTGAAACCAACCACAATCCGGCGTTTTGCATCTTCGCGTTGTATTTGGTTAGGTCCATCCTTTATAGATACCGTTGCCAGTTGGTTTAACGGGATTTGTGTTCCGTAAGAGGTAGGTATCAGCAAATTCTGTACGTCTTCAAGATTCTTACGTTGGTCACCGGCCAACCGTACCACCAGATTGAAACGCTTTTCACCCTCGTAGACCATTCCTGCGCTCTGCCCGCCAAAGGCTGCATTAATAACGCTGTTCACATCGGCTATATTCAACCCGTACTGTGCTATCGCTGCTCTATTGTGTTCAATTACAATCTGCGGTAGCCCCGTTACTGTTTCTCTATATATATCCTTCGCTCCGTTCACGGTAGATACAATTTCACCCAGCTTGTTAGCATAATACGCCAGCGTATCCAGGTTGTCGCCAAATATTTTACAGACAACATCTTGCCTGGCACCAGTCATCAGCTCATTGAAACGCATTTGCACGGGAAATTGAAATCCTGTTGTTAAGCCAGGTATCTGGCTAACGGCAATGCTCATTTTTTCTGCCATTTCGGGAAATGTCTTGGCTGAAGTCCATTCCTTTTTATCCTTGAGTATCACCATCATATCGCTAGCTTCCATCGGCATCGGGTCGGTAGGTATTTCGCCACTACCTATCTTCGTGACAACCTTTTGTACTTCGGGGAACCTGTTGATAAGAATAGCTGCTGCCTTTTGAGTGGCTTCAATAGTTGTATGTAAATTGCTGCCCGTTAATACACGGGTGTCGACCGCGAAATCGCCCTCCTCCAGTTGGGGGATGAATTCACCTCCAAGCGATGATAATACCACTATAGCCGATATGAAAAGAGCAAATGCAGCTGCTATCATAAGCTTTGGATAGTTGAGTATTTTTACCAATGCTTTTGCGAACGATTGCTCCAATCTTTTCATCATTCTGTCGGAAATTGTTGGTTTATGGCTGATGCGTTTGCTGATCACCAGCGAACTCATCATTGGTATGTAGGTAAGTGACAAAATGAATGCCCCCAATAGTGCAAAGGCAACAGTCTGGGCCATTGGGCGAAACATTTTACCCTCGATACCCTGGAGCGAGAATATCGGCAAGTAGACTATAAGTATTATTATTTGTCCAAATACTGCACTGTTCATCATGCGGGATGCAGAGGTTCTTACCTCAGCATCCATCTCTGGCTGGCTAAGCCTGACTATGTCCTTAAATTGCTTTGAATGAGTGAGCCGATGCATTACAGCCTCTACAATAATCACAGCTCCGTCTACTATCAATCCAAAGTCCAGCGCACCAAGGCTCATCAAATTGCCGCTTACTCCAAAAATGTTCATCATTATTATGGCAAACAACATGGATAGCGGAATGATTGATGCAACCAATAATCCAGCCCTGGCATTTCCAAGGAACAATACCAGGATAAAAATCACGATCAGCGAGCCTTCCAATAGATTTTTTTCTACGGTGCCAATAGCATTGTTTACCATTTTGGTACGGTCAAGGAAGGGTTCGATCACCACGCCTTCCGGCAGTGTTTTTTGTATTTTTGCAATACGGTCTTTTATGTTCTGAATTACTTTTCCGCTATTTTCTCCCTTCAGCATCATCACGACAGCGCCAGCAACTTCGCCTGTGTTGTTATAACACATGGCGCCGTAGCGAACAGCAGAACCAATATGAACATCGGCTACGTCCCTCACTAAGACCGGCGATCCATTAGACAACTGCTTTACAACAATACTTTCGATATCGCTAATACTATCCGCGAGACCCTCGCTGCGTATGTACAATACCGTTGGACCTTTTTCTATGTAAGCGCCACCGGTATTGTTATTGTTTTTCTCCAATGAATTGAAAACATCACTGATAGAAACATTATGTGAAGCTAGCTGTGCAGGGTTTACAGTGACTTCATATTGCTTTAAATATCCGCCGAAACTGCTCACGTCCGCCACGCCCTCCACACCCAACAATTGCCTACGCACGATCCAATCTTGTATGGTACGTAATTGCATAGCGTCAAACTTTCCCTCGTAGCCTGGTTTTGTACGCACTGCATACTGATATATTTCGCCTAAGCCGGTTGTGACGGGGCCTAGAGCAGGAGTGCCAATTCCTTTAGGTAAATCAGCCTGAACCAGTTGTAATCGTTCAGACACTTGTTGCCTGGCCCAGTAAACATCTATATCATCTTTAAAGACCGAAGCGGGAAAAGCTTCGGATTTCTTTTAAGCCCGGAATATTGCTGTTGGCTTGTTCTATTGGGAAAGTAATCAGCCGTTCAACGTCCGGAGCGCCCAAGGATGGGGTTACGGTTATAACCTGGACCTGGTTGTTAGTGATATCAGGTACCGCATCAATCGGTAATCTGGTTAATTCGTAGCTTCCGTAGCCGATCAATGCCAGCACAAAAAGCACAATTATGAGTTTATTCCTTACGGAAAACTCAATGATCTTATTTAGCATAAGTGTCGAATAGTTTAAATAGCCCGGAATTAGGTCATTCCAGACAAACAATAAGTTGATATCTTAGGATTATGCGCTGCGATGCTTTAGCAGCGACTTATAAAGTGCTTTAAGCTCGTGGAGGCTGCCAGATTTTAGACAACTTCTCCGAGGCATGGTATGGGGAATTGTAGAGAGACAGTTGAGTGGAAATACTCAGGTATTCCGGCTTTTGTTGGACTTCATACTTGAATTGTTCTATAAAAACCAGAACAAACGACACTGGACTACATTGCTTGAAAGGTAACTGCATGTCTCTCTCATGACCAGGATGATTGTCCGTGTCATGCGCATAGTGCATGTCTAAAAAGTTCAGGATGCTTAACCTTTTGTTTTCGCTTTTATGTTCATAATAATGCTCAATAAGCGTGTATACCTTCAGTAACTGGGCGATTGGAGTATTAACCCAGGTAAAAGTCGTAAGAAGCAATATGGTTATAAAACGTACCAATTTTGCAAAGATAATAGCTTTCTTAGAAAGGATTAGTGATAATTGTCACCTTTAAGTGCCCAATATGTTACGTCATGGCAACTATATATATTATCAAAAGAGTTGATGGCATAGTCACATCTGATGGCCACTTTTTAGCCGATTAAAAAATGTTGCAAATTTGTTGCCGGCGGCCTGAGCTTTCTTACCAATCAATCCTAAATGTCTTAAAACTATGTCGGCGAAATAGAAATGTTTAAAAGATAAATAATGTCTTACAGCAAACAAGCATTACCATAGTAATCCGGTAGAGACTCCACAATGCTTTAAAATAGTTGGAAATCAATCCCTTTTTCAAAAGGTCGATTTTTTAGTCGATTAACTGAAGAAAACTCCCTTTATACCATTATCAGGAAAAAAGTAAGTTGGCAGGAATGATCGTTGCCCATACAATAGCGATAAAAAGTATAAAAATGTTGCGGACGATAGCCTAAAGCAATGATTTTAGACTGTGAGACCACTTTTTCTAACCTTTGCTTTTCTTTGAAATTCACTTAGAAGTATGGAGACGTCTACAAGTAAAATCTTTGCCAAAGATACTATATTTGCCAGGCTTGGAGTTCGTTTGCCGCTGAACCAGTTGGATACTGCCTGCTGCGACACTCCTATACGATCTGCAATTTGTTGATGAGATAGCTTTAGATTATTCCGACCCTTCATAGGCGTACAGTATATCACATGCAACAATCGCTAGTACTTATTTCCGCAATTGGAACAGACTTTACAGTGATACAAATCTTCCCGTTTACAGTTTGTACAACTGATATACACCTGTATGTCGCTAACCATTTTTTTCTGAAAACTTTTTTCTCTACGAATAAGTCTTTCGGCCTCCTTAGCAGAATTTGCTTGAACAGTTCTGATGTTAGGGTGTGAATATACGTCGACACTATACCGGCCTGTCGACATTTTCCTACCTTTCTTTCACACCACAAATCCCTCGTAGTGTTTTTTAGATGGTGCCGAAAGCAAGGGTATATTCAGCTAGACCCCATCATAGAACTAGAGGTTCCTAAAGAGGCTAAAAAGATACCCCCAAAGCTCAACAAACAAAACGCAATGAAATTATTGGAGGTAGCATTCAATTTTCCTTACTACGATAGATTTCTGCGGTATAGAAATCATGCTATTTTTTCCGTGTTTCTCTATGCGGGGCTTCGGAAACAGGAACTCCTCAATCTCAGATATTTGGATGTTGATTTAGAAAACCTTGTCTTATTCATTAGGAATGGGAAAGGCGGCAAAGACAGGTTAATCCCAATTACAGCGAAGTTGGCGGAAAGCCTTCGCTTGTATTTAATTGATGGAATTTCTCTATGTCATTGTATAACGCACGATCAACTATTTCTGCAGAAACCGCTTTACCGCGCTTTAATCTTATATTCTTTAGCAGTCTCTGCACTAAAGTGTTTTGTTGATCCTGCCCACCACGTTAAAATTCAAGTTGTAGGTATGTTGATCGTTCCCTTGCTGATCAGTTAATACTACATTCCTGTATGAATATATACCGCTATGCTCCAAAAGTGGTTCTTTTCTAAGAACAATATTTTTAGGAAACGGTAAATGTTCATTCTGTAACAGAATTTCCATACCACACTGCAGCGCCTCATCATCTTCACACTGTATGTAATTCTTACCACCAAAAAAATTCATAGGGGTTTTAACCACATAATCAATAAATTGATCCATTTCACTCGTTGTAAAACATCGCACGTTCTCATTTGTGTCCTCATCCATATCCAGAACATACCAGGTAACATTATATGGATCTGGATTATATTTTTCAGCATTACTAAATCTAAAATTTGTAAGGCTTGTTTCGAGTTTATGCATAAAAAGGTTGTTATTATAAATACCAATAAGAAACGGATAAGTAATTATTACCGGTTTTTAACCCGATGCCCTTGAATGTATCTACTAAAGTTCGGTTGTCATCCTCTACCTTCCATAAACATTCATACACTTCATTTATCTTCTTTATTTCTAACTCGCCCATATATGCCTTTTTGTCTTTCTCAATAAAGCGACAAGAATACACACCAATTATTCCATCTTCTGGTGAAGTTTTTTTGACAACCTCATTCATTATTTGATGCTCATTATTTAACTGAGTGTTCGTATATACTCCTTTAAGGCTGTGTCCATTTTCTATTATTTCATATACGATAATGCCATGAAAGTCCATATGTAATTATTTAGGTACGCTATTATGCAAACTTAATCCTGATCAACAACCCTTTTATCTTTGAGTGATGAGCTGTTTCTTAAATAGTATTTGTTGAATATTCAGTGAACTTTGGACCTCCTTTTATTATTTCGTCAGTGGCGAACTCTTTATATTGCGCGAAATTTTTGATAAATTCTGCTGCTAATTTTTTCGCCATTTTTGTGTACGCCTCTTTATTTTTCCAGGATTCAATGGGATTTAATATTGTGCCAGGTACATCAGGACACCGTAAAGGCATTTGTAACTCAAATATAGGGTGCTTGTGATATTGCAAATTGTCCAAGGCTCCATTCAACGCTGCCGTAATCATAGCACGGGTATATTTTAATGGTATCCGCTCTCCAACGCCATAACTTCCACCATACCACCCGGTATTTACTAGCCAAACATTTATATTTCCCTTTCTCAATTTTTCACCCATCAAAGTGGCATATCTGGTAGGATGTAACGGTAAGAATGGTTTCCCAAAACAAGCAGAAAATGTTGTTTGGGGCTCCGTCACATCAGCCTCTGTACCCGCCACTTTCGCAGTATACCCGGAGATAAAATGATACATTGCTTGCCCTACAGTTAATTTGGAAATAGGAGGCAAGACACCAAATGCATCAGCCGCTAGAAAGAAAATGTTCTTTGGACTGTCGCCAATGGCAGGAATAACAGCATTTTCAATAAAATTGATTGGATACGCAGCCCGGGTGTTCTCGGTTTTAGAAATGTTCGCATAATCCACCTCCCTGGTTTCGTTATAGAAAGTGACATTTTCAAGTAACGTACCAAATTTAACTGCATTGAAAATTTGCGGTTCCTTTTCCTTACTCAAATTGACGCACTTCGCGTAACAGCCCCCTTCAAAATTAAATACAGTATTATCATCCCATCCATGTTCATCGTCTCCTATTAATCTTCTTTGCGGGTCTGCAGATAATGTGGTTTTGCCGGTGCCAGACAAACCAAAGAAGACTGCAGTATCATCCTTTATGCCGATATTCGCGCTACAGTGCATCGACAAAACTTTTTTCTCCTCCGGCAGAATATAATTGAGGACTGTAAACACACCCTTTTTTATTTCACCTGTATATGCTGAGCCTCCGATGATGATGACTTTGTCGGTAAAGTTTATGATGGTGAAATTTTTAGCTTTGGTACCATCAAGTTGGGGATCAGCTTCAAATCCGGGGGCGCACAAAATCGTCCAATCTTTTGTAAAAGTCTCCAACTCTGATGCAGTCGGCCGCAAAAACAAATTATGAACAAAGAGACTTTGCCATGGGTATTCGGTAACAACTCTGAGATTGAGCTGATATTTCGTCGGTGAACAGGCATAAACCTCTTTAATGTATATATCCTGAGAGGAAAGATATGCCAACATCTTTTTATGAAGTGCTTTGAAAGAATCCGATGAGATCTTATTGTTTACTTCTCCCCACCATACTGTATGTTCAGTTGTTTTATCCGCTACGATATATTTGTCTTTAGGAGACCTGCCGGTAAATTTACCTGTATCACACGCTAACGCACCTGATTCAGTTAACGTACCTTGCTTAGCAGTAATGGTTTTTTCAATTAATTCTGAAGCAGGCAGATTCCAATGTGCAAGTTGAACATTATGTAAGCCTATCTCATTCAAAATTTGTTGTTTAGACTGTTTCATATCTCATTGTTGATGATTACTTAATTTGAATTTCTACTGACGCAGCTTCGTTTCTATATTTCCCGTTTATTAAATTTTGCTTAACCAGTTTAAATATTTTGATGGTTTGCTTAACATCTGCAAGAGTGTGGACCGCAGTTGGTATTAACCGAAGTATGATTATCCCTTGGGGTACGACCGGATATACGACCATTGAACAAAAGAGATCATGATTTTCCCGTAAGTCCCTGACAAGGGTTGTCGCTTCATTAATGGAACCTTTTAGATAAATAGGGGTGACCGGAGATTCTGTATTGCCAATATCCATTCCTGCGTCTTTTAGACCTTTTTGTAATAAATGAGTAATGTCCCATAACGTTCTTCTAAGTTCAGGATTAGTTTGAATGATATCCAGGCGCTTTAGCAAGCCAAATACTATAGGCATTGGTAATGCTTTTGCATAGATCTGCGAGCGCATGTTATACCTCAAGTACTGTATAATTTCTTTTTCCCCCGATATGAAAGCACCGATTGCCGCAAATGATTTGGCAAAAGTTGCAAAGTAAAGGTCAATATCATTTTGCACTCCCCAGGCCTCGCCTGTACCTGATCCCATATGGCCCATAACCCCAACCCCGTGCGCATCGTCAACTAATAACGTAAAATCGATACTTTTTTTAAACGCAGCAATTTCCTTTAACTTGCCCGTATCACCACGCATGCCAAATACGCCCTCTGTTATGACAAGGATTCCTCCATTACTTGCGTCTGTTAGTTTCTTAGCTCTTAATAATTGCTTTTTAAAATCGAGCATATCATTGTGCTTGTAGACGAAACGTTTGCCAATATGCAGGCGTAAGCCATCTATAATGCAGGCATGAGCTTCCGAGTCATAGACAATTACATCATGTCGGTCAACTAAACTGTCAATAATAGAGAGCATCCCCTGATAACCATAATTAAGTAAGAAGGTATCTTCTTTATTGACAAATGCAGAGAGCCTTATTTCCAGTTCTTCATGAAGCCCGGTATTGCCTGTCATCATTCGGGCTCCCATGGGGTAGGCTAGCCCATATTGCTTGACCCCTTCTTCATCGGCTTTTCGTACCTCGGGACAGTTGGCTAAGCCCAAGTAATTGTTCAAACTCCAAACCAGGTGTTCCTTACCGTTAAAAAACATCCTACTGCCTAAGTCACCTTCCAATTTCGGGAATGTGAAGTAACGATGTGCATAGTGTGCATGTGATCCCAACGGGCCTAACTTCAGTAACGCTTTTTCTACTAGATTCATTGACCTTTTATTATAGTTTTAGTTATTGTTCTCTCCTTAGCTGGTCCCGTAAAATTTCATCTGCTCTTTTCACGGCTTTTTCAAAAGTATCTGTAACATTAGCCTTCCCAATTTGAAATAATAACCTCGACTTTTTCAGTTCAATTATTACTTGCTCATCTTCAATCTCCGAAAGAATTAATTTTGTGCCTTTTCTTCTTATTTCATCATTGACTTCTTTCAAAATCCGTATACCAGTAGCATCAATGATAGGCACATTCCTCATGCGTATTATTAGTATAAAAGGAGGGTTCTCAATAACTTTCATCGCGTCCTTGAATTTATATGCCGCGCCAAAAAACATAGGCCCATTGATCTCGAAAACATCTACCCCCTTAGGCAAGTGACCGTATTCAAATGAATCTTCAGCAGAGTCCTCATGCGTGAATACCAGTTGTTGTACAGAACTGGATTGCATGATTTTACGCATAAAAAGGAAAGTAGCGAGGACCATACCTATTTCGATGGCAACGGTCAGGTCCACTAATACTGTTAACAGGAAGGTAATGACAAGAACAGCGGCGTCACTTTTTGGTCCCTTAATAACAGACATAAAGCTATCCAACTCGCTCATATTGTAAGCGACAACAATTAAAATTCCTGCAAGGGTCGCCATGGGAATCAAAGCCGCCCATTTGCCAACAAAAAGCATGATTATAAGCAGGGTGATCGCATGTACAATACCGGCGATCGGTGTGCGTCCGCCATTCTTTATATTTGTTGCCGTCCTAGCTATGGCACCGGTTGCGGGAATCCCGCCAAAAATTGAGGAACAAACATTGGCAATTCCCTGGGCTATTAATTCAGTGTTAGAGCGATGCGCGCCTCCTGTCATGCCATCAGCGACTACCGCGGATAAAAGCGATTCTATACCACCCA
>APMI01000800.1_pt1 | contig 59529 bp, 48 predicted proteins | sample 667938 | NCBI WGS metagenome assembly APMI01 (sample SAMN01084076, study PRJNA167559) | wastewater metagenome | biome: Wastewater | place: Denmark: Ejby Moelle, Odense | collected 2011-11-28
CATCCGCACCTATCTGACTAATCCACTTTACAGGCTACCGGCAACTGCGTAACTCCTAAAATTTTTACATTTGGGTTAAACCATCAGACCGTCACCTGGAAATAGATCGGTAAGGGGAAGGCGAAATAGGCCCGACCTTGAAAACCTTCGGTTCGCGTTGAGCCGGACATCGTTCAAATCTGTTTATTTCTGGGAGACTGACCATGGCGTTTAATCGTGAAACCTCATTGACCTCAGGCAACGATACCTATACGGCCCCCAATGATAGCCTTACCGATAAAATCAAAGGCTTGGGCGGCAACGATACGATCAACGGTAACGGTGGCGCGGATGAACTCTTCGGCGATGGCGAGTGGTTCGATGTGTTCGTCAACGACGGTAATGACACCCTGCACGGCAATGACGGCAACGATATCCTGCATGGGGGCAACGGGGCCGACCGGCTCTTCGGTGATGCGGGAACCGACACGCTGTACGGCGATGGCGGCGACGACCGGCTGGACGGTGGCTCTAACGCAGACACCATGAAAGGTGGCGGTGGTAACGATGTCTATGTCGTTGACAATGTTAGTGATGTGGTTGACGACGATTTGCTGTTCGGCGGCACCGACCGGGTGGAAAGCTCGATTTCCTACGATTTAAGTGACGCCCATAACGTCGAAAATCTGACCCTGACCGGAACCGGCAGCATCAGTGGAACGGGCGATAACAGCGATAACGTCATCACCGGCAACAGCAGTTTCAACACTTTATCCGGCGGCGGCGGCAAAGACACGCTCAATGGCGGTGGCGGCGGGGATCGTCTGGACGGCGGAGCGGGCAGCGATACGATCCGGGGCGAAGGTGGCAATGACACTATCGTCATCAATTCCAGCAGCGAAACCGATGCTCTGATCGACGGCGGCCCCGATACCGATACGGTGGAAAGTTCGATCAGCTTTTCACTCAATTCGACCGTCAATGTCGAAAACCTGACCCTGGTCGGCACGTCGGCCATTAATGGGACTGGGAATGGTTCCGGTAATGTGATTACCGGCAACGTAGGCGCCAATGTGCTCAATGGTGGCGGCGGCAATGACACCCTGCGTGGCGATTTCGGCAACGACACTCTGATCGGTGGCAACGACAGCGATACGCTCAACGGTGGCCAGGGTAACGATGTGTTGAGCGGTGATCAGGGTTCGGACACCTTGGATGGGAGTTTTGACCGCGACCGTTACAGCGGTGGGTCAGAGAGTGACGTTATGATATTTGATGCCGATGATTTCGGCGCTGGTGCGAGCGCTGGCCAGTACGATGGCGGAACGGGCGTGGACACCGTGCGGCTCCGCGATCTGTTCGGTAGCCTGACGCTGGATCTACGGACGATGAATGATAATTTGATTCAGAACACCGAAGTATTCGATTTACGACCCGGCGCGACGAATGCTCAACTGTTTATCGAATTTAACGATGTTTTCGCCATCAACAGTAATCATAACCTACGCATCGAAGGTGATGCGGCGGATAAGGTGACAGTCACCGATTTCGGCTGGGACGATACCGGTCAGCAACAAACCATCGGCAATCAGGTTTACGATCTCTATACCAATGGCGCCGCGACGATGCTGGTCGATGCCGATATTCAGATCAGTGGCGTGTTCTCGTAAGCTGAATCACGGCTCCAACTCTATTAAAACGGCGCTTTTGGGCGCCGTTTTTTATGTGCGGTTAAACCTTTAACCCCTGGCTGGGGAATAACCGATAAACCGTCGTCGAATACGCCGCAACGCCCATGATCACTCAGCCAGGATTCCGCCATGCGCCGCTATCTCCGTCAATGCCGCGTCTATTTCCTCTATGCTGGACTGTTTAGCCTATTTCTCAATGTGCTGTTGCTGACTGTACCGCTGTACTCATTGCAAGTGTTCGACCGGGTGCTGGTCAGCCGTTCGGAAGCGACGTTGCTGGTGTTGACGGTGATGGCGGTCGGTGCGCTGTTGACCCAATTGCTGCTGGATCTCATTCGGGGCCGGTTGTTGCTGTTGGCGGGGGCTAGACTGGAAAATTTGCTCGGCCCGGTGGTGCTGGCGGGTACCTTGCGCAAGGCGTTGACTGCGGCTGACGCTGATCCCGCCGGTCTGGGCGATGTTGCGCAGCTACGCGGATTTCTTAGCGGCGGCACGCTCACGGCCCTGTTCGACGCGCCGTGGGCGCCACTTTATCTTGGGCTTATCGCGCTGCTTGATCCCGGTTTGGGGGTTATCACCGCTATTGGCGCACTCACTCTGGCCGCGCTTGCTTATATGAACGAGCGCTTCAGCCGCGAGCCGCTCAACGAAATCCAGCGTAAAGCGCGCGTGGCAGGGGCTATCGCAGATGCAGCGGCCCACAACGCCGAAGTGGTGCAGGCCCTGGGCCTGTTGCCCGCCTTGCGTCATCGCTGGCAACAGGCGAGTGGTGAGATGCTGGAGGCCTGGATGCGTTCCGGCCGGGCCGGTGGCGGCATCGGCGCCTTGAGTCGCTGCACTCGCTTACTGATCCAGGTTGCGGTGATGGCGGCCTCAGCCCGGCTCGTGATCGAACAGACCACCACATCGGGCGTCATGCTGGCCAGCACCCTGTTGCTGGGGCGGGCGCTGGCCCCGGTGGAAACTGCCATTGGCGGCTGGAAAACTTTACTTGAGGCTCGCGCCGCTTATCGGCGGCTAGATGTGTTGCTGGCCAAGCCAACCAGCGAGCCGGTCACTGCCTTGCCGGAACCGTCCGGTGCCATCACCGTCAGCAAGCTCGGTTACTGTGCGCCCGGTAGCGACCAGCCGCTCTTGCAAGGCGTCAGCTTCGCGCTAGAACCCGGCCAGACCCTGGGAATCATCGGTGGCAGCGGCAGCGGCAAATCGACCTTGGCGCGCTTGATCGCTGGTTGTTGGCAACCGAGCAGCGGTGAAATTCGCCTGGACGGCGCAACATTGGGGCAGTGGTCGCGGGAGCGGCTGGGCCAGCATATCGGTTATCTACCGCAGGATGTGCAACTGTTCGCCGGTACGGTGGCTGAGAACATCGCCCGTCTGAGTGAAGCCGACTCTGACCAAATTGTAGCCGCCGCCCGCTTGGCGCACGCCCACGCTATGATCCTGCATTTGCGGCAGGGCTACGATACCAAGCTGGGTCCGAACGGCGTGGGGCTGTCAGGTGGCCAACGCCAGCGGGTCGCGCTCGCCCGCGCTGTGTTTGGTATGCCGCGCTTGGTGGTGCTGGACGAACCCGACGCCAGTCTCGACCGCGACGGTGAACAGGCCCTGCGAGCGACATTACAGGCCCTACGCGCCGCTGGTGCGACGGTGATCGTGGTCAGCCATCGCACGACCTTGTTGCCGGAAATGGACCGCTTGCTGGTGCTTAAGGACGGACAACCGCAACTGTTCGGCTCGCGCGAGGCGGTGTTAAAGCGATTGCAGGGCGGCAACGCGGTCGCGCCCCAGGTTATTCGCGGCGGGAAGCCCTAAACGGGCGCCACGGCAGATGAGACTGACACGGTGGTGAACCTTTCATCCGGTGCGGGGGAACTACTGCTAAACCCTCCTTCTGATGACAGGAAAACCGCCATGACTGCTGATGCCGTTATTTTCCAGATGACCGCTAAAAAACCGACTCGTGAGGCGGAGCAAAACTTAAGCCCGGTCCCAGATTCTACCGCTGCTGCGGTGCTTACCGAGGGGCAGCGGGTGATTCGAGTGGGCTTGCTGGTGGTCATAGCAGCTTTCGGTGTTGGCGGGGTGATGTTCGGTCAAGCGCCGCTGGCGGGCGCGGTTCTCGCCTCCGGCGTGGTGAAAGTCGCCGATAACCGTAAGAGCGTGCAGCATCTCGAAGGTGGCATCGTCAAAGAAATCCGGGTTCGCAACGGCGACCCGGTTGTCGCCGGACAAACCCTGATCGTGTTGGAAGATGAGCGGGCCGCCGCTAATTTGGATTTGCTGGCTGGCCAGTGGGAGGCAACGGCGGCCAAGGCGGCCCGGTTGCAAGCTGAGCGCGATGTTCGCCCCGAACCGGATTTTCCGGCCCGCCTGCGAGCGCGGGCTGCCGATGCGCGGGTGGCGGACCTGTTGCGCATGGAAATCACGCTATTTCACACCAAGCGGGCGGCGTTGGACCGCCAGTTGACCTCCCTTGACCAGCAAATCAGCGAAATCGACCGAGAGCAAGCCAGCCTTCAGGCGCAATTTGATGCGGGCAAGGAAGCCAATCGGTTATTGGCCGAGGAAGTGGGCGCCAATGAAGCCGGTGAACAGCGGCAGATCGTGTCCAAGGTTCAGGTTTTGGCGCTCAAGCGCGCTCAGCAGGAGCGCCTGGCGCGGCAGGCAGAACTGACCGGCGCCATGGCTCGGTCGCGGCAGCGCAGAGAGGAACTGCGGGCGCGCGCGACGGCGCTGCGCAATCAATATAGCCAAGCCGCCGCCGACGAACTGACGGCGGTCAAGGCAACGCTGGCTGATCTGGATGAGAAACAACGGCCTTCGCGCGATGCCGTCAATCGGCAAGCCATCGTGGCCCCCATCGCCGGTCAGGTGGTCGATTTACAGTTGTTCACAGTCGGTGGAGTAGCGCGGCCGGGCGAGCGCTTGCTGGACATCGTGCCAGATTCCGAGCCGTTGTTGATCGAAGCGCGCATCGGTCTTGATGATATCGACGACTTGCGACTGAATCAGCCGGCCGACATTCGGCTAACTGCGTACCCGACCCGCACGACACCGTTATTGACCGGTGTGGTGCGTTACCTTTCCGCCGATCAATTGGTCGATGCGCGTACCGGCGCACCACACTATATCGCGCAAGTGGCGGTCGATGCCGCCTCGCTCGCGCAAGCTGGCGGCAGGGTTCGCCTTCAACCGGGTATGCGCGCTGAAGTTTTCGTCAAGACCGGTGAGCGCACCGTCATTGACTACCTGCTGGAGCCGGTGGCGGCCACCCTGCGGCGGGCGCTGCGTGAGCATTGAGCGTCTCGGGCAAAAGGCGCACGCAGTCTTTGCAGCGCTTCAGGGGCAGCGCAGGGTGGGATTTTGGGTGGCTAGCGCCGCGCAAGCATCGACGATTCCCAGCCGTGAAACCCCTGCCGGTGCTGATCCGGCGGTTGGCCTGACGGTGGCGCGCAACACGGCTCTGACCTGATCGGGCGTCGCTTGCGGAGTTTGCTGTAACAGCAAGGCAACGACGCCGGTGACATGCGCGGCAGCTAGCGAACTGCCGGACATCAGGGTGTAGCCAGCGTTTGGCGCCGGGGCGACCACCTCCACGCCGGGTGCGGCGGCCACGAATCGAATGCTGGGCCAGTGCGGTGTGGTGACGTGGCCGTTGACATCGCAAGCAACCGCCGGAATGACGGTAGTGAGCGACGCAGGAAACCCCGGATCGACCGGATTGTCCAGTGTCGCCACAACCACGACGATCCCATTCCGTTCGGCGGTTGCCAGCAAGCGCGCCAGCAAATCATCCACGCCGCCACCAAGGCTCAAGTTCAACACCTTGATCCGGTGGGTTATGGCGTAATCCACCGCTTTTGCCAGCGTCCAGCTACTGCACCGGGCTTTGCTGGCGGCCGGGTCCGAATACCAGCACGATTTCAGCACCGTCAGCCGGCTATCGGGCGCGATGCCCTCGATCCCGCTATCCCCGGCGCGGGCGCCGATGACGCCAGCAATGGCTGTACCGTGCCGGTCGCTGCGAAAGGAGGGTTCACCGCCTTCCACAAACGTAGCGGTTTCGACGATTCGCCCGCGCAGGTTGGGATGATCGGTGTCAGCCCCGGTATCGACGACGGCGACGCTGACATCACGACCGGTGCTGACACGGTGCGCTAGATCGGCCCGCAGTAATTTTGCACCGTAAGCCAGTTCGTAGTACGCAGTGGCTGCTCCGGTTTGCAAGCCTTCAAAAGTTTGGTTGCGTTGGGCTAACTCAACCCGTGGATCGGCTTTGATCTGACTGAGCACCGCATCAACCGACTGCTCGACGGGCACCTGAAAGACCAAACACTGAACGCCGATGGAGGTTAGGGGAAATTCGCCGACCGGCCGGAGCTGGTGACGGGCTTGCAAGTCGCGGGTGATGCTCGGCCAGTCCGAGCGCAATCGGTCGGGCAGCGCCACGATGATCTGGCGGGCCTGCAATTGCTTGGGGACACCGGGTTCGTCGATGGCCGCTGATGCGGGTGAATCGGGCAGCTCAGCCGTGCCAGCGCAACTGCATAGCGCTATCAGGACTGCGGTGGCCATAGCGGTCAGTCGCTGCTGTTTTGTCAAGGTCATAGAGAGCCTCCATCGTTGAGTGTTTCAACCAGTCGGACTTGAGGGCGCGCGCGGAGCTTGCCGACTACATCAGCGACAAGGTGCGCCGTCGGCTCGCTCTTTGGCAGGGCAATCGTATAAACGCCCAGCGCCGTCGGCCCGGCGATGATGCCACCGTCGATTTCTTGCAGCAGGTTTTGGATCTCTTTGACTGTGGTGGCGTCGGCAAAAACCACGCGCAGGCGCGGCCCGGTGGTCGATGGCCAGTGAGCGGCATCCGATAGGGTTTCGTAGTCCGAAAGCGGGCGAGTTCCGGGTAGCGCCACCATCAGCAGCAGTGCCGCCACTGCCATGCTTTCCAGCGCCAGCGTCCAGCGGACTGGATTGGGGGTTGTTCCCAGCCAATTTCTCAAGTGTTCGAGCAGGCTAGGGCGACGGGTTGCAGCCGACGCCGATTTGCGTTCCATTGGGTCGATTTGCGCCAGCAGTCGGTCAAAACCGTCCGGCGCTGGTTGCCAGTCCTCCATTTGGTGTTCTCGGTGGATGGCCTGTGCCAGCGCCTGGCACTGCGCCAGTTCCTGACGGCAGGCAGCGCAGTGGGCGAGGTGTTGCTCCACCGTCGTGGTTTCATCGGGGGTCAGGGTGCCGTTGGTATACCAGGGCAGCAGCGCCTCAATATCCTCGTGCATGTTTGGCGATGGGTCGGTCAGGGTCGTCGTCATGATGGGTTAATCGTTCGCCGTGGCGGCTACTCGATAGTCGCGCCGGGCCAAGAGTTGGGCCAGCTTCTTGCGGGCGTGAAACATCCGGGTTTTGACGGTGTTGAGCGGACAGCCGACGATTTCGGCGATTTCCAGATACGAGAGTTCTTCACCGAAGGTTAGTTCGATCACGCTGCGATGGTCTGGCGAAAGCTGTTCCAGCGCCCATTGTAAGACGCCGCCCAATTCCCAGCCGAGTACGATGTGTTCGGGGCCGTGGGGTACCGGGGCTTGCGGGCTATCCTCGCGCTCCTCGGCGTCGTCGAGCAGCGGCTGTGGGAGCGTGTCGATGGTCTGCTCAGCGCCGAAGTGGCTGGTTCTTCGCAAGGTTTTCAGCCCCTTGTGATGGGCGATGCCAAACAGCCAAGTGGAGAGCGAGGCGATGGCAGGATCGAATCGATCTGCGTTTTGCCAGACTGCCAGCAGAGTATCATTCACAGCTTCGTCCACCAGATCAGGGTGTTTTAGCAGTTTGCACAGGTAACGTCCGATCCGTGGTGCGTACAGGTCATACAGTCGTTTAAAGGCTTGGCGGTCCTTGGCCGCCACCGCGCGGATCAGTTCCAGATCGGCGTTAGCGGCGGCTCCAGCGACCGGGCGTGACAAATCAGGGTGCTGGCTCATCGGTTGGTTTTTCCACGAATAGCGCAATCGCGCATCCGTTCACTTGATATTTCCCGCTAGGGGCCAAAAGGTTCAAAGCCATTCCGCTAGGCGGGCGGCCTTTTAAGTATAGGCGCTTCATGCGGTTGGGCTTCTTGCGAATTTGAGAGAAAAACTGGCCATTCTTTAGTCTTTCGGTGCAAAGATTAAGTCTGGCGCTATCACTTCCCAGTCATCACAACGTATCGAATCGCGGTACTCGTCTTCTTCTTTCCTGCGGGTGATGAGCGCTGCAACCCGTGCTGCGGTGCAGATCATCCCGGCGGGCGGGGTAAAAGAGCGTGCGAGTCGTCCTACGATGGTGTCATGATTATCCAATAGCAGCCAGCGTTCGCCATCTTGCCGACAGATGAGGGGGTCTCCGGTAACGAGGGAGCTGATGGCGCGATGGATAGGGTGGCTTGACGGGTAACGCCCGGCAAAACCAATGTCGATTTCTTTCAGCGTCGGCCGTTTGTAGCGGTGTCTTAGCGTGGTGGGTGGTGGCGGTAGGGGAACTGGTTTGCGCCGTATTAACTGCGGGCCGTCGGGAAGCGCATCAAGGAGCGGCTGGGGAGCGTTGAAGCGAGCCAGCACCACGTTTTGCTTGGCGCGGGTCAGCGCGACGTAATACAGCCGACGCGGTGCATCCGGGTCTTCATCGCGGTTACGCTTGCCCCAGCCGCCATCCAAAACCGCAACATGATCGAATTCCAGACCTTTGGCTCGATGGGCGGTCAACAGCAGCAAACCGGTTTGTTGTCGGCGGATTTCGCGGCCCCATTCTGCCAGCCATTCGGTGAAATGCCGGTACGGTAGCTCCGTGTCGCCAATCTCCAGCGCATATTGCTCTACCGCTTCCCGCAATAAATCCCACCAGACACCGGTTGGTTGCCCGTCGAGCCAATGCCGCAAAATGTCCGCGCCGATAGCCCGGTTACCGCTGATGTGCAGCCAGTCGAGTAGTGACTGTGTTTCGCGCAGACGCCAGAAATTTGGCGGTTCTTCGTCAGCCATCTGCACGGGAATTTCCTGCGTTTCGCAATAAGCGCGCACCGGATTAAGGATCTCCCAAGTGCGGGCGATGACGGCCGTGCGCGCCCAATCCCAAGTCGGCGAGAGCCGCGAGAGGCGTTGTAATTCAGCCATAACGGCCATGGCTTGAGTTTGTTGATTGTCGCCGGCCGACACTATCTGCACGCGCCCTTGGCCGATTGGGTCCAACGCTTCCCAGTGGCCGCCGGCAGGCCCTTTGGCGCGGGCGCGGTTTATGGTGATCGGATGCTCGATTTTCATGCGATCTCGTGCGGTCTCGATCATCTGATTAGCTACCGCGATGATATGCGCGCTAGAGCGGTAGTTCTCGATCAGATAAGCCGGTTTTGCCGTGTAGTCGGCGGTGAAGCGACGGATAAATTCAACCGATGCCCCATCGAACGCATAGATATTTTGGTCATCATCGCCCACCGCGAACAACGACAGCCGGCTTTCTTCGTCTTGGCGAGTTCGCCCGGCCAGCGCCGAAATCAGCTCATATTGATCAGGGCCGATATCCTGGTACTCATCGACCAAAATCCAGCGAAAACCGGCTAGGAGTCGCTCTCGTTGATCATCGGCTTCTTCCGGTGGTAAGCCCTCACCCTTTAGCAAGGCTACCGCTTGTTGCAATACCTTTTTGAAGCTGCTGTCATCCATGACGTTGGTACGATCTGCAAAACTCACCCCAACCAGTCGCATGGCCAGCGCGTGACAGGTGAGGACGATGGGGCCTTTGGCCTCATCACCGATCAGATCGGCAAGGCGCCGGCGAATTTCGACCGCTGCATGGCGGTTGTAGGCCAACGCCAGAATACCGCGCGGATTTTCCCGCCGGACTCGCACCAGATAGGCGATGCGATGCACCAGCACGCGGGTCTTGCCGGAACCGGGTCCGGCCAGAATCAAGACGTTGGCCTGTTCGCGGTCATCGGTGACGATGCGCTGTTGCACCAAATTATTGAGGGACTCCACGATAGCGCGCCAGGATTGCGGCGTTGTCTGGCGAGCAAGCTCTTTTTCCCGCTCCGGCAGCCAAAGTCGCAGAAACTCCTCGCGTTGCAGCTTGAAATAATCCATGGCCAGCCGCACGGCGTCCGTCATTGCTTGAAGGCCGTGCTGGGCGTATTCCACCATGATGTGGATTTGGACGATCTGCTCGTCGTAGTGCTGCTTCAAGGCCAGAAAATCGGCTTTCAGAAAACCGCGTTTTTCCGGGGTCAGCCGGATGGTCATGGCCGAGCGGAAAATGGCCAGACCCTGATGAAGGCGGATGATTTCCTGTTCGTGCAGCCACAGCAACGCCCGATCCAGCAGCTTCTGCGGGGCCTTGATGGCGCTCTTGAGCATGAGGTCGCTTTCCAGCGCCGCCATCAATTTGCCGAGGGTGGTGCGAACCAGAAGATCAGTACCACGGGTGCCCGACGGTAAATCATCCAGTAGATGTTGCAGTAGCCTTTCGGCCGCCGACCGCCGCAATCGAGCGGTCTGCTCGATCTTCGACCACTCCCGTTGCAGCCTCACCTGCATCGTTTCCGGGTCCAGCCGCTGCGCGTGCAGGCTGCCAACGCCGCCGTCTTCGTCGCGACCATCGAGTGTGAGGCTTTTGACGATCCGCCAAAGCTGCTCCGGCAGGACTGTGGCGTGCCCGGCGTCCTTGAGATGCTGGGCGGCGCGGCGCAGCCGCAAAACGGAGGGTTCGCCTTTTTCCAGGTCGGGGGCGGCGATGCGCAGCTCCGCCAGAAAGGCGATTTCGAGGCTTTCCGTCTCTTCCAGCCGCTTGCGCGACGAGCGTTCCACCGCAACATGCACGAAGGCGGTTAGGGCAGTGTCGTTGCTGGCAATCCCCAAGCGTTCCAGATCGTACAGCGCGGTACGGATTTGGGCAGCGCTCAAGCCCGATAGCCCCATCAATTCATCGGTCGAGATGCCCTGATCGGGATTGGCCGCAATCAGCGCCGCCACCAGCGCACTCAATTGGCGGCGATATTGAGCGGTTATCTGCTTTCTATCCAGCTTGGTTTGCGCCTCCTCAACCGACGCGACCCGCAGCGACGAGGGAAACACCTGCACCCGATTTTCCTCACGCGCCAGCAGTCCGGCTTCTTCCAGCCAGGCCAGCGCGGTGCGCACCCGCGTATCATCGGTAGCGGCATCGCGCTGGAACGCCTCATCTTGGTCTTCGGCCAGAATTTCGCCTGCTGTCGCTACCACTTCCCCGCCGAGCCGCTTTTTACGGTCCAGATGGCGCAGTGCCTTGAGCACGCCTTGAATCTCGCGTTGGGTCAGCCGCGAGCGGGCCGACATGCCGAACTGTTTTTCCACGTCATCGGGTGCATAAAGCAGGACACAGCGGGCCGGTTGTCGGTCGCGCCCGGCCCGCCCGGCTTCCTGCACATAGTTTTCCAGCGATCCTGGAATATCGGCGTGAATCACCAGCCGCACGTCGGATTTATCAATGCCCATGCCAAAGGCGTTGGTGGCGGCAATGACCCGTAAATCACCCTTGATGAAAGCGGCCTGCACAGTTTTTTTAGTTTCAGGGGGCAGCGCCGAATGGAAATAGCGGGCGGCCAATTCTTTGGTACACAGAAACTGGGTGATCTGCTCGGCATGTTTGCGAGTGGCGCAATACACGATGGCCCCGCCCGGTTGCTCCGGCGGTAAGTCATGTTCCAGCAAGTTCTGGATCTGGGTGAACTTCTCGGCGGTGGTGGTCATCACCACGTTGAAATCCAGATTGGAGCGGCTGGTGCCGCCGTCGAACAGGGTTAACTCGATGGCCAGCTTCGTGCGGAAATGGTTGATGATGTCCGCCGCTACGTCCGGCTTGGCCGTCGCGGTCAAGCACAGGATGGGCGGGATCGGCTCTTGGCCGGCTTTTTCCCGAATGAAGCGGCTAACGTAGCGATAATCGGGCCGAAAATCCTGACCCCATTTGGACAGACAATGCGCCTCGTCCAGGACCCAGCCGCCGATCTCGCGCTGGGACAGCACCTGCCGCACAGTGCGGTTGCGCAATTGCTCCGGTGACAGAATCAGGATGCCAATATCGCCCAGCCGCACCCGATCCAGCACATCGGTGCGCTCCGGCGGGGACAGCAGGCCATTGATGGCCGCACAACGGGTGATGCCGCGGGACTCTAGGCTGGCGACCTGATCGGCCATCAGCGCCACTAACGGCGAGATGACTACGGTCAGCACCCCGGTCTTGTCGTAGCGGGACAAAGCTGGAAGCTGATAACACAGGGATTTGCCGGTGCCAGTGGGCAGAATCCCCAGCACATGCCCACCGCGCAGAGCGGTTTCGACAATGGCCGGTTGTAAAGGCTGCCCGTCGGCAGCGGCGGGTTCAGGCCGGAAACCGCCAATGTCCGGGAACCAGCGGGCCAGTTCTCGCACCGGGTCGTGCCGCTCCCGGCACCAGGCGCAATCGGGCGTGTCGCAAGCCGTATCCCGCAGCCGATGCACTAGCACGGCGGCTTGCGGAAACTGATGGCGTACCCACGGCGGCATCACCGAATTGCCCCCAGCTACTGCGAGCCACGCCAACGCATAGGCGAGTTCCCAGCCTTGTTGTTCCACCCCCGCCAGGATGGCCTGTGCGTGATGAGGACAGCCTCGCCCGTGCAAAAACCGCTCAATGGCGGCGCGAGCTTCGCGCTCTGAAGGGCGCGTTTGACGGCGCAGGGTCATGAAAAAGGCGTTGAGACCCACCGTTGCGCGCTCCGTCACGGTGGTCAGCCAGTGCCAGGCTAGCAGCAGATCCGGGTTGGTCTGTTGCAAGGTCTGCAAGGCCAGGTGTTGATCGTGAAAGACGGTCAGGGTTAACCGTGCATCCAATTCTGGATCGTTCAGGCCGCCGCGCTTGAGTTGGCCGTCTTGATAATGCTTAACCAGATGATGGTAAGGATTGCGAGGGAAAGCCAGCGGGTTGAGACGGAGGGTGTCTACCATCGGCAGTTTGAGCAGACGCAGGTCCGGTTTGGCGGCTGCCAGATGATGGGCATCGAAAGCGATCAGGTTGTGGCCAAGCAGAAAGGAACACTCTTTAGCGAAGTCATCCAGCTTGGCAAGTTCCGTCGCTAAATCCCCGGAAGCGAACACAAACGAGCACCCGTTATCACCTCTGACCCCAGCGAACTTAACGATCCGCTCGGTTTGCTTGCTGACTTCAAGATCAATGGCAAGACAGTGTGGCGCGAACTCGCTCGTGCCTGGCGTTTCCCTCGCTGCATCGTTCATCAAAATAAACTCTGGTTTGAAACCGCCCCTTTCAGGGGGATAATCGTTGATGAGAGAGGCGAAGCCTCTTCCATGCTGCTTCGCCCGGTTACGGGCGCGGATTGAAACGCTTGCTTTTACCAATTTTCCGGCAGGGTGTTCCATGAAAAATAGCGTGCGCTTGCGCCACCATACCTTTGATGGTCTGCGAGAGATTGGTGGTTTCGGGCAGCCGTTGCATGTGCTGTATCCGCAGATACGGACTGTATTGGCCAGCGAGATCGGTTCTGATGCAGGTCACTTGCTGGCAGAGCCGATGGTGGATCGCACCAATAATCGTATCGAATGGTATGGTGAAAGCGATCCCGATGAAAAACCGGTCTCGGTGTTCGAGCTTCCCGAAGAAGAGCGCCGGTCGGTTATTGCTGATATCAATAGCTTGATGGAACGTGGGCGGGAGCTGGCAGAACGCTACGCCGGTTCCGATGATGCCCGCAAGGCGCAACTGGGAGCCATTTTGCAGGCGGTGCTGGTGCCACCGGCTGAGACCGATCTGTTTCTGGTCGAAGGTAAACCCGTTATCACCGGTTGGGGGTTCATACCAGACCGCCCGTGGGATGCACCGGGTCCATCACCCGACCGACCGGCAGCGGTCAGCGAGCCGGCCGGATCATTACGCGATGTTGCCATACCGGCGGTGGGCCAACCCATTGAATCAGCGCGCGACGTGGCTGTACCGGACGTCATCATTCCCGACGTGATGACTCCAGCCGCCGAACCGACGCCAGCCACGCAATCGGTCATCGAGAGTGCGCAATCCGCTCAATCGTCTCCGCCACCGCTGGAGCCAGCATTGGAACAACCCTCTCCAGAATTGCCTAAGCAACCCGCGAGGGGCAATAAAAAACCAGTCTCTGCACTCTCCAGTCCTAGTACGGCGGAGAAATCAGCCCCTGCGCCGATGGCCACTACGCCAGGATCGAAAGATCAAGTTCCATCATCCACTGCTCCATCATCGTTACGCTATGTCGTTGTTGGCTCGCGCTATTTTTGGGGGGTGGCGATCATTGCACTGCTCCTGCTTTTATTCGCGGCATATTGGGCGCTGGGGAGAACACGATCCCCTGAAGTCATTGCGGATCGTGGAGCCGCCGTCGTCACGGGAGACGGGAAGCTGACAGAGGCGCTACATCGTACCCAACAGACTGAAGCCGCGTTACGAACTCGGCTGGAACAATTGCAGATTGAGCTGGCCGGTCGTCGCGGTCAATGTCGCCTGCCGCAGGATGGAGCAACGTCCGGGGCGCCCACGCCGATCCCCGGTCAGGTGGCTTCGGCTAGCGGTAGAGCCGCCGATTCCGCCGTCCATGGCCAGAGCTTGCCGGCCGTGGTCGGCAATGTCGAAGGTCCGGCAACCGGTCCCGCTGCCCACGACGTAGCCGCCGGGTCGCCAATCGTGGCTAGCAAGTCCAGCATCACGGGTACGAGCCTAACGCCACGACCGGGTGAACCAACGACCGCCGATGTGAACCAAAATCGGGCTGTCAGACTGGATACGGCGTCTGAGGCCGGCGGGAAAGAGAGGCCAAACGTCACGTCGATACAGGTTTCTGGTGGTAGCCCAAGTGAAACCGTTTCGGCGGCACCTTCAGCACGCGACGCTACACTGTCCACAATAGGCGTAACAACAGGTTCAGGAACCCGCAGCGCCAACTCCGGCACCGTTAGTTCTACCGATATGCCTAGATCTACGCCGTCACCTACCAACGGCTCATCAGTAAAGCCAGTTAATCCCACGAATAGCCCTGGCGATGTGCCGACAGATGCTAGGGTTTCGCCTACTGCGGATGCACCAACACCATCCGCCTCGGTGATCGCGCCGTCAGCGAGAACGGGTTCACCGCCTGTCAGTGCTGGCCCACCGGCGACCGCAGGCTCTGATCGGGCCGGCCGCAGTTTGGAAGAGGCATTAACAGGCAAGCCTTCGGCGGTGCCCAGTACCTCTCCTGCCGTCCAGCCCACTACCGAACGCCCTGTCAAAACAGAACCGACCGCCGAGGAACGACGCGAGTTTGATAAGCGCATGTCGGCAACGGGTGCCAGCAGTGGTGAAATCACCGCGACGCTGCTTTGGAACAGTCGGGGTGATCTTGACCTGGTGGTGCGTTGCCCATCGGGACGACAGATGGATTTCCGCAATCCCGCTGAATGCGGCGGCAGTCTGGATGTGGATGCCAACATAGCGCGGGGTCAGTTGACGGATCGTCCCGTTGAAAATGCGTTTTGGCCTGCTGGTAAGGCTGAGCCGGGGAATTACGAGATTCTTGTCCGCTACGTGCCCCGTAAGGATGAGGAACGACCCCAGGACACGCCCTTTCAAGTGCGTTTGAGCCGGGGTGGTCAGGAATCCGTCTATAAGGGCACTGTCCGTCCCAATACTTTGGTGCCGATCACCGCATTTACGGTCCAGCGTTGAGGAAAAGTCATGGACGAAGAACACACGCAATTTAAGATATATGCCGACGAGGCCAAGATTCCCGGCCACCAGCGAGCCTGGGTCTGGGGAGCAGTAGCCATGGCCATCCTGCTCTCTGGCCTTGCTGTCGGCTGGCTATTGAGCGGCGGAGTTGGCGCTAGCAGCCAGTTGGGCACAGGTGCTAATACGTCCGCTGTTTCAGCGGCAGAGGCTGCCGCATGGTTGGCTCAACAGGAAACCGTGAATCAACAGATCCAAGAACGGATTAGCCGTTTGGAACAGGTCTTGGCTGAGAGTGATCCTTGCGGGCCGGTAGCGCTGGAAGCGTTGCGACCCAGTGCTGATAACCTTTAAGGATTTGTGTCAAGCCATCAACCGGCATCTTGCATCGTTATGGCGGGTGCTTTATAAATTTCTCCCCAAGCGAGACCTGATCACAGGGTTTTTGCGGCCTTGGGGTAGCAAAACCCAGCCAAGCGGCGGTGATTGGGGCAGATCGAAACGATTGTAGAGGCGGAAAGAACTACGATGATGAGTATGGAGAATCGCAGCGCGCGGATCATTCTGATAGCCGGTTTGGCGTGGTTGGCCAGCGCCTGCGCGCCAACCGGTGTCGTCACTAACGATTCCACACTGGCCGATGGGACTGGCGGTTATCCACCGCACCAGCCTTGGCTGTTAGTGGACACCAAGCAAGATACCCTGATGGTGATGAGGGGAGATCAGAAGCTCAAGGCATTTCCCCATCTTGCGTTAGGTAGCAGCGGTGTTGGTATCAAATACCGGCGGGGCGACAATAAAACGCCGCTTGGGGTATTTCGCGTGGGTTGGATCAATGAATACAGCCGTTTCAAGACCTTTATTGGCCTTGATTACCCTAACATCGACTATGCTCAGCGCGCCCTACGGGAGCACCGGATTGATACCCTGACTTACGAGCGTATTCGTGAAGCTTGGGTCAGCGGCTATACTCCTCCACAAGATACGCCGCTCGGCGGACAGATCGGGATTCATGGGGTGGGTCGTGGTGATCCGGCAATACACAGGGCCGGAATCAATTGGACCAGTGGTTGCGTAGCGTTGGACAATCAACAAATTGCAGCCCTCAGACCGTGGGTTAAGGTCGGTATGCGGGTTGAAATTCGTTAAAGATGGCAATTTGCGTTGTCTCTAACGCGAGTTTCCGTTATATAATTACTTTTGTTATGCTGGAACAAAATCGTTGTGTCGTGGCAACTTTTTGTTTTTACGACATGTTAACTTTGTTTTATTGATACTGAGGAACTGAGAATGACCTTTAAAACTCTGGCCAAAATCTCCATGTTGGCCCTGATCACTGGCTTGACCGTTGGTTGCGCCACCCCTGAAGTCCAAAAAGCGCAGGCTGATGCCAGCGAAGCGAAGGCGATGGCTCGTCAGGCGCTAGATGCGGCCAACGAAACCCGTTCTTGCTGCACCGCGAATGAAGACAGACTCAATCGCGCGTTCAAGAAGGGCATGTATAAGTAAGTCGATTTTCAGTCGTAAAGACAAAAACCCCACGATGCAGATCGTGGGGTTTTTTTATGGCTCTTTAAATTGCTTAAGAGCGATTTACCGGCGGGGGTTCCTGTAAGTTGGTATCGGGCCTGCTACCCGAAGGTCGAACTGCGGCAGGAGGGGTATACCGCGGATAAGGCCCGGCATTGAGTGGCGCTGGCCGATAATAGCCTGGCGCAGCCGCACCGGGCGGTGTCGGATAAGGTAAATCGTCATAATCCTCCGCCGGTGGTGCACCGTTATAAGGGGCAGCATAGCGGTTAGGATAAGTGGGTGATGGACGATAGGCTGGGGAAGCCGCGCCTGGTGGTGTCGGTGCCACAGGATGAGGGTAGGGTGATTCGCCATAACCCGCAGTCGGCGCACTGTATGCAGAGGGCGCGCGCGGGGGGTTGGCTGGAAGGGCAGGCCGATCAGAAGGCGCCGTAGCTGGCCAGTTGTTATAAGCTGGCCTGGGATAGGTTGGTGATTGGCTCGCAGTAGCCGGATAACTGGGCGTAGGCTGTGCTGGAATCTGGCTTGCAGCCGCTGGATAGCTGGGGGCAGGACGCGGCGGCGCTGGGTTCGCGGTCGCCGGATAATTGGCGGCAGGACGCGGTGGTACTTGGCCGGTAGCGGGTAGGGTGGTGGTTAATCTAGCCGGGGACGGGCTGGAGTTCCCGGAGATCACGACCGGTATCCCACTGATTTGATCGACCGCAGCGTCCAAGGCAGCCCGATCAACACCGGTCATATCCGGCCCGGTCTTGGCAATGACTGCTTTTTGCACTTGCTCCGGTGTTACTTTGACCGGTGATTCGTCTTCTTCCAATGGTTCGTGGGCTTCAAGTAGCAACTCACCATTGAGGCGGCCGACTTTAACCGGTTGATCGATCAAGCGCACGGTGGTGCCCATCGCGACCATTCCGAATAGGTGCTCGATATCTTCAGGATACATCCGCACACAACCGTGCGTGACCTGCATGCCGATCCCGTAAGGTTTATCGGTACCGTGAATCAGATAACCGGGTACACCCAGGCGCATTGCGTGACGGCCCAGGGGATTGTCCGGCCCACCGGGTACTACGTCCGGCAAGATATCGCCATCTTTGGCGTGTTCAGCCTTAATCGATGCGGGTGGCCGCCAAGGTGGGTCCACTTCCTTGCCGATGACCTTGGTCGTTCCCAAAGGGGTTTTCCAATCCATCCGGCCGATACTGACCGGATAGGTGTGAACAACCCGTTCTCCACCGGCACTGGCGGGGGGATAGTAATAAAGTCGCATTTCCGGGATGTTCAGCACGATCCCTTCACGCGGTGTATCGGGCAGAATGTGCCGAAGTGGTAGGACGATAGGGGTTCCGTGACCAGGCGACCAGCGGTCTACGCCGGGATTGGCGTGAACGATTTCATCGTAACCCAAACCATTGTTACGGGCGATATCCAGGAAGGTTTCTTCCTTATTCGCATAGACGACTTTCACTTCCCCGATCACATCGGTGCCGGGAGGTGGCAGGGAGTAGACCGTGGCTTGCGCGGTGCTGGCAATCATTCCCCCTAGCAGCAGCCAGGGAACGTGCTTTAAAGATTGGCTCGGCATGAGAGCGTTTCATCTCCAAAAATTAACCATGTATGAGTAAATTCTGCCTGTTATTCCCTGTCAATGCCAGAATTGATTCCGCCGGAAACCCGCAGACGCCGATTACCAGGGATAACGAAGGGCTTATTTTAGCTTGGAGGGTGATTTAGGGGTTTTGTTCTAAATTAATGACAAATAAACCCAGAAATTAGTTGTAATCCTTATAAAGTTAACGCTTATTGTGAGGGTTTGGAGTATGATTTACGTCAACCTGATTTAACGGCTAACGGATAACAAATATGCCAACCGTGTCTTGCTTTGGCGGATTGGCGGGTTAATGATGGAGGTGCTCCATGGCGGAATCCAGTACGCTCGCCCAGACCATCCGCGACATCGTACAACGCCACCAGAAGTTGCCGACCCGGCTGTTGCAAATCCTCCGTGAAGTGCAGGATCGCCTGACCTGGTTGTCCACTGAGGCGATCAATGTGGTTGCTGAAGAACTTGGCATCTCACCGGCCAAAGTTCGCAGCGTTGCCGAGTTCTATTCTTTCCTCTACACCGCGCCACGCGGTTCTTACGACATCCTGTTCAGCGATAACATCACCGACCGGATGCTGGGCAACCGCGAACTGCTGCACTATCTGGCGGATCGGCTCGGCGTGGCGATCAACGGTACCCGCGCCGATGGTCGGGTCAGCGTTGGCACCACCTCCTGTACCGGCATGTGCGATCAGGGACCGGCGGCGCTGGTCAACGGTTACGCACTGACCCGGCTCACCAAGCCCCGGCTGGATCGTATCGTCGAATTGGTCAATGCCAAAACGCCGCTAGAACAATGGCCGCGCGAGTTCTTCGAGGTGGTGAGCAATATCCGCCGGGCCGACATTCTGCTGGGTCGGCACTTCGCCGATGGCGCGGCGCTGCGGGCGGTGTTGAAACGCGGCCCGGAGGCGATCCTGGAGGAGATGGTCAAATCCGGCCTGCGCGGGCAGGGCGGCGCGGGCTTCAAGTCCGCCGCGAAATGGCAATCCTGCCGCAACGCGCCGGGCGAAGTGAAGTATGTCGTGTGCAACGCCGACGAGGGCGAACCGGGCACTTTCAAGGATCGGGTGCTGATGCAGGATTACGCCGATCTGGTGTTCGAGGGTATGACCGTCTGCGGCCGGGTGATCGGCGCGCGGCAGGGTTTCGTCTACCTGCGCGGCGAATACCGCTACATGGTGGACGCGCTGAAAGCGACTTTGCAGCGCCGCCGCGAAGCCGGGTTGTTGGGTGCGGCGATTCTGGGCGATGCCAGCTTCGAGTTCGACATCGATATTCACCTGGGCGCGGGCGCTTACGTCTGCGGCGAGGAATCGGCGCTGATCGAATCGCTGGAAGGCAAGCACGGGGTGCCGCGCATTCGCCCGCCGTTCCCGACCACGCACGGTTATTTGAATAAGCCGACCGTGGTCAATAACGTCGAAACCTTCGCCTCCGCCGCCAAGATCGCGGTGGAAGGCGGCAACTGGTTCGCCAGTCGCGGCACCGCCGAATCGAAAGGCACCAAGCTGCTCAGCCTGAGCGGCGATTGTGAGCGGCCCGGCATCTACGAATATCCGTTCGGCGTCACCGTGCGGCAGGTGCTGGAGGACTGCGGGGCGCGCGACGCGCAGGGTATCCAGATGGCCGGTCCCGCTGGTCACATGATTTCCGCCAAATTGTTCGACCGGCGGATCTGCTTTGAAGATTTGGCGACAGGCGGCTCGTTCATGGTGTTCGACCAGCGCCGCGATATTTTGGACGGCATCCGCAATTTCGCCCATTTTTTCGTCCACGAAAGCTGTGGTTTTTGCACGCCATGCCGGGTCGGTACCTCCTTGATGCGTGACCTGGTGGACAAGGTGCATACCGGCCACGGCACCCGCGCCGATTTGGAGGAAATGCGCAAGCTGGGCCAGATCATGCGGGTGGCTTCGCATTGCGGCCTGGGCCAGACTGCGCCCAATCCGGTGCTGGACAGTCTGGATCAATTTCCAGAGTCCTATGAGCGGCGGCTGCGCTCGACCGCGTTTGAACCGGCTTTTGATATGAATGCGGCGCTGGAGCAGGCGCGCTGGTTGACCGGCCGCACCGATCCCGACGCCTATCTGGATGAAGAAATTTTGTCGAGGGCGATGCCATGAGCGAGGAACCACGCTTCACGCTGGATGGGCGGACGGTGCCGTTTCAGGATGGCCAGACCATCATGGCTGCCGCGCTGGCCGCTGGAATCTATATCCCGCATCTGTGCTTCAATCCCGAATTCACCCCGCATGGCAGTTGCCGGGTCTGTTTGGTCAAAGTCAATGGCCGAATGCAGGCGTCCTGCACCACGCCAGCCGCAGCGGGTCAGGTGGTGCAGAGCGAAATCGACGAGGTGCGCGAAATCCGCCGGGGCTTGCTGCAAATGCTGTTCGTGGAAGGTAATCACGTCTGTCCGGCCTGCGAGAAAAGCGGGGCCTGTCAGTTGCAGGCGGTGGCCTATTACGTCGGGATGCTGGCACCGCACTACACCCATTTCTACCCACGCCGTCCGGTGGACGCCTCGCACCCCGACGCCCTGATTGATTTCAATCGCTGCATTCTGTGCGAGCTGTGCGTCCGTGCCAGCCGTGAGGTCGATGGCAAAAACGTGTTCGCGGTGCAGGGGCGCGGCATCAAGGCCCATCTGGTGGTGAATACGCCATCCGGCAAGCTGGGTGCGACCGATTTCAGCCTGAGCGATAAAGCGGCGCAGGTCTGTCCGACCGGCACAATTCTAAGCAAGCACAGCGGCTATGAAATCCCCATCGGCCAACGGCTTTATGACCGCAAGCCGATTAACGTGGTCGGCGATGTGGCCGCGCTGGCGGTCAGCAAGGGAGGTCGCCGCCATGATTGAATCCAAACTGAAAGTTGCCACCTGCTCGCTGTGCGGCTGCTTCGGCTGCCACATGTCGCTGCTTGATCTCGATGAGCGGCTGTTCGATCTGGCTGAAAAAGTGGAGTTCGACCGCAGCCCGTTGACCGACCTCAAGGAACTGGGCGAATGCGACATCGGCATCATTGAAGGCGGCATCGCCAACGTCGAGAATGTCCACACCCTGCTGGAATTTCGGGCGCGTTGCAAAATCCTGATTGCGATGGGCGCGTGCGCCATCAGCGGCGGCATTCCAGCGATGCGCAATCACTACGAATTGAAGGATTGTCTGGAAGAGTCCTACACACGCGGAATCGGATTGGTGGACGCGCAGATTCCCAATGACCCGGAAATTCCCTTGCTGCTCGATCAGGTGCATCCGATTCACGAGGTGGTGAAAATCGACTACTTCCTGCCGGGCTGCCCGCCGTCGGCGGATACGATTTGGACCTTTGTCACCCAATTATTGGCCGGGCAGCCCATCGCGCTGCCTTATACCCAGATACATTACGATTGAGTTTTAAGTTTGATCGATTGTGTAGACTGGCCGGAGAGGCATTTAATGAATAAAAAACCTCAGCGCAGTATGCAGGTTACGGTGGACAGTGAGTTGGTTGAGGAAGGTTTGCAGACCACTGGCCTAAAAACGCGCCGCGATCTGGTCAATTTTGCACTGCGAGAACTGCTGCGGCGGGAAAATCAGAAAAAACTGTTGGAACTCAAAGGTCAGGTCGAGTGGGAAGGTGATTTGAGTGTGTTGCGTGGAAGCGTCCCGCATGATCTTGGTTGATACCAGCGTATGGATTGATTTTTTTCGGGGAAATGCGTTGCCGCATGTGCAACGATTGGAGGAATGGATTGAGCAGGGAGAAAATATCGTTCTCTGCGGAGTTATTCTGACCGAAATTCTTCAGGGCATTCGTGAGGAATCCACTTATCAGCGCACACGCCACTACCTGGAGTTTTTGCGGCTTTTACCGATGACGCAGGACGTTTTTGTTGAAGCCGCGCAAATTTACCGCGCGTTACGTGCTCAAGGAATCACCGTGCGTAAGCCCCTGGATTGCATGATTGCTGCTACTGCTTTGGTGCATCAGGCCCAATTGCTGCATAACGACCGTGATTTTGTATTGATTGCCCAGCATTATCCACTGCATGTCATCAGACTGGTACAGCATTAATTCCCAGTTCCTTGCCGAATCACTCTCATTAAACAGGCGAGGGGATCATCAACGACGATTAAACGAGGTAACTCGTTATGAGTACCCTGGAAACGGCGGCCCAATCTGATTATTTGTGCCGGGTCGCTATTGACCCGCTAAGCCGGGTTGAAGGTCACGGCAAAGTCACCCTGTTGGTGGATCGGGATCACCGCATCCGTCAGGCGCGTTTGCATATCGTCGAATTTCGTGGCTTTGAAAAATTCATTCAGGGTCGGCCTTACTGGGAACTACCGGTCGTCGTACAACGTCTCTGCGGCATTTGCCCAGTCAGCCATCATCTGGCGGCGGCCAAAGCAGTGGATCAGTTGTTGGGGATTGAGGAAATCCCACCGACCGCCGAGAAAATCCGCCGCCTGATGCACTACGGCCAGACCCTGCAATCGCACGCAGTACATTTTTTCCATCTGGCCTCGCCGGATTTTCTGTTCGATTTCGACGATAAAGTGGCCCATCGCAATGTGGTCGGCGTGATGGCGGATTATCCCGATGTGGCCCGGCAAGGGGTGAAGCTGCGCAAGTACGGCCAGGAGGTGATCCGGTTTACGGCGGGTAAGCGCGTTCATGGCACTGGCGCCATTCCCGGCGGCGTGAATAAATCGCTGACCTTGCAGGAGCGCAACACGCTGTTGGTGGACATTGACCTGATGGCGCAATGGAGCCGCAACATCCTCAAGCTGATGAAAGCCGCCTACGCCGCTAATCCCGGCTATTTCACCCATTTCGCCACCATCCGCACCAATTACCTCAGTTTAATCCGGGCCGATGGCGCGCTGGATTTATATCACGGCGGCTTACGGGCCAAAAACGAACAGGGTGGAATCATCTTTGATCATCTCGACTACCGCCGTTACGCCCAGGTATTGCGCGAACAAGTCAAGCCGTGGAGCTACATGAAATTTCCGTTCATCAACTCGCTGGGGCCGGACAAGGGTTGGTATCGGGTCGGGCCGCTGGCCCGGATCGATAATTGCGATTTCATCGCCACCCCACTGGCCGAGGAGGAACGCAAGGAATTCATGGCGCTGGGCGAGGGCGAGCCGATTCACGTCACACTGGCTTATCACTGGGCGCGGATGATTGAGTTGCTCCATTCCATTGAGGCGATCAAGGACTTGCTGCTCGATCCCGATATTTTCGGCGATGAGTTGGTGGCCAAGGGCGAAGTGACGCCACGGGAGGGGATCGGCGTGATCGAAGCGCCACGCGGCACCCTGTTCCACCATTACCGGATGAACGAGGATGGCTTGATCGAGAAGGCCAACCTGATTGTCTCCACCACCAACAACAACCAGGCGATGAATGAATCGATTCGCCAGGTGGCGGAACGCTATCTGGACGGCAAGGAATTGACCGAACCGCTGTTGAATCAGATTGAAGTCGCGGTGCGGGCTTACGACCCCTGCCTGTCCTGTGCCACTCACGCGCTGGGCCAGATGCCGCTGCACGTGGAACTGGTCGAGGAGGAGTCTGGCGCGTTGGTGGATTGTTTGGTGCGGGATGCGGGTGGAATGGTTCGTAAAGAGGCATTTCCTCTCCATCTGGGAGAAAAAGGTTAGGGTGAGGGCAAAGATTCCGCGCTTACTCATTTTGGCCGTTGGCAATCCCAGCCGGGGCGATGACGCGCTGGGGCCGCTGTTTCTGGAGCGCTTGGCGGCCTTGCGGGAACAGGGCGTCAACTGGGACGATATCGAACTGCTGACCGATTTTCAGTTGCAGATCGAACACGCGGTGGATTTGGAAAATCGGAAATTAGTGCTGTTCGTCGATGCCAGCGTCTCCTGTCCACCACCGTATCAATTCACCCGGTTGCAACCGGCCCGCGATACCAGCTATACCAGTCATGCGCTGACGCCTGCTGCCGTTTTGCATGTTTACGAGCAGATCAATTCCGCACCTGCGCCACCCGCATTTTTGTTGGCGATTCGCGGCGAGCATTTTGAACTGGGGGAGTCGCTTAGTGTGGCGGCGGCAGAGAACCTGCAAGCCGCTCTGAAATTTGTGGGTCAATTGCTAGAGCAACAGGATGCAATAAATTGGATACAAATTTTTGACCTACAATAAACCGTTATTAAGTTCTCGTTCATTGATTGCGGCGTGATAATAGTTTGACTCACAACGGAGGTATGACAGATGTTGTTAAAACCACGTACTTTAGCTGGTCAGAGTTTTTTAGTAGCTGCGCTTGTTACAGCTCTTGGTGGCTTTGGTATAGCGCAGGCCGCTGATGTCGGTGCCGCCGCTGCGGGAGCGGGTGTACAAGTTCCGAAAACGCCGGTAGCCCCATTATCGGTGCCGACACCCACTAAGCCGATGACGATGCCTTCGACCTCAACGCCTACCCAGATGGTTCCCAAGGCAGCAACCCCTACCACGACTACGGCAACTACGGCGACTACGGCAACAACCAATATGGCTGGCAATCCGGATGGTTCGTGCCCAGAATCGGCCCCGGTGAAAGTCTCCAGGTCAAAAATCTATCATGTACCAGAAGGCCGGAACTACGCGAAAACCAAAGCCAAATATTGTTTTGCCAACGCCGCAGCGGCCGAACAAGCGGGATTTCGCGCACCTAAAAAATAAGCATTAGCTTGAGCAGTTCGTATGCCACCTTAATCGCGGTACTCAATGCTATTTCAGGGCCGTGATTGAGGTGGTTTTTAACTATTAGGGTGTGCTGTTCTATAATATTTACTCAAGGAAAATTAACAGGAAGGTAAAGAATGCCTGTTATAGGTATCTTGATATTAATCATCCAAATCGGTTTCGCGGCTCACGCCATTCGGCGTGGCCATGATCAAATTTGGATTTATCTCATTATTTTTGTACCGCTGATCGGTTGCCTACTCTACACATTGATGGTGTTGCTGCCTGAAGCGCGTTCAAGCCGTGCCGTCAGAGGTGTGTCGAAGGCGATTACCACCACGCTGGACCCCAAGCGAGATTTACGAAAGAGATTAGATAATCTTGACGCTTCGGATACGGTGGAAAATCGCACCATGCTTGCTGACGAATTGATCAAGCATGGCATGATTGACGATGCTATCGAGTTATATCAACGCTCACTCAAGGGAATTTATGGTACCGACCCTTATCTGCTGCTGGGGTTAGCAAAGGCGTTTTTCTCGGCTGGAAAATTCAAAGATTCCAAAGAAACGCTTGATACGCTGATACAAAAAAACCCTGAATTTAGAAATCAAGAAGGGCATTTGCTTTATGCCCGATCATTGGAAGAATTGGGCGAGATCGACAAGGCGATGGAGGAATACCAAGCCCTTTGTCAATATTATAGTGGTGCGGAAGCCAAATGTCGTTATGGGCTTTTACTGAAACGCCAGGGGAAAATAGCAGAGGCCACCCAGATTTTTGAAGAACTTATCCGTACCGCAAAACGCGCCTCAAAACATAGCAATCGCCTTAATAAGGAGTGGCTCGATATTGCCCAGCGTGAGGCGCATTCTGAAGGATAATTTCCCCTGCTTACCAAAGCTCAAGGATGCATGGTATGGCCATGGTTCAAGGGTCCACAGCCCTTCCCTAGATTAGGCGCGGTACGAATCGCCTCTTGGACGTAAGCAAGGGCACGCTCCACCGAGGCGCCAAGAGCCAACCCTTGCGCTAGCCCGGTGGCGATAGCCGAAGCCAGTGTGCAGCCAGTCCCATGCGTATTGCGGCTGGATGAACGGATTGAAGTGAAGGCTTGATGACCTCCGCGCCAAGCGAGCCAGTCGGTAACCGTTGACCCGGCGAGGTGGCCGCCCTTGACCAATACCGCTGTCGGACCCATTTCCAAGAGCCGGTCAGCCGCTGCTGCCAGATGATCGGGTTGTCGGATCGGTAAACCACCGAGCATTTCTGCCTCGCGGATATTGGGGGTAAGGATTGCCGCTCTGGGCAGCAGTCGCTGCACCAACGTTTCGCGGGCTGCCGGATCAAGCAAGCAGTCACCCCCTTTGGCGTACATGACCGGGTCCACCACCACCGGAATACCCGGTGCGGCTACTTCGAGAACCTCGGCAACGGTTTGGATGACCGCCGCCGTATGTAACATGCCGGTTTTGATACAGTCGGCGCCGATATCCGCCAAGACCACCTGCATCTGTTCGGCGATGAACGTGGGGTCGATGCCGACAATGCCGAACACGCCTTGGGTATTCTGGGCGGTTAACGCCGTGATTGCGGTCGCTGCGTAGCCACCGAGCGCCGTCACCGTTTTCAAATCGGCCTGCATGCCTGCGCCACCACCGGAATCGGAGCCAGCCACAATTAATATGCGCCCCATCATTGACATCTTCGTGACTATCCGTAAGGTTAGTGTGGAGTGAAAGGATTGCTCAAACCGCTTGCAAGGACTCGGTTATGGAGGATGGTTTCACCCACTCTCTCAGTCGGTCGAGAGACTGATCCACCAAGCCAATTTTGAGGGCCGCCCACCGATAGAGTGCCAACGAATCGCAGTGATCGTAGCAATCATTGCGCTACCCAATAAAAGCGGGTAGCGTACCGCGCTTTCCTCGGACATCGAAGATTAAAATAACGAACATGCGGCTAGAAACCCCTTTGTCCCTGTATTCTGATGTGGTGCCACCTGAGTGGATTGATTACAACGGTCACATGAACGTGGCCTATTATGTGCTCGCTTTCGATCATGCGACCGATGCCTTTATGGATTTTTTAGGTATGGGGCCAACTTATCGAAAGAGTGACAATTGCTCCGCTTTTGTGGTCGAAGCCCACGTCAACTACCAACGCGAGCTAGTGGCAGGCAATCCACTGTGTGTCACCACACAATTGCTCGGTTTTGATACCAAGCGTATCCATTATTTCCATCGCTTATATCATGCGGAGAAGAGATTTGTATCCGCAACGAGCGAGTTGATGGTAATCCATGTTGATCTGGCGGAGCGACACAGCGCCCCGATGCCGGTGGCAGTATTGGATCGGCTCGGAGAACTGATGGCTGCTCACATCCAGTTGGCGCGACCGCCGCAATCCGGCCGGGTGATTGGCGTTCGGGCCAAGCCGGCGGCGGCGACACCGACGATGGCTGTGGTGCGGCCGAAAGCCCGGGTGCGGGGCCAGAGATAATCGCTAAGATTGTTTTAATTGTTTTACAGGCAAGGTTGAAGAAGATCGGAGTGGCGGCTTCAGTTCAGCGTAAACTGTGTCGCCGCTCTTTATGTATGTAGCGTGATGACCAGGTTGCCACGTCGGGTCTAAGTATTGGAAAATTTTCTAAAAAACATAAAATTAGCCTCGGAAAAACACACTTGGACAGCACTGCCCCTCGATGCTTGGTTGCGGGGTGTTGCTGTTCTGGTCAATGCGCTGCTGGTGGTAGGATTAGCCCGCGTTCTTGCCGGTTTGACAGCCACGATTTTATGGGGGCCGTCGTTCCTATCCGGCGGAGCGACGGGCATCATGACTCAAGGAGTGGCCGCGCGAGACACTGGGGTCGTGCAGCGGGCCGATGTGGCGAGTATCGGTGCTTGGCACTTGTTCGGCAGGAACGAGGCGCCCGCGCCAGTGGCGGCACCCCCAATGCCAGTGGCGGTCGCTCCGCTCAATTTGCGCTTGGTGGGCGTGTTTTTCGCCGAACGGCGCGCGGATAAAGCACTGGCGCTTATTGCTGAGGGCACCGGCGTAGAGCGGGGTTACCGGATTGGGGAGGCATTACCGGGTGGTGCTAGATTAGAGCAGGTCCAACGCGACCGGGTCATTGTATCGCGTGGCAATCAGCAGGAAGTGCTCAATTTGCCCCGCCTCGAAGAAACTCAGAGGGCACCGACTGTGGAAGGTTTACCGCCAGCCGAGCCTATCATTGAGCCTCCCGCTGAGCCGGCTCAACCAGAGATACCGCAGGAACAACCGTCCAGTTCTCGCGAGCCGCAACTGATCGATGCAACGGCTGTCGCTGCTCGCTTGCGTGGGGCGGCCGGTCCCCAGGCGCTTGAGGATATCGCGTTTGCGAGTCCCTATGTGCAAGAAGGCCGTTTTCTTGGGTTTCGTTTACGACCGGGCCGAGATCGGCAGTTGTTGCAACAGATTGGTCTCACTAGCGGTGATGTGATCACCGAAGTGAATGGGCATCGCCTTGATGGGCCGATGCGCGGCCTTGCGAGTTTGCGAGAATTGCAGCACGCCGATCAGATCAAGGTGCGCGTTTTGCGCAATGGCGCCGAAATACCCCTGGCGTTTTCCTTGGGTAGGCCCGCCGCCGTCAGATGACTTGAATGGCATTTTAGAAGAGAGCAGGCCGGCATTTATCGACCATTGGCGATCATTGATGAATAATTGGCTGAGCAGGCAGCTTCCTTTTGGCGGGCAATCCACGCGCCGCCGGATCTTTGTAGCGTTACTGTTGGGTTCGGTTTGCGCTGGAACGGCCGCCGCGCCGGTCACGCTCAATCTCAAGGATGCCGACATTAATGCGCTGGTCGAAAGCATGTCGGTGCTGACCCGGAAAAACTTTATCGTCGATCCTCGCGTTAAGGGCCGGGTCACTATCGTTTCCGCCAAGCCGATGGACGAGAAGGAACTGTATGAAGTGTTCCTGGCAGTGTTGAATGTTCATGGCTTCGCGGCAGTACCCGACGGTAATGTCATCAAGATCATCCCAGCAGCGGGTGCCAAACAAGAGAGCATCCCAACCGTTGACCGGCAGAGCAGTGCCGAACCTAACCAAATCGTGACCCGAATCATCCAGGTGCAAAATGTATCCGCCGCACAGGTGGTGCCGATTTTGCGCCCACTGATCCCGCCACAGGGTCATCTGGCTGCCTACACGCCGACCAACGTGCTGATCGTTTCCGACAGCGCGGCCAATGTGGAGCGCATCGCCAGCATCATTGCGCGGATTGATCTAGCCAGCAACGAGGAAGTTGAGATCGTGCCGTTGCGCTACGCTTCGGTCAATGAAGTGGTGCGGGTGTTGACTACCCTGGAGCAAAGCAAAGCCAAGGCAGATCCGGCTGCCGCTGTCAGTAGCTCGACCCGAATGGTTGCGGATGAGCGCACCAATAGTATTTTGCTCAGCGGGGATAAGGCATCCCGGCTGCGGCTGCGTACCTTGATTTCGCATCTTGATACCCCAGTAGACAGCGGTGGCAATACCCAGGTGGTTTATCTGCGTTATGCCAAGGCCAAAGATTTGGTGTCGGTGTTGCAAGGGGCCAGCAAGAACTTGAGCAACGAAGCCTCACGCAATGTCCCGGTCCCGGTGTTGTCGCAAGGCCAAGCCGCGCCAGCCGGCGGAGGCCCGACCAGTAGTAGTGGTGGTAGCGGGGCGGTCGATATCCAGGCTGATGAGGCCACCAACTCGCTGGTGATCACCGCGCCGCCCGAACTCATTCGCTCGTTGCGCACTGTGATTGGGCAATTGGATGTGCGTCGCGCACAGGTGCTGGTCGAGGCGGTTATCGCCGAGATCACCGCCGAGAAGACGGCCGCGCTCGGCATTCAATGGGGTGTGGCGGGTAATAGTGCCATCGGGTTTACTAATTTCGATGCCGGGGCCAGCAGTCTCAGCAATGTGCTTGGCCTGGCGCAAAAGGTAGAGATTGGCCTTAAAAATAACAACCTTGATTTAAGTAACGCCACGATTCCCAACGGTTTGCAACTAGGTCTGGGCGGCGGTGATTTCGGTGCGCTGCTCAGTGCCCTGGCTAAGGATGCGGATACCAACGTCCTGTCAACCCCGACTATCGTGACGTTGGACAACGAAGAGGCTGAGATCATCGTCGGGCAGAACGTGCCCTTCGTCACCGGCAATTACACTACGAATACCAGCAGCGGCAGCAGCACCGGGAGCAGCAGCGCTGTCGGTAACCCGTTTCAGACCATCCAACGCGACGATGTGGGCATCAAGCTGAAGGTGAAGCCCCAGATTAACGAAGGTAACGCGGTCAAGTTGGAGATCGCCCAAGAGGTATCGACGGTGGTACCTTCGGCGAACTCGGCCTCACAAGGGCCGACGACCAATAAGCGTTCGATCAAGACCAAAGTATTGGTGGAAAACGGACAGGTGTTGGTACTCGGTGGCTTGATTGATGATAATCATACGGAAAGTGCCTCGAAAGTCCCCGTGCTGGGGGATGTCCCCGTGCTGGGCAACATGTTCCGTTACCGCAGCACCAACAAGAAAAAAACCAATCTGATGGTGTTCCTGCATCCGGTCATCCTCCGCGATCCGGCACTCGGTACGTTGTATACCAACGATAAGTACAGCTACATGCGTGAGCAGCAGCTTGCTGCCCGCCAACAAGAAATCTCCTTGCTGCCCGAGATCCAGCCTCCGGTTCTCAAGCGCGACGTAGAGGTTAAAAAAGAGGGTACGGTCCTTAACCTCGCGCCCCCGTCGCCCCCGGTGTCGCAATCCCCGGTCGTCAACAGCGAGGAGGTCGTTGCCCCCCTACCGTCGCCGGCCCGTGCGAGTACGGCCGCGCCCAAAACCAACGAATTCGGTTTTGGCGATAAATGAGCGTTGAAGTGCCGACAACCCAAGTGACGGACAAGGAAGAACCGTCGGCACGCCAATTGCCCTATGCGTTCGCTAAACGTCACGGTGTGCTGGTGGTCGATCAAGAGGATGGTCGGATTACCGTTGCCTGTCGGCCGGGGGTTGGCTCAGGCAGCCTTGCGGAACTGCGCCGCTTTTTAAGGGCACCGTTACGACCTGTCACGGTGCAGCCGGAACATTTCGAGCGGATGCTGCAAGATAGCTACGAAGGCGATAGCGACGGCGCCGCCCGGATGATGGAAGACCTGGGCGAGGAAATTGATCTCAATCAGGTTTCACTCAACCTGCCAGAACCGGAAGATCTTCTGGAAAGCGCCGATGATGCCCCGATCATCCGGTTGATCAACGCGCTGTTAACCGGCGCGATTAAGGAAAATGCTTCCGATATCCATATCGAGTCGTTCGAAAATCGGTTGATGGTCCGATTTCGCGTGGATGGCGTGCTGCGCGAGGCCCTGCAACCGCCAAGGGCCTTGGGGCCGTTGTTGGTCTCGCGGGTCAAGGTCATGGCCCATCTTGATATCGCGGAAAAACGTCTGCCGCAGGATGGCCGGATTTCCTTGCGGGTCGCCGGTCGGCCGGTGGACGTGCGGGTTTCGACCCTGCCGACCGGACACGGTGAGCGCGTGGTGATGCGGTTACTGGACAAACGGGAAGGGCGGCTGGATTTACGACATTTGGGCATGGAGCGTCACAGCGAATCGCGATTGATGCGCCTAATCCAACGACCGCATGGCATCCTCCTGGTCACTGGCCCAACCGGTTCCGGGAAGACGACCACCCTATACGCTGGGCTGACGCTGCTCAACGACCGCAAGCGCAACATCATGACGGTCGAAGACCCCATCGAATACTATCTGGACGGTGTGAGCCAGACTCAGGTTAATGCCAAGGTTGAGATGACGTTTGCGCGTGGTCTGCGCGCTATTCTACGTCAGGACCCCGATGTGGTTATGGTCGGTGAAATCCGTGATTTGGAAACCGCTGAAATTGCGGTGCAAGCGTCATTGACCGGTCATTTGGTGTTATCCACTCTACACACCAACAGCGCGGTCGGTGCTATCGCCCGCTTGCGCGATATGGGGGTCGAGCCGTTCTTGTTATCGTCATCGCTGATCGGCGTGCTGGCACAACGGCTGGTTCGTCAACTGTGCCCAAGCTGTAAGCAGCCCCATTTAGCGACGGCGACGGATTGCGAGGTTCTGGGGGTGAGTCCGGTAGCACCGCCAACGATTTACACGCCGAACGGGTGTGACCAATGCAACCAGTCTGGTTACCGAGGGCGCTCAGGCATTTTCGAGCTGCTGATAGTGGATGAGGCGATGCAGACTATGATTCACGAAGGCAGGGGCGAACTTGATCTGGAGCGCTATGCCCGACAGTCTAGTCCCAGCATTCGCGACGACGGTAGACGGCGGGCGTTAGCCGGGGATACTTCGCTGGCAGAGCTGATCCGAGTGACACGGGAGGATTAGTGCCGGCGTACCAATATGCCGCGCTGGATGCCAAGGGTCGCCAGCGCAAGGGGTTGCTGGAGGCGGACACGCCTCGGATGGCCCGGCAGTCATTGCGCGAGCAAGGTCTCAACCCATTATCAGTCGAAGAGGTGGCCAGCCAGGAACGCGGTGGTCGGCGGCGGCTGTGGGGGTTGCGAATCAGCGCGACGGACTTGGCACTGATTACGCGCCAGATGGCGACGCTGGTCGGCTCAGGATTGCCGGTTGAAGAAGCGTTGGGCGCCGTCGCCCGTCAGGCCGACCGGGCACGTTTAGGCGGTATGATGCTAGCGGTGCGTGCCAGGGTATTGGAGGGGCATACGCTGGCGACCGCACTCAGTGATTTTCCGCAGGTGTTTCCAGAACTGTATCGGGCAACGGTGGCGGCGGGCGAACAGTCAGGCCATCTGGAGGTGGTCTTCGAGCGGTTGGCCGACTATACCGAGGCCCGCCAGCAGATGCGCCAGAAAGTCGGGTTGGCACTGTTTTATCCGCTGATGCTGACCGGTGTGGCCATCTTGGTCGTTGCTGGCTTGCTGACTTACGTAGTGCCGCAGGTAGTACAAGTTTTCGGTAGTCTCAATCAGCAATTGCCCGCCTTGACCCGGGGTTTGATCGCCTTAAGCGAGTTTCTACGCCAGAACGGCTGGTGGCTATTGGCGATCTTGGCGGGGGGCGTTATCGCTTGGGTGCTTGCGCTGCGCCGTATTGGCTTCCGGCGCCGAGTTGATCAAGCCCTGCTGCGGCTACCGTTGGTGGCGCGCCTGGCACGGGGGGCTAACACTGCTCGGTTTGCCCGGACCTTCAGTATCCTCATGGCCAGCGGTGTGCCGGTGCTGGAGGCATTGCGGATCTCCGCACAGGTTTTAAGCAATCTACCGATGCGAGAGGCGGTTGAACAAGCGACGGCGCGGGTTAAAGAGGGCGCCAGTCTCAACAAAGCCATCAGTGCTAGCGGCTATTTTCCGCCGATGACCGTCCAATTGATCGCCAGCGGCGAAGCGAGCGGCCGCCTGGAAAATATGCTGGAGCGGGCCGCAATTCAGCAGGAACGCGAAACCGAGACATTGATTGCCGCCTTACTCGGTATTTTCGAGCCGATGCTGATTCTGGTGATGGGTGGGGTGGTGTTGGTTATCGTGCTGGCGATTTTGCTACCAATTTTTGACCTGAATCAGTTGGTGCGCTGAGCGGCTGCTCGCAAGCTGGTGACATCCAGGGTATAAGCCCGCGCAAAACCCCCTACGAACCGAACCCGAAGCGGCGTCAGGCGCAGCAGCAAAAAATCACTGAATTCAAAGCGTGGCGCTGATGCGGGCAACCAGGTCTGGTAAAGCCGAACTGCCTCTTGGTAAGCCTCCGTATCCTTTGCCAAGGCGGTTACTGTGCCTTGGATGGTCAAGCGTGCCAGTGTCTGGGGGTCTTCACCGGTCTGTTCCGGCGCACTGATGCCAAGACCGGCACGGGGATCGGCCAACAGGTTGCGGGTGTGGGCGGCTAACGTGCTGACATGCAGCAAAAAACCCTCAAAGCTGGGTTCTGGCGCGTAGGCGACCCAAGAGGCTTCTGGACCATTAGGCCCTTGCGTCGCCAGTGCCGCCCAGCGTTGGCTGCGAATTAACGAGGCCAGTGCACGTTGTTCTTGGAGGTTCATCAGTGATCTTTCAAAGCGAGTAGATAGGCAGTATCGGCGCTCAGTTTATACCGGTGCTGACCAATCGATTAGGCTTGAATATGCGCGAGCGGGATGCCACAGCGGAGATAAATCCCGTAACCGGTTCACCGCCTCGATGACCACCTGAATCGTATAATCGATCTCCTCGCAGGTGGTAAAACGCCCCAGGCTAAACCGAATCGCGCCGCGCGCCCGTTCAGCGTCACAGCCCATAGCGCGTAGCACATGGGAGGCTTCGGCGGTAGCGGACGTGCATGCGGAACCGGTCGAAACGGCGATATCTGGCACGGCAGCCAACAGAGCTTCGGCAGTGATACCGGCAAAACTGACATTGAGAATGCCGGGCCAATGCCGAGTAGGATGGCCGTTCAGGACCGTGCCGTCCAGCGTGCTGAGGCCATACCATAACCGGTCGCGCAAGGCTTGGAGACGTGCGCATTCATCAACCAATCCGGTACCGGCGATTCGGCAGGCTTCGCCCATAGCGACAATCTGGTGAACCGGTAAAGTACCAGCCCGCAAGCCGCGTTCTTGATTACCGCCATACAGCAACGGTTCCAACTGGATACGGTTTGGGCGGTGCCGGATGAACAACGCCCCGATGCCCTTTGGACCGTAAAGCTTATGGGCGCTGAGGCTTAGTAAATCGATGGGCAGCGTCTTTAGGTCAATCGGTAGTTTGCCCGCGCTCTGTGCGGCATCGACGTGCAGCAACACGCCGCGCGCGCTGGTTAAAGCGCCTAACGCAGCCAAATCCTGTACGACCCCGGTTTCATTGTTAACGTGCATCAGGGAAACCAGCACGGTGTCGGGACGCAATGCCGCCGCTAACTGGTCTGGCGCAATCAAGCCATCGGCTTGAGGGTCGAGATAAGTACCGGTCCAGCCTTCCTTTCCCAGCCGCCGGCAGACATCAAGCACGGCCTTATGCTCGGTTTTGCTCGTAACGAAATGGCGACCTTGCCGAGTGCGGCTAATGCCGCGCAGCGCGAGGTTATTGGCTTCCGTGGCACCTGATGTCCAGATGATTTCGCCAGGATCGGCATCGATTAAAGCGGCGACGTGCGCACGGGCGATAGCCACCGCTTCGGCTGCCAGCCGCCCAAAGCGGTGGGTGCTGGAGGAAGGATTGCCAAAAATACCTTGAGACGTCAGGTACTGACTCATCAGGTCCGCCACACTCGGATCGACCGGTGTCGTGGCGGCGTAATCCAGATAGATCGGTGAGCGCATCAGGCTGCGCTGGGGCGTTTACATGACAGCGATGGGAATCTGTGCTCGCTCCGTGGTCGGGCGCTCACGCCGCCGGGTGGCATTCTGGCGGTGAATGACCTCACAAACGGCCGGGCGCTCGACGAACTGCCCCAGCGTGATGCCTTCCAGGAAGGTGAAGATTTGTCGGCTCAGATCGGTCCATAGTTCGTGAGTCAAGCAGCGCCGGCCCTCCTGGCAATTCTCATGGCCGTAACAGCGGGTTGCATCCAGCCGCTCATCGACCGCGCTGATGATATCGGCAACCGTGATTTGGTCAGGGAACCGTGCCAGCCGGTAACCGCCACCTGGTCCGCGCACCCCTTCGACCAGGGTATGTTTGCGCAATTTGGCGAAGAGTTGTTCTAGATAAGACAGCGAAATACCCTGGCATTGCGATATTTCAGCCAGGGTTACTGGCCCATGCCGATCATGGATGGCCAGGTGCATCATGGCGGTTACCGCATAACGGCCTTTCGTGGAAAGTCTCATTGGATGTCGTCCTGCTGTTTGATGTTGATCGGACAGGTGCGCCGGCCGTTAAGGTCGAGCGCCATTACCAAGCTATCCGTAGTGCCTTATGACGGAAGATGGCTTCCTTTAGCCTTGTTAGGTGATCGCCTCTAAGATGCAATACCTGTCTGAACGAGCTAATTCCCGACTATTAAGTATGGAAACTATATTATACTGAGCGTATTAGTCAACTATTAGACGGAGGTATCCTCAAAATTTTTAAGCGTTATGTTAGGCACCATATGCTGCAACCTGGTGCAGTGAAGCGGTGGCCTTGTCGCAGACAGTATTGCAGCCACTTAAAAAGAAATCGGTTGATTTTCCAGCGTCGGTAGAGTTGCGCGCCATCGGATCGATGGACGATGAGGGATTCCGCATCGAATGCAGGAAAATGGCGCAGATGCGCGGCTAGAACCTCCGCCAGTTGCGCATCGTGGTACACCCTGATGTGCAAATCTGGTTCCACGCAGAGCATACCGGCTTGGTCGAACCGATAGGTCAAGCTGATTTCGCTGGTATACCGCGTGCGTTCGAGCAAACGAAAGTGCAAATCCAGGCCATCCGGTACCTGAGATACCAGATGGGTCGGATCTTCAGGCAGGGCCGGCACGAGGCGGCGCACATGAATGTAATTATTTTCGTAGAGATCCATCAACGCCGCGAACGCTCCCGGTTCGTGGCGAATGATTGAGGAAAGAGGCGGCGAGGGCAGCAGGATCATGGCATCCAAACCGAGTTAGATCACGGTTTCCAGTCGCCAACCGCTGGCGTCACAGCGCAGAACGCTGCCGAGATTGGCAGACCAATCGCCCAATACCGCTCGCCGTGTTGGTTGCCCTTCCAGCAGAACGTCGTGAATAGCAGGGCGGTGGGTGTGGCCATGGATCATGCGCTGCACTCCATGGTCGCGCAGCGCTTGTGTCACCGCTACCGGGTTAACATCCATGATGTCAGCGGTTTTCTGGCGGGTCGATTGGCGACTGGTTTCGCGTAGTTGACCGGCCAAGACCCGGCGCTGAGCCAGCGGTAATGCCAGCAGTTGGGCCTGCCAAAGCGGATTGCGGACCTGCGCGCGAAAGGCTTGGTATGCGGTATCGTCCGTACAAAGCGTATCGCCGTGCAAGAGCAGCACCGGTTCACCGTACAAGTCGATGATTTCAGTTTGCGCTAATAGCCGAAAACCGGCAGCAGCGGCAAAGCGTTCCCCAAGCAGAAAATCACGGTTCCCATGCAAGAAAAACACAGGTATGCCGGAATCGGTCAAGCTCCGCAGGGCGAGGGCGACCGTGCGCCCAAGCTCCGCATCATCGTCATCTCCGATCCAGGCTTCAAACAAATCGCCTAAGATGTAGCAAGCATCGGCCTGCCGAGCCTGACCCTCAAGAAACGCCAGGAACAAGCCGGTTATGGCCGGGCAAGAGGCATCCAGGTGCAGATCGGAGATAAACAGTGTAGCCATGGGGTTACTCGCCGACGAGTTCCACCTTGGTAATCATGATATCGGTGACTGGTACATCTTGATGGCCCTGTTTGCTGGTGGTTGGGACTTTGGCGATAGCCTGAACCACCTCCATTCCCGCAGCGACGCGGCCGAATACACAATAGCCCCAGCCTTGGGCGGTCGGGCTGCGATGATCAAGAAAATCATTGTCCTTGACGTTGATAAAAAATTGGGCGGTGGCGGAGTGCGGGTCGGAGGTCCGGGCCATGGCGATAGTACCGACTTTGTTTTTTAGGCCGTTATCGGCTTCATTGCGGATCGCCGAGCGGGTTGATTTGGGGGTCATGCTCGGTTCAAGCCCACCGCCTTGGATCATAAAATTGGGGATCACCCGATGAAAGAGAGTTCCTTCGTAGAAGCCATCGCGGGCGTATTGTAAGAAGTTGGCTGTGGTAGCGGGAGCGCTGGCGGAATCCAGCTCAATGCTGATCGTTCCGAGTGAGGTATGCAGGTTAACCATAGCGTTGCCTCCGATGAGGGTTGGTTATTTGGCGGGCTGCGGGGGCGTAGTTGGTGCCGAGGGCACTATCGTGGGCAGAAGCATCGCCGAGTTGATGAGGACGGGTTTGGCTGGCACATCGGCAAAGCGGCCGCCGGGACCGCCCGCGCCGGTGGCGACCTTGCGAATTTTATCGACGGTATCCATGCCTTCGATCACTTTACCGAATACTGCATAACCCCAGCCTTGCGGTGTTGCTGATTTATAATCCAGCGCCGCATTATCCTTGACGTTGATGAAGAATTGGGCCGTAGCGGACCCGGGATCGTTGGTACGAGCCATCGCGACTGTACCCCGCAGGTTCTTGAGGCCGTTATCGGCTTCATTGGGGATCGGCGCGCGGGTGGGTTTTTGCTGGAAATCAGCGGTGAAACCGCCCCCTTGAATCATAAAATTGTCGATGACGCGGTGAAAAACAGTCCCGTTATAAAAACCTTGGCGCGTGTACTCAAGGAAATTCGCTACCGTCTTGGGCGCCTTGTCATCGGCCAGTTCTAACGTAATGGGGCCAAGGGTCGTCTCTATGCGGACTTTCGGCCCAGCTTCGGCGCCCATAGCGATTAGGCTGAGCAGTGCTGCGGCCAAGATTGAAGATCGGTTGGTCATTGACTGATACCTGAGTTGGCAAGAGTAGAGCGGCATGATAGTCAGAGATTGCGCTCGCCGCCAGATTTGGTGAGCGTGCAGCCTTTCCGCTACTATGGATTCACCATGACGATTGCAAACATCAAAACACGCTTTGCCCCCAGTCCGACCGGCTTTTTGCATCTAGGCAATGTCCGTACCGCCTTGTTTAGTGCGCTGCTAGCCCGGCGTTGGCAGGGAATTTTTTTACTGCGCATCGAGGATACTGACCGGGAGCGCAGCCGCGCGGAATACGTTGACGCACTGCTGGACGATCTGCGCTGGTTGGGGTTGCAGTGGCAAGAAGGACCAGAAAGAGGCGGCCCGCAAGCGCCTTACGCGCAGTCCGAGCGCGAGGCGATCTATGAGGAATACTACGGCCAGCTTGAAGATACCGGTCGGATCTATCCCTGTTTTTGTACGCCGACTGAGCTTACAGTCAGCCGCAAGGCTCAACTGGCGGCGGGGCGACCGCCACGCTATTCCGGCACCTGCGCACGCTTAAGTCCGGCTGACCGGCGAGCGCGACTGGAACGCGGTTTATCGCCGAGCCTGCGATTTCAGGTTCCCAATGGCCAAACTGTGGAATTTACCGATTTGGTGCGCGGTCCCCAGCGATTCGCCAGCGACGATATCGGCGATTTCGTCATCCGTCGGGCGGATGGCACGCCACAATTTTTCTTCGCCAATGCGGTCGATGATGCCTTGATGGGGGTCACTCATGTGCTGCGCGGCGAGGATCATTTGACCAATACCCCACGCCAAGTATTGTTGTTGGAAGCGCTGGGATTGCCCGTGCCTCACTATGGGCATTTGGCACTGATCGTCGGTAGCGACGGTGGACCGCTGTCGAAGCGGTCGGGAGATTTGAGTGTGCGCGAGTTGCGCGCCCAGGGTTATCTACCTGAGGTGCTGCTTAATTATCTGGCGCGGCTTGGTCATAGTTACGAGCAAGATACATGGCTGAATGTTAATGAGTTGGCTGCGGGATTCTCACCCGATCATTTGGGTCGGGCGCCAGCGCGTTTTGACGAAGCGCATTTACTGCATTGGCAAGCTGAAGGGGTTCAGCGCGCCACCTACGAGCAGTTATGGGATTGGGTCGGCACTGGAGTGCGAGATCAAGTACCGGAAGAAGTAACCGAAGCGTTTATCGCGACAGTCCGGCCTAATATTCGATTTCCAGCCGATGCCCTGTTTTGGGCGGAGCGCTTTTTTGGGGTTGAATTGGCGCGCAGTGTCGAGAGCGAGACGGCCATCACTGCGGCCGGTTCGGGCTTTTTCGGTCACGCATTAGCCGCTTACGATCAGTATGGCGCTGACTATCCTGCCTTGACGGCTAACTTGCGCGAGCGAACCGGTCTTAAAGGTAAGCCTCTGTTTATGCCCTTGCGAGCGGCACTGACCGGGGAAACGCACGGCCCGGAACTGGCACGAATTCTGGCTTTGCTACCTGCCGAAACAATCCGCCGCCGCCTGCAAGCGTGTTGCTGAGCTTTAATCGTTTTCTGTTATTAGCTGATCTTTATCGTTCGCCTTCCTTCCAAGTCAAGAGAATCGCTGATGCTGCAAATTTTCAATAGCCTCTCCCGTCAAAAGGAGGCGTTCCAGCCCATCGTGCCGGGTCAGGTGCGGATGTATGTCTGCGGGATGACGGTTTACGATTATTGCCACATTGGCCACGCGCGGGTGATGGTGGTCTTCGATGTAGTCGTGCGTTGGCTGAAAGCCAGCGGATTTGCGGTGACCTACGTCCGCAACATTACCGATATTGATGACAAGATCATCCGGCGTGCTCAGGAAAACGGTGAACATTTCAACGATCTAACCGCGCGTTTCATTCAAGCCATGCACGAGGATTTAGCCGCGCTCAGTATCTTGCCACCGACCCATGAGCCGCGTGCCACAGCCGCCATGGCGGATATCATCGCCATGATCCAGGTTTTGATTGAGAAGGGATTCGCCTATGCGGGAACCAGCGGTGATGTGTATTACGCCGTCAGTCGTTTTGCGCGTTACGGAACATTGGCTAATAAGAGGCTGGAGGATCTGCGAGCGGGCGCCCGGATTGAAGTTGAAGAAGCGAAAAATGACCCGCTGGATTTCGTGCTGTGGAAAGCCGCTAAACCTGGCGAGCCAGGTTGGGATTCTCCTTGGGGGCAAGGTCGGCCAGGCTGGCATATCGAGTGCTCGGCGATGTCAACTCGTTGCCTGGGCGAGCATTTTGACATTCATGGCGGTGGCATGGATCTGAAATTTCCCCATCACGAAAACGAAATCGCCCAGTCGGAGGCAGCCAGTGGTCACCGTTACGTGAATGTGTGGATGCACAACGGTTTTGTCCAGGTGAACGAGGAGAAGATGTCCAAATCATTGGGCAATTTCTTCACGGTGCGCGAGGTGTTGCGGCGCTATCAGCCAGAGGTGGTACGACTGTTTATTTTGTCCAGCCATTATCGAGGGCCATTGAATTACGCGGACGAAAATTTCAATCACGCAAAAGCGTCGTTGAACCGGCTGTACACGGCGCTGCGCGGTTTGCCGGTGGTTGATTCCTCTGTGGAGGACGCTTGGTTTAGCCGTTTTCGAGCGGCCATGGATGATGATTTCAATACACCCGAAGCACTGGCGGTCCTGTTTGATCTAGCGCGCGAGATCAACCGATTAAGGTCAGAAGATGAGGGGAACGCCGCTCGTTTGGGCGCGAATCTTAGGTATTTGGGTGGTCTATTAGGGCTACTGCAATGTGATCCTGAACTATTTTTGAAAGGCTCGCCCACTCCTCAGAATAATCAGCATGTGACCGGGAATTTAGCGGGCATACTGGATGATGTTGCTGGGGTTACTGAAACCACAGGTTTGGCTGAAACCGCGATTGACAGGCTGCTTGCCCAGCGCTCCGCCGCTCGCAAATCCAAAGACTGGGTTGAAGCCGATAAGATCCGTGATCAGTTGCAGGTAGCCGGTATTGTGTTAGAGGACACCCCAAACGGAACGATTTGGCGACGCGGATAAAGCCATTGACGTGGTTTGAGATCAAAAATATAATTCTCAATTCCGCATGGAAGTGCCGACTGCTGGTTTTGGCTGATGACGGGGTATAGCGCAGCCTGGTAGCGCACCTGCTTTGGGAGCAGGGTGTCGGGGGTTCAAATCCCTCTACCCCGACCAAATTCTGGGGTGGGCGATTCCGTGATGGTTGTTCGCGATACCGCGCCCGTAGCTCATGCGGATAGAGCATCAGCCTTCTAAGCTGAGGGTAGCAGGTTCGAGTCCTGCCGGGCGCGCCAGCTCTCGGTGGACGATAGGTCGATACGGTTTCGATGGTGGACGTAGCTCAGTTGGTAGAGCCCCGGATTGTGGATCCGGTCGTCGTGGGTTCGAGTCCCATCGTCCACCCCAAATCGCTCGGTTGCGTTTTGAAAGGTTTTTTGATTTTGTCATCATTGTCGTATTGGGCCGTTAGCTCAACTTGGTAGAGCAGTTGACTCTTAATCAATTGGTTGTAGGTTCGAGTCCTACACGGCCCACCATCTCTAAAGTCCGGTTATTTCTTCTCCCAATTTTCTGATCAGCCGGGCAGTTGTAAAGCGTGCGGTAACTTGGTTGCTGTTCGTAAAGACAGGTTGTCCTGTATACTTCCCTATAAGTAGCGGTTATTACCGCGCTCGGTTCTCTTGAGTTGGCAAGCCGTATTTCTGATTGCGAGAGTGGCGGAACTGGTAGACGCGCTGGATTTAGGTTCCAGTGGGGTAACCCGTGAGAGTTCGAGTCTCTCCTTTCGCACCATCCGCACCGTCGGCCCGTTCAACTGTTACCCGGCCCTGGTTGCTTGGCGGCTGGGCGATGCACTAGGCGGATTTGCCATTTACCACGATCAACAGCTTTGAGGTATGTCAATGCAGGTTTCAGTTGAAACACTGAGCGATCTAGAGCGCCGGGTCACCGTTCAGGTCCCTGCGGAAAAGCTCACCAAGGAAATTCAAGACCGGCTGCTTTCTTTGTCTAAGCAAGTCAAAGTAGACGGTTTTCGGCCGGGCAAAGTGCCCTTCAAAATGGTCAAGCGGCTGTATGGTGAACGGGTACGTTATGAGGCGGTGACCGAGCTGATGGAGCGCAGCTTGCATGAAGCATTGACCTTGGAGAAGTTGAATCCACTGGGTGGTCCGCGAATCGAACCCAAGAAAATCGAAGAAGATCAAAATCTGGAGTACTCGGCGACCTTTGAGGTGATGCCTGAATTCGAGCCGACTGGGTTTGAGAGCATTCACGTTGAAAAACCGGTTGCCGAGATCACAGACCAGGATGTGGATCACATGATCCAAACGTTGCGTGAGCAGCGGACCGTTTGGAACAAAGTGGATCGCCCGGCTGCTGAGGGGGATCGGTTATACATCGATTTCGAAGGCAAAATCGATGGCGAGAGTTTTGCGGGTGGCAAGGCGGAAAATGCGACCGTCATCCTGGGCAAGGGCACCATGCTACAGGATTTCGAGAATGGCCTTAAGGGGTTGCGCGCTGATGAGCAGACCGAGTTTGATGTGCCTTTCCCTGAAGATTATCAGGCAGCGGAACTGGCGGGTAAAACCGCGCGTTTCCAGGTCACAATCCATGATGTTGAGGAGCCGATCCTGCCGGAGGTGGACGAGGCTTTTGCCGAGAGTCTGGATGTCAAGGAAAATGGCGTCGCGGGCCTGCGGCAATCTTTGCGCGAGAACATGGAGCGTGAATTGCGTGGTGGTATCACGGCGGCGATCAAACGCCAGGTCATGCAAGGTTTATGGGATGCCAACCCGATTCCCCTGCCGAAAGTCTTGATTGAGGCGGAGATTGAGCATTTGGCCCGTCAGTTGAGCTTTCCAGCAGGGGGCGATGACGAAAAGATCCGGGAACTGAAAAGTAAACTGTTTGAGCGCGAGGCTCGCCGTCGGGTGGCCTTGGGACTGCTGATTTCGCGGTTGGCGGCACTGAATAGTATTAAGGCTGACGAGCGGCGTGTGCGGGATTATTTGGCAACTGTGGCATCGACATACCAAGAACCTGCTCAGGTGCTGCGCTGGTACGAAAAAACCCCAGAGGCGCTTGATAATGTGCGAGCGCTGGTACTGGAAGAACAGATCGTTGACTGGCTGCTAGAGCGAGGTCAAGTCAGCGAAAAAACCAGCACGTTTGCCGAAGTCATGGCGCTTAGTAAAAAACAGCAATTTAACCCATGGCTACAGGAGTCACCGGAATGAACGAACGGGGTTCTGCCAGCAACATCCACGCCCTAAACCTCGTACCGATGGTGGTCGAGCAGACCGCGCGCGGCGAACGGGCTTATGATATTTACTCGCGTCTCCTCAAGGAGCGGGTAGTGTTTTTGGTGGGGCCAGTCGAGGATTACGTCGCGAATTTGGTCGTTGCCCAGTTGCTTTTTTTAGAAGCCGAAAATCCTGATAAAGATGTTCATTTCTATATCAATTCGCCGGGTGGTTCCGTCAGCGCCGGTTTGGCTATTTACGATACCATGCAGTTTATCAAGCCAAGCGTCAGCACCATGTGCGTCGGGCAAGCGGCCAGTATGGGGGCCTTGCTATTGGCCGGTGGCGCGGCGGGTAAACGGTTTTGCTTGCCTCATTCACGCATCATGATCCATCAGCCGCTCGGTGGGTTTCAGGGGCAGGCGACTGACATCGACATCCATGCCCGGGAAATTCTCCTCGTGCGCGACCGCTTGAACCGGATTTTGGCACAACATACCGGTCAACCCATCGAGAAAATTGCTGTCGATACCGACCGAGATAACTTTATGGGTGGTCCTGAGGCGGTCGAATATGGCCTGATTGATGCTGTGTTGAATCAGCGTATTCCAACCTCCTGAAACGAGTTTCCGCTAGCGCCAAGGTGCGCTCCTATCGCGCGGTGTTCGGGTGGCTTGACTGGTTTCGGCAACGAGGCCGAGCGCATGGATGTCCCACGCTTGGCTAGGAATGCCCGCACCAATCGCCTCGCATGGACTTAGCGGGTGGCCTTGCCAATGCCCGCAGCACGCCCGGCGAATCAACCGACCGCGCCACCAGCCGGCGCGCCGATGAGGAAGTGATATGAGCAGAGATCGAAGTGACAGGAGCGACGATAAGCTTCTGTATTGCTCTTTTTGTGGCAAGAGCCAGCACGAAGTCCGCAAGCTGATCGCCGGGCCGAACGTGTTCATCTGCGATGAGTGCGTTGAGCTGTGTAATGACATCATCCGTGAGGAGATGGAAGAAACTGCTCCGGCTACCGCTAGCAAGCTACCCAAGCCACACGATATCAACCACGTACTCGACGAGTATGTCATCGGTCAGGAGCGCGCCAAGAAGGTTCTATCGGTGGCTGTGTACAACCACTTCAAGCGTCTGGAGTTGCAGGGCGGCAATCGTTCCAAGACCGACGAGGTGGAAGTAGCCAAGAGCAATATCTTGTTGATTGGTCCAACCGGTTCCGGCAAAACGCTATTGGCGGAAACCCTGGCTCGTTTGCTTGATGTTCCTTTCACCATCGCCGATGCCACGACGCTGACCGAAGCCGGCTACGTTGGTGAAGACGTGGAAAATATTATTCAGAAGCTTCTGCAAAAATGTGACTACCAGGTCGAAAAGGCGCAAACCGGAATCGTCTATATTGACGAGATCGACAAGATCTCACGCAAATCCGACAATCCCTCAATCACCCGCGATGTGTCCGGGGAAGGTGTCCAGCAGGCGCTACTGAAGCTGATTGAGGGCACTATCGCGTCGGTTCCACCCCAAGGGGGACGCAAACATCCGCAACAAGAGTTCCTACAGGTTGATACCACTAATATTCTCTTCATTTGTGGCGGAGCCTTCGCCGGGTTGGATAAGGTGATCCGCAGTCGCTCTGATAAAGGTGGTATCGGTTTCTCGGCGGATGTCAAGAGCAAGGATGGCGGCAAGACCGTCGGTGAAGTGTTGATGGAGGTCGAACCGGAGGATTTGATCAAGTACGGTTTGATTCCCGAATTCGTCGGGCGCTTGCCGGTGGTCGCCACGCTCACCGAGCTGGATGAAGGGGCGCTGGTACGAATTTTGACTGAACCGAAAAACGCCATTGCCAAGCAGTTCAACCGGCTTTTTGAGATGGAAGGAAGCGAGCTGGAGTTTCGTGAGGAAGCCTTACGGGCGATTGCTCGCAAAGCGATGGAGCGCAAGACCGGCGCGCGGGGCTTACGGACCATTCTCGAACACATCTTGCTGGACACCATGTACGATCTGCCCAGTATGCAGAATGTCCATAAAGTCGTGGTGGATGATGCTGTGGTCGAGGGGCGCAACAAGCCTTATTTCATTTACGAAAATACGGAACGCCGCACTGCGGCCCACGACTAAACCCAACCCTGGCCTATCCGGCCGGCGCGCTGGAGCTTGGAGAGGCGCTTTGACGAGCGCCTGCTCGTTCCAGCGCGGATCTTCCTTTCTTCTTCGGGTCCCGTTTGTTGAGCGGGTGGGTGGTGTCCAGCCCCAAGGCCCTTTCCCGGTTTAACTGTCTGAGGCCCAACCATGAAGCAAAACGAACCTAAGTTCGACCTGCCTGACCATGCGCAATTCCCAGTGTTGCCGCTGCGCGATGTGGTGGTCTATCCGCACATGGTGATTCCCTTGTTTGTCGGCCGGGAGAAATCCATTCGTGCGCTTGATTTGGCTATGCAGAACAACAGGCGCATCGTGCTCGTCGCACAACGAAGCGCCGAGGTTGATGATCCGGGTCCAGGTGATGTTTACGCCATTGGCACGCTGTCTAACGTGCTGCAACTGCTTCGATTACCCGATGGCACCGTCAAAGTGCTGGTCGAAGGGGGTCAGCGAGTGGCCATTGAGCGTTTTACCGAGACTGATCCCTGCTTTATGGTGGCTGTAACGCTGTTGGAAGCTCCCTTGGAAGAAGGTGACAGCGCTACGCAAGAAGTCCAGGCATTGATGCGCGCGTTGCTCAGTACCTTTGAGCGTTACATCAAAGTCAACAAAAAAATCCCTGGAGAAGTACTTACCTCGGTTTCCAGCATTGAGGACCCCCATCGAGTTGCCGACACCATCGCCGCGCACATGGCCCTTAAACTGGACCAAAAGCAAAAAATTCTGGAAATACAAAACTTGCGTGAGCGCCTTATCCATCTGCTGGCACTGGTTGAAGGCGAGATCGATATCTTGCAAGTGGAAAAACGGATTCGCGGCCGAGTGAAGCAGCAGATGGAAAAGAGCCAGCGCGAGTACTATCTGAATGAGCAGATGAAGGCGATCCAGAAAGAACTTGGCGATTTAGAGGATGGCTCCAACGAGATTGAAGATCTCGCACAGCGCATCGAAAAGGCGGGGATGCCAAAAGAGGCCAAGAGTAAAGCCCAGACCGAATTGAACAAACTGAAGATGATGTCGCCGATGTCAGCCGAGGCGACGGTCGTGCGCAACTATATCGATTGGTTGGTTAACGTGCCTTGGAAAAAGCGCACCAAGATTCACCAGGACTTGGCGAGTGCTGAGGGCGTGCTGGAAGCTGACCATTACGGCCTGGAAAAAGTTAAGGAGCGGATTCTGGAGTATTTGGCGGTCCAACAACGAGCACGCAAGCTCAAGGGGCCTATCCTCTGCTTGGTCGGACCGCCGGGTGTGGGGAAGACATCGTTAGGCCGCTCTATCGCTCGGGCGACTAACCGCAAATTCGCGCGGATGTCGCTGGGTGGTGTACGCGACGAAGCTGAAATTCGTGGCCATCGTCGCACGTATATCGGCTCTCTGCCTGGAAAGATTATCCAGAACTTGGCAAAGGTTGGTGTTCGTAACCCGCTGTTTTTATTTGATGAGATCGACAAGATGTCCATGGATTTTCGCGGCGATCCTTCGTCAGCGCTGCTGGAAGTCCTCGACCCTGAACAGAACAATACGTTTAACGATCACTACCTGGAAGTGGATTTTGACCTGTCGGACGTGATGTTCGTAGCGACCGCTAATACCCTCAATATCCCACCGCCGCTGCTGGATCGCATGGAAGTGATTCGGATTCCCGGCTATACCGAAGACGAGAAGCTCAACATCGCCATCCGCTATCTGGTCCCAAAGCAGCTCGACAACAATGGGCTTAAGAAACGGGAGCTGGAAATCGATGAGGCTGCCCTTCGCGATATTATCCGTTACTACACCCGTGAAGCCGGCGTGCGTAACTTAGAGCGTGAGATCGCCAAAATTTGCCGCAAGATCGTCAAAGAAGTCACGCTTCGGCCCACAGAAGCGAAGATCGTCATCGAACCCGATAGGTTGGATAAATATCTGGGCGTGCGCCGCTTCCGTTATGGTCTGGTCGAAGAGCAGGATCAGGTCGGTCAAGTCGCTGGATTGGCATGGACCGAAGTCGGTGGGGAGCTACTCCGTATCGAAGCCGCCCTGGTCCCGGGCAAGGGTAAGCTCATCCATACCGGCCAATTGGGTGAGGTGATGCAAGAATCCATTCATGCGGCACTGACGGTGGTTCGCGGCCGTGCTGAGGCGCTCGGCATCGACGCTGATTTTCATCAAAAAGTGGACATCCACATTCATGTGCCGGAAGGCGCTACTCCGAAAGATGGCCCCAGTGCAGGGATCGGTATGTGCATCGCCCTGGTGTCGGCGCTGACCCGGATTCCTGTACGCGCCAGCGTTGCCATGACCGGCGAAATCACTTTGCGAGGAGAGGTGTTGCCAATTGGCGGGCTTAAGGAGAAATTACTTGCGGCGCATCGGGGGGGTATTTCAACGGTGGTAGTGCCCGAGGAGAACCGTAAGGATCTCGCTGAGATCCCTGAGAATATTCTCGCTAAGATCGATGTGCGTCCGGTGCGATGGATCGACCAAGTCTTGGAGATCGCTTTGCAAACGCTGCCATTATCAAAATCATCAGGTTCGAGTGAAGCCACTCCAGAGCAGGCTGTTCTGGACGCTGGAGCTAAACCTGGTAGCGCATCGGAAGGCGTGCGTGCCCATTGACGCTGGGTGGATTGCCTAGTTGACACTGCTTGAAAGGCCCTGTTATAAAAGAAAATCGCTATCTTTATCTTAGTATTTGGAGCAGCGTATCTGCGTAAGCTGTGTCCATACCCGTAATGTAAATGTCTAACATAAGGAAGGGACCCATGAATAAAAGTGAACTGGTCGATGCGGTTGCACAAGCTACCCAGTTGTCGAAAGCCGCCTCTGGCAAGGTGGTCGATGCGGTTCTATCAGCGATCAGCACCTCGTTAAGCAAGGGTGAATCTGTGGTGCTGACAGGATTTGGAACATTTTCTCTACGGGAACGTCCAGCACGCACTGGTCACAATCCTAAAACCGGTGAACCGCTAGAGATCAAGGCCAGCAAGACACCCGTCTTCAAGGCTGGAAAAACACTTCGTGATGGAATAGAATAATCAGTTCTTCCAGGGGTGCTTAGCTCAGTTGGGAGAGCATCGCCCTTACAAGGCGAGGGTCGGGGGTTCAAGCCCCTCAGCACCCACCAGAATCTGTTTTGGAGCGGTAGTTCAGTTGGTTAGAATACCGGCCTGTCACGCCGGGGGTCGCGGGTTCGAGCCCCGTCCGCTCCGCCAAATGAATCGGTTTGAGTAGATTTAGATATCCATAGCAGCTATCACGGAGCGGTAGTTCAGTTGGTTAGAATACCGGCCTGTCACGCCGGGGGTCGCGGGTTCGAGCCCCGTCCGCTCCGCCAAAATTTAGGGTGTCGTTCCGGCACCCTTTTTTGTGCCTCACATCATGGTTCAATCCTCAAGGCTCCACGGTGGGCCTCGCAACCGGGTAACTTTGTATGTTGCTACAGAAAATCCGCGATCACGCCCAGGGGTGGTTTTCCTACATCATTATCGGTTTATTGATCATTCCGTTTGCGGTATGGGGCATCAATTACTATTTCGAAGGCGGTGGGCCAATGGATGCGGCTGTAGTTGGCAATGGCAAAATCACCGTGCAGGAATTTCAGCGGGCTTACCAGCAACAGCGTCAGCGGATGCAGGCCATGTTGGGCAACAACATGGACCCGTCGCTACTGGAAGGGCCGCGTTTGAAGCAGGATGTGTTGCGACAGTTGGTTGATGAACGAATCCTGGATGAGATTGCCCGCGATCAGGGTTTTCGGATCGGCGATCAGCAATTACATGACGCTATTTTAGGGCTTCCCGTTTTTCAGCAGAGCGGTGGTTTTGATAAAGCGCTGTACGAGAGACTTCTGAGAAACCAAGGCTTTACCGCAACCGCCTTTGAGGAAGGTCTACGCCAGTCGCTGGCGACCCAACAGTTACGCGATGGGGTGGTGGATTCCACCTTGATTACCGCAGCAGAACAAGATCAGATCGTCGCCTTGCTCAAGCAGCAGCGGGAATTGCAGTACTTGGTATTGCCTCTGGAAAAATATGTGGCCCAAAGCACCGTTGATGATGCGGCCATCCGAGATTATTTCGAGGCCAACAAGAGCCGCTTCGTTAATCCAGAGCAAGCCCAATTGCAGTTTGTTGAATTGAAGCTCTCGCAAATCGCTGAGGGCATCACGCTAAGTGAGGCCGACCTGAAAGCCAGCTATGAGGAACAAATCGCCAAATATGGTCGGCCAGAAGAGCGTCAGGCGTCGCATATTCTGGTTAAGCTGGCACCTAATGCCGGTGAGGCTGACGTGGAACAGGCCCGTGCCAAGGCGCAGCAGATGGTTGAGTCGATCCGTTCCGGTGCTAAGAGCTTCGAGCAACTGTTGAATGAGGTCAAAGCGGATGGCTCTGGCCAAGTAGAAGGCGGTGAGCTGGGGACAGTTGGCAAGGGCATGTTCGATGATCCGGCACTGGAGAATGCACTGTTTGCCTTAAAGCAGCCGGGTGATATCAGCGAGGTGGTACGGATGCCCGCTGGATTTCACTTGATTCGGCTTGATGCGATCTCCCCGGCACAGACCAAGCCTTTTGAAGACGTGCGTGATGCGGTAGCCAAGGAGTTGCGCCAGCAACAGGCGGAAAGCCGGTTTTACGAGATCACGCAAAATCTCGCCAATCTCGCTTACGAGCATCCAGACAGCCTGGAGTTACCTGCCAAAAGTTTGGGAGTAGCGATACAAGAAAGCGATTGGTTCAGTCGTAACGGCGGCGAGGGGATTGCGGCCAACCCGAAGGTGCTCGAGAGCGCATTCGGCGAGGATGTGCTTAAGCGGGGTCTGAACAGCGAGCCTATCGAGTTGGAACACGGTCATGTGGCCGTGATTCGCAGCAAGGGCCATCGCGATGCGACTCCCCGCTCACTGGAAGAAGCACGCGAGGAAATTGGCAAACTGCTGCGTGAAACCAAGGCTCGCGAAGCCTTGGCGAAAGATATTGAAACAATGAAATCTCGGGCTGTGCAGGGTATCCATTTGCAGACGTTGGCCAACGAATTTGGCGCGACCTTCAAAGATGCTGGTCTGATAGGGCGCGATACGCCGGCCGTTGATCGTGCGCTGCTGGATGTGACCTTCCGCCTGCCCCAGCCGGAGAGCGGTAAGGTGGCGTTGGGTTCCACGGCGTTGGCAAACGGTGATCAGGCCCTTTTGGAAGTCGTGCGGGTAGTTCCTGGCCAGAAAGACGCACTTTCCGCCGATGAGCGGAAAGCGTTGGCCCAGCAGCTAGCGCAGCAGATCGGTAGGAAGCAATTCGGGGGTTTGCTGGACAGTGTGCGTACCAAGATCAAGGTCGTGACCCACGCCGACCGGCTTTAAGGAGAGGCGCCAACCCTCTCGCTCGGCAAAGAGGGTTAGCGCGGGGTTTGCTTATTCCATTGCCCCAAGGGCAACCGTATTGAAACCGCCATCGACGTAGACGATTTCACCGGTAATGCCGGAGGCCAGGTCGGAACAGAGAAACGCCGCCGTGTTGCCGACTTCCTCAATGGTTACGCACTTGCGCAGTGGGGCAATGTGCTCAAAGGTGTCCAACATTTTGCGGAAATTTTTGATGCCAGAAGCGGCCAGGGTACGGATTGGGCCGGCGGAAATAGCGTTGACCCGAATGCCATCGGGTCCCAGCGTTTGCGCCAGATAGCGGACATTGGCATCCAGGCTGGCTTTGGCCAGTCCCATCACGTTGTAGTTGGGAACTGCTCGAACGCCGCCCAGATAGGTCATGGTGATTAAAGCGCCTTGCCGGCCTTTCATTAACGGCCGGGCTGCCTTGGCCAGCGCCGCAAAACTGTAAGAGCTGATGTCGTGGGCAATACGGAAATTCTCGCGGCTGATGCCATCCAGAAAGTCGCCTTCCAATGCTTCGCGCGGGGCGTAGGCGATGGAATGAACGACGATATCCAGGCTATCCCAGCGTTGTTGCAGGGTTGCGAACAGCGCATCAATATCGGCATCGCTTTCTACCTCGCAGGGTAGGGCAATTGAGCTACCCAATTCAGCACTCATTTTCTCCAAGCGAGGTTTTAGCTTATCGTTTTGGTAGGTAAAAGCCAGTTCAGCACCTTCCCGGTGCATGGCTTGGGCGATGCCCCAGGCGATGGAACGGTTGCTGGCAACTCCAAGGATCAAGGCACGCTTGCCGGCGAGAAAGCCCATAAGGAACTCCTGTGCGTTTTAGGTATCGTTTAAGACGGGTCACTGAATCTGCAAACTGTAAAGGAAAGTGCATGATGCGTGCAAAGTACCGTTTTCGTCGCAAGGTGTGGCCGGTTTTGCTCGGTTTCATCTGCGTATTGTCGATCAATCCCGCCATCGGCGCGCCAGCCCATGGCATCGCTTTGCACGGTCAGCCCAAGTACGGGCTGGATTTCAAACATTTCAGCTACGTTAATCCTGATGCACCCAAGGGGGGCGAGGCTCGCTTCGCTGCCATCGGTAGCTTCGACACTTTCAATCCTTTCAATATCAAGGGTCAGGCGGCCGCTGGCATCGGCCAGTTATTTGAGACGCTGATGACAAGCAGCGCCGATGAGCCGTTTAGTGAATATGGCCTGATCGCTGAGAGCGTGGATGTGGCGGATGATCGTAGCTCGGTGACGTTTAAATTGCGGCCGCAGGCCAGGTTTCACGATGGTTCGGCCATTACGGCCGATGATGTACTGTTTTCCTTTGATGTCCTCAAGACGAAAGGCAGTCCAGCTTATCGACTGTATTACGCCAATGTCGCCAAAGTTGAAAAGTTGGACGAGCGACAGGTGAAATTCACCTTCTCAGCCGGCGAAAATCGAGAATTACCGCTGATCGTAGGGCAGATGTCGGTATTGTCGAAAAAATACTGGGAAAGCCGCGACTTTACCGCTACGACTCTGGATGTGCCGGTGGGTAGCGGCCCGTACCGGATCGAACGCTTCGAACCGGGTCGCTTTATCGTATTCAAGCGGGATGAGAATTATTGGGGTAAAGATTTGCCGGTGCAACGTGGTTTGCACAACGTTGACCGGCTGCGTTACGACTATTATCGGGATGTCACAGTCGCTCTGGAGGCGTTCAAGGCGGGTTCTTATGATATCCGAGTGGAAAACGTTGCCAAGCAATGGGCCACTGGCTACGACTTTCCAGCCTTGAGCAAAGGATTGGTGAAGAAGGAAACCTTCGCACATCAGCGGCCATCCGGGATGCAAGGCTTCGCTTACAATTTACGCCGGCCTCTGTTTCAAGACCCCAAAATCCGTCAGGCGCTGGCTTACGCTTTCGATTTTGAATGGAGCAACCGCAATCTTTTCCACGGTCAATACACCCGTGCCCGCAGCTATTTCGATAATTCCGAGCTGGCGGCGCGGGGTTTGCCGTCGCCCGATGAACTGGCTGTATTAGAGCCGCTGCGCAAGGAGCTACCGCCCGAAGTGTTCACGACGGCCTATGAACCGCCGAGCGCCAAGGATGATGCCGAACTACGAAGCAATTTCCAGAAGGCGCTGCAATTGCTCCAAGAAGCCGGCTGGGTTTTTCGCGACCGTAAATTGGTCAATGCCAAGACCGGCGAGCCGTTTCGCTTTGAGTTATTGATTGCCGAGCCAACCTGGGAGCGCATCGCCTTGCCCTTTGCCCGCAATCTGGAACGACTCGGCATCGAAATGGCGGTGCGGACGGTCGATTCGGCACAGTATGAAAATCGGGAGCGCAGCTTCGATTTCGATATGATCGTCAATGTATGGGGCCAATCACTGTCGCCCGGCAATGAGCAGCGCGAGTTTTGGAGCAGCGCCGCCGCCAACCAACCGGGAAGCCGTAACTTAGTAGGCTTGAAAAATTCGGCGGTGGATCAGTTAGTGGATTCAGTGGTTGCCGCACCTGACCGCACCAGCCTGGTGACGCGGGTGCGGGCATTGGATCGAGCCTTGCAAGGGAATTACCTGGTGATTCCACACTGGCATATTCCCTACGACCGGATCGCGTTTTGGGATAAATTTGGCTATCCGACAACGGTTCCCATGCAAGGGGTGCAGTTGGAAAGTTGGTGGATCGACCCTAAAAAGGAAAAAGTGTTGGGTCAGCAGCGGAGTTCACAGCTTGAGAAAACTAAGTGATTATCGCTTTTCAATTTATTGGAGTGCTTTGCAGAGACACCTGGTCGATGCTGCGTAAAAGCCAAACTCCAGCTAAACTATCGTTCAGTCGGCTGAAATGCGTCTAAAGTTTGCTCTGTATAAACAAAATGTTGATATTTTCTGGGTATTACCCAGGCTTGAGGAAGCTTGATATCCGACTGGTATTGATAGATTAAAATACCTTTGCTTTCTCAACGAGCCAGAATTCATAGTGAGAATTATCTCTATATAGGGGACTAGTATGCTCGGTAACACGTATTCTTCACGCACTGCGGCCGTGGTGCTTTCCGCAATCTTCTTTGCTGGTTGTTCCAGTATGCAGCCGACTCCGACTCTGCCTAGCGCGCCTGCTCGGATTGGCGGTTATGGTGGTGTGTCGGCGGAGGTTGATCGAAATTGTCGAGAGCAGGCTTACAAAGCCGCAGAACAGGCGAAGCAACAAAACGTCAATACAGAAGTCGCTGTCACTGCAATTGGCACAGTCGCTGGAGCGGTCATCGGTCAATCAATAAGCCCTCGTGGTGGTGGCGGTGGCCCTGGACCGCGAGGACCTGGCGGCCCTGGTGGTGGTCCTGGCGGCCCAGGTGGCGGTCCTGGCGCCGGTGGTCCTGGCGGCCCTGGTGGTGGTCCTGGTGGGCCAGGGCCTGGTCGTTCGCGTGGCCCTAACTATGCTGGAGTAGGTGCTGCTACGGGTGCTTTGGCGGGGGCCGCAGCAAGTCAGGACATGTTGCAAAATCTGCAACAGGTTTATGACATCAATTACGATAACTGTATTGCAGCCAATGCCAATATGGACGATACCGGTTATAGTTCAAGGCGCAGCCGCAAGCGTAGGAGATAGTTAACCTGGAATAACCGGGTCGGTCGGCCTTCACGATCTACCCGGCAAAAGTCACCTTTGGCAAGGATTGCCTCCATTGAATCCCTGATTGTTTTGTTCTGATGTCAAACGATTCGTCGAGCCTGCCGACCGCCCAGCTTAAACGCCAGCTTTCTTGGATCGATGCGGCGGCGATTTTCGTCGGCATCATTCTGGGATCCGGTATCTTTGTGGCGCCGGCTGAAATTGCCGGTGCGATCTCTTCACCCTTTTTGGCTGCCTCGCTGTGGTTAGTGGGGGCCGCTGTCGCCGCTTGCGGTGCGTTCTGTTATGCGGAATGCGGGGCGCGACTGCCACGACCGGGTGGGTTTTTCGTCTTTTATGGCGCCGCCTATGGCCCTGCCGTCGCTTTTGTCGCGGGATGGGCAGCCCTATTTATCACCTATCCGGCTGCGCTAGCGGCGATTTCGCTGATTTTTGCCCGCTACCTCAACGAAGTGATTCCCGGCATTGCCGCAACCGATTTTCGGGCGGCCTTGGTGGGTGCCATGGCGCTTATTGCCGTGGCTGATTTGAATATCATCGGAGTCCGCTTAGGGGCTGGTGTGCAGAAAGCGCTGACCGCTTTCAAAGTATTGGCTCTGTTAGCATTGTGTGTAGCGGCAATTGCCGCTCCGACGGTATCTACTCCTGTAGCCAGCGCTCCACCCCCTGAGCTTTTCCCAAATGGCTTCGCTGGGGTTATCAGTGCAATGGTTGTTTTGCTCTGGACTTTCGATGGGTGGTCGGATGTTTCGATGATCGCCGGTGAGCTAAAGAATCCAGCAAAAGATTTTGGCCGTGCGGTATTGGTGGGCGTCGCTATGCTGGCAACGACGTACATGGTGGTCCAGTATGCCACCATGTCGTTGTTAGGTAGCGCCGGGGCAGCCGCTTCCAAACAAGTCGTTGCCCAGGCGGTAGGGGTGGGTCTTGGTCCAGGTTTCGCCAAAGTTGTCGCGCTGCTGGTGGTCGTTAGTACGCTGGGCGCTCTTAACGGTATCGTGCTTGCCGTATCGCGTCTGGCGTTCGCCATGGCTCGTGATCGTGCTTTTCTACCGTGGTTTGGTGAGATACATCCTCGATTCGAAACACCGGCACGCTCAACATTGATGTTAATCGGCGTTGCTTTGCTTTACGTTTTTGCCGCTGATTTTCGTGATTTGATGGGTTTCTTCGTGTTCAATGTCTGGTTGTTTTATGGCGCTACTGCGATAGCGTTGCTCAAGCTCCGCCGCTTGAAAGTGGGCGAACCGTTGCAGTGGCGTGCACCGCTGGGAATATTACCGCCTGTTGTGGTGTTGCTGACGGGTGGATTGATGACGCTTGGATTACTGGCGCAATCTCCGTTACGTTCGATGATTGGGCTTGGGATGTTGTTACTGGCTTTCCCTATTTATTGGCTATGGAGCGCCTGGCAAAGATAAGCCTCTAGGCGGATATTGAAATCCACTTATCCGCTATTCGAGTTATCAGCTTTGTGAAATAAAGATTGATAACCCTCGTCAGTGGGCGATTGGGCGCTATTATGCCGCCTTCCTATCAAGCTGCACTCGATTATCCGCATGGACACCATCAAAATCCGCGGCGCTCGCACCCACAATCTGCAAAACATCGACCTCGACCTGCCGCGTGATCGTTTGATCGTCATTACCGGCCTATCCGGCTCCGGCAAGTCCTCGCTGGCCTTCGATACGCTCTATGCCGAAGGCCAGCGCCGCTACGTCGAATCGCTCTCAGCCTATGCCCGGCAATTTCTGTCGTTGATGGAAAAACCGGATGTCGATCATATCGAAGGCTTGTCGCCCGCGATTTCCATTGAGCAGAAATCGACCTCGCACAATCCGCGCTCCACGGTCGGCACCATCACCGAGATTTACGACTATCTGCGGCTGCTGTACGCGCGGGCCGGGATTCCGCGCTGCCCGGATCATGGCATTGATCTGGACGCGCAGACCGTCGGCCAGATGGTGGATCAGGTGCTGGCGTTGCCGGAAGAAAGCCGCTTGATGCTGCTGGCCCCGGTGGTGAAGGAACGCAAGGGCGAGCATGTCAAGCTGTTGCAGGAATTGCAGGTACAGGGGTTCGTCCGTGCCCGGATTGATGGCGAAGTAGTGGAACTGGACAGCCCGCCGCTGCTGGATTTGCGTCGCAAGCACACCATTGAAGTCGTCGTGGATCGCTTCAAGGTGCGCGATGACCTGGGCTTGCGGCTGGCGGAATCGTTCGAGACCGCGTTGAAGCTGGCCAACGGCATTGCCCGCATCGCTTTTTTGGACGAGCCGGGCCGGGATGAATTGCTGTTTTCCGCCGGATTTTCCTGTCCGGTCTGCGGTTACAGCCTGAGTGAACTGGAGCCGCGCCTGTTCTCCTTCAACAATCCGGTCGGGGTGTGCAGCGAGTGCGACGGGCTGGGGGTGAAGCAGTATTTCGACGCCGAGCGGGTGGTGGCGCATCCGCATTTGAGCCTGGCGCGGGGAGCGGTGCGTGGCTGGGATCGAGAGAATTTTTATTATTTCCAGTTGATTAAAGCGCTGGCGCGGCATTTTCATTTCGAGGTGGATACGCCGTTTCAGGAGTTGCCGGAGCGCATCCGCACCTTGATTTTGCATGGCAGCGGTCACGAGGCGCTCGATTTCGATTATCAGAACAGCAAGGGCGAGACCACCCATCGTCGCCATCCGTTCGAGGGCGTGATTCCCAACATGCAGCGCCGCTATCGGGAAACCGAATCGAATCAGGTGCGCGACGAACTGGCGAAATATCTCAGCAGCCAACCGTGCCCGACCTGTCAGGGCGCACGGCTGACCCGTTCCGCCCGCCATGTCTTCGTCGCTGGCCGCAGCGTGCCGGAAGTGGTCGGCTTGCCCATCGGAACGGCCCGCGACTTTTTCGGACAATTGAGTCTGCCGGGCCGACGCGGGGAAATCGCCGTTAAAATCGTCAAGGAAATCAGCGAGCGGCTGAATTTTTTGGTCAATGTCGGGCTGGACTATCTGACGCTGGAGCGCAGCGCCGACACTCTGTCCGGCGGCGAGGCCCAGCGCATCCGGCTGGCTTCGCAAATCGGCGCGGGGCTGGTGGGGGTGATGTACGTGCTGGATGAGCCATCCATCGGCCTGCACCAGCGGGATAATGCCCGGCTGCTGGCCAGCCTGCTGCGGCTGCGCGATCTTGGCAACACCGTCATCGTGGTCGAACACGACGAAGACGCCATCCGCACCGCCGATCAGGTGGTGGACATGGGGCCGGGCGCGGGTGTTCACGGCGGGCGGGTGGTGGCGCAGGGCACACCCGCCGAGATCATCGCCCATCCCGACTCGCTGACTGGCGCGTATCTGGGCGGTCAACGGCGGATTGCCTTGCCGGACAAGCGCACGCCCGTTAATCCCGACAAACAACTGCGGATTGTCGGGGCCAGTGGCAATAATCTAAAAAATCTGTCGGTTACGATTCCGTTGGGGCTGCTGACCTGCATTACCGGTGTCTCTGGCTCCGGTAAATCCACCCTCATCAACGATACGCTGTATCGCTACGCCGCCCGCGATTTGAACAACGCCAACGAATCGCCTGCGCCGTGCCGCGATCTGTTAGGGCTGGAACAGTTGGATAAAGTGGTGAACATCGACCAGAGTCCGATTGGCCGTACTCCCCGTTCCAATCCGGCGACCTACACCGGCTTGTTTACGCCCATCCGCGAATTGTTCTCCGGCGTGCCGGAATCACGAGCGCGTGGTTATCAGCCGGGCCGGTTCAGTTTCAACGTCAAGGGTGGGCGCTGTGAAGCCTGTCAGGGCGATGGCGTGATTCAGGTGGCCATGCACTTCCTGCCGGATATTTATGTGCCGTGCGATGTGTGCAAAGGCCAGCGCTACAACCGGGAAACGCTGGATATTCGCTATAAAGGCCGCAATATCCATGAGGTGCTGGAAATGACGGTTGAGGATGCGCTGGCGTTTTATCAGGCGGTGCCGGTGGTGGCGCGCAAGCTGCAAACGCTGGACGCCGTGGGTTTGAGTTATCTCAAGCTCGGTCAGAACGCCACCACGCTATCCGGCGGTGAGGCGCAGCGGGTGAAACTGGCGCGGGAGTTGTCCAAGCGCGATACCGGCCAGACGCTGTATATTCTGGATGAGCCGACCACGGGGCTGCATTTCCACGACATTGAGCAATTGTTGAAAGTGCTGCATGAACTGCGGGATCGCGGCAATACCATTGTGGTGATTGAGCATAATCTGGATGTGATTAAAACCGCTGACTGGATTATTGATCTGGGGCCAGAAGGCGGGGGCGGGGGCGGTGAAGTGGTGGCGGTGGGAACGCCGGAGGAGATTGCCTGTCATGCGGAAAGTCATACCGGAAGGTTTTTAACGCATCCGATTACCCACAAACTCGCATTATCCATCGCTGGCATAGGCAGCTTTAGCGGCGGCG
>APMI01007609.1_pt1 | contig 59257 bp, 52 predicted proteins | sample 667938 | NCBI WGS metagenome assembly APMI01 (sample SAMN01084076, study PRJNA167559) | wastewater metagenome | biome: Wastewater | place: Denmark: Ejby Moelle, Odense | collected 2011-11-28
AAATGCCGCGCCATGGTTCTTTGCCTCCCGCTCGAAAGCACTCCCAGTGCCGAACAATAATGACAAAAGTGTCCATCGTACGGATTCTCACATCCCCAGCGCCCGCACCAAAAACGCCCACTCGTCTGCCGTCTTCTCGATGGTCTTGTTCAGCGCCGTTCCCGCTCCATGTCCGGCGCTGGTTTCGATGCGGATGAGCACGGGCGGGCCGCCCTTGGACTGGCACTCCTGCAGACGGGCGCCGAACTTGAAGCTGTGTGCGGGCACCACGCGGTCGTCGTGGTCGCTGGTGAGCACGAGAGTGGCGGGATAACGCGTGCCAACCTTGAGATTGTGGTAGGGCGAGTATTTGACCAGGGCATTGAACTCCGCCTTGTTTTCCACACTGCCGTAGTCGCTCTTCCAGCCCCAGCCGATGGTGAATTTCTCAAAGCGCAGCATGTCCAGCACGCCCACCGCAGGCAGCGCGGCGGCGTAAAGGTCGGGACGCTGCGTCATGCACGCACCGACGAGCAGGCCGCCATTGCTGCCGCCCTGGATCGCGAGCTTGTCTTTGCTGGTGTACTTGTGGGAGATCAGCCATTCCGCTGCGGCGATGAAGTCATCAAACACGTTCTGTTTTCCCAGCTTGATGCCTGCCTGATGCCACTCGCGGCCATACTCGCCGCCGCCGCGCAGATTCGGCATGGCAAAGACGCCGCCCATTTCCAGCCACACCGCGCGCGAGATGGAAAAACCGGGTGTCAGGTTGATGTTAAAGCCGCCGTAGCCGTAGAGCAGCGTGGGGTTTGAGCCGTCGAGCTTCACTCCTTTCTTGTGCACGATGAACATGGGCACCCGAGTGCCGTCCTTGCTGTGGTAAAAAACCTGCTGCGTCTCATAGGCGGAGCCGTCAAAGTCCACCTGCGGCTTTTTCCACAGGCGGCTCTCCCCGGTTTTCAGATCCATGCGGTAGATGGCCCCGGGCTCGGTGAATCCGGTGAAGGTGTAGAAGGTCTCCGAGTCATGCCGGTGCCCGCCAAATCCGCCCGCGCTGCCGATGCCTGGCAGCTTGACCTCGCGGATGAGTTTCCCATCCAGATCATGGCATTTCACCTCGGTCTTGGCATCGCGCAGGTATTCGCAAAACATCTGCCCGCCTGCGGTGCTGACGCCCTCGAGCAGCACCTTGGGCACTTCTGGAATGACAATGCGCCAGTGCTCGCGCTCCGGCTTGCTCACATCGATGGCGATGACCTGATAGCACGGTGCATTCAGATCGGTGCGGAAATAGAAGACCGGCCCCTCATTGTCGATGAAATCATAGCGCGCATCGTTGTCATTCAGCAGCTCCACCACCGGACCGCCTGTGATCTTCTGGTAAAAGACGCGGTTCTTGGGCTCCGTACCCAGCCACACCTGGATGACTAGGTACTGCCCGTCCTCCGTCACGCTGCCGCCAAAGCCCCACCTGGGCTGATCTTTGCGCTCATAGATGAGCTGGTCCTCGCTCTGGGGCTTTCCCAGAAGATGAAAGTAGAGCTTGTGAAATTCGTTCTTCGCCGTCAGCGCCGCGCCGGGCTTGGGCTCGTCGTAGCGGGAGTAGTAGAAGCCGCTGCCGTCCTTGCGCCACGACACACCGCTGAACTTCACCCACCGCACCACGTCATCGAGATCCCGCCCTGTGGCGATGTCGCGCACGCGGATGGTGTTCCAGTCGCTCCCGGCCTCAGACACCCCATAGGCGATGAGTTTGCCATCCTCGCTCGGCGAGTAGTCGGAGAGAGAGGTGGTGCCGTCTTTGGACATCGCATTCGGATCCAGCAGCACCTTGGCCTCGCCCGCCAGAGATTCGGCAGTCATGAGGACTGCCTGGTTTTGCAGACCTGAGTTGTAGGTGTAAAACCAGCGTCCCCCTTGCTCAAAGGGCCGGCCCACACGCTCGTAGTTCCACAGCTTTTGCAGGCGTGTCTTGATCTCCTCGCGACGCGGCAGCTTTTCCAGATACGAAAACGTCACCGCATTCTGCGCCTTCACCCACGCCCTGGTCTCCTCAGAGTTGTCATCCTCCAACCATCGATAGGGGTCGGAAACCGTCACGCCATGCAGCGTGTCTTTGACGTCCTCCTTGCGCGTCTGTGGATAGGTCAGGGCTTCAGCGGCAAGAGAGGCGGTGGTCATCATGAACAGAAATGCGGCGCGCATGTCTCACCCTGCCTGTCATTTTCTGCTTTGCAATCCAAGCGGCTTCCGCCACGCTTATTTCATCCTTCGCATTTCATGATCTCCCCTGACCAATACGAAAAGCTCGGCACCTTTTACCTCGGCCGTGAGTATGACCTCAAAACCAAAAAGGTGCAGGATGGCCTCATCCTCTACGACTCCAAGGACCTCGTGACGCACGGCGTCGTGCTCGGCATGACGGGCAGCGGCAAGACGGGGCTGTGCCTGGCCCTGCTGGAGGAGGCAGCGATGGATGGGGTACCCGTCATCGCCATCGATCCCAAGGGCGACATCGGCAATGCGCTGCTCACTTTCCCCAATCTCTCCCCGCAGGAGTTCCGCCCGTGGATCAACGAGGACGAGGCAAGGCGCAAAGGCCAGTCTCCGGATGACTACGCCGCCGCACAGTCCGCCCTGTGGCAGAAGGGACTCGGCGAGTGGGGCCAGAGCGCCGCGCGCATCCAGAAGCTGCGCGCCACGGTGGACATGGCCATCTACACACCCGGCAGCAACTCCGGCCTGCCCGTGTCTATTCTCAGCTCGCTGAACTGCCCGCCTGCCGAAGTGATGGACGACGCCGAGGCGCTGGCCGACCGCATCGAGAGCACTGTGTCCTCCCTGCTCGGCCTCATGGGTGTGGAGGCAGATCCCATCCAGTCTCCGGAGCACATCCTGCTGAGCAACATCGTCTCCACCTGCTGGAAAAAGGGACAGAACCTCACGCTGGAAAACCTGGTGCGCCAGATCCAGCAGCCGCCGCTGCGCAAGATCGGTGTGGTGGACCTGGAAAGCTTCTTCCCCGAGACCAAGCGCTCCGCCCTGGCCATGAAGCTGAACAACCTCCTGGCCTCCCCCGGCTTCAGCACCTGGCTGGAGGGCGAGCCGCTGGACATCCAGCGCATGTACTACACGCCTGAGGGCAAGCCGCGCATCACCATCTTCTGCATCGCACACCTCAGCGATACGGAACGCATGTTCTTCGTCTCGCTGCTGATGAACCAGCTCCTCGGCTGGATGCGTGCGCAGCAGGGCACCACCTCCCTGCGCTCCATCTTCTACATGGACGAGATCTACGGCTACCTGCCGCCCACGGCCATGCCGCCTTCCAAGAAGCCGCTGATGATCCTGCTCAAGCAGGCGCGCGCCTTTGGCCTCGGCATCCTGCTGGCCACGCAAAACCCCGCCGACCTCGACTACAAGGCACTGGCCAACATCGGCACCTGGTGGCTCGGACGCCTGCAGACGGAGCGCGACAAGATGCGCGTGCTCGACGGTCTGGAAGGTGCCGCCAACACTGCCGGCGGAAAGTTTGACCGCCAGGAGATGGAGCAGACGCTCGCAGGACTGGGCAACCGCGTCTTCCTCATGAACAACGTGCATGAGGACCACCCCGTGGTCTTCACCGTGCGCTGGCTCATGAGCTATCTGAGCGGACCTCTCTCACGCCCGCAGATCAAGGCCCTGATGGACCCCATCCGCCCGAAGGCAGGCAGCCAGGCGTCCACAGCCGCTGCCGAGGACGACGGCTTTGCCCCGCCCGGTGCCTCCACCGCTGCAGCCACCGACCGCAACACCCTCCGCCCAAAGCTGCCCGATACCGCCACTGAATACTTCCAGCCCAGCGAGGAGGATGGCGAACGCCTCACCTACACTCCAGCCATCGTGCGCAGCGCCACGGTCGTGTTTGATGATGCCAAGCGGAAGATCAGCGGCCGCAGCACCATCACTCTCGTGAACGAGATCGACATCGAGAAGCAGAAGGTGCTGTGGGACAAATTTGTGGATGTGCCCAAGGACGACGATCTTTCCAAATACGAGTCCGAGCCCAAGGAGAACGCCGCCTATGCGGACCTGCCTGCGCCCGCGCTGAAAAGCACCACCTACACCAGTATCAAGAAGGACTTCGCCGACTGGGTCTTCGCCAATCACAGCATGGAGATCTTTTTCTCCCCGCTGCTCGAAGCCTACTCCAATCCCGGTGAGAAGCAGGATGAATTCAAGGCACGCATCACCCAGACCTCGCGCGAGCAACGCGATGCCGCCATCGAAGAACTGCGCACCAAAACAGGCAAGGCTATGAAGTCTCTGCAGGACAAGGCGGACAAAGCCGCCGGCAAGGTGGACGTGCAGCAGGCGCAGGCCAGCAGCGCCAAGCTCAGCACGGCCATGCAGATCGGCACCAGCCTGCTGGGCATGTTCATGGGCCGCAAGGGCAGCGCCGTCAAAGCCAGCACCATCACCAGCGCCTCCCATGCCTGGAAGGAGAGCCAGGACGTCAAAGCCGCACAAAACGAACTGGACTCCCTCAAGGCCGACATCGCCGAACTGGAAAAGCAGATCGCCGATGACACCCAGAAGATCCGTGACCAATACGATCCCGCCACACTGACCTTCGAGACCTTCAAACTCACGCCGATGAAGAAAAACATCCAGGTGACCGCGACGGGGATTTTGTGGCTGGCGAAGTAGGAATCCAAGGAGTGGGGGGCTCCCGACCCCCATTATTTTCGCCACCGCAAGCACCCACTCTGGGTCAGGAGCCCTTGAATTGAGCCTCCTTATGAAATGGGACAATCTCAAGTTCTTCAATCCTTTCGCGGAGATCATTCACACAGCCAACAAGCTGCCGCATTGGCAGCAGACGGGAGCCACCTACTTCATCACTTTTCGCCTCGGCGACTCCATTCCCGCCACGCTGCGCCGTCAGTGGGAAACAGCGCGTGAACAATGGCTGCTTCTTCATCCACAGCCATGGCCACCTGAAACCGAAGTTGAATATCACACACGCTTCAGCAAACAGGTCGACCAGTGGCTCGATGCCGGACATGGAGCCTGCCTCCTCCGCGATTCCGACACCCGCATAATCCTCGAAACCTGCCTTCGCCACTTTGACGGCAACCAGCATTTTCATCACGCCTGGGTGATCATGCCCAATCACGTACACTGCCTCACGACACTGGCGGCGGAGGTAAAGCTCGAAAAGATCGTCAAAAGCTGGAAAGGCTTTTCAGCCAGGAGCATCAACAAACATCTCGCCCGCACCGGACCGCTCTGGCAGGAAGATTACTTTGATCGCCTGATCCGCGATGCCGATCACTTCGCTAACTGCGTGCGCTACATCCACCGGAATCCAGCGAAAGCGGGTTTAAAAGTCGGCGAATTCACGCACTTCGAAAGCGACTTCGCGAAACGTCTTTAACCAAGGAGCGGGGGCCCCTCCTCCTAGTTTTCCAGAATGGGGGGTCAGGAGACCCCCGCTCCTTGCTCAATACACATCCCTCCGGTACCTCTTCGCATCCTTCATCGCCTGCACATAGGCAGCGGCTTCTTCAGCGGATTTACCACCTTCTTTTTCGATGATGGTGTGCAGCGCTTTGTCCACATCGGCGGCCATGCGTGAGGCGTCGCCGCAGACGTAGAAGATGGCGCCCTGCTCCAGCCAGGTCCAGAACTCGGCGCTGTTTTCCAGCATCTGATGCTGCACATAAATCTTCTCGGCCTGATCGCGGCTCCACGCGGTGCTGAGTTTGGTCAGCGTGCCATCGGCCAGATAGGCCTCGAATTCATCCTTGTAGAAGTAGCAGGACTTGGAGCTGACCTCGCCAAAGAACAGCCATGCCCTGCCCTTGGCGTTCGTCGCTTTGCGCTCTTCCAGAAAGGCGCGGAAGGGAGCGATGCCCGTGCCGGGCCCGCACATCAGGATGGGCGTTTCCTCCTGCGGATCGGGCAGGCGGAAGCCCTTGCCGTGGTTCACAAAGCACGGAATGAGTGTTTCATTCGGCGTCACACGCTCCGCCAGAAAGGTGGAGGCCACCCCTCCGCGTGCACGACCATGGCTGGTGTAGCGGACGGTGGCGACAGTGAGATGCACTTCATCAGGGTGCGCTTTCTGGCTGCTGCTGATGGAGTAGAGGCGGATGTTCAGCTTCTTCTGCGTCAGCATAAACTCCTCGGGTGTGAACTTAGCCGTCGGATTCTCCAGCAGCAGATCGATGACAAAGCGACCCCACAGGTAGTTTTTCAGCTCTTCCTTTTTCTCCGGCAGGCTCAGCTCCGCCAGCGGGGTGTCGCCACCGGTCTTTTCCACGATGGTTTTGATCAGCTTGTTATCCACCTCCGTGATCAGAGCGCCTTCGATCAGCGCCTGACGGATCGGCACCTCGGCGGCGGTTTTCGGATGCTTGACGATCTCCGCACCAGTGAACCCGAGCGCCGCCAGCGTGTCCTCCACCAGCGCCGGATCATTCGTAGGCTGCACGGCCAGCGAATCTCCTGGTGTGTACTCCAACCCTGAGCCCGCGAGGTCGATCTCGTAATGTGCGGTGTGCTTGGGCGCGTCCGGGCCGGAGAGATTGAACATCCGCTTCACCTTGGCGATGCAGGGATTTTTGACGTTATAGACAGGCTTTCCAGCTTCGGGTGTGCTCATGCGCGGAGCCTATAAAGGCGGCACACCATTGTCAAACCAGCCCTCCTCAGCCTGGCAGTATCAGCATGGCCTTGGCTCCGGCGGTGCCCTCGCGGTTCATCAGCTCCACACTGCCACCGTGCAGATGCGCCACTTCTTTGACAAAACAGAGTCCGAGACCCGTGCTCTTTTTCCCGCTGTCCGGACGCGGCAGCGAGTAGAAGCGCTCAAAAACGCGCTCTCTGGCAAAGTCAGGAATGCCAGGCCCGCAGTCTTCGATCTCGATCACTACCTTGGAGTCAAAGCGGTAGCCTCGTGCAATGATCGCGCTGTTCCTGGGGGCGAAGTCGATGGCGTTTTGCAGCAGATTGCTCACGGCCAGCTCCAGCAGCCAGGGGTCTCCTTTCATGATGAGATCTGCGGTCATGTCGCGCTCCAGCCGCACCTCCCTGGCCTGCGCGATGAGCGCCAGATGATCCCAGGAACGATCAAACACCACCGCCAGATCCAGCGCCTCGTTCGTCTCCAGCTTCTTCTGCTTTTCCAGCGCTGCCAGGTGCAGCAGGCGCTCCAGCAGATCGCGCAGCCGGACGGCCTCGGCATGGATGTTTTGCAGAAAGCGTGCCCGCTTCGGCTCTGGCACATCGCCCTGCAAAATTTCGCCCGCCCCCAGGATGGCCGCCACGGGGCTCTTCAGCTCATGCGTGAGGCTCTGCACATAGTGCTCCACGTACTCCCGGCCCTCCAGCGCATCGCGCATGTCTTCCAGCGCGCGGGCCAGCGTCTTCATCTGATGCCCCGGCATGTGCGGCGCCGTGGAGCGCTCTCCACGACTGACCGCCAGCGCATGCTGGGTCAGAGCATCCAGCGGGCGCGTGGCCCAGCGCGCCGCGAGGTAGATGCCCAGCAGCATGAGCAGCACCGTGACGATGACAGACCACTTCAGCCAGCGCTCCGTCTCCCACACAAAAGCCAGCACGCCGCGCTGGGGCTTGGCCACGCTGAGCATGCCGATGATCCTGCCCTCGTGCCTGATCGGTGCGCCCACATACATCACGATGGAAAGCGGATCACGATCGCTCACACGGCTGGATCGCGCTCCGTACTGTCCCATCAGAGTCAGATTCACATCACGGTGATTGGAGATCGCGCCCGGCTTCTCAATGCCAGCCGAGTCAAACAGCACACGCCCCTGCGCATCGGTCACATACACCTGCATGTCCACCTTGGCCTTGCGCAGGTTGTAGATCTGCGCGTTCAGCTGGCGCTGCTGTGCGGCGCGCACCGCCTTTTCCACCGCCTGCGACTTGGGCACGCCATCCTGCGCATCCGCGGCGATGATCTCTGCCAGGATGTTTGCCACATCCACCATCGGCTCCTCGATGGCCTCAAAGTACTGCCTCTCCACGCGGTGGATGAGCTGCGTAAAGAGCAGGAGCAGCCCCACCGTCGTCACCACGGCAAAGCCCAGCATGAAGCGCACAGTCAGGCTCATGCGTCAGCAGGCCAGGTTTCAAGCAATGAGTACCCCATGCCACGATGTGTCACGATGGGGTCCAGCCCAGCACGCACGCTGCGCATGCGGGCGCGCAGCGTCTTCACATGCGTGTCCACCGTGCGCTCCATGGAGGCATCCGGCTCCTCGGAGGCGTGGTCCATGAGCTGCTCCCGGCTGAAGACACGCCCCGGATGCGTGGCAAAGGCCTTGAGCATGCGGAACTCATAGCGGGACAGATTCAGAGCCGTGCCAAAGTAGATGGCCTGGCAGCGCACGTCATCAATGACAAGCGGCACCGCCGTGTCCGGGCTCTGCACAGGCAGCGGCACGGCGGACACACGTCGCAGGATGGCGCGCACACGGGCCACCAGCTCGCGCGGGCTGAAGGGCTTCACCACATAGTCATCCCCGCCGATCTCCAGCCCCACCACGCGGTCCACCTCGCTGGACCGAGCGGTGAGAAAGAGCACCGGCAGCGCCCGAGTCTTGCGGATCTCCCGGCACACCTCAAAGCCCGTCATGTCCGGCAGCCCCACATCCAGGATCACGAGGCTGAACTCCTGCGCCTTCAGGAGGTCCAGCGCCGCACGCCCCGTGGCAGCAGTGCTCACGGAAAAGCCATCGGCTTCGAGCGCATAGACGACGTTTTCACAGATGGAGGGCTCGTCTTCGACAATGATTATTTTGGCAGACATTTCGGCTGTGGATGGATTTTTGAACCGCCAGACTCCCGCTGACAAGACGCTTGTGCAGAATTTGATCATCCGCGCGTTTTATCAGCAGTCTGTCTTGGCAGGGACTCAGGCCAGCTTCGGAGAGACCGCCCCCAGCCTCTGGCTCCAATCCACCTTGGCAGTCAGCGCCATCAGCACAGCCAGCGTCACGACACCACCCAGCGTGAGCGTCAGCCCCGTGAGCCCCTTGAAGAAGAAGCTGTAGCTGAAGAGCACCATGTATGCGGACTGCGCCACCACGCCCACGCGGAAGATGAACTCTCCCGCTGCAGCACGCAGATAGCCGCACACCAGCAGCAGAGACACCCCGGCGGCAAGCACAAAGCTCAGATGCACGGGCACCAGATCCAGCATGTAGGAAAACAGCAGAGGAAAGGCAAAGAAGCCTGCGGCCATGAAGAAATAGTTCACCGGATGCAATGACACACCGCGCGAGGTGGCGGTGATGACGATCACAATGAAGAACATGAGCAGAGAGAGCGGCGCATAGCGGGAGATCTGCGCCGCCACGGGACCGGCATTGAGCTCGCGCGGCATCTCCATGCCGATGCCGGGCGCGGAGATGGCGTCTTCATATTTCCACACCAGCTCCATGCCCTTCTCTGTCGGCCCGCGATCCGTGGGCGAGCTGATGAGGAAATTCACATCCTTGAAATCCGTGTTCATGGTCAGCGTAAAGTCACGGATGCGGCTGGCATCAGTAAAGGCATAGTCCCAGACATCCTTGCCACGGCACTCATAGCTGACCTCCACAGGCACGCTTTCCCCCGGCGCCAGCTGTACGCTGTCTGTCATGGCCCCCTCCAGCGGCGCAGCCACGGACCGCCGTGCAGAGGCCCCCACGCCGAGAGTGAAGCGGATCTTGTCCAGCAGCGTCTTTCCAGAGGGCAGATCAAAGCCAATGTGGAACGTCTGCGTGATGGCTGTCGTATTGGTGAAGGTGTAGGCCCCGGCAAACTTCACACTGTAGGTGCGGTGCCACAGCAGCCCCATTTTCACGGGCTGGTAGGCCAGCTGCACCTTCACATCGCTTTTCGCGGGCTGGAGCACCATGCTCGTGCCACTGGATGAGGTGTACCGTGCCTGCGGATGCTTCTGCACCAGCTGCGGGCCCCAGCGTCCGCTCACAGTGTCTCCAGTTTCGCAGCCGACATGCAGGGTGCGCTGGCTGACGACTGCGCCCAGCAGCCACCAGGCGATGGTGGTGCAGACAAGGATGACGGCGATGGTGATGAGATGAGTGAATTTCATGGCAATATTGAGTGTGAGTTGAGGGAGAGAGATCAGTTGCTGCTGCGTTTGCGGTAGGTGATTCGGGCCTGCGGTTGTTGATCACGGCAGAGTGATTTGCGCAGGTGGAGGCCAGGAGCGGTGATCTTGTCGGTGATGGGGTCCACATTGCCGCTGAAGCTCAGCTCGTAGGCTGCTGGCAGCTGCACATTCCAGTCGATCTGCTTCGCAAAAAGCGGCGTCTGCGGCAGCACCAGATCCAGCTCTCCCTCCGCCAGCTGCAGCGGCGGCAGCACAGAGGTGAAGGAAAATTTCACCTCCGACTCCGCGCCATCGGTGGCCGGATCATCCAGCGGTATCTCCATCTGTCCGGCATCTTTCACCACCGGGTGCACCGGTTCGCCATTCACATGACATTGCAGCAGTCTGGCGGACTCCGGCAGCTTCAGCACCAGACGCGTGGTGTGGTCATGCCTCACCAGCACCGCCCCCTCGGTCAGCACGGAGCCATCCCGCACCACCTGGGTGTTGTAGGTGGCCTCGGAGATGATTGAGTCATCCGTGCCGCTCGCTGCGGCTGGCTGCGCGGGTTTGCGGCTGTCATCAATAGTGAGCGTGATATCCCCGCCCTGTGATGGCAGTGCGAGAGTACCTGCACCAGCGAGGCTGTGCGTGCTGCTGCCATGCTGAAAGTGCACTCTTTTGCCATCGGGCACCTCTTTGACGGACAAGGAGACAAGAGGCGCTGGCGCCAGATGCAGCACGGTCCCCTGCCCCGGCGGCGCCAGTGCAAAGGACAGCTTCACCTGCTGCGCGCCCGCCTTGTCCGTGATGAGGCAGATGTGATCGTCAGCGACGACGAGTCGGGCATCCTTAGGCTCCACCGCAAGCGCGCCCATGCTGGCACCAGCAAGAAGGATCGTATTCCAGCCGTCGTCAAAGCTCTCCACCTGCATTTCGGCAGTAAGGATTCCAGTCTTGAGATCCAGCTGATACAGCGCCGAGAGCAGCGCCGCCGCGATGGGGGGCGGCGCAGGCTTGACCGGAGGCGGGGCCTCCTTGGGCAGCGTGGCCGCCACGAGGCGCTTCAGTTCGCCGTAGGTGATGCGCACCTCGCTCTCATCGAGCGTGGCGCTGGTGACGGGCTGTGGGGTTTGCGCCAGCAGTGCGCCGGCGGACATCAGGAGGATGAGGAGTGCTTTCATCGCCCCTCATCTTCAAAAGCGGCGTGAAACCTTGATGAAGCGGGGATGAAATGATGATGAAATGAACGTGAGCCGGGATCAGCTCACAGCCCTGCGTGGCAGCAGCTGGGAATGGCATCGCTGCTGAAGTCGAGCGTGCCGCGCAGGCGCCAGGCCATGATCAGCGCGGCGGTAAAGGCGAGCGTGCGCTGCAGCTTGCGCATTGTCTGCGGCTGGATCCTGCCGCTGATGGCATGCAGCTGCGTCTGCGCGATCCACAGCAGCGGCAACGTGCCAAGGCCGAAGGCAAAGGCAAACTCCGCGCCTTTGAAGGCTGATCCATTGGCCATGGCCAGCGCAAACATCATGTACAGCGGGCCGCAGGGCAGCAGCGGCGTGGCAAAGCCCAGCAGCCCTGCGCGCATGGCGCTGTGCATGCGAAAGGCCAGGGTCTGGATGCGGCGCACGCCCTCACGCAGAAACTGCGGCTTGGGCAGGCAGGTCTCCAGCCCCAAGCCCACAATCGCAAAAGCGATAACCATCAGCCATGGCAGCACGATGCCTGCGCCATGCTGGAAAAACTTCAGTGGCATCACCCCCACCGTGCCCGCGATGGCACCCACCAGCGCATACGCCACCAACCTGCCGCCGTGGTAGAGCGCCGTGTCCCGCACAAAGCTGGAGGCTCCCGGCTTGGAGGAAACCGCCCACGAGCACGAGAGCGGCCCGCACATGCCCACACAGTGCACACTCGTGACGAGTCCCGCCAGAAAGGCGGCTGCGCTGGTATCAATGGCCTGCATGGGCGGAACGGGTGACGAGCGGAACCTCAGGCGGTGCATTTTTCACGGCCAGAGTGATGAAGTACACCCACCATGCCACAAAGCCGGTGAAGACCACGGCCACGAGGATCCAAGGGCGGGATTTGAGGCTTTTGGGCATCATGGCAGAGGCAGGGGTTAGTGGATGAAATCTTTGGCGTTGAGCTTGGCGGCGGGCACGGCCTGCGGATCAGGCCCCAGATACTCCATGACACGCGTCTCGCTGGAGTCTCCACGTGCGGTGTCCACCACCTTGACTGTGAACTTGAAGCGCTTCTGGTAGTCGGCCTGCGGCATGGTCAGCACAAGCGTCTTCTGATCCTCCTTCATGGGCCCCAGCTCAATGCTCTGATCCATGCCAATGACGGTCAGCGACTTCGGCACCTCACCCACCAGCTCCATCTTGTAGGTGGAGGCGGCGTTGCGCTTGTTGATGATTCGCAGCTGGAACTGATTGCGGATGACGCCATTGTCCACGTAGAAGGACGCGCCCCCCATGCGCACCACGCTGGCACGCAGCGGCGAGATGCGGGAGACAGCCGCGCCAAAGCCCGAAACCCACACCAGCAGGATGAAGGTGTAAAAGATCGTGCGCGGGCGGATGAATTTGGTCCTGCTGCCGTTCAGCCCCTTGTAGGAGTCGTAGCGCACCAGCCCGGGCGGACGCTTGAGCTTGTGCATGATGTCATCACACGCATCCACGCACGCGGCGCAGCCGATGCACTCCAGCTGCAGACCGTTGCGAATGTCGATGCCCGTGGGGCACACCTGCACGCAGCGGCGGCAGTCCACGCAGTCTCCAGCGGGCTTTTCCACCGTGCCTTTGCCACGTGGTTCGCCACGCTTCTTGTCGTAGCCGATCACCACGGAGTTGTCGTCTGTCAGCGCAGACTGCAGACGCCCGTAGGGGCAGAGGATGATGCAGAACTGCTCGCGGAACCAGCTGAAGGAGAAATACAGCGCACCTGTGAGAAAGACCACCACACCAAATGCCTTGGCATGCTGGGCAGGCGACTGGTGCATCATCTCATACAGCGCCCGGATCGAGACAAAGTAGCTTAGAAAAATGTGGGCGATCACCGCCGAGATCAGGATGAAGAGCGTGTGCTTCACCACACGCTTGGTGATCTTGGAGGTGGTCCACGGCGCATCCTCCAGCTGTCGGCGCGCCGTTCCGTCTCCGTCGATCCAGCGCTCCACACGGCGGTAGAGCTGCTCCATGAAGACTGTGTAGGGGCAGGTCCACCCGCACCACACACGACCAAAGAGGGAGGTGATATAGAAGAGACTGAACGCCAGACCGGTGACCAGGAAGAAGCCGATCCACAAATCCTGCGTGGCCAGGATGAGGCCGAAGAAGTGAAAGCGCCGCTCCTGCACGTCCAGAAAAACGGCAGGATAGCCGTTCACCGGAATCCACGGCAGCGCGATGTAGATGACCAGCAGCACCAAGGCCGCGACACGTCTCCACCGGGTGAATGGACCCTGGACATCCGCCGGATGGACAAACTTGCGGGAGCCGTCGGCATGAATGGTGGAGAGCGAGTCGAGAGTGGGCGCGTTGGTCTTCATCTTATTTGCCTGCTGCAGGCGGGGTGGCTGAGACAGCGGCGGCCGCAGGTGCGGTGGTGGCTGCGCCAGCTTTAAGCGGTGAATCGGCGGCGAGTGTCACAGGTTCTCCTTTCTTGTGCTTGCTGAGCACAAATGCAACGACTTCCACCACGCGATTGAGCCCTAGCTGCGGCTCCCACGAAGGCATTCCCTTGGTGATATCAGGAGCTCCTTTGCGCACGATGTTGAGGATCTGCAGCGGGTTGCCGCCATGCTTCCATTCGGTGTCATTCAGCGGCAGACCGGGCAGCTTCACGGCACCCAGATGAGCGGAGAGGTCAGGTGCATGGCAGGCCACGCAGGTGGTGCCAAAGGTGGCAGCACCTGCACTCACCACCTTTTCATCCTGAGACATGGCCCAGAGCTTTTCGTCGCTGAGCTGTTCCATTTCCTTCAGCTGTGCCGCTTTGATGGCTGCCATCTGGCCATCCACCTTTTCCTGGCCGGATTCGCCCACGTGGAGCTGATAATAGGCAACCCAGGCGATGACGAACCAGACGATGGTGATGTACCAGGTGAAGAGCCACCAGTTGGGCAGCTTCTGATCGTACTCCTGAATGCCGTCGTAAACATGGTCTCGCAGGACGGGACCATTGTCGGTGCTTTTGTTGGGAGATGATGAATTCATGACGAAAACGGGTGTGTTGTGTTAAAAAGGGCGGTCAGTCGTCCAATGGCAGCTGGGAGAGCTTGTCGGCGCTCTCTTTGCGCAGCTTGATGGCACGAATGATGAAGAGGAGGAACACGGCTGCGGTCACGCCAAAGGCGAGGTAAGGAACCCAGTCGAGCGCAGAGTCGTAGATGAGGCGTTTGTACATGTGATGCGACAGATGGAGGGTTTTATTTGGTCACAGCCGAGGTGCGATAGCCGTCTGGGATGCCGGGCTTCAGCGGGAAGGGCACACCCTCCGGTTTGGCCAGCGGCATCTGCTCAGGATCCACAAGGTCGTATTTCCCTAGCTTCTGCAGGTAGGCGATCAGGGCCACGATCTTGCTGTCTGGCATGGCTCCGGCTCGGCTCTGGGTTTCCAGTTCCTGCACGATCTTGATACCCTGCTCCACGGCCTTGGTCTTCACCTCGGTCTCACTCATGGCTGGATAGGGCACACCCAGGCGGGTCAGCACTCCGATCTTTTTCCAAAGCGTTCCCTGGTCAAACTTCTCTGTGAAGAGATGCGGATAGGCGGGCATGTTGGAGCCCACGGAGATCGCACGCGGATCCTTCATGTGGTCGTAGTGCCAGCTGTGCGGATACTTGCCGCCTTCGCGGGCCAGATCCGGACCGGTGCGCTTGGATCCCCACTGATAGGGATGATCGTAGATGCTCTCTCCCAGGCGGCTGTAGTCGCCGTAGCGCAGTACGTCTGGCAGCATGGTGCGGATCATCTGGGAGTGGCAGTTGTAGCAGCCTTCACTCACGTAAATGTCACGTCCGGCCAGTTCCAGCGGCGTGTAGGGCTGCTGGATGCGGTCTTCCACATTCGTGGCGCGGTTCACCAGCACAGTGGGCACGATCTGGATCAGGCCACCCAGGGCCACGGCCACAAAAGTCAGCACTGTGAAAGGCAGCCAGTTGGTCAGCAGGCTGTCATACCAGTTTGACCACCGGTGGTGCCCGGTCTGGAAGCGCTTCACCGCCAGCACACCAAAAACCAAGGCGCACACCAGGGAGGCGATATCCGCACCCGGAGGCAGGAAGAGCCAGCCAAGAATGAGCACCAATCCGGCAAAGGTGCATGCGATAGGGTCATTGAGGAAGGTCTCCTTCAGCCCCATCGTATCACGCTGGTTGGTCTCAATCACCGCCACCTCGCGAGTCTCGTTCACAGGGCTGCCCTTGCGGGCGGTCAGCCAGATGTTCACCGCCATGATGATCATGCCCAGCAGATAGAGGCTGCCACCGATGATGCGGAAGGCCATCATGGGGCGGATCGCCGTGAGGGTTTCAATGAAGTTCGGGTACACCAGTGCGTGACCGTCCGGCGTGGTGGCATTGAGCATCAGCCCCTGCATGATGCCAGACACCCACATGGAGCCGACATAGACGAGGATGCCGATGAGACCGATCCAGAAGTGGAAGTTGGCCAGACTGGTGGAGTAGAGCTTGGTGCCATAGAGGCGCGGCGTGAGCCAGTAGAACATGCCTGCGGCCATGAAACCATTCCAGCCCATGGCTCCGGCATGCACGTGACCGATGGTCCAGTCCGAGTAATGGGAGAGAGCATTCACCGCACGGATGGAAAGCAGCGGCCCTTCAAAGGTGGACATGCCGTAGAAAGTCACGCCAGCAATGAGAAACTTCACGATGGGATCTGTGCGTAGCTTGTCCCATGCACCGCGCAGAGTCAGCAGGCCGTTGAGCATGCCACCCCAGCTGGGAGCCCAAAGCATGAGGCTGAAAAATGTGCCCAGCATCTGCAGCCACTTGGGCAGCGCTGTGTTCAGCAGATGGTGCGGACCGGCCCAGATGTAGATGAACACCAGCGACCAGAAGTGCACAATGGAGAGGCGATATGAGTACACCGGACGCTCCACGGCCTTCGGCAGGAAGTAGTACATGATGCCGAGGATCGGAGTGGTGAGGAAGAAGGCCACCGCGTTGTGCCCGTACCACCACTGCACCAGCCCGTTCTGCACTCCGGCAAAGATCGTGTAGCTGTGAGTCCAGCTCGTCGGAATGGACAGATGATTCACGATGTAAAGCATCGCGATGGTGATGATGGTGGCGATGTAGAACCACAGGGCCACGTAGAGGGAGGGCTCGTTGCGTTTGGCCAGCGTCCAGAAGAAATTCACCGCAAACACCACCCAGATGAGGGCCACCGCGATATTGATCGGCCAGATGAGCTCCGCATATTCCTGCCCACGGGTCAGCCCCAGCGGCAGTGTGATGGCCGCGCTCACGATAATGAGCTGCCACCCCCAGAAGTGTATGTTGGAAAGCAGGTCTGAAGCCATCCGCGCCTTGCACAGTCGCTGGGTGGAATAGTAGATGCCTGAAAACATCATGTTGCCCACGAACGCAAAGATCACCGCATTGGTGTGCAGAGGGCGCAGGCGGCCAAAACTAAGCCATGACGCGAGGTTCAACTGGTGAAAGTTCAGCTGGGAGGCGACGAACACGCCCGCAAGCATGCCCACGATGCCCCAGATGATGGAAGCGATCATGAAGCGCCGCACGGTGCGATCATCGAATTCGATGGTTATTTTGGTGGCGTTGGTGGTCATAGAGAAAAAGGGAGTAAAGACTCAGGACTGCGGGTTTTTGGGAGGCGACGCGGCGGATGCGGGGCCGTCATCCAGGGGCAGCAGGGCGTCCTGCTCGATGCTGCGGTCCCTCCGCTGGGAGCGCTCGGCAAAAAACATCACTGCAAACAGCACCGCGAACGCGAGGCTCATGAAGATGGTTACAGCGAAGACTTCCATTGTGGTGTGAATAGAGCGCAGCCTTATTTTCCATGCTCGGCATGCCTTGCTTGATGCTGCCCGGATTTTGCGGACAAAAAATGCATTCGGCACAAAGGAAGAGGCATGGCGCGCGCGTTGGTATCAGGTCTCCGCCGCCATCATGCACAAGCACAGCTATTTGTCCTTAGTTTTTACCTTTATTTTAGCCGTCGTTTCAGCGATTGAAACACCTAAAATCCAGCGAGACCAATCGCTGCCAGAAGGAGTTACTCTTCAGGACGAAAACGGTCACGACAACGGCGTGCGTTTCGTGGATCTCAATGGCGACGGTTATGCCGACCTCGTGCTGTCCAATCCGCGTCAGTACGGCGTCTTTCTCTTTGTGCCAGCGGAGAAGGCCAAAAAAGGCCTGCAGTGGGACGAGGGCTGGACGCAGGTCATGCGTGAGGGAAAAGCCGGAGACGCCCACAGCCTGCCCCCCATCGTGACAGCGGATGGCTCAGACGGAGGCGTCACCTTTCACGATGGTGCCATGTGGGTCGCCGCCACTCAGCAGCGCATCCCCTTCTCTGAACTGCTCAAAGTCCCGGGCCCTGCCCCGAAGTCGCCGCAGGAGTCTCTGCAGACGCTGCATGTGAAGCCCGGCTACGAGGTACGACTGGTGGCCGCAGAGCCCCTGGTGCAAGATCCCGTCTTCATCGACTGGGATGCCCGTGGCCGCATGTGGGTGGTGGAGATGGGGGACTACCCGTTTGCACCCGGTGAGACGACCAAGGACGGCGGCGTGGGTCAGGACAAGGTCTCCGACCTGCAGGCTGGCCGCGTGAAGATCCTGGAGGACAGCGACGGAGACGGTGTATACGACAAGTCCACACTCTTCCTCGACGGCCTGAAGCACCCCACCGGCCTGGCCCTGTGGAAAAACGGCGTCTTCATCGCCAACATCCCGGACATCTTCTACGCCGAGGACACCGATGGCGATGGCAAATGCGACAAACGCGAGACGTGGTACACCGGCTTCACCGCAGGCAATCCACAGCATCTGGTCAACGGATTCTGCTGGGGGCTGGACGGCTGGCTCTATGGTGCCAATGGCGACAGCGGCGGCGACATTACCTGCGTGCAGACCGGAAAGAAGATCGCCCTGGGCACCAGCGACTTCCGCTTTGACCCGCGCACCGGAGAGTTTGCCCTCGAAGGCGGACGCAGCCAATACGGCAAATGGCGGGATGATTACGGCAACTGGTACGGCAACAACAACAGCAACATCGGCTGGCACTACTGGCTGCCATTCCGCCACCTGGAGCGCCACCCCGAGCTGGCGGTGAAATCCCTGCGCAGTGATCTGAATGGTGAAAAGCGTGTCTTCCCCGCCAGCCCGCCCATGCGCCGCTTTAATCAGGGCAGCGCCGTCAATACGCTGACCTCTGGCTGCTCCCCCATGCCCTTCCGCGACACCACGCTCGGTGCCGATGGAGAAAACGTTATCTTCATCTGCGAGCCCGCCAACAACCTCGTGCACCGCGAGGTGCTCAGCTACGAAGGCGGCACCATCACCAGCCATCGCCATCCCGGGGATGCGGAGAGCGAATTCATCGCCAGCGAGGACAACTGGTTCCGCCCCAGCATGGCGCGCACCGGCCCGGACGGCGCTCTCTATGTGGTGGACATGTACCGCCTCGTGCTGGAGCACCCGGAGTGGATCCCCGCGCAGATCGCACACGGGCTGGATCTGCGCGCTGGCGAAGACCGCGGCCGCATCTACGCCGTGCGCCCGCAGGCCCGCGCGGGACAGCGCGCCGAGGCCAGCCATACCAAGCTGGCCTCTGCACCCGCCGCAGAACTGGTGGCCGCCATGGCCTCCACCAATGGCTGGATGCGCGACACCGCCCAGCGTCTGCTCATCGAGCGCAGCGAAACCTCCGCCACCGCCGGGCTGAAGACACTCGTAAAAAATGCGCCGCCCGCCGTGCGCATCCAGGCCGCATTCACCCTCATGCAGCTCGGCGGCATGCAGGCGCAGGAGGTCTTTGCCCTCCTCAAGCCCCTGTCCCCGCAGGTGCGGGCCGCAGCGCTGACAGCCACCGGGCTGCCTTCGGATGATGTGTTTAACGAAACCGAAACCGCGATGCTCAAGCAGGCACCGCAGAAAGTCCCCGCCAAGGCCATCACTCTGCCAGCCATCACCCGTAACAACCCGAACCGCCAGAAGGTGGTGGCGCAGTATGTCGCCTCAGCAGCCAGTCTGGCAGGCGACGCCACTCGCGGCACGGCCGTGTTTCAGAAAGCCTGCATGATCTGCCACAAGGTGCGCGAGCTGGGCGTGGAGATAGGCCCGGACCTGACCACCGTGGCCACCAAACCGCGCGAGCAGTTCATCGAGGCCATCTTCGACCCCAACCGCGCCGTGGAGCTGCGCAATGCTGCCACCCAGGTGACGAAGAAGGACCATAGCCTCGTCGTGGGCCAGCTGGCTGCCGAGACCCCGGGAAACATCACCCTGCGCCTGCCCGGCGGCGCGGAGATCGTGGTACTGCGCGCCGACATCCGCGAAATGAAAACCCTCACCACCTCCCTCATGCCCGAAGGGCTGGAGGCCGTGCTCACCGCCCAGGATGTGGCGGATGTGCTAACCTTCATCGGCAGCAAACTCTGACAAGAAGACAAACCTCCATCGCCAGAGTGGTTACCCCGCAAGGACTCGAACCTTGAACGAGAGAATCAAAATCTCCTGTGTTACCATTACACCACGGGGTAGGAGGTGTGTCCGCCCGATATTAGAGCCTCATTGTCACTGCGCAAGGACGGCTTCGGCTAGAATTCCATGAGTTGCTGAGCCGAGGCATGCACGCAGCAGTCTCACATGGAGGACTCATTGCGGGAGGCAAGCCTAGCTATCCATAGTCAGCTGTTATCGGCCTGTGCTGGGAGCCAGACGCAGTCGTCCGGACTGAAATGAGTTTTGCGATTCAAAAAAATCGCCGCCTTACTCCACCTGCCTCGAAACCTGACCTCCAGCTGAGGGGGGGTTTTAACGAATTTGATCCCTCCCAACCCCCCCCTCACAGGGGCCTGCAGCCGCCTTTGGGAGCATTTGTCAGCAGGGAAATGACATTTTTTTTACAATTCATTTCACCCCCAAAATGACGCTGCAGCCCTTGATTTGTCAGGCTTGCAGGCTGGTGCACCGATTCACACAGTTATTGAAATTACGGAAAACTAAAATATTTATTCTTGCAATATATGTTATAATTTACATAATAATTTCGAAATTTGAGAAACCACTACGACTATGAAGAAGCTCATCCTCATCCAGAACGATTACCCTGGCACCGGCAAGAGCACTTTGGCTCTCTGCCTGCATCGTTACCTCCAACAGTATGGAGTCACCCACCAGCTGCTCACCCTCACTGAGGAAGACAGCGGCACTCATATGGGGGCCACGGCACTCGATGCCAGCACCCTCACTCCCCGCGCCTTCCTGGCTCAGGTAGACGCCTCCCCTCTCACCATCCTGGACGTCAGCACCGGCCTGGGAGAGTTCTTCAACAAGTTCTACCAAGGCTGCGAGATGGACCAGATCCTCCAGTCCGCAGGAGTGGCCCTCTCCGTGGTCCTGCCCGTGACCGTGGACCGCGAGAGCTTTGATTCCGTCACCGACGCCGCCGAAGTCTTCTCCGACAATGCCGAGTACCTCATCGCCCATCTCGTGACGAGCTGCTACGATGAGGACGACAAGGTGTGGGACAGCAGCTACGCCGCCCGCGTGATGGACATGTTTGAAGCCGTGGAGCTTCACATCCCCGAGATCAGCTTCCAGAACGAGCTCAGCACCGAGCACCTCTCCCTGGACGAAGCCCTGCAGATCACCGATGCCGACGAACGCCTGGGCAAGGAATACACCAAATGGCACCGCCGCGTGATGGGCCAGGTGGACAGCGCCCGCCAGTATCTCTTTGGCGACGCCTTCCGCCCCACCATGGCTCCGAAGCCCCAGACCGCAGCCAAAGCTGCGCGCAAGTCCAAGGCCAAGCTGGCTGCTTGAGCGCGGTGCATTGACGATTGTTAGCGCTGGGTTGGAGAGCGGTTGCTTCGCATTCGCAAACTCCAACCCCGCTCTCGTACAAGGCAGGTTGTTTGTAGCAGTTGGGAAAACTACTGCCAGCCAGCGCCAACTACTCGAAGAGTTCCGGGTAGCACCGGTCCGCCACTGCCCTGCTGAGTTTTCTGATCTCGGCGGGGCACGTGCTTTTCAGGACGGACCGCGCCAGCTCTTCGCACTCCTGCACGGACAGGCGGCGCACGGCGTGCTTCACACGCGCGATCTGCGTGGTGGCCACGCTGAGCTCGTTCAGTCCCAGGCCGATCATCAAAGGCGTAAGCGTCAAATCCGAGGCCATCTCCCCGCACATGCCCACGCGGATGCCCGCTGAGCGCGCTGCCTGGACAGACATGCCGATCAGCCGCAGCACCGCCGGGTGCGTGGGCTGGTAGAGCTTGGCCACTCGGTCATTGAGCCGGTCCACCGCGATGGTGTACTGGATCAGGTCATTCGTTCCCAGGCTGAGAAAGTCCACCTCTGCGGCGATGAGATCCGCCGAGAGCGCAGCACTGGGAATCTCGATCATGGCACCGATCTCGATGCCCTCCGGCACATCGATCCCTTCGGCCTTCAGCTCCTCCTCGCAGGTCTTGAGCACGGCCTTGGCCTCCAGCACCTCCTGCACGCTGGACACCATGGGAAACATGATGCCCACACGCCCATAGGCCGCAGCACGCAGCAGCGCACGCAGCTGCCGTTTGAAAAGATCCAGCCGCCCCAGCGAGAGGCGGATGCCGCGCCAGCCCAGGAAGGGGTTGGGCTCCGGCTCCAGCGCCAGGCGCTCATCCACCTTGTCTCCACCGAGGTCCAGCGTGCGGAAGACCACGCGCTTGGGCGACTGGGACTCCACCACGCGGCCGTAGGCCGTGGCCAGCTCGTCTTCAGTCGCATCGGGGTTTTCCAGATGCAGAAACTCAGTGCGGAAGAGGCCCACCTCCTCCGCGCCGCTGTCCTGCACGATCTTCATCTCCTCGATGAACTCCGCATTGGCCCCCACGCAGATGGCCGTGCCGCAGCGTGTCAGGGAGGGATTGTGCCGCTCCACCTGGAAGACGTCCTCGCGCCGCTCCGCCTGCTCTTCGCGCACACGGTAGCGCGCCAGCGTCTCGGCGGAGGGGTTTTTGATCATGAGGCCGCCTTCGCCGTCCAGCAGCACGGTGTCGCCGCTGTGCAGCTCATCACAGATGCCATGCAGCCGCACGACCGCCGGCAGGGCCAGTGAGCGGGCGATGATGGCGGCATGAGACACGGCGCTGCCTGTCTCCAGGGCAAAGCCGAGGACCTTGCTGCGGTCCAGCTGCACCGTGTCCGAGGGCGTGAGGTCATGAGCCACCACGATCACGGGCTCGTCAAACATCGGGTGGTCCAGCAGCTCGCCGCGCAGGTGGCGCATCACGCGCTGCGTCACGTCCTTCACGTCCAGAAAGCGCTCGCGCAGGTAGGAGTCTGAAAGGCCGCGCAGGGCGTCCATGTGCTTGCACATGAGCTTGTAGTAGGCCCAGTCCACGCACACATGCTGCTCGCGCACGACTTTCTCTGTCTGCTTGAGGATGGTGGAGTCCTGCAGGATGAGCAGGTGGGTCTCAAAGATCTCGCTCTCCGCGCTGCCGTGCTCTCCGGCCATCACGCGCTGCAGCTCCTCGATCTCCCTCGCCGTGGCCTCCAGCGCCGTGTTGAGGCGCTCCATCTGGTGCGCCTCGGTCCCGGGTTCGATGCTGTCCTCGTCCGGTTCGTCAAAGTGGTCCTTAAGCACATGCACCACCGCGTGCGCGACCCCATTCGACACAGCGGTGCCGGACCAGGTCTTTTCTTGTAAAGCAGTGGATGAAGTCATGCGCGCGCCCATCTTTCATGAGGACGGAGCGTTTGGCAAACGCCTCTGTGATTCAAACTGCAGCCAGCACCTTTTCCATGCGCTTTTTGAGGCCTGCAGCCTTCCCTTCCTCGCCGAGGATGTCCAGCATAGCCACGTAGTCCAGGCCGATGGCCTCGTAGCTGCGTGCCTCCTCAGGCATCTGAGACTCCAGGATGGAGAGACTCCTCTCAAAGTGCTCCTGAGCGGCGGCATTATCCTTCAGCTCATGGCAGGCGGTGGCCAGATTGCACAGAGACTGGGCCACATCGCGGTGGTTTTCTCCCAGCACCTCAATGCGAATTTTGAGCCCGTCTTCAAACATCTCCTTCGCCTGATCCGGGAAACCGGCGGCATAGTACAGGCTTCCCAGGTTGTTAAACACACAGGCCACGGACTCAGACCGGCGGCCCCGCTTGTTTTCCAGCGTCTCCAGCGCACGCAGGTAGTGCTGCTCCGCCAGGGCAAATTTGTCCATGCACTTGTAGGTCATGGCCAGGTTGTTGCGCAGTTGCGCCGCCACTTCCAGGTTGTCGCCGCCCAGTGCCTCGTGATTGCTGATGGCCTCCTCGTAATAGGGCAGAGACTCGGCTTCGCGCCCATTGAAGTCCAGCAGCGTGGCCAGGCTGGTGCGCGCACTGGCCATCGCCTCGGCGGGCATCTCCAGCTCTTTGCCAGCCTCCAGTGCATCCAGGTAGGCGGCCTCGGCACCGGCCACATCTCCCGCATCGCGCAGGGCGTCTCCCAGAGTCAGCAGCGCCCGGACGAGGCCGGGGGCCTTGCCGGGAAACTCCTTCACCGCTGCACGCTGGGTCTCCACCGCCTGTCGTGCGGCTTGGATGACGGATTCGGCGGAGGCGGCTGGGGTGGTGTTCTCAGGCATGATCTCGATGGAAAGCTCTCGAAGGTTCGCAGAGCAAATACCTTCGTGGACAGAGCCGCCCCCCGTCAAGTACCGCCTTTGTCTCAAACCATAAAACTCTGAGTGGGAGACGGAAACGGAAGGGGTGAATGGTTTTGCAGGCCACCTGCCCTGCCCGGCGCACTTTCATACTCCTGTCGGGTAATCCCGCGCCCTAGCGCCCGGCCTGCCCCTGATGAGCGCGGAAGGTACGCGGGCTTGGCCAGCCATGCTTTTTGAAGGCCACGGCCAGCTGCTCGCCTGAGGAGAATCCGGCCTGGGCCGAGACTTCGGTCACTGGCAGGCGGGTGGTGGAGAGGAGAAGGCGCGCACGCTGCAGGCGCACCTGCAGGATGGCGGCGTAGGGAGCGTGGCCGAAGTGGTGGCGAAATTTGCGCTCGAACGCCGTACGGGACATGGGGACCGCACGCAGCACATCGCTGACGTCGATGCCGTTGCAGGCGTGATCCCTCATGAAGCGCACGGCAGCGGCCAGCTGGGGGTCCGCCACGGCCACCACATCTGTGGACTGCCGGGGGATGACGCCGAGGGGTGGAATCTTGACGGTGAGCGCCCCTGCACGGCGGCCACGCATCATGCTGTCAAGCAACGCTGCGGCCTGGAAACCGGCCAGGCGCGCATTGGGCTGCACGCTGGAGAGGGGTGGGTGGCAGAAATCACAGACGATCTCGTCATTGTGCTGGCCGAGCACCGCGACTTCATCCGGCACCCGCAGGTCCAGCTGGCGGCAGATGTCCAGCACCTGCTGGCCGCGAAGGTCATAACAGGCCATGATGCCCACCGGCTTCGGCAGGGCCGCGATCCAGTGTGTCAGCCGCCGCCGCTCGCCAGCCCAGGAGGCTGCATCACGCAACTGGGAATCAAACAATGCACAGCCATGCCCCGCACGCCGCAGTGCTGCGACAAAGTGCTGCTGGTAATCCTGCGCCCAGGCGAACCGGCAGTCGCCACAGTAGGCAAAATGGCGAAGGCCGCGCTCCAGCAGATGGGCCGCAGCGAGCCGCCCGAGCGCCGCGCCATCTGCAATGACAGCAGGAAATTCCCGGGCCAGCTCCGAGCCGCTGACATTGACGGTGGGCAGGCGTTTGGCCCGCACGGCGGCCTCCGTGGCGGGTGTGTCGATGCGGGCAATGATGCCATCTCCCTGCCAGTCGGCAAAGCCAGCCGCATGCGCGCCACGCCCGTGCTCGGCGAGGTACACGGCCCAGCCTTCATGCGCACAGAGATAGTCGTGAATGCCCAGAAGCAGTTCGCGGCAGTAGCTGTTGGAGGTTTCGATGAGCAGTGCGACTTCGGGGTGCCTGCCTGCACGGCTGCTGTTGCTTCCGGCCATTTGAGACGTTCCAGCCGTGCGCCGCAAAAACAAAGGTTATTTGTGCAAAGTCGTCTGGAATCGGCCCTGACCTTTCCTGTATCAATGGAGCACATCACCCCAACCACGCATGAACTCACGCCTCTGCCTTTTAGTCTCCGCCAGCCTTGCCCTCGTGGCGCTTCAGTCGGCCCTCAGCGCCGGGCCGGAGGCGGCTGCCAGCAAGACGAAACGCCGACTGGTGCTGTGCAATGACGGCGGCACGCTCGGTGCGCCGGACATGGAGGCCCCCATCGGGATCGAGGGCCTGGTGCATGAGACGATTGATCCTCTGCGCGACACGATGGTGGACACGCTGTACTGGCAGATCGGCACGGACCCCTACTTTGGCACCGCGACGGCGCGCCTGAGCGACTGGTATTCCCACCGCACGAAAGTGGGCGCAGTGTGGGGCTCGGACCGGGACAAGTTCAAGACGGCGGGCGAGTGGCGCATCGCGGAAAACACGCAGCAGATCATGGCCCAGGGCACAGACCCAGCGGCGGTGGTGATCGAGCACGGGCACAAGGCGGGGCTGGATGTCTTTCTTTCCCTCCGATTCAATGACGGGCATGACTCACGCCTGGAAGGCGGCCTGAATGATCCGAACATGGTGCCGATGCGCCATCAGCACCCCGAGTGGCTGCTCAATGGCGAAGGTTACGCCAAATTCGGCTACAACTTTGCCATCCCCGAAGTCCGCGCCTATCAAAACGCGCTTATCCAGGAAGCCATCGCCAATTATGACCTCGATGGCTTCGATCTCGATTTCGACCGCCAGCCTTCGCTCTTCAAACATGGAGAGGCTGAAAAGAACGCGGGGCACATCACCGACATCCTGCGCGCCACTCGCAAAGCACTGGATGCACGCGGCCAGGCGCTGGGACGAAAGCTGCTGCTCTCCGTGCGCGTACCGCCATCACTCGACTATGACCGCGAGCATGGCATGGAGGTGGCGCAGTGGATCAAGGAGAGGCTGGTGGACATCGTGGTGGTGGGAGATCCAGGCGGATGGAACTACCGCATGCCGATAGAAGATTTCCGCGCTCTGGCAGTGGGGACAGAGTGCAAGATCCTGGCGCAGAATCTGTGCGCGTACAAAGAGGACCGTGGCCGCTCGGCGTCCGTACTGTTTGGCGAGCGGAACTACTACAGCACCGAGCAGTTTCGCGCTGCCGCCGCCCGGCACTGGCAGGCCGGGGCGGACGGCATGTTCATCTGGAACCAGCACTTTCTGAAGTTTGACCGCGATGACAAGTTTGACCGCCAGTCCTGGAAGGAGATCGGCGATCCGCTGGTACTGGCGCACAAAAACAAGCACTACTTGGTGGGCCCGCAGAAGCATGGAGGCCCGCTGCCTTTGAACCTGCCGCATGCCACCAACCATGCCGAGATGAATGTGGAAATAGCCGATGATCTGGCCGCCGCGCAGAAAGACGGCACGCTGAAGTCCGCAACACTGCGTCTCATGATCGTGCAGCTCACCAAGCTGGATGAACTCGACATCCGCCTCAATGGTCAGCCCCTTGACATCTCCACCGCAAAGAAGCGCCTCAACTACAACGACTGCTGGCTGGACTTTGACGTGGCCGGACTGATGAAGAAGGGCGGCAACGAACTGACCATGCTGGTCAAGGCCCGCAATCCCCACGTGCTGGCCCCGCTAACCATCCGCCACGTGGATGTACTGGTGCGCTATGAGGGAGGAGAGTGATACAAAAATTGCCGGCCCACGGGCTGGCAGCTCGTATCACGGCTTCAGCCAGTATTCAAAGAAGCGGTAGATCGCCCCGTTGGATTCCTCATTGGGCTCATGCTTCTCGCGGTTGGTCATCGCCACGCGGCCGCTCACGCCCAGAAGCTGGTTCACGGCAATGATGTGGTTCAGCACCGTCCAGCGCTTGGGCGGGTCTTCGGCACCGCCGGAAACGAGGAAGGGCCGCGGCGCCATCAGCGCCTCCAGCTCCTGCAGGTTGTGCCCCTGCTCCACCAGCGCCTTGTAGGCCCCCGTGCGCGGACTCTCCGCACTGACCAGCCCAGGCTTGCGCGTCATTGCCGGGTCCAGGCCGAGGTACCAGGGCTCCTGGTAGTTGATGCTCTGGCGTGTTTCGTCGAAGACGATGCCCGGATCGCTCCACGCCGCGCAGGCGTACTTCTCCCACAGGCAGGAGCCAAACATCGACCACTTGCCGCCATAGGAATGCCCCATGATGCCGATGCGCCCGGCATCCACCTCCGGCAGCGCGGCCAGCACCTGCCACATGTTTGCGCTGACGTAGCCCAGATAGCTCAGCGGCTGGCAGTGGGCGGCAGGGCTGAGCACCGGCTTGCGCGCATCACCGCCAGGCGATCCGATGGCCAGCATCACAAATCCACGCCGCGCCAGCTGCCAGGCAAAATCCCGCATCGGCTTCTCACTCAGGCCCACGCTCGTTTCCGGATCATAGAAAGGCACAAACACCGCCGGGCGCTTCCCCGTTTGGGACGGTAGCAGCAGATAGCCATCCCCCGTCTGCCCGGGCGCGATCTCTACGCGCACCTTGCGCTGAGTGATGCCCCCTTCCCTCGGCGTGGTGGCCAGCACCTCCACCTGCGGCTTCTCGATCACCGCAGGCCATGCGCCCATGAGAGCCTCCCACTCCGCACGGATCTCCGCACGCCTTTTAGCCCAGTCCTCCGCCGTCTTCACGACGCGGCCATCCGTGAATGTAAGCGGCGACTTCCCCGGCGAATACTGCCCCGCAAACTCCCCCGGCACCTGCGCAAAGGGCGGTTCATCAGCACGAGCAATGACGGCAGCAGCCAGCAGGTAGGAGAAAAGCAGCGGTTTCATGAATGAGGAGTGAAATCAAACGCGCCATGCTGTGACTTCCATGCGTGCAAAGATGAATGCACGTCTGTTTGCACCAGCCTCGTCTTACTGCTTCGGCACCCACATGAGATTGCTCCAAGCCTGCATCTTCCTCCTCATGGCCACGCCTCTGGCCGCCTGCCTGTGGGACCGCGACACCATCGCCTTGGAGGCGCAGGGCCGGCTGGAGGTGGTGGAGACCATGGTGGGGTGGTTTGACCGCTTCCCACCTGAATACTACCAGATGCGGCTGGATCGCGTGACAAAGGAACTAAGCTCAGAGCCACAGAAGCTCGATCTCTACGACGATGCCGCCGTCTCATGCGACCGCCTGGGCCGACATGATGAAGCTGTGCTGTGGATGGAGAAAAAGAACACCCACATGCAACCACTGCCCCCAGAGCAGACCAAGGACCACCGCTACCGCATGCATGCCAACCTGGGCGTCTTCCGCACGCACCAGTGGCTCAAAGCTGCGGAGCGCAACACGCATCCCGAAAAGCTGGAGAACGCCATCGCCGAAGTGCAGGCTGCCCTGGAGATCAATCCTGACGCGCACTTTGGCCGCGAGCGGGCGCACCTCTCGCTGCTGCAGTGGTGGCAGGCAGGGCTGAAAAATCCACGCAAAGCCACCGATTCCGAATTCAAGTACGCCACATTCCGACTGGGCCGTGCTTTTTTCGAGGACTTCCCAGCCACCACTGGCCTCAGCCGCGACTCTTTGATCAAAGGCTTCTGTGGGCTCATCCAGATGGGGTCCGCCCAGGACAGTGTGGACGTGCACAGCCTCGTGGCATGCCATCTCATCGGCCTAAGCACCAACAACCTTCGTCTCGAGTATTCTGAGGTGCGCTACACCCTCTGCTACCTGGCCTGCCTGCGGCTGGCGGAGCTCGTCTCTGAAGGCAGGCAGCCTGTTTACGCAGCAGACACCTTTCGCGCATGGCTGCTGCCGGAAACGCATTTCAAAGACCATCCAATACGGCAAGAGGAGTCCTCGGCCGATGCTTTCGCGGAGCGCTTGAGCCGCATGAATCTGTGGGGCGGTGAGGGGCTGAGCAAGAAGCCCATATCGCCTTGGTTTCACCAGGTGCGCACAGCAGCCAAGAAACGACTCGCAGCAAAAACCCGCTTCATGCAGACACGTTTTGCAGCAGGCATGCACCCGGACACGCATGCGGACTTCTGGCAGGGCTGGCAGGAGCCAGTCATGCCTCCATTGCCCGAGACCAAGCTGGAGCGCTGGTTCGGCCCTGAAGCCGCGTCATGGCTGTCATCCAGTCTATTTCTGTGCGTCTGCTTTTTTCTCTCTCGATCCTGTGCGTGGTGGCCATCTACATCATTCTCAAGCTAAGAAAGAGACGACAGCTTCTGCCGGCCACCTGAATCCGGCACGACTTTGTGAAAGATCAGCAGCCATCGATCTCCCGCCTCATCACTTCTTCCCTTCCCTCAGGTGCTCCTTGAGCACCCTCACCACTTCCTCCACCACTTCGGGGCGCTCAGTGCAGCCGTGCCAGTAGGAAACCACCTTTTCAGATTTGGCACCTTCGAGATGGGCGCTCCAGTAAGGCACGGCGCCATCGGAGCTCTCCTGCAGCGGAGCCTTGCCAACGTGTCCGATGATCGAGTGATACGGTACGCGAATGGGCACGGAATTGAGCCCCTCGTAAAACGGGTGGTCATTGGACAGCGTACCCAGGCTCAGGAAGGCAAAGAAGCCCCAGTCGCGGATCTGCGGATTCAGCGCATCCAGGTTTCCCGTCAGCAGCTGCTCGGACATGATGAGGGTGTCCACCGGCAGGCGGATCAGCGAGGCCAGACGGCGCACGATGTTCATGCTGGCGATGTTGCTGCCACGATGCGGCGTGGTGATGAAGATGGCGCGCTTGACCTCCGTCTGTGGTTTGAACTTGAGCGTGGTCATGAGCCTCTCACGCACTGGCTCGGTCACGTTCAGCTCTTCCGGCGGCTTGCTGAACATGGCGTTCCATATCTTGTCCTGCGGGTCGATCGTCTGCATCCGGCTCAGCAGCCCGCCCATGCTGTGGCCCACCAGCACCATCTGGTTCATGCCTGGGTCGTTGTGGTCGGGGTCAAAGTAGTCGCGTGCCTGCTGCAGCGAGGCACGCAGCCGTGCCGAGGTCTGCGGCACCGCCATCCCGGTGGGATAGAGAAAGTACCACGGCTGGTAGCGCGCGCGCAGCTCAGGATCTGATGAGATGGCATTCACCGCATTCAGCCAGATGTGCGGGTCCGACATGAGGCCGTGCACAAACACCACGGGGATGCGCTTCGGGTCATACACGTCCATGCAGTACAGGTGGCAGTCTGCCAGCGTGCGCTCCGGGTAAAAGAGGCCCAGCCATGAAAAGAGGCCGAGAGATTTTTTGGAAAGCGCGCGGTCTTTCGCTGCGGTGAAGTTCGCCGCCAGCTGCGGCTCGCTGTTTGCGAGCTTCACACGCTCCACATTCAGCGCGTTGATGAGGCGCAGGCGGCAGCGGCGCGGTGTGGCGGGATCATGGTCGTCCTCTCCCATCTCCATGATGGCCGTCAGCGTGAGATTCCCCCCATTGGGCGGCAGAAAGGGCAGGTCTTTGCGCGTGGCATTCGTGCGGAAGATGTGGCCCACCATCGGCACGCCCAGACCACTGCGCTCCGCCAGCGTGTCGTCTCCGTGCGACTTCACACGGGAGGCCTTGATGAGCTGATCGATCTGCGTGGGAGGCACCTCTTCATGAGGATTGGTCTGCGTGGCCAGCTCCACCTCGTAGGCACCATGCCGGGAAGCAAAGATGGTGCCGCTCTGCCAGTAGCGCGGGCATTGTTTTGCATTCCATTCCTCTAAAAAGTCTGCAAATGCCTTATCGCCGCGTGCTGCAGCTTTGCCTCTGCTGTGCGCGAGACTGAACTGCTCGCCATCCCAGCCCTCAGCGACGGAGTCGAGCAGGGTGGCGAGGTGGCGCTTTTCGCTTGAGCTGAGCTTGGTCTCCACGCGGGGGATCTCCACGCGGAGCACGGAGTGGCACGAGCACAGCGCCCCGCCGCAGAGGACGGCCAGCAGGGAGATCAGGGGCTTGAGTCGCGGCATCGCGGATTACTTGGGCTCCGCGATGGTGGTGAGCTTCACATTGCGGATGGCCGCCATCGTATTGTAGGTGGTGAAGGAGAGCGGCAGGTAGCTTTCGACAGGGCCGGGGCGGACGCTGATTTTTTTGCCCTCGATGTCTTCATCGATGACCTGCTTGTCTCCGACCCAGGCGCTGAGGTTTTTGGCGGTGACCCGGAGCTTGATGGGGTACCACTGGTTGTCGTTGTAACGCTGGTAGCTGGAGGTGTTGTTTTCAGAGGCGTCGAGGCCGTCGATGCTGGAGATGCCCGTCACGCTGCCGCCCCAGCCGCCGCAGATCAGTGTGGCGCAGTGCTTGGCATCTCCCACAGGAAAGGTCAGCCCCACAAAGAAGTCCACGCCCTGCATGCGCTTGGCCTCAAGGGTGATCTCGTAATTCACCATCGGCAGCGTAGCCGCCTTCTTATAGACAGCGCCGCTGATGTTCTCCCCCTGGTTGATGAGCATGAGCCCACCCTCCAGCTCCACCTGGCCGCTGCCGCCGACATCGACCATCTCCCAGTCGTCGAGGGACTTGCCATTGAAGAGCACGATCTCCTTTCCCGCCTCCGGTTTGGCTGCGACGGGTTTGTCGTCAGCGGTGGCAAAGGTGGTGCCGAGCACCAGAAGAGCAGTCAGAGCAGCGGGGAATTTCATGGTTTCGGTTCGCATCCTCAGCGTGGCATGCCGCATGGTCAAGTTTCACAAAACACACCTTCATGCCTGCTAGTCTCTTTTCATGCAGTAGAAAAAATGTGCGCATTGCCAGATGCCAGGCTTCCCTTCCCGCTCATCTTCGCCCACCCTTTTTACCATGCTCCCCCCCGACCTCAAAACCATCATCGTCATGGGCGTCTCCGGCAGCGGCAAGTCCGTCGTCGGCAGCCTGCTGGCTGAAAAACTCGAAGGCGTCTTTGAAGACGGCGATGACTTCCACCCGCCTGCCAACAAGGCCAAGATGTCCTCCGGCACTCCGCTCAATGACGATGACCGCTGGCCCTGGTATGCAGTGCTGCGCCAGCGCATCGAGGACATGCGCCACCTCACGCCTTATTATGTGCTGGCCTGCTCGGCCCTGAAGCCCATCTACCGCGACAAGCTGCGCGCACACGATCCTGAGGGCACGCTGCACTTTGTGCTGCTGGACGGAACGAAGGAGCTCATTGCCGAGCGCATCGGTGCGCGCAAAGGGCACTTCATGCCGCCGGCGCTGCTGGACAGCCAGCTGGCCACCCTGGACCCCACGCCAGACGTGCTGCGAGTGTCCATTGACCAGACGCCGGAGCAGATCGTGGCAGACATCCTGAAAGTACTCACCGCCAGCGCATGAGCACCGCCGTCCAGCGGCTCTTCTGGGGCTGGGAATCACCCGTGCTGGAGCAGGCCGTGGCGCTGCTCACGCGCGGGTGGGACAGCACCTGTGCGCTGGACCTGAGCGACACGCTGCTGCTGGTGCCCAATGGCGAGGCCGGACGCCGCCTGCGCGAGGCGCTGGCCCATGCCGCCAATGCCACCAGCACCGCCGCCATCGTGCCCTACCTCTGGCTGCCAGAGCAGGCGCTGCTGCCGCAGAGCCGCCGCTTTGAGGCCGCCACTCAGCTCCAGACTCGGCTGGCCTGGCAGCGTGCGCTGGAGCAGGTGCCTCTGGACTCCCTCACCTCTCTCTTTCCCCGCCCTCCTCTCAATCCTGGCTGGAACTGGCAGACAGAGACTGCGCGCATGCTGGCAGAGCTGAAGATGCTCCTCGGCACCGGAGGGCTGACCTTTGCCGAGACCGCCGCGCACCCCGCCGCCCAGCGGGATGCCGCACGCTGGCAGGATCTCGCCCGGCTGGAGCGTGCCTACTTTGCCGAGCTGGCCCAGGCCGGTGTGGCAGATGCGCAGATGCTGAAGCGCCGCCATGCACATGCCCCTGTGCTTCCTGAGGAGGTGCGCCGCATCGTGGTGCTGGCATCCCCGGACCTGCCGCCGCTGCTGGATGCGTGGATTTCCACCTGCGCAGCGCGCGGGCTGGAGGTCGTCATAGCCATCCACGCGCCGCAGTCTCTGGCGCACACCTTTGACGCCTGCGGCCGCGCCCTGCCACAGTACTGGGGAGAAGACGCCGCCAACTCCCTGCCGTTCCAAAACCAGCAGATCCACGTCACGCGAGATCCCGCCACTCAGGCCATGCGGGCCCTGGACCTCATGCGCACGCTCGTGCCCGCTGGCCGCACCGCTGTGGGCGTGTGCGATGCCGAGGTGGGCAGCCTCATGCTGGAAAAGCTGACGCTGGAGCACGCGCGCAGCTTTGAGCCCGGTGGCACGCACGTGCAGCAGGAGGGCCTGTGGCATGTGCTGGACTGCTTCCGCGAGCTGCTGGCCACCGGCGCATGGCGCGCCTTTGCCGCACTGCTCCGCGTGGAGGAGTTTCGCACCGCCATCGTGCCAGACACACCCAGCACCACCGCGCTGCTGCGTCAGGCCGATGACTTTGCCGAGACTCATCTGCCGGTGACGCTGGATCACGCGCTCGATCTGCCGCTGAATGACCACCTGGAACTGGAGCAGGCGCTGCAAAACACGCACGAGCTGGTGGCTGCCCTGCGCCGTCTGCCGCCCACTCAGTCCGCACGCACGCTCATTTTGAAGCTGCTCGGAGACCGGGAGTTCAACCCCGAAGCCCCCGGCGACCGCGAGCGCACCGAGCTGGCCACCGAGTGGCTGCGCATCACCGAGGAGCTGGAAAACGAGGCGCGCCGTTTCAATCTCAAGCCCCGCGCAGGAGAGACCTTTGCGCTTTCTCTCGAATGCCTGTCGCAGAGCCGCCTGTCCGAGCCGCGCGGAGACATCGATCTCGTGCTGCAGGGCTGGCTGGAGCTGCTCTGGGAAAAAGCCCCCAATCTCATCGTGGCCGGACTCAATGAGGAGCACGTGCCCGGCATCTTCATCAGCCATCCCTTTCTGCCTGACAGCCTGCGCAGCACTCTGGGCCTGCCCTGTCAGGGCACCCGCTTTGCGCGAGACGCCTTCATCCTCGCCGCTCTGGCCCATCAGCGGCAGGGCGCACGCGGCAGCCTGCAACTGCTGTGCGGCCAGTGGAGCAAAGACGGAGATGCCCTCCGCCCCTCCCGCCTGCTCTTTCTGTGTGATGACAAGGCACTGCCGCAGCGTGTGGCGCACCTCTTTCCGCAGGAGGAAGACCAGACCGCAGCCCCGGAGCCACCGCGCACCCTGGCTTGGAAGCTGCAGCCAGACTGGACCGCACCGCCGCCAGACACCATCTCCCCCTCCCGCCTGCGCGAGTACCTGGCCTGCCCCTTCCGCTACTACCTCGGCAGCGCCAAACGCATGCATGCCGTGGAAACCGGCAAGCGCGAGCTGGATGCCGCCGAATTCGGCAACGTGATCCACCACGCCTTTCACCGCCTGCATCTGGACACCGCCATGCGCGACAGCACGCACCCGGCGCGCATCGCCGAGTTTCTGGAAGCCGCCGCGCGCGACCGCGTGCGCGAGGTCTATGGCATGCGCCCCGCGCCGCTGATCACCCTGCAACTGGAGAGCATCCTGCAGCGCCTGCGCAAGGCCGCCGAGATCGAGGCCACCAGCCGGCAGCAGGGCTGGCAGTGCCTGCATGCAGAGATGCAGATTGGCGGCGAAAAGGACGAGACGCCTTTCCTCATCGCAGACTCACGTCTCAGCGGCCGGATCGACCGCGTGGAGAAAAACGTGGATGGCACGCTGCGCATTGTGGATTTCAAAAGCTCCGACAAACCCCGCACTCCGCAGGAGGCGCACTTCAAAGTCATCTCCGCCCGCACCCGGCTCACCGAGGCGGACGAGTGGAAGTGCTTTGACCTGCCCGATGGACGCCGCGCCCTCTGGCTGGACCTGCAGCTCCCCCTCTACGCCGCTGCTCTGAAGCAGCGCGGGCTGGACGTGCAGGAGGTGGCCTACTTTGCCCTGCCCAAAGGCATCCAGGACACCAAGATCCTCTCCTGGGAAGGCTTTGACGAAACCTTTCTCCAGGCCGCCCTCGCCTGCGCCGCCGAAGCCGTGCAGCGCATCCGCAGCCACATCTTCTGGCCCCCGGCAGACCGCGCCCCAAATGCCTCCTATGACGAGATCCTCCTGGGAGATCCGCTGTACAGCGTCGCGGCACAGACGTGAATAACCGGGAGCTGAGAGGCTGACGCAGGGGGCTCACTTTCCACTTTCCCGTACGCCCTCCCCCGTTTATCAACACGGCCCGTTATGTCCGACCTCAAACTTCTCATCACTGGCAGCAAAGGCCGCATGGGCCAGGCCATCATCCGTGCCGCCGAGGCTCAGAACGTCGCCGTCGCATCCACCGTGGATGTGGGCGACGCCCTTGCCCCTGCGCTGGAGAAAGCCGACATCGTGATCGACTTCTCCTCCCACCTGTTCACCAACGAACTGCTGGACGAATGCCTGAAGCAGAAGAAGAGCCTCGTCATCGGCACCACCGGCCACACCAATGAGGAGCTGGCCCGCATCCGCGAAGCCTCCAAGACCCTGCCCGTCGTCTTCGCCTCCAATTACAGCATCGGCGTAAACACCCTCTTCTGGCTCACCCGCAAGGCCGCCGAACTCCTCGGCCCCGCCTTTGACCTCGAAGTGGTGGAAATGCATCACCGCCTGAAAAAGGACTCCCCCAGCGGCACCGCACGCACCCTCGTCGAGATCCTCGCCGACGTGCGCGGCCTTGAATACGACAACGACTGCAAGCACGGCCGCTTTGGCGACGTGGGCGCACGCACCCCCAAGGAGATCGGCGTCCACGCCATCCGTGGCGGCGATGTCGTCGGCGACCACACCGTCATCTTTGCCAACGTGGGCGAGCGCGTGGAGCTGACCCACAAGGCCAGCAGCCGCGACACCTTCGCCAACGGCTCCGTCCGCGCCGCCGTCTGGCTCGCCGACAAGCCTGCTGGCCTGTATGACATGCAGGACGTGCTGGGGCTGAAGTAAGAGTTTGCGATGGCTGGCAGGCGTTTCCAAACAATCGCCAGCCATCGCCCCGTTCGCCGCAAAAGTTGCGCTCACCTCATCCGCACGTATCTTCCCATGCCTGCCGATGTCCCAGAGCCCAGCCAGTCAGCCGCCCGTGAAACCACTGCTCACACAAGAGCAGATGGATCGCATCTTATCCTCGCGGCGCTCGATCACCTCCGAGGAGTTTCGCCAGCAGGTGGCAGCCCATCTGGGGCGCCCTCTCTCTCCCGGCAGAAAAAAGACCTTCGTGAATGGGCGGGAAGTCTGGGTCTGCTGCTAGACGCGGCAACGATCGTGCCGAGACTGGAGCGTGGCGGCATGGAGCATGACTGGTTTCGTGAAGGCGAACGTGTTTTCAAAGTCACCCGCGATGGCATTTTCGGCCTCTCTCCAGGCATCGATCTCGCCTTGGTTTCCTCAGACATGGAGGCCCGCCGTTTCCATCTCTGGGAGGCCTCGCCCATAGAGTACCTGGAACGTTTGCACCTGCAAAACGAACTCGTCGCCGGGCTGAACCGCCTCGAAGGCATCCTCGATCAAGGCGATGACCTTGCCATCGTCACCTCCCAGCCTCGCTTCGACATCGTCCCCGTCACCCTGGAGGAGATCGATGCATGGTTCGCAGCGCAGGGCTTTCAAAAAGTCACCGCCTGCGGTTACTACCGTGCGGAGGACAACCTCGGCGTCTTCGACGCCCACGCCAAGAACCTCATCCGCTTCGAGCACGATCTCATTCCCTTCGATGTCATCCCCTGCCGCCCAGCAGGCGGTTTCCTGAAGTTCATCGCAGACACCCTCGCCGCCGGCCACAGCCTCACCGCCGTCCGCACCGTTTCCACCTCCCCGCGCATAATCTAAGTTTGCGATGACTCCACGATCACCGACCATCACTGGCAGCCGTTAGCATGGGCTCGGAAAAACCACTGCCAACCATCGCAAACCACCGCCAACAACTGCAAACTTTCCATCCCCCATGCACTTCGGCATCGCCCTCGGCTCCAATCTCGGTGATCGCGCCGCGAACATTCAGCGCGGCATCGATCTGCTGATGGCTCGTGTACCCGGCATTCACCTCAATGCCAGCGCACGGGTGTATGAAACCGAACCCGTGGACTGCGCGCCTGGGACGCAGGCTTTTTTAAACACGGTGGTCGAAGTCGCCGCCGACTGCACGCCGCAGGAGCTGCATGCGCACCTCAAGACCATCGAGCAGGCCCTGGGCCGCCCCGAGCAGCGCGAGCGCAACTCCCCCCGCACGCTCGATCTCGACATGCTCTACGCGGACAAAGTCATCAGCACCGACCCCGTGCTCATCCTGCCGCATCCCCGCATGCACCTGCGCCGTTTCGTTCTGCAGCCGCTGGCGGACATCCGGCCGGAGCTGGTGCTGCCGGGGCAGCAGTTCACGGTGGCGGAGCTGCTGGCCCGGTTGCCTGAAGAATGAGATGGTAAATCGGCGCTGGCTTCGTCATACGACATTCTGGTTTCGTCATTCCACTTTCCCAGCTACCACTACGCCCATGACTGAAGCCCAACCCACCTCTACCGATCCCGGACGCTGGATTCGCTTTGCGCTGATGATGCTGCCCATCGGCACCATCTTGCTGGGCATAGCGTCGTTTGGCATCTGGCAGTGGAAGAAGGACCAGGCGGCTGACCGTTCGTTTAAATACGCCATGGCCCTGCGCAAGCCGATCAGCCAGGAGGGCGTGGAACGCCATGCGGGCATCATCCGCACGGAGCTGGCAAAAGCGGATCGTGATCTGAGCATCCCAGGATACCTGGAGTCAACCATGGGCGCTGAAAACATGGGCTACACCGTGCGCCGCCTGCGCTTTGGCAAGGATCTTTCCCTGATCGATGCAGAGCTCACCGGCAAATCCCGCCCGCGCGAAATAGTGATGGCGCTGGTTCCTTACAAGGGTGACTCCGCGCGCGTGGAAAGCACGGCACAGGCCGCCGCCGAGGCCCTCAGCGTGGCTCATGAGATCACGGGGGTGGAGGTATTCCGCACGCTGCGCTTTGCCTTCATCCCGGATACCGACGAGGCATGGAAGCACATGCAGGAGACGATGAGAAATGATGGCGAGCGCCTGATGCACCTGCTGGTGCTTGGCGGCCCCGACGTGGCGGAAATCGACCGCATCTCCCGCACGCTGGAAACCAAGGCGCAAGGCACCCGTGTGCTGTCCATCCCCGCCACCACATCCGCCACAGACACCCTGCCCTCGGCGCGCCAGCTCAAGGCGCTGCTGATGGACGCCGCCGAAAGCCCATGATCATCACCTGCCAGCAAATGCAGCAATGCGAGGAGGCCGCCTTCGCACGCGGCATTACTGCCGCCGCCCTCATGGAGGAGGCCGGTCGCGGCATTGCAGCGGTGGTGCGTCAGTTTGCTCCGCGCCCCGGCTCTCTCGTCCTCTTTCTCGGCAAGGGCAACAACGGTGGAGACGCCCTCGTGGCCGCCCGCGAGCTGCTGGCAGATGGCTGGCGGCTTTACGCTCGTCTATGCTGCGCCCCTGCTGCAATGAAAGAGCTGCCACGCACCCATCTGCAGATGCTGGGCAGCCACGTGCGCATTCTGGAGGATGCCACCAGCTTTGATTTCCCACCCGGTCCCATCGTGAGTCTAGATGGGCTGCTCGGCATAGGTGCCCATGGGCCGATGAAACTGGAGCTGGAATTGCTGGCCCGTGAGATGAATGCCCTGCGCACGCTGCGCCATGCGGTGACCGTCGCCATGGACATCCCCTCTGGTCTCAATGGCACCAGCGGCAAAGCCTGCGAAGGCACCGTGGAGGCAGACATCACCGCCGTGGTGGCGCAGATCAAAGCGGGCCTGCTAGCAGATGGTGCCGACCACTTCGTAGGACGCATCGCACTGGTGCCTCTGCGGGAGCTTTCGCAAGTCGAAGGCGATGCCAAAAGCGCGGTGCTCACACCTCGCATGCTGCGCCCCTGGCTGCCACGCCGCGCCAACGGCATGCACAAGGGAGATGCCGGACGCGTGGGCATCCTGGCCGGATCTCCAGGCTTTCTCGGCGCCGCAGAGCTGTGCTGCCGCGGGACCATCCGCGCGGGTGCAGGATTGGTGACTCTGCTCGTCACCGAGGAGGTCTATCCTATCATCTCCCCTCGCCTGCCGGCGGAGGTCATGGTGCAGACCGTCAAAGATTACCGTGATACGCTGGAGATGGACTTTGACGCCCTGGCCATCGGTCCAGGCCTGGGCTTTTTGCATGAGCAGCAGATCCTCGAAATCCTTGGCCGTGCAGACATTCCCGTGATCGTGGATGCCGATGCGCTGACCATGCTCTCCCGCCATCCTGAGGTGATGAAAAATGCCGCCAGCCTGCCGCGCCTGATGACACCGCACCCTGGTGAAATGGCCCGCCTGATGCGCCACTACCCCAGCTGGCATGGCATGAGTCGGCACTTGCTCGTGGAGTCTTATGTGGCCCGCTCTCCCGGCCTCACACTGCTGCTGAAGGGCACGCGCACCGTCATCGGCACACGCGGCGAGACCACGCTTTTCAACAGTACCGGCCACCCTGGCATGGCCAGCGGCGGCATGGGGGATGTCCTCACAGGCGTCTGCGCCGCCTTAGCTGCGCAGAATGTGCCGCTGCACCACACGGCAGGGCTGGGTGCCTGGCTTTGTGGCAGAGCCGCAGAGCGCCACCTCACCATCCACAGCAGTGCGGCCGAGTCTCTTGGCGCCAGCGATGTGACGGCACACCTCGGCCATGCGCTGCAGGACCTGAAGGAGGGCGCCTTTTAAAAGTTCCGGGCAGGAAGTTCGACTTTGAAGCCCAGCCCGTTTACTTCACCGCCTCATAGAGCGATGCGATGCCAAAGGTGAGCTGGCGTGAACCTGCCTGAGAGAAGCCATTTTCGGTGATGAGCTTCTCCATGTCACGACCGGAGGGAAAGCGCTCGATGGAGCCGCAAAGATAGACGTAGGCCTCACGCTTGCCGGTGATCCAGCCGGCGATGCGCGGCATGATCTGCTTGAGATAGAAAAGGTAGAGCTGCCGGATGCCCGGCACCTGCGGGATGGAGAAATCCAGCACAAAAAGACGCCCGCCAGGCCGCAGTACACGGCTCATCTCCTGCAGTGCTCGGGGCCAGGAGGCCATGTTGCGCAGGCCAAAGGCCACGGTGATCACGTCAAAGACACCATCCTGAAAAGGGAGAGCCATGCCGTCTGCGGCCACGAGCTGGTTAAAGTTCCGCGCCTGCGCCTCCCGCATCATGGGCACGGAAAAGTCAGCCCCGAGCACACGGGCCTGCGGGCAGGCGGACTGGATGGCCTGGGCCAGATCTCCGCTGCCGGTGGCGAGATCGAGCACACGCTGCGGATTGAGCTCTGCGATGCGCCGTGCGGTGCTGCTGCGCCAGAGGCAGTCGATTCCCAGGCTGAGCACATGATTGGCCAGCACATAACGCGATGCGATTCCCGCAAATGCCTGCCTCACAAATCCTGCGTCTTGCATGTGGCTGTCTGGTAATCCGGCCTTCCCTGAGCGGCTTGAGGGCCGCTGGATGGTGCTCACGAGAGGACTCGAACCTCCACGATGTTACTCACTAGAACCTGAATCTAGCGCGTCTACCAATTCCGCCACGTGAGCAAAGTCGGGTCGACCGGGCAAGCAGTCTTGACCATGCTGAGAAATACTCAAGCAGGAAATGTGAGTTTCTTCTGGCAGCACAGCGGCTGCGGGGTAAGGCGCATGGCATGTCTTTCCGTCTTGAGATGCTGCAGGTAGCCCGCGTGGCACCCAAAGTCCTGGGTGAGTCCACGGAACTTGTGGAGTGCTTTCTCCGTTCCCGTCTTTCCGCCGAGGGCGGCTTCCTGGACCGCAATGACAAGCCAGACCTGTACTATACGGTATTTGGCCTGGAGGGATTGCAGGCGCTCTCCGTCGATGCAGCCACGCTGCCGGACATACGGCCTTGGTTGAAACCCTTTGGCGATGGTGCCGGGCAGGACTTTGTGCATCTCTGCTGCCTGGCGCGCTGCTGGGCGAATGCGGGTATGGATCACTTCCCTGCATCCTCACGCGAGGCGCTGGCCGCACGCATTGAAATTTATCGCTGCCCGGATGGCGGCTACCACCAGGCACCGCAGCGTGCCAAAGGCAGTGCGTATGGCTGCCTGCTGGCCTGGGGGGCGTATCAGGATCTCGGTGGCATGCCGCCTGAGCCGTGGCGACTGGCGGAGTGCATGGGCGGCCTGCGCACACCGGATGGTGCGTGGTCAAACGAGCCCGGCATTCCCGTCGGCTCCACCACGGCCACAGCTGCCATGGTGGCCCTGCACCGCCACATGGACATGCCGCCGCCACCGGAGGCCGTGGACTGGCTGATGCGCCAGTGCCTGCCCGCAGGCGGCTTCCTGGCCCTGCCCGCAGCTCCGCTGCCAGACCTGCTTTCCACCGCCGTGGCCCTGCATGCGCTGGACGCCGTGCAGGCGGACTTTTCCCGACTGAAGGAGCCCTGCCTCGATTTCGTCGATTCCCTCTGGGACGCCACAGGCGGCTTCCACGGAAACTGGACTGATGACATGCTCGACTGCGAGTATACCTACTACGGCCTGCTGGCGCTGGGGCATCTGTCTTTGTGAGCGGGATGGGGCGCAAGCTGATGATGCGCAAGGGATTCTGCGCTGCGCGAGTTGACTCGTAAATCAGGAGGCTGGCGTGCCGCACAGAGGACTGCGGACCACGATGCTGACGCCTGTGCGACGCTCTCAAGGCTCAACAAAAAACCCGGATCTTGCGACCCGGGTTTCTTGAATGACTTTTCCGTGAAGCGTCTGCTTACGCCATGACTTCCGTGAGGATGCGGCCACCATTGACGATGTCGATGGGGCGCACGCCGTCGGCCATGATGCGCTTCTCGCCATTGATGCCGAGAAGGCGGTACATGGTCTTGGCCAGATCTTCTGGACCCACGGCGTCGCGATCAGGCTCGCCACCCAGAGGATCGGAAGCACCGTGGATGTAGCCTTCCTTCACACCACCGCCGGCGAGGGCGACGGAGAAGACGCGCGGCCAGTGGTCACGGCCGTTGGTGCCGTTCACCTTTGGCGTGCGGCCGAATTCGGAGCTGACCATCACCAGCGTGCGCTTGAGCATGCCGCGGTCGGAGAGATCGGTGATCAGGCGGGCAAAGGCCTGGTCAAAGTTCACGGCCTGACCTTCGAAGGCGCTCTTGATGTTGGAGTGGTGATCCCAGCTGCCATAGTTCACAGAGACCATGCGCACACCGGCTTCCACAAGACGGCGGGCCAGCAGGAAGCGCTGACCGGCGGTGTTGCGGCCGTATTCGTCACGCAGCTTGTCGGATTCCTTGGTGAGATCGAAGGCTTCGCGGGCTTTGGCGCTGCTGATCAGGCCGTAAGCGGACTGGTAGAAGCTGTCCATGGCACTGATGGAGTCGGCCTTTTCCACAGCCTTGAAATGCTCGTCCACAGCACCCAGGAGGTTGCGGCGGCGGTCAAAGCGCTTCTCATCAACATCCTTCGGAGTCAGGAGGTCGCGCACGGTAAAGCCCTTGTCAGCAGGATCACTGCCCAGTGCGAAGGGGCCGAAGGCGCTGCTCATGTAGCCAGTGCCCTGGTCAGGAGCGACCATGTTTGGCACCACCACATAGGGAGGCAGGTTGTTGCGGCTGCCCTGCTCGTGAGAGATGATGGAACCAAAGCTGGGGAACTTGATGGCCGGGCTGGGGCGGTAGCCGGTGAACATGTTGTGCGTGCCACGCTCATGGGCGGCCTCACCGTGCGTCATGGAGCGGATGACGGTGAGCTTGTTCATGATCTTGGCAATGTTGGCAAACTTCTCACCCACATACTCTCCGGGGATGGAGGTCTTGATGGGGGTAAAGGGGCCGCGGTAGTCCGGAGAGGCAAAAGGCTTGGGATCCCAGGACTCGTGCTGCGCCATACCACCCGGCAGATAGATGTGGATGATTGAGTCCGCGACAGGTTTGAAGGTCTCCACTTCAGGCATCACCGCCGCAGCCTGCAGGCGCATCATCTCTGGCAAGGTGAGGCCGAGGCCGCCGACCATGCCGACGTACATAAAGTCACGACGACTGACACCGGAGCGCAGATCAAGGTGATTGCCTTGGCAGAAGGGGTGCATTTTCATAGAGGAGAGGGGATTGTTGATGAGATCGGGAGGAGTTACGGGGCGACCGGGACGTTCTTGCAGATTTTGCGAAAAATGGCACGAATCGTGTCATCCCCATCTTCAGGGAGTCACCCAGCCATAACGCACAAACTGATGGATCCACACCTGAAAATCCACCGGCGCATCCACCGGGAACTTCAACATCAAGGTCATCGGCACAGTGGCGTCAGCGCTCTGCTGCAGACGGTAGTCCAGCCCCTTGGCCAGCTGGCTGTCTTTCCGCGCGTAGCCATATACCACCTTGGCTCCGGGTTCGGAGATGTTGCGTAGACTGTAGCAGTTCAGCACGGCTGGATTTCCAAAGGAATTTTCATAGTGCCCGGCCGGAGAAACCAGCACTCGAAAAAGCGCGGGAGCCGCCCGCTTTTGTTCCAGAAAGTCTGACCACGCCATATCCCCGGCACCCACAAAGGATTCCCAGTCCACCAGAGGCCCTGAGGACGTGTGCTCCACCGTGGCTAGACGACGCCCGCCACCTTCAAACACCACCACGTGCTCGCTGAATTTTGGCGAGATCTCGGCCGCCTCCACTATCGAATCAAAGGCGATGGGACCATCCGCATTTTTTGAGTAGTAGATGCTCATCAGCGGTGCCACGCGCAATTTATCACGCACCATGATGACTCGCTGCTTCCAGGTTGGGGCTTCCAGAAACTTCGTCAGCACATCCTGTGCGGCGGCCAGTTTGGCCAGATTTTCATTGGAAACGCTGGCTGCAGGCAGCTGTGCGGCGGTTTTGAGATTGCTGCTGCCCGTGGGCCGAAACACCAGATTGCCCGAATTGACCGGCGGCAGCGCTTCGTCCGGCGTCAGCATGGGCATGGCAGGCTGCACTGGTTTTTCCTTTTCATTGCCAGCAGAGAGTTTCTCCTGCCCAGCACCACCACCGGCATTTTTGGCTTTCTGGGGCGCAGATGCGGAAGGCATCAGACTCCACACCACCAGCACCAGCACGATGAGGCCCACCGCGCCGGATCCTATCATGAGTCGCTTGCGGAATTGCTTGATCTCAGGATCCATCCGCATGCGCTCAAAGGCGTCTCCGGGCAGCGGCTGAGGCTCATAGGCGGGCTCGACTCGCGTCTGGCTGGCTGGAGCGGCGGCAGGCGGCTCATTCTGCTGCATCAGCAGAGCCCGGCGCTTTGTCTTGGTGGTCTTTTCCGCCATCTGCAGCATCACCACCTGTCCGCACTCTGGGCAGGGACGCGAGCGCGTCACTGAGGAGACCTGGATTTCGACGGTCTTTTCGCAATGGGGGCAGACAAGGGTGGTGGCCGGCATTCGATGCTAAACAGGAAGGGGGTAAAAAGGCACTGTGGTTGTTGAACGCCAAACCGCAACCAACGGTTGCTCAATTTCCATGCCACGAAGCCATTGCCACGCCGCCGTGGGAGCGCAGCCTCTGCAGGCCCCAGCTCATCATGATACGGGCGTCCTCCCAGATGTATTTCGTCTTCGTCCCCAGCTGCACCAGAATGACCTCCCGCCCGCCGCTGACGGCGCTGGAGATGAGGCAGCGCCCGCTGGCCACGGTGTAGCCGGTCTTCATGCCGTTGCACTCAGGCATCACGCCCAGCAGTTCGTTGGTATTTGTCAGCGTCATCACCCGCCCGCTGGCAAAGCGGAAGGAGAAGTATTTCCGCCGCACGATGTCGCGGATGGTGCTGTTGCGGTAGGCCGCCATGGCCACCCGGGCCATGTCCCTTGCGGTGGAGTGCTGCCCGCCCACGGTCAGCCCGTGGGGGTTTTTGAAATTCGAGTTCACACAGCCCAGGGAGCGTGCCTTGGCATTCATCTTGGCCGCAAAGGCGCTGGTGCTGCCAGCATTGTCACGTGCCAGCACATTGGCCACATCGTTCGCGCTCTTCACCAGAAAGGCGTAGAGCAGTTCACGGCGGGAGTACACATCCCCGGGGCGGATCCCCAGACGCGTGGGCTCCACGGCCACATCCGAGGCCTGCACACGCACCATTTTATCCAGATTTCCCGCATCCAGCACCACCAGCGCCGTCACCAGCTTCTGCGTGCTGGCCACAGCTCGTGCCGACTCAAAGCTGCGCCCAGCCAGATGCTGACCGCTGCGGGCGTCCAGCAGCAGATAGGAGGCTGCGCGGATGGACGGCCCTGAGGTGGCCACCAGCATGGGCCGCTCCGGGAGCATGACCGGCATCACCTGCGCGGCATCCCCCTCGGCATACATGTGCTGGGTGTTGGGTGCCACCGGCAGGGCGCGCACCACGCCCATGTCGGCACAGCTGGCCAGCGAACACGCCGCTGCACCCGACATCAAAAGCTGCATCAATCTCATCATCATTGTCTCGTGGAAGGAGGGAAGGAAATGCCGCACCAGTCCGCAGGTTTCGTGCCCGAGAGGGGGTGGACCGGTCATGGCGCGCCAGCATCTAGGCCACCCCATCTTTGTTGTCAAACCTTGCGCCCGCCGCCCCCGCGCTCCATGTTCGCCGCCCTTATGGCACTTATCATCAACGGCGAGCACATCGACGACGAAATCATCGAGGCGGAGTTCCGCCACATCAAAAGCCATTTCGAGCGCACCCTCCAGGTGGCCTGCTGTGAGCGCGACCCCGAGTTCCGCACCATGGCCAAGGACAACGTGACCTCCCGTGCCCTGCTCAACCAGGAAAGCCGCCGCCGCCATCCCGACATCTCCGAAGAGGAAATCTCTGCCCGCCTGAACAAGCTGATCGATGAGGCCGGGGGTGAAACCCAGTTCTATGTGAACATCGGCATGCCCATGAAGGATGCCTCCCTCGTGCGGGAAAATGTGGCCGGAGGTGTGCGCCTGGACAAGACGCTGCAGGAAATCTACTCCCCGGAACCCGAGCCCACCGAGGCCGAGCTGCGTGCCTGCTATGAGGCCAACCTGAAACACTACATGACCGACGAGGAGATCCGCGCCTCTCACATCACCAAGGGCCTCCAGGGTGCCACCAGCCGCCTGGAAATCTACCACTCCATGCGCGACATCCGCTCCCAGCTCCTGGCCGGGGCCGACTTTGCCAAACTGGCCGAGGAGTACCGAAATGACGAACAGCAGCAAATCGACCTCGGCTGGTTCAAGCGCGGCGAGTTCATGGAGGAGTTTGAGACCATCGCCTTCTCCATGGGAGAGGGGGAGATCAGCCCCGTCTTCACCACCCAGCTCGGCTTCCACGTCTGCACCCTCACTGGCCGCCGCCCCTCCGTGGCACGCCCCTTTGACGAGGTGAAGGACGAAGTCCGCGCCCGCTTCCTCGAAGAATACCGCGACAAAAAGTTCAATGCCTTCCTCGAAGAACTGAAAGCGAAGGCCAAGATCGAAGATACCGATCCCGAAGGCGAGAACTGCCAGCACTGATGAGCAGAGTTCTGCGGGCAATCCGCATCAACCACCCTACATCTTCGAAATCACCGGCACCGGCGGCTGAATATCCTGCAGGGGCTCAGGTAGAGAGTCCATCGGCGGCGGCCCGGGGAAATTGTCATCCACAAAACGCCGCCAGGTGTCCCTCGTCTTCTGGGAGATGAAGCCCTGCACGGTGTCGCCACACTTGCCGCAGATCATCACGCTGTGCAGGAGGGAGAGCCCCTCGCACACGCCCGTGATCACAAAGTCGTCCATGCCTTCCGCATCGCGGCGGGCATCACACACAGCACAGGAGTCCAGTCCACGGTCTACCGACACCTGCTCGTGCTGAAACTGGGCCAGTCGCTTTTTCGACTCCTGGGAAAACTCCTCCATCATCTGCGTGCGGCAGTGGTCGCACAGGGCGTACTCCATCACGCACTCGCCACGCTTGTAGGCCTTGGAAATCTGAAAGCCTCCGGGGAAATCTGGCAGCGATTCCCCGCAGCGCGTGCAGTTCTGAAACGGACGCTCCTCATACTCGCACCGCAGATCGGGCGGAATGGGTGGCGGCTGCTGGAGATCGTGTTCAGACATCGGCTTGTTTGCAACAAAGCGCACAACATGCCAGTTTCACAGTCCAATCTCATGCGCGTCCTGCTTTTCCTCAGCCTCCTCCTCGCCGCCTCCCTCCGGGCTCAGAACACCGACTGGCCGGATTCGCGCGGCAATGCCGCCATGACCGGCACCTCGCCCGTGGAGCTGAAATTCCCCCTGGAACTGGCGTGGCAGTTCAAGCTGATGGACAAGCCCAAAGGGCAGTCTGAAATGCTCGTCTCCAGCGCCGTGGTACGCGGCGGCAGGGTGTATCTCGGATGCAAGGACGGGAAGTTCTTCTGTCTCGATCTCGCCACCGGCAAGGAAGTCTGGCACACCGAAGCCAAGGGGGCTTTTGACGGAGCCGCCGCCTTTGCCGGAGACTTTGTTGTAGTGGGCTGCCAGGATGGATTCATCTACGCCTGGAACGCCGCCACCGGCAAGGAGGGCTGGAAATACGAAACGCAGGCCGAGATCCACGCCTCCGCCAATGTGTGGACTGATCCCGCCACCAAAGCGCAGAAAATCATCATCGGCAGCTACGACTACTCCATCTACTGCCTCGACGCCAAAACTGGGGCCAAGGAATGGGCTGCCGAGACCGGCTACTACATCAACGGCGGCTCCGCCGTAGGTGATGGCAAAGTGGTCTTTGGCGGCTGCGACAGCGTGCTGCATGTGCACGATGTGAAGACCGGCAAGGAGGAGCGCCAGATCGAAGTGGGTGCGTACATCGGCAACAATGTGGCGATAGCTGACGGCGTCATCTACGTGAGCCACTATGGCAACCGCGTGGGTGCCTACAAGATCGCCGACGGCACCAAGCTCTGGGAATACGGTGAGCGCGAGTTCGAGTACTACGCCGCCCCTGCCATCTGGGAAAACGGCGTCTATGTTGGTGGCAGAGATAAACGCTTCCACGCCATTGACCGCAAGACCGGTGCGCAGCTTTGGGAATTCCGTGCACGGGATCGGATCGACAGCAGCGCCGTCATCTGCGCCGGCAAGGTGGCCCTCTTCGGCTGTGATGATGGGTATATCTACGCGCTGGACCTCAAGACCGGCAAGGAGGTCTGGCACAACGAAATCGGTGCCCCCGTGAAGACCTCAGCCGCCGTTGCAGGAAGCCACGTCCTCTTCGGTGCGGATGATGGCCTGCTGTATGTGTTTAAGAACGGGAAGTGAGTGGTCTTGTAGTCTCCCTCCCCCGCCCAATCACGCCATGCTGATGGCCTCCGCAGCCATCTCCATGTGTGCCATGACCCCATAGCAGCCCATGCCAGCCTTTGGCACCAGTCCGAAAAGGTGGCGCAGCTTGCGCTTGGCACGCCAGAGGATGGAGCGGCGGATGTTGCGGTGAATGGCGAATTTCTTGACGTATTTTGTCACCGTCCAGTACGTGGTCAGCCCATCTGGAAAGAAGGCGGTGTCTCCGGCACGCAGCGTATGAATCTTGCGCTCCGGAGTCTGTTCCTCGATCACCACCTCCCCCTCCAGGATCTGCACGATCTCATCCAGCCCATACACCCACTTGAAACGGCCGGCATGGCACTCCCAGACAGCGCAGGAGAGCGTTTTGTCCCCGGCAATCGCCAGCGTGGTGGCACGGGCGATCGGATTACCCTCCAGAATCCAGTCGGGATTGATGGGGGAAGGCTGGAGATCTTGCTGATGGACAGAGCCCGTCTGAATCAACGGGGCACTGCCGGGAATTCGTTGGCTGACAGATTTTGGGGCGCTGCTGTCGCTGATCCCAATGGGCGAGTTGAGTGTATTTTCCATATTTTCCAGCTTTATAGATAATAGCCAAATTGCCTATTGTCGAGAAATGCTGTGTAGCGGAAGCCTGATTTGGATGACCAAGCTGAAGCCTAATGGTGCTAAAGCACGACGTTCTGGCTCTGCGACGCAGCTACTGAGATCTTTCTGCCTCTAGGCATGCTGATATAGCATCCCGAATCGGTCTAAAACACGAGGCAGCCCAAAGCATATACCAGCCCCATCAGCGCCCCACCCACTAAAAGCAGCGGAAGCAACAAGCCCAGCACTCCGCCCAGAACCATTCCCACGATGCAGCCCCCTGTGGCTCCGTTCGCCCCAAAGAGACGATACCCCACCCATGCCCCTGTAAATCCTCCACAATGATCCCTGCATGCACACACCCGAGAAAGACCTTTTCCCGCAGGCGATCCCGCTTCACCCGCTCCAGCAGACGAGCCTCTTCATAAAGATCCAAATGCCGTACCGGCACCCACTCATAACGCAAGCGATACCCCGTCGGGCAATCCTGCAGGACCGCCTCCAACGATGCCGCATAACGTTTCCGTCTCATGGCAGTGCAAGGTGAGGCAGGAACCAAGAGCGATGCCCACGCAACACAAGCGCTTTCGACTTCCTTAACGTTTCCGAATCATACGCCTCTTGATAGCCGCAAAATCGAACGCTCCTACAGCATCATGAAGAAAGGTCACCCGATGTGACCTCAGACGCTCAGAAGCCACTGCCTGCTGAAATGAATGTCACACAGGCCAAAGCCGCCGCGCCTCATTTCCCCTGGCTCTCACGCACATGCTTCAGCGCAGCCGCCTGCATGAACTTGCTCGCCGCAGGGGTGCTGGCGTGACCAGTGAGCACATCGGTGTGGATCTCCTTTGGAATCGTCAGCGCATTGTAGGCGGCATACACGCTGGTGGGCGGGCAGGTGGTGTCGATAAAGCCCACGGTCACCACCGCGCCCTTGCACTTGGCACGGGCGGCGAAGTTCACATTGTCGAAATAGCGCGCCGCCTGCAACGCCGTGGCGTCCGGCTTGCCCTTCGCGTCATTGGGCACGATCTTTGGCCAGCCGCAGATGCGGTTGGCCTGGCTGCCGGTGTGGTCGCAGCCGGCAGGCACACCCGCGCAGATGAAGGAAACGCGTGCGTCCAGCCCCGCAGCGGCAAAGGCCTGGAAACCGCCCTGGCTGGCACCATAAACGATGAGCGTCTTGCCATCCCACTCGGGCTGGGCTGTGAGGAAATCAATGGCGCGGATCAGCCGCAGAAACATGCCTTTGAAATAAATCTTCTCGCGGTCCTTCGCATTTTCGAAGCGGTAGTCCTTCAGTTCTCCGGCAGCCAGCGCGTCATAGTATTCCTTCGGCTTCCCGTTGGGCAGGCCATGAGCATTGATGTCCATGGAAAGCATGCCGCCCTCATTCAGCGCCCAGGATACAGCACCGAGATTGGAGCTGCGCACACCCGCGCCATGCACGTGCAGGATGGCCGGGAGGGATTTCGGCTTGGCATTCACCGGCCTGCCAAAGTAGCCGCTCACCGGCTTGCCCAGGCACTCGATCTGTACATCAAAGGCCTCCACACCTTTCGGAGCTTTTTCCACGGGAGTAAGCACGGGCTTCAGCGGCACCTGAGCCAGTGCGGCTTTCTGCGCATTCCAGAAGGCATCAAAGTCATCCGGCACCGGCATGCTGGGCTTCAGCAGCAGCGGATCATAGCCCGCAGCAGCCAGTGCGGTGGCCTTGCCGCTCGACACACGCAGTTGCAGAAAGCCAGGCTCGTCCAGCTTGCCGGTGATCGTGGCCTTTCCGTCGTTCAGCTCCAGCGTCTGTGCAGGTTGTGCCTGCAGTCCGTCTTTGGACAGCACGCATGTCACCTTGCCCTCTGTCAGCGGTTTGCCATCCTGCTGCGCTTCAATGGTGAAGGTGGTCGTCTCCCCCGTCTTGTAGAGCGCGTCAGCACGATCTGTCACCGCCTTCAGCGTCATAACGGGGGCAGCAGGAGCTGCGGGAGCCACGGCTTCCTTGGCTGGCTTTGCAGCCACGGCAGGTGCCTGGGCCGGGAGATTGAGCGCAACGAGGAGCCAGATGGCGGAGACGAGTTTCAATTTCATGTGGCCGATGCTGAGACAAAGTATGCCGCAGATCAATCTTCAATCATCATGAGATGACATCCTTCTTGATCGAACCGGAGTTGTTCTCCATGCTCCGGCACCCCCATGTCCAGAAAACGCGGATGCCTCAAGATGCTTCTGCTGCTCGCCCTTGCCGGTGTGCTGCTCGTATGGCTTTTCGGCGAAGTGTTTTTCAATCTGAACAGCAACCTCGTGGCCGTCAGCGTGTATGATTCCAAGCAGCCGCTGCAGATCCTGACCAAGCGCGGTGGCTGGAAGACCGCCTCCGCCCTTACGGCCGGAGACATCGACGCAGCACTCATCGAGCGCCACCGCGAGACCGGCATGCGCTGGGCCTCGCTGAAGGTGCGCCGCCAGGGCGGTGCGCTGGCCACTCTCTCCCAGCGCCTCTTTGGCGCGGAGGTGCACGTCATCTCTTTCTCACCGGACCGGTTTGATTTCATGACCACCTTCCAGCCCAAGTTTGCCCTCACTACTGCGCGTGAGCGCATGACCGAGGGAAACCTGTGGTTTGCTATCACCGCAAACTTCCGCGACCCCAAAGGCCGCCCCATGGGCTGGGTGTACCACGAAGGCCGCCAGGTCAATCCCGGCTTTGGCGACTGGAGCGGCTGCTTCTTTGTCAAAGACGGCCGCCCCTGGTGCGGCCCCAAGTCCCTCCTCACCGATGTGCCGGGCCTCATACAAGAAGGCTGCCAGGTCTATCCCTCGGTGATGAAGAACCACACCACCTTCTCCTACGTGGATCTGAAGCCGGATGAGTTCTTTGACGGCAGCAGGATCAGCTACCGTGCGCTGGCTGGCATGCGGCAGGACGGCACCATCGTCTTCGTCCTCTCCGGCGATGGCGGCGTGATGAATGTGAGCGAGGTCACTGAAGTCGCCCGCAAGCTGGACGTGCAGCACGCCACCCTCCTCGACGGCGGCCGCGCCCTGCAGTACTCCATCCGCACCGACGACGGGCCGTGGCACTTTCATTCCTTCAACACCGAGCTGCCCTTCAAGCACAAGTGGCTGGAGCGGCAGCGCTCCCCCATCTACATCGGCATCCGCCGCAAAGCGCCTGCGATTGTGCAGAGTACGCCACAGTAGCAAGGTGCCGGGGTCTCCCGACCCCGGTTAGGGAGTCATGCTGGGGGGGGGCAGGAGCCCCCACACACCTCGAAAAATCATTTCCCCTTCAGCACCTTCACCCAATCCGGATGCTGCTTCTTGTACTCCTGAAAGGCCTCGTGCTCGTCCTTTGAGATTTTGCCGTTCTTGTCCTTGTCCACAAAGGGAAACAACCACTCCCAGCCGGGCTTGGCTTCATTCCACGCTTCCTTGGACTCCCACTCGCCGGAGGCCACGGCGCCGGGTTTGGGCCTCACATTGGCACCGGTCCATTGCAGAATCTGACCGCGCTTGAGCAGGCTCTGCTGCAGCTTGGCTACATCTATCCCCTGCACCGGTACGCCTTCATGAATGGCCTGCGCGGCAGCCACACCAGCGGACTCTCCCATCACGCAAAACACGGGCTCCATGCGTGCGGAAGCATAGGCGATGTAGCTGGCGGAGAAGCATACGGGCACCAGCAGATTACCGCAGGCCTCCGCCTTGGGCGTCAGCGCGCGATACGGGATGGGATAGGGATGCCCCGTGCCCTCGGCTCCGCCGACGAACATGTTTCCCTCTGTGGCGACGCCCATCTTCCCTGTGGTGGGATCGGCCACGGCGTAGCGGCGCACGGGATAGATGTCCACGCCGTAGAGTGCCAGGCCCACGCTGTCGGTCACCTGCGTCTTGTTCCACACATCCGCGAGCGTGAGCACGTACGGCCCCTGCATGCGGCGGGAGATGCGCACGTAGAGTTGATGAGGCCAGCCGGCTGTGTCTTCGTGCATGGTGCGGTTCAGCCCCAGCTCCGCCGTCTCTTTGCGAAACTTCTCCGGCACTCGCGGGTCGGTGCTCAGGAACTCATGCAGGCCGCTCAGGTAGTCCAGATGCTGCTGCCACACGCGCGTCTTCACCTCGCGGCTGCCATCCTGATAGTAGCGGCTCACGCCCAGTGGTGCGATGGTCACGAGGGAGTCGCGCTTGTAGTTGTACTCACCGCCGTTCAACCAGCCGGGGAAGATGTCGCGCAGGCGCTTGAGCAGCTTGACCTCCCCGCCCTCGGTGGTGCTGACGAGATGCTCCACATAGCGGCCCACCACTTCATAGTCCTTCGCATCATAGCCTGCGGGTTTTTCAAACGGGATGCGCTTGGCGGGATCTCGCGTGACGTAGAAACGGTAGTTGTACGCCTGCGTGTAGTCATCCGCCGAGCCTTTGGGCAGGCCGTGGTCTTTGTCCACCAGCGGCAGAAGACCGCTCTTCGGATCGCCGGGAACCACGTAAGGGTCGATGGGAGTCCAGTTGGTGGTCGGGCCCACGCCTGCGAGTTCTTCATTGAAGACATCCTTTGATTCACGCCCCACGGCGTAAGGCACAGCAGCCGCAGCCAGCACATCGCCCTCGTAGCTCGCATCGATAAACACCTTCGCCTCCACCGTGGCAGCATCCGCCTGGGTGGCCTTCGGCACAGGCACGCCATGTGCATCCGGCGGTGCGAGTTCCAGCACGAGTTTGGTGATCGAGGTGCCCGTCTTCTCCGCCTTCTGGACGCGATGCTCAAACAGAACCGGAATCTTCTCCTCCTCCAGCCATGCAGCAAAGGCCTGACGGATGACATCCGGACTGTTGCCAAGCTTGAAGACCCGGCTCGTCGTCAGGCCGCCCACGGCTTGCGGTGCCGCGCAGTCCTGCATGGGCTTGATGCCCGCACCGAGAATGCCGCCCACCCAGCGACCGGGCTCCACGATGAGCACCGAGCAGCCCTCCTGATGCGCGGTGACCGCTGCCACAATGCCGCCAGGCGTCGCGCCATAGACACAGACGTCCACCTTGCGGGGCGATGTTTCAGCTTGCAGCGAAACCAGCAGGAATGAGAGGGCAAATAGGGTACGAATCATGCAGACTAACAGGCCACGAGTTGTGCGCCTGTCATGTGAGATTCACACGATCAGCACTTTCGAAGCACATGCCGTGAATTTGGAGTGCGGCTGCGCAACGAGGAACGAGTGAAGCTGCCGCTTTCGAGCGGCTTGTAGTCTGTGCAGATGGAATGGCCAGCGAGAGCCACGTGGGCTCTGGCTTGGTCTGCCTCCAGCACTTTGAGAGCTTTCCAGCCTGCGGAAAACGGTAGCTGCGTTCGTTCCTCACTCCGCAACCGTACTCCAAATGCACGGCATTGAGATGCGAAGGTGAAAGCCAGAAATCACCCGCCAAACGCATGGCTCGGCACGCCTTGCGCACCGGTATGGCAGACGAAGAGGCGTCCGGCCAGGGGCTCCACAAAGCCGGGCTTCTTGCCGGTGGTGACGTAGAGGTCTTTCAGTTCCTGCCCGCCAAAGGCGCAGGCGGTGGTCTCCACGCAGGGAAAGTCGATCTGCGCCTCAATGGTCTGTGACTTCGGATCATAGCAGACCACTTTGGCCCCGTGGCAGAAGGCGATCCACAGGCGGTCCTCGCTGTCGATCGTCATGCCATCGGGGGAGGAAGGATCAGCGCTGGTGTCCCACACCACGCGCTCGTTGGAGATGGCGCTGGTGTCCTTGTCGAAATCAAAGGCACGCACCTTTTTGCTTGGGGTGTCGATGTAGTACATCGTGCTGGCATCGCCGCTCCAGATGATGCCGTTGGAGTTGGTCACGGGGCCAAATTTTTTCTCCACGCGCAGGTCGGTGTGCAGGCAGTAGAGGGAACCTTCGGGGCGCTTGGCCAAACAGATGGTGCCGGCCCAGAAGCGGCCTGCGGGGTCGCACTTGCCATCGTTGAAGCGGTTGTCAGGCATGCCCGGCTCTGGGTCGGCGATGGGCGTGCTGACGCCGGTGTCTTCATTGAGGAAATAGAAGCCGTCATCTCCGGCCCACACCAGCCCGCCGCTGGCGCGCGGCACCACGGTGCCCACCCGCTGGCCCACATCCCACACCTTCTCCTCACCGCTGGAGGGCGTGAGCGCGATGATCTTGTGCGTTTCGATATCGACGTAGAGGAGGCGGTTGCCGTGCCAGATGGGGCCTTCGCCCCATTCAGAGACGTGATTGGAAATGAGTTCGGGAGTCATGAGGTGGGAGAGAGTACAGGACGCTTCGGCATCGTGATGAAGGCCTCGGCCAGATAATGCGGAATCAGTGGCTGGGCGGTGAGTACGGCCAGCTCATCCGCAGGCAGGGCCTGGACGATCTGCGCCAGCCGTGCCGCATCCGGCCTGGCGCAGCGCAGGGTGGTCAGGCCCAGCGGCGGCTTGGGATCAAAGGTGTACCACGTCTGCCCGTCAGCGGTGCGGGCGCGTGCTTCATCAGCGGAGACAATGTCCAGCTCTGGCAGCAGCCTGCCCTTTTCCACACGGGCCAGGTAAAAGCTCTGCCGCCGTGCATCGCCGATGAGAGGGTAGCTCTGCGGTGCCTCCACATCGGGAGCGGTGAGAGAGGACCAGCCCAAGCACCACACGCCGCGTGAGACTGCGATGCCCTGCGCTGCCGCGATGGCGATGCGCACGCCGGTGTAGGAGCCGGGCCCGTTGCCGATGACGATGCCCTTCAGCTCATCTCCCGCAGCCGCCAACGCCTCGCGCAATGGGGCAAAGACCTGCGCATTGTGCGAGCGCTCCGACTGAAACGAGGCCCTGAAAAGCACCTCCGCCCCACGCACCACGGCGATGCTGCCGTGGGCGGTGGAGAGGTCGAGAGCGAGGAGGGTGGGAGACATGAATAGGTTGGCCAAAAGAGGAGAAAAGTCCGGGACTTTTCTACCACAGAGGACACGGAGAGGCACAGAGATTCTGAATTCCGGACTCTGTGTCTCTCTGTGATCTCCGTGGTAAAATCAATGCCTCTCTGAATTTCATTTTTCAGCTATCCCAAAGGCTGAGCGCTTTCCGTCACCTGCCGAGTGCCGTCAGGATGCGGCACGATGTGAAACCAGCGCGTGTGTGGCGGAAGCAGCCCGGGAAACATGTCGGCCCATTCGACGATGACGACGCCGGGCTCCGTGAGAAACTCATCCCAGCCGATGCCGATGACCTCGGCGGCGGAGTCCATGCGGTAGAAGTCGAAGTGGAAGACTGGCAGGCGGCCATCCAGATACTCGTGCACCAGCGTGAAGGTAGGGCTGGTGACGGCGGCCTGCGAATTCATGCCCGCGACGATGCCGCGCGTGATCTGCGTCTTGCCAGCGCCCAGCGTACCACACAGTGCCACCACATCTCCCGCAGCAAGAGACTGCGCGAGCTGCATGCCCCAGGTGTGGGCGTCTTCAGCGGTGTGCAGGGTGGTCATCCGTCAGCACTCAACGCAAAGTGATCCCAGCCCGTGCTCTCAAAGTCCGGCGGGCGGCCTTCGCCGGGAGGGACGAGTTTGCCGATGATGGTGAGTGGCAGCTTCGGAAAGGCCTCGCGCCATTTTTGCATCAGGGACTTCACGCTGCGCGGATTGACGGCGAGAAGGAGCTCGTAGTCTTCGCCATCGCCCCAGGCTTGATCGAAAGAGCAGCCGGGATTGCATGGCAGCGAGGCGACATTGACCTGATAGTGGGTGCCGCTGGCCAGGGCGAGACGCGGAAGGTCTTTGGCCAGCCCGTCGCTGATGTCCATCATGGCATGCGGATGGGCGTTTTCAGAGAGCCAGCGTCCTTCCTCAAGGCGCGGCTGAAATTTGAGATGCTTGCCATGGATGGAGCCGCCGAGGCGGCCTGTTACGAGGATGACGTCTCCTGCCTTGCCCTCGCTGCGTGAGAGCCAGCGCTTGGACGGAACAGTACCGCTCATGGAAATGGAAAGCATGAGCACCAGCCCGCGCGAGGTCTCGCCGCCCACGATGTTGATGCCGTACTCTTTGGCAATGGTGCGCATGCCTCGATACACCTCGGAAAGAAACTCCACCTCCATGCTCGGTGGCGCCACCAGCGTGATCATGGCATGGCGAGGTGTGCCGCCCATGGCCGCGAAATCGCTCACCACACGCGCGATAGCCTTGCGACCGATGAGCTTGGGTGGCGTCTGCAGCGTGAAGTGCACATCCTGCACCAGCGCATCTGTCTTCAGCAGCGTGTGCTCGTCCTTCGATCCGCGCACCACGGCGCAGTCATCCCCTGCCCCGGCGATGACATCGCCGTCCAGCTTCACACCGCGCATCAGTTTGCGGATGAGATTGTCTTCTCCGATGTCGGCGAGGGTGGGCATGGGTTGGAAAGCTCAGGGGAAAGTTAAATTGTTGGCCCGTGAGGTTCAGTACCCACTGAATTCACCCTCTTTGGCCATAATTGCAAACTCAGAGAAGGAATCAGCCCTGTGTTCGGTTTCTCCAGTTTCGTGAGACCATTTGACCACAGGGGGCTCACCCTGGGGATTCACCCGGGAATAATCCAGGCAATAGTAGTCTCCAGAACCAAAGTCCGCAAAAGGCAGCAAGTGGCTGAATGCGTCCGAGTCTTCGTCAAAGTTTGCGATCCAATCTTTCCAGCCTGTGTTAACTCGCTTATCAATCGAATCCCAAGTGGTGCGTGCATCTCTTTCGTCAAAGACAGGAAAGATGGTAATGTCTTCTATACCTAGCCCATTGTTCTGGATCAACCAACTCCTCAGCGAAAGTGGCAACTTTCGACCAAGAGCAGCTTCAGCCTTGTCGATCGCTTCGTCGGTGGTTCCAATAATTCTTGGCCTCTTTTGACTCATATCCGAGCGAAGAAATCATTCATGTGACATTCAACTCTTCACCACCACGTTCGTTCCATCAAAATGCAGCAGCCGGTTTTTCAGCCCGCGCATGGCCTGCTTGTGGATGTACACCTCGATACCGCCGATCTGGTGGCGCTGTTCGGTGGGTGCCTGGGCACCGCTGACCCAGGAGAGCTGGCACCATTCCTGGCCGCTTAGCTCTCCCTGAGAGCAGCGCACGTAGTCGAGGTGGATGACGTCCCCGGGATGGCCGATGGCTTCTTCATTGCGCTTGGACTCCAGATACTCAGCGAAGTCCTGCGAATAGATCAGGCCGCTGCGGAGGCGATGGAGGACCATGGACATGTTTTGAAAGCGACAAAGCGCGGGACGGGCAGGCCGTTCCGCGCTTTGTGAAAAGACGAGTGTGTCAGTGTAAGCGGGAATCAGCCCAGAGCGGCGGCGTAGTTGGCAGCCACAGCGGTCCAGTTCACGGCGTTCCACCAGGCGGCGATGTAGTCGGGGCGCTTGTTCTGGTACTTCAGGTAGTAGGCGTGCTCCCACACGTCGCAGCCGAGGATGGGGGTGCCGCTGCCGTCCATGAGCGGATTGTCCTGGTTCGGGGTGGAGGTGATGGCCAGCTTGCCATCCTTGACCACCAGCCAGGCCCAGCCGGAGCCGAAGCGGGTCACGCCGGCCTTGCCAAAGGCTTCCTTGAAGGCGTCAAAGCTGCCGAAGGTGGCAGTGATGGCGTCTCCGAGGGCTCCGGTGGGAGCGCCGCCGGCATTGGGGCCCATGATGTTCCAGAAGAGGGTGTGATTGAAGTGACCGCCGCCGTTGTTGCGGATGGGGCCCTGCACGTCTGCGGGCAGCTTGGAGATGTTTTTGCAGAGGTCTTCGATAGACAGCGCCTCAAGGTCGGCCTTGCCGGCGATGGCGTTGTTCAGATTGGTCACGTAGGCATTGTGATGGCGGCCATGATGGATCTCCATCGTCTGCTGGTCGATGTGGGGTTCCAGCGCGTTCGTCGGGTAGGGCAGCGGGGGCAGGGTGTGGGCCATGATGTTGGGGTGGGTTGAGGTTAGGGGGTAAGTATCGCAGATACGTGCGTGGGCAAGAGGAAGGTTCTTGTTGCCTCAAAAGTAAATGACACCCGGGAAGGGTGGGAGAAGAGGGATCGTTGCCTCAG
>APMI01001454.1_pt1 | contig 58884 bp, 53 predicted proteins | sample 667938 | NCBI WGS metagenome assembly APMI01 (sample SAMN01084076, study PRJNA167559) | wastewater metagenome | biome: Wastewater | place: Denmark: Ejby Moelle, Odense | collected 2011-11-28
TGTTAGCTTAACTTACTTTCTTCATTTCAAGCCGGTCATACCTTCGGTGCCGACCAGTGTTACCTTAACCATTTTCTTTATTTCAAGCCGGTCTGACCTTCGGTGCCGACCGGTGTTACGCTACTGGTTTTCTTCATTAAAATATGATACACTATCCCACTCACTCCAAAACCAACAAACCAGGCATAATTATACAAGTGATTGACCCATGCTGGAAATGCCGTTGCAGCAATCACTTTGATCTGCAACAAAAAGCCTGGCACATTCGGAATAATACCCACCAGCAATGCAATGATCGCTGTTGAATTGAATCCATTGGAATAAGTGTACTCTCCTTCTTCTTTGTATAAATCTACCGCATTCAATTCTTTCTTCCTGATAAAATAATAATCAACGATCATGATGCCACCCACCGGCCCCAGCAGACTTGAATAAGCGATGAGCCAGGTAAAAATATAACCATTGGGATCGGCAATTAATTTCCATGGAAAGATCAGGATGCCGATGATACCGGTAATGTATCCTCCAGTCCTGAAATTGATCCTCTTTGGCGCCAGGTGTGCAAAATCATTTGCCGGGCTTACTATGTTCGCTGCAATGTTGGTAGCCAGTGTTGAAATGATGATGCCAATCATTGCAAAGGTCACCATCAGTTTACTATCAAACTTACCCGCCAGTTTTACAATGTCCCATTCTGTTTGTCCGTAAATAATGGCCGTAGATGAAGTAACGATCACGCCAACAAATGCAAAAAAGGTCATGGCCGGGGGAAGACCGATGACCTGTCCGTTCACCTGTGCTTTCTGCGATTTTGCATATCGGGTAAAGTCAGGAATGTTTAAAGAAAGCGTTGCCCAAAAACCAACCATGCCGGTGAGGGCAGGAAAAAAATAATTCCAGAATTCGCCACTTGTTGCAAACTTAGAAGGTTGTTCCAGTATTGGCCCCAAACCATTTGCCGCAACAATTGCCCATGCCAGTAAAGCGAGGGCAGCAACCGGTAAAAAGAAAGCCTTGAACACTAATAATTTCCGGATACTGTCAACACCCAGGTAAATAATGAACATGTTCAATGCCCAGAAAATAAAAAAGCAGCCCATGGGCAATGCCTGCGGAAACAATGAACTGCTGTCAATTTCAGCCAACGATGGTTTCCATGCTCTTAAAATATTATACAGTGATGCGCCACCGATCCATGTTTGAATGCCAAACCAGCCACAGGCAACAATGGCCCTTAACATGGCCGGAATATTAGCGCCTTTGGTACCAAAACTTGCCCTTACAAAAACGGGAAAAGGAATGCCATATTTAGCGCCTGCATGGCCGTTCAATACCATTGGGATCAGTACAATGCAGTTGCCTAAAAAGATGGTGAGTATTGCCTGCCACCAGTTCATGCCTCCACCAATTAATGAACTCGCCAGCATATAGGTGGGAATGCACAGGCTCATACTGATCCACAGTGCTGCAAAATTCCAGGTACCCCATTTGCGGCGGGATTCGGGAACCGGTGCAAGGTCTGCGTTGATGAGTGAAGAAGCCTCCCTGCCCTCCAATGGAGGGTTCTTAAAACCAGAAGTTGCATGGCTTGAGCTACTCATTTTATAGTTTTGGTGTCAGCGTGTTTAACCCATTTTAAAATAGCAAGCAGTATAAAATTCAAAAAGCACTACTCTAACTAATCAGCAAGCTTGTTAAATAATTAGCGTCTCTTTAAGCCCCTCCTTTGGAGGGGTTGGGGAGGCTTTCATCCGCAATCTTGATTGCTTCGCTGATGATGGCCAGCCCTTCATCGATCTGTTCTTTGGTAACGATCAACGGCGGTGCACAGAAAATATAATTCCATCGTACAAAAGTGTACATGCCCAGTTCCTTGATCTTTGCAGCTACCTTATTCATCACCACCATTTCATCTGGTTTGGCGTTGAATGGTGCCATTGGTTCTTTGGTATCACGGTTCTTCACCAGTTCAATACAACCCAGCAAACCAGTATTTCTAAAATCGCCGATGCTCGGATGTTTTGCTTTTAATTTTTCTACCTGTTGCTCCATGTACCTGCCCATGGCGGCAGCATTTTCAAGCAGCCCATCTTCTTCATATATCTTCAATGTTTCCAATGCCGCAGCGCAGCAAACCGCATGTGCCGAATAAGTTAATCCCAATGGCAACATGGCATCATCATATTTTGAAGCAATGGTATCACTTACCTGCAAACAACCAAATGGCAGGTAACCACAGGTTAATCCCTTCGCCATGGCGATCATATCCGGAATGATGTCATGATTCTGGAAACCAAACCACTGACCGGTGCGGCCAAAGCCGCTCATTACTTCATCCATGATCATTAAAATGCCATGCTTCTTTGTGATTTCTCTTACGGCTTTTAAATATCCTTTTGGATATTGCAGGCAACCAGAAGTTCCTGATTCTCCTTCGAGTAAAATCGCAGCGATATTACCAGGGCCTTCATAAGCGATGATGCGTTCCAATGAGGCCACTGATTCTTTCAGTAAATTTTCTTCACCATATTCCCAACGGTATAAATTGGGCAGATCGAAATGAACAAAGTTGGGCGATTGCTGTGCATCTACCGGTAGTTTGCGTGGATCACCACCAGCCGATATAACGCCCATGGTTGCCCCATGATAGGACTGGTAACGGGTCAAAATTTTATGCCGGCCGGTGTACAGCCTGGCCAGCTTAATACCATTTTCAATAGAGGTGGCACCGCATAAAGTGAAGAAAGATTTATTGAGATCACCCGGGCAGATCTCTGCCAGTTTTTTGCCTAAGTCAGCACGCACTTTTGTAACACAGCTCGGCGTTACATAGGCCACTTCCTGCATCTGCTTTACTACCGCTTCGGTGATGCGCTGGTTGCCATGACCAATATTCATATTGATCAGGCCGCTCGAAAAATCAATGATGCGGTTACCATCATAATCATATAAATAAACGCCTTCGGCAGACTTTACTGCTATCGGGTTAGTGCCTTTTTGTTTGCTCCAGCTAAACAGGGTGTAGTCCTGTGCATCCTGGATAATTTCCTGTGCTTCTGATAATGTTTGTGTTTGTGACATGATCGTTTTTATTTGCCCCAACTTCCAATGAGAAATCCGGGGGAGGTTCAATATTTATTTTTGTTACTGTCTTTTGTTTTCCATGGCGACATCGTTGTGTCACTCACTTGTGCTGTTGTTCCGTTGGGCAGCGATTTAAATTAAACTTTATTTCTTAAACCCAATCCTTTCTCTTTCTTCCCATTTTTTTTTGAGCAGCTTTTTCATCCAGCAAATTTTCCATCGCATCATAAATCTGGTTCAACTGAACATCATGCTCTCCCAGCCATTCTCTTATTTCTTTCAGTTGAACTTTGATGTCATTTTCCTTTAGCAATACTTTTCTCACTTCTACAAATGCACGCATGATCGCTATATTCATTGCAATTGCTTTGTCAGAATTAAGAATACCGCTCAGCATAGCAACTCCCTGTTCAGTAAAAACATAAGGCAGGTATTTGCTGTGTTGTCCCCTCCCTTTTTTTAAGGTTTCATTTTGCAACCTTAAAGAACTACCCATTTCTAAGGTTTCAATTTGAAACCTTATATCATCCCACTCTGCCTGGATAAGCTGGAACATGAAATCTGCCGGAAACCGCTTTAGATTCCGTTTGACTGCAAGATTGAGTGACTTTGTTTCAATTTCATACAGTGCTGCCAGGTCCCGGTCAACCATTACCCGTTCACCCTTAAGTCATAGATCCTGTTTTGAATACTTCTGATGGTCTTCATAACACAATTATTAAATTGCCAGGAAACTTCACTTTATTAACTCATCCAATTCACCCCAGCTTCTGCATTCCACTTGGTGGTACTCTTCTTCAACTTGGTCCAGAACTCGATGGAGCTTTTACCGGTGATATCGCCTACCCCAAACTTACTTTCGTTCCAGCCACCAAAACTAAACGGCTCACGTGGAACAGGTACACCAACATTCACACCGATCATACCAGCACTGGCACGGTCAATAATATAACGGGCCATGCCACCATTTTGCGTAAACACACTGGCTGCATTGCCATAAGGGTTGGCATTCTCAATGGCCAATGCTTCATCCACCGTATTGGTACGGATGATAGAAATCACCGGCCCAAAGATCTCTTCTGTGGCCACGCTCATGCCCGGCTTTACGTAATCAATAACGGTTGGGCCAACATAAGTGCCATTCTCTTTACCGGCTACTTTTGTATTACGCCCGTCTACTAAAATTTTAGCGCCATCTTTTTCTGCTTCACCAATATATCTTTCAATGCGCTCTTTACTTTCTTTACTGATCACTGCACCGAGGTTTTCTCCCGGAACGATTTTCCTGGCTTCTTCACAGATCTTTTCTACGATATGATCTACATTGCCTACTGCCACCATTGCACTGGCAGCCATACACCGCTGGCCTGCACAACCGCTCATACTGGCCGCAACATTCTGTGCTGTCATACCAGGAATGGCATCAGGCAATACCATTAAGTGATTTTTAGCACCGCCCAATGCAAGGCAACGTTTATAATTGGATGTAGCACGCTGGTAAACAATTTTGGCAACCTTGGTTGATCCAACAAACGAAACTGCTTCAATACCGGGATGATCGCAAATGGCATTAACAATTTCCACGTCGCCATGTACAATATTGAATACCCCATCAGGCAAACCAGCTTCTTTTAAAAGTTCCGCCAAACGGCCACAGCTCAATGGCACTTTTTCTGATGGCTTAATGATCATACAGTTTCCTAAAGCAATCGCATTAGGCAAGGTCCAGTTAGGTACCATGCTTGGGAAATTGAACGGTACTATAGAAGCTACCACTCCAAGCGGCACATGCTCTGTACGGCATTCCACACCACGGCTCACTTCCAGCACTTCGCCTGTTACCAGTTGCGGTAAAGAAGTGGCAAATTCTGTCAACTCAATGCATTTTTCTATTTCGGCTACTGACTCGCCGTAGGTTTTACCATTTTCTTCGCTGCACAATTCGGCCAGTTCTTTCAGGTTATTTTCCAGCAGGGTTTTATATTTAAAGAATACCTGCACTCTTTCTTTGATCGGTGTTTTGCTCCAGGTAGTAAACGCTTTCTTAGCAGCCGCTACTGCAGTATCCAAATCCGTTGAGGCGCTCATTGGCACAGTGGCTAACAGGCTACCATCCAAAGGAGAAATAACGTCCAGTGTTCTTGAAGTAGACGCAGCTACAAATTGTCCGTTGATGTAATTTTTAATCGGGGTGTATTTCATAATATTTTTTGTTGAACTGAAAATTTTGCAGAAATTAGAGCTAAAAATAAAAATATTTTACCAACTACCAAAATTACAATGATGGTTTTATCTGAAAAGTTGCATATTTGCTTCACATAACAACCATGCAAAAAGCGACCAACACTTTAGATGAACTGGATTTTGCCATCCTTTCATATCTGCAAAAAGACGGGAGAATGTCCTTTACGGTGATTGCCGAAAAATTGAAAGTTTCTATCGGTACCATCCGCACCAGGTTCAATAAACTCATTGAAGATGGTACCATTAATATTATTGGCAGGGTGGATCCGGAAAAAGTGGGCTTTCGATCTTACGCACACATTGCAGTATATGTAAGACCAGCCACGCTGAAGGAAAAGGTGGCCGCCATTATTTCCAAACTCCCGGAAGTGAGCTTTCTGGCCATGACCTCCGGGGATTACGATCTTGAAGTAGATGTAATGTGCCGTGACAATGAACACCTCGTTGATTTTGTGAACGAACTTTCAGACATCACGGGTGTGTACCAGACAAAAACAACGATCTACTTTAAAGTATATAAATATGCACAGCCGGATTTGAATTTATTGAAGTAGCATTTCACACTACATCAAAAAAGCACAATAGCAATATAGTGTACAAGAGTGCGACGCCAATGAAGCTTTATAGTATTCCTTTCGCCGGGCTCCCCGAAAAATCGGGACAAGCAAAAAAATAAATAATTAATATGAGCAGAATTGCTGATTCAGAACTCATCATCACCAAACGGGGCGCTATCTATCATTTAGACCTGCGGCCTGAAGAACTTGCTCCCACCGTTATACTGGTAGGTGATCCTGACAGGGTAAAAAAAGTGAGCAAACACTTTGATAAAATTGAACACCAGTTACAACACCGTGAGTTTATTACGCATACGGGTTATATCGGCAGTAAAAGAATTTCTGTTACTTCAACCGGTATTGGTCCGGACAATATTGATATTGCATTGAACGAGCTCGATGCGCTGGTAAATATCGATTTTGAAACAAGAGAGATCAAGGCTTCGCTCAGCTCCCTCAACATTGTAAGGTTTGGCACTTCCGGTGCATTGCAGGCAGATATTGCGGTAGATAGTTTTGTAGCATCCTCCCATGGTCTTGGTCTTGATAACCTGCTTAACTATTACGCCTACACGAAAACTGCTGAAGAGAATGAACTGGTAGATGCATTTGTAACGCAGACAGGTTTGAACACTGCCATTACAGTTCCGTATGTTTCTAAGGGAAGCGAAGCACTATTGAATAAATTTCCGGATGAATATAAGAAAGGTATCACTGTTACCTGTCCTGGTTTTTACGGACCACAGGGAAGAATACTGCGTTTGCCGTTGGCAGCGCCGGGGCTTATCAACAAGCTGACCGATTTCAGGCATGATGGACACCGGATCACCAATTTTGAAATGGAAACTTCTGCCATCTTTGGATTGGGTAAGTTAATGGGGCATCATTGCATGAGCATTAACACGATCGTTGCAAACCGGGTGCTGCAGCAATTCTCAAAAGACGGCGATGCGGCGGTGGAACAAATGATCAAACGATCACTGGAAATATTGAGTGCATAGATACAACGTTTAAATCGTTGAAGAAGTGTGAGTCGTTTTAACGTTTTCAACTTCCTAAACGGCTTAAACGTTATTCAAAATTTAAACGGCTTAAACGTTATTCAAAATTTAAACAAGCTTTCATGGCAATAATAACAATTCCCGACTTCACACAATCGCCCCGTATAGACCAGGTGGGCGTGGAAGAAAGAGCCAGCCGCTTTACGAAGCGGAGCATTAAAAATGAGACCAAGATCAATGGACTGAAGCTGGCCCTTAACATGATTGACCTTACTACGCTGGAAGGAAAGGATACCGATGGAAAAGTAAAGCAGCTTTGTTACAAAGCTCAGCACCTGCATGATTCCTATCCCGGCCTACCCACGGTGGCAGCGGTTTGTGTTTATCCCAGTATGGTCAAGGTGGCGAAGAAAGCCTTAGGTGATTCCGGTGTAAAAGTAGCTGCCGTAGCAACCGCTTTCCCCAGCGGACAGGCGCCCAGGGATGTAAAGATCCGGGATACCAAATTTGCCATCAGTGAAGGAGCAGATGAAATAGACATGGTGATATCGAGAGGCAAATTTCACATGGGCGAATACAATTTTGTGTTTGACGAAATTGCAGCTATAAAAGAAGCCTGTGGTACTGCAAGACTAAAAGTGATCCTCGAGACCGGTGAACTGGTAACGTATGATAAAGTAAGAAGAGCCAGTGATATTGCGATGTATGCCGGCGCAGATTTTATTAAAACATCTACCGGTAAAATTTCGCCTGCAGCCACCATGCCGGTTACCCTGGTGATGTTGGAAGCCATCCGTGATTTTTATTATAAAACAGGAAAGAAGATTGCGATGAAACCTGCCGGCGGTATCTCCAAATCAAAACTGGCACTGCATTATCTGGTAATGCTGAATGAAGTATTGGGAGAAGACTGGATGAACAACGAGTGGTTCCGTTTTGGTGCCAGCAGTTTGGCGAATGACATTTTGATGCAGTTAATGAAACAGAAAACAGGGGTATACCAGAGCGCAGATTATTTCAGTGTGGACTAAAAGGTTAGAACGTTGAAAATCGTTTAAAACGTTTACGCCATTTAAACCATTTCAGCGTTTTCAACGACTAAAACGATATTGAACCTCTTCAACGACATTCAACGAATTTAAAAGATCTCAACCATGGCCAAAGCAATTAAGAACAATACCATAAAATTAAAGTTTGATTCCTCCAGGAATTTAGCACCAGCTCCCGAAAGCAAAAGTGCCGCAACCATCAGTGAGCGCTACGACCTGTTCATCAACGGTAAATTTGAAAAGCCGCTGAGCAAAAAATATTTCGCTACCATCAATCCTGCTACGGAAGAAAAATTGTCGGAAGTAGCAGAAGCCAATGCGGCGGATGTAAATAAAGCAGTGGAAGCAGCCAGGAAAGCGTATGACACTACCTGGAAGAAGACCTCTCCCAAAGAAAGGGCTAAGTACATTTACCGCATTGCAAGAATGGTGCAGGAAAAAGCAAGGGAACTTGCCATCATCGAAACACTGGACGGCGGCAAGCCGATCCGTGAAAGCCGTGACTTTGATGTTCCCACTGCAGCCAATCACTTCTTTTACTACGCCGGTTGGGCCGATAAACTGGAATATGCTTTTCCTAACAGGAACGCACAGCCGCTTGGCGTAGCAGGGCAGATCATCCCCTGGAATTTTCCATTGCTGATGGCAGCCTGGAAGATTGCCCCGGCATTGGCAACCGGTAATACCGTTGTATTAAAACCAGCAGAAAGCACACCGCTTACAGCGTTGAAGCTGGCTGAAATTATACAGGAGGCAGACTTGCCGCCCGGCGTTGTAAACATCATCACGGGTGCCGGAGATACAGGCGCTGCTATTGTGAATCATCCTGACATTAATAAAATTGCGTTCACCGGTTCTACCAACGTGGGCAAGATCATTCAGAAAGCAATCGCCGGCAGCAATAAAAAAGCTACGCTTGAACTGGGTGGTAAAGCTGCCAATATCATTTTTGAAGATGCGCCACTTGACCAGGCGGTGGAAGGTGTGATCAATGGTATCTTTTTTAACCAGGGCCATGTTTGCTGCGCCGGTTCAAGATTGTTTGTACAGGAATCGGTGGCCAAAATTGTGATACAGAAATTAAAAGACCGGATGGAATCGTTGATCGTTGGTGATCCATTGGATAAAAATACCGACATCGGCGCCATCAATTCTAAAGAACAACTGGATACCATCAATAAATATTTGGCGATCGGTCAAAAAGAAGGAGCAGAAATGTATCAGCCGGCTTGTGCCATTCCTAAAAAAGGTTTCTTCTGCAGGCCTACTATTTTTACCAATGTGGCACAAAGCAACCGCATTGCACAGGAAGAGATCTTTGGCCCGGTATTGACGATCCAAACTTTCCGCACAGAAGATGAAGTGATCGAAAAAGCCAACAACACACCGTTTGGTTTATCAGCCGGCGTATGGACGGATAAGGGTTCCAAAATTTTCAATATGACGACAAAGCTGAGGGCTGGCGTGGTTTGGGCGAATACCTATAACAAGTTTGACCCAACATCTCCTTTTGGCGGATACAAGGAAAGTGGATATGGCAGAGAAGGTGGGTTGCAGGGGTTGAGTGCTTACGTTAAATTGGTTTAAAAATCGTTTAAAACGTTGAAATCGTTGGAAACGTTTGAACGTTGCAACGACTCCAACGAGACGAACGATGCCAAAGATTTAAACGTTTCTGAAAATGGCCACCATAAAAAGATTTGAAGATTTGGATTGCTGGAAAATAAGTCTTGAACTATGCAATAAAGTTGGTGAATTAATTGAGAGCGGTTCATTTGAAAAGCATTTCCGTTTGATTGGACAGATAGAAGGGTCATCTGGTTCAATAATGGATAATATTGCTGAAGGTTTTGAAAGAGGGACCAAAGGAGAGTTCATTCAATTCCTGGGATATTCTAAAGGCTCCTGCGGTGAATTCAGATCTCAATTATACAGGGCATTGGGAAGAAAACATATTACTGAAGAACAATTCAATGAACTGTACACGCTTGCAGTAAGAGTAAGCATTATGCTTCAAAAGTTTATTGAATACCTCCAAAAAACTGAAATAAAAGGTACCCGGAGAAAATAATAAAATTATTGAACCAGGAAGCACCAACGACTAAAACGTATTAAACGAGTTAAACGAAGTATTATGGCAAAAACAATGATAAAAAAAACAGCCGCTTTCAGTTCTAACGGCAACGGCATTCATACTGAAACTGAAAAAAGATTGGAAGTTTTAAAGACTTATAAGATCTATGTGGGCGGACAATTCCCCCGGACTGAATCGGGAAGATTTTATACTGCCACCAACAGTAAAGGCGACAAGCTGGCCAATATGTGCCTCTGCTCAAGAAAGGATTTTCGAGACGCAGAAGGAAGTGCCCGTGGCGCATTTGGCGGATGGAGTGCAAGGGCTGCGTTTAACCGTGGACAGATACTGTACCGCATTGCAGAAATGCTGGAAGGCAGAAAAGCACAGTTTATTGACGAACTGATGAAACAGGATGCAACAGCCGCACAGGCCGAAGCAGAAGTGAACCTGGCCATTGACCGCCTGATCTATTACAGCGGCTGGTGTGACAAATTTCAACAGGTATTCAGTTCGGTAAACCCGGTGGCTTCATCGCACTTTAACTTTTCGGCTACCGAGCCAACAGGCGTTGTGGCCGCTATAGCCCCGCAGAACAGCTCATTGATCGGATTGGTATCTGTTATTGCACCGATCATTGCAGGCGGTAATACCTGTGTTGTGTTGGCATCATCATCCAAGCCATTGTGTGCCGTAACGTTTGGTGAAGTATTGAACAGCTCTGACCTGCCCGGTGGTGTGGTGAATATTCTTACGGGTAAAGTAAGTGAGCTACTCCCCTTCTTTGCAGACCACATGGATGTAAATGCCACCCTGTACTGCGAAAAAGATGCTGCCGCACAGCAACTCATAAAAGAAAAAGCATCACTTAATGTAAAGCGTGTAGTGGTGCATGATAGTACAGACTGGATGAGCGACAAAGCTCAATCGCCTTATTACATCATGGACTTCCAGGAAATCAAAACCACCTGGCACCCGATTGAAAATATTGGCGGAGCGAAAGCAGGGTATTAAGTCAGTGTTGAATTCCTATATTCTTAAATTGTTGTTAAGGGCGGCTAACTGCGGCCCTTTTCTTTTTAATTGCAGCCTGGTTCATTTTTATACTACACCCCTTTTATACTACCCCCGCCAGCTCCAGGCTTCTTTTACTGATCTTCCGGTAATCAACATCTTCTGCAATCGCACCCGGGCAAGCGATGAGAGAAACACCGGGCTGCTTCCACCAGTCATTATCCGTGAGTTTATTGGCGGCGATCACACCGATCAGCCAGCTATGTTTGAACTCATTGTGCCATTCGTCGATCCATTCAAATGCGTCCCTGTCGAGCTTACTGACCTCATCTACACTTACAAATACTTTCAGGTAATAATCGCTGGTTAGTTCGGTATCTGTCTGATGAAATATTTTTTTGTATTCATATTTGTAATCGTACCGCAATGCAGAAATATCGCTCAGTACAGCAGATGCTGTTGGAAATGCACCGGCACCCTTTCCTTTAAAAAAATGTTTATCGGCAAAACTGCTTTCTGTGATGAGACCATTGAATTCCTGCTCCACATTAAACAGGTCATCCTGCTCATTTATGAGCTGGGGCAAAACAAATGCAGCCAGTCTTCCATTTTTTAATTTTTGTGCATTGGCCACCAGCTTTATTTTCCATCCCCTGCCCTTTCCTACGATGGCATCCTGCAAAGAAATATTCTCAATACCTGTAAAAAGAAACTGTTCTTTTTTTGTAACCACGCCAAAAGAATGTGCCAGTAAAATAGTCAACTTGTTAGCTGCATCAAATCCAGCAACATCCAGCCTGGGATCACTTTCGGCAAAGCCCGCCTGCTGCGCCAGCAACAAAGCTTTGTCAAAATCAAGTTGCTCAGTGAAAATTTTAGTAAGTATAAAGTTGGTGCTTCCATTAATGATACCACGAAAAGAATGCAGCAGGTCGTTGTCGTAATATTCCTCCAGGTTGCGGATGATGGGCATACTGGCGCAACAGGAAGCTTCATATAAAAAAGGCACCTGGTATTGCTGCTGCAATGCAAACAATTCCTCAAAATGCTCTGCGATCATCTTCTTATTGGCGCTCACTACTGCCTTCCCGTTTTGCAGGGCGGTCTTTACAATTTCAAATGCCGCATCTGCATCATCAATTAATTCAACGATCACGTTGATGCTGTCATCTTCTAACAGCAAGGTTGCATCAGTGGTAAAATTTTCTGCCGCAATGCTCCGCTGCTTGCCGATATTTTTAATACAGATCTTTTTGATAGAAGATTGCAGTGCCGGTGTGTGATGCAGCACATCATATAAACCCTTGCCCACTACGCCAAAGCCAAACAGGCCGATGTTTAATTGTTTACTCATTTTTGATTAGTTTTTATTACCGAATTTTTACGAATTAAAAAATGCTGAATCATTTGTTACCGTACAAGAGTGCCCCGAAACGTGTTCGGGATAAACTATGCCCAGAAAATCGGACGATGCAGCAATGCCGGGAACAACATTTCATTACTTACCAAAAAAAGGTGAGGCGGTTAAGAAAAGGAGGCAATAAAAAAAGCCCACCTTAAATCAGATGGGCTTTCAATACGGGAAGTATATTTTTAGCATTGTATCTGACTTATCTGTCACGCCTGCAGCGTGATGGAATTGGCACCTTTCCCCGCTATGAACGGGATAGGTTGTCAAGGCTTCACCGGGCCATTACCCTCTGCCTTTCTTGATAAGTATTTTAAAGAACTGCTGCAAAGATATAAGCTGTTTTGATTTGCAGCCAAATAAATTTATGTAAGGAAAATATAAAAGTTCGTGAAGTTTATCCAATCAGGGTTTCCCGGCCAGCATTCTTATATAAAGGTCTTCTACTTTTTTTCTTGCCCAGGGTGTTTTACGCAAAAATGTTAAGCTGGATTTGATACTGGGATTGCTGTTGAAGCAATTGATGTTGATCAGCTGGCCAAGATCGTCCCATCCGAAATGGGCAACCAGTTCATTCAATATTGCCTCTAATGTTTTTCCATGCAATGGATCTTTTGATATCATTTGTTGCTGTTGTTTCTGTTACATAAAGATATTACAAAGGAAAATGATGTAGTAAATCATCTACTGCAAATAAGCAACTACTACTAGTTTTCATGATATTATTTTCATTCACCTTTGGTATATCAAAGAACAAAGAAAACAAATCCAAACCCCTGAAAAAAACATCCAGTATCTCTGAAACCAAAATCGCCCGTTGATCCAAAACCTATGAAACTACCTTACTGATGTGAAACCTAGAACCTCAGTTAACGATCCGGTGCAAAAACCATCCAATGGTTTTTGCACTTTTTTTTTAATAGGATAAGGACTGCACAACAATCACTATTTCTTTTTGCTTACCAGCTTCAATTCGCTGATGATGTTTTTTGCCCCGGCAAACTTGTCAACGATGAACAGCACGTACCTTATATCCACCATGATATTTCTGCAGATATCTTTGTTGTAATTGATATCACTCATCGTTCCCTCCCAAACCCTGTCGAAATTTAAACCAACCAGGTTTCCATAAGCGTCTAAAGCAGGACTGCCGCTGTTTCCACCTGTGGTATGATTGGCTGCAATAAAACAAAGAGGTTGCCTCCCATTCACGCCATACACGCCAAAATCTTTTTGTTGATACAGGTCGATCAATTTTTGGGGCACATCAAATTCATAGTCTCCCGGCTTGTATTTCTCCAGTACACCATCCAGGTAAGTATAGAAGTGATAATTCACCCCATCTCTCGGTTTATACGATTTCACTTTGCCATAGGTAACCCTTAAAGTACTATTGGCATCAGGATAAAAAACCTTGTTCTTAAACACTTCCATTTGTGCCTGCATGTAAGTACGCTGCAATTGGTTAATACCAGCCTGCAATTCGTTTAGCTTTGGCGAAACATTGGTTACGTAAGTATTGTAAATATCTGTGAACAGCAACAGTGCAATATCATTGGTAAGAGCAGTTGTTCCTTCTGTACCTGCAGCGTTCAGCAGTGTTCTTAATTTATCCTTATCAGTAAAAACAGTTTTACCATATACTGCTTTGGCAAGTGCGGCAAATGAATCTCCATTTTCTGCCAGTAGTTTTTTTAGCAAAGGCGATACATATTTTTCATCCTGGTTCTTTACGTACATTTCCATCAGTACTTCAAACAATTGCTGATCTACCACCGCACTGTACTCAGGGAAAAGTCCATCCAGCCTGTCGGTGGCGGTTGTAAGCGCCTTGTTGTAAGATGTGGCATCTTTCTGTGCTGCTGCCACTACAGCATTCACGCTGCCTGCAATGGTAAACAATTCAATTCTTGGAATGATCTCATTGTAATAATCACGGGCATACCCATAAGGCGCTATCGCTGCATACTGATCTTTTAGCTTTCCCAATAATCCTCCATATTTATCAGCCAGTGTTGTATTTGCCAATACGATTTTTTCAAATTCATTTTCCTGCGCTGTTTTTTTACCGACAGCATCAGACATTCCCAGGCCAATAATTTCTCCCTTCCATTTTTTGTAAGCATTTTCAACCCCTGCATATTTTGCCGCATATTGAATTTTGACCTGTTCATCTTTCCGCATAAAGGCATCCATCACCTGCAATGCATTGCCACGAATGGCGATCTTTGCAGGATCATTCACTTTCATTATTTGCTGTACTGCAGCAGAATGGAGATATTCGGTGGTTCTGCCCGGGAAACCAAACACCATGGTAAAGTCACCTTCTTTTACACCATCCAGTGAAATATTGAGCGAACGTTTTGGAACATAGGGAACGTTATCGGCTGAATAAGCAGCAGGCTTATTGTCTTTACCGGCATAAATCCTGAACATGCTGAAGTCACCGGTATGGCGGGGCCACATCCAGTTATCGGTATCCTTGCCAAAGTTGCCGATAGAAGATGGCGGTGCAGCAACCAATCTTACATCTTTGTAAGTTTCTGTAACAAATAAAAAATACTGGTTGCCATCAAAGAAAGGACGGATCAACAGATCCTGGTAGCTTTCCTTTTTTACAGTCTCTTTAAAAGCGGCAATGTTTTTATCGATCGTGCTTTGCCTCTCTTTTTCGCTCATAGCGCCCGTAACATTATTTAACACTGCAGTAGTGATATCGTCTATGCGGATAATAAAGGTTGCTGTCAGCCCGGCGTTGGGCAATTCTTCTTCCAGATTTTTCGCCCAAAAACCATCCCTGATATAATTGTGCTGTAAGCTGCTGTGATTTTGTATGGCATCAAAGCCGCAATGGTGATTGGTCAGCAGCAAGCCTTTGCCCGATATCACTTCAGCAGTGCAAAAGCCACCCAGGCTTACGATCGCATCTTTTAGACTCCCTTTATTGATACTGTAAATATCGGCAGCGCCGATCTTCATCCCCATTTGCTTCATCTCTTTTGCATTGAGGGTTGCTAATAATTGTGGCAGCCACATGCCTTCATCGGCAAAAGCATTTACAAACAGTAAACAGGCAAGCACCGGCAGTAGAAAAAATTTCTTCATTTGTTACATCATTGAAAAACAAATGTAAGCAAATGCCATTTTGATCAGTAAAACTGCATCATTCGTTTAACAGGATTTATGTGAACGGCAACGAGGTTGTGTTGGTTTAGTGACTTAGTGATCATTTATCAGTCGGGCAAATGCTTCAACATTTGACCAGCCATGCTCAAAATGAAGACTCACTCCTGTTACTGCGGTTCATGCGTGCAGGAGCAGCTTTGGCAACGCCAAAATTTTTAAGCCGGTAAGAGAAAGTGAGCATGAAATATTGCGTGAGTACCTGGTTTTGTACATCTTCGATATAACTTTCCGTTACAGTTCTGGAAATGCTCCGGTTCTGTTTTAATAAATCAAATACAGAAAGCTTTAACTCTCCAGCCTGTTTCTTCAAAAACTTTTTACCAATGGCAGCATTCCAGAACCAGTAGTTTTGATTGAAGCCTGCACTGAGCCCGCTGTAACGCTGGTTGTTTACATCATTCTGCAAGAACCAGCCTTTTTTTGACAGCAGGTTTACCTGGATCCCTGCAGATTGCATGGTATACTTGTTATTCAGCTGTTGCTGTATCGAATTACTGGCCACATTAAAAATAACATTGTAAGAAATATTAAAATCGATGTATTCACTGATATTGCTGGAGATCACAGCCCCCGATGAGTAAGCATAGTTATTGGTAATGCTCCTGGCTTCATTCACGATGCCCGGAATTTTAGACCAGCTCAGTCCGCCGTTGATGTTAAAGTTCGATTTGATGAATTTTAATGGAACTCCAAACGTTACAAAAGAGCGCAGGCTGATGTAACCATTTACATTGACAGGCTTTGTAAGCTGTGATCCCTTGTAGAGTACGATGTTGTTATTGAGCAACGAATCATTTTTAGCGATCAATGTGGCATTGGTGATATAATTGTCTGCCTGCTGCAAATACACATTGGCAAAAAAACTGCTTCCTTTTGTTGGATTGGTATAAGTGTACCTTCCGGTAAGCACATTGGTGGTTTGCTGTTGCAGGTTGGGGTTACCGGTAGTTAAAAATAACTGGTTGCTGTTATTGATCACATTTTGCAACTGGTTGATGGATGGCGCATTGGTATTTGCCCTGAACATGATGTTGATATTGCTTTTTGCAGAGAGTTTCTTACGCCAGGTGAGGTTCGGCAACAGGTTGCTGAACGACTTACTAACGGTGGCGGACACAGGAAAAAGCTGGTCGCTGCTGAGTCCGGTATATTTATAGGAAAGCCCGGCGGAAAACATATTATCCCTGTCGCCCACCCGGTAACTCAGGCCGGCAGTGTGAGTAGTAACAGTATTGTTGAACCTGTTGGAAAGACTTGTATCAAAAATGTTGTATTTATCATTTAACGGATCCAATTTGTACACCTGCTGGTCGGATTTATTTTTTGAAACGGCAGGAGAGTAATTAAACTGCAACTGTCCTTTTTTTCCAACGGGTTCGGTGTAGGAAACATTACCGGAATAAGAAGCGCCATTGATGAGTTGAGAAGTATATTGTTGTATTGAATCGCTGGTATTGGTAGTGTCAAAATAATGATTGACCGATTCAAGATAAATATCGCCACTCCTGTGATTACCACCGATGCCCAGGTTCAATGAAATGGTGCGTCCTCTTTTTTTAAATGCATGGCGATACAGCAAATTATTGTTGGTATTAAAGCCGGAAATATTGCTGTTGCTATTGTACTGCGTGCTGCTGATCAAGTCACTTAAGCTGTAGTACCGCACACCGCTCACGGTTCTATCGTTGTTGTTTTGCTGAAAACTTACAGAAGGCGTAAAAATGAGTGAGTTGAAAGAATCGATCTTATACTCCATCCGCATGTTAAGGCGGTGATTGTAATTATTGGCTTCCGACAAATTGGTTTCATCATACAACTGGTTAGCGGCATCTTTTATAAAATACTCACTATTTGTTAACTGGTTGTTGTTGGTTTTACTGTTGTTGAAAAAATAGCTGCCTGTCACATCCAATTTTTTCGACCATTTATCACTGTAATTAATACCTGCGGCATTGGTGGCGCTGATACCATTTTGTTGCCCCACCAAAAAGTTATTGGTATTGCCACCTCCCCTGTTTCCGCCGCCACCGCCCCGGTTTCCCTGCCTGCCACCGCCCGTACTGCTGGTGACACCCAGCAGGTCTTCACTCCCAAAATTTTGCTGATTGATATTGTTGAATAACCCAACCAGTGAAATTCTGCGGTCGCCTTTAAAAAAACTTACGTTGCCACCGGCAGCATACCGGTCGTCGGTACCATAACCGGCATAGATCCTTCCAAACTGCCCATTTCGGTTACCCGTTTTTGTTACGATATTGATCGTTTTGCTGCTGTTGCCATCATCAAAGCCGGTGAACTGTGCCTGGTCGCTGAGCTTATCAAACACCTGTATCTTATCGATCACTTCTGCCGGTAAATTCTTCAGGGCAGCAGTAGCATCATCTCCAAAAAAATCTTTGCCATCTACCGTCACTTTTTTCACCTGGTCGCCCTGTGCTGTTACTGTACCGGCTTTATCTACGTTAATACCGGGCATTTTTTTGATCAGGTCCTCTGCATTGGCATCCTGGTTCACTTTGTATTGACTGGCGCTGTATTGCGTGGTATCTCCCTTTTGAGTAACAGGCGGGGTTTTCGCAATAATGGTAACATTATCGAGGTCTTTTCCCTGCCTGAAAAGTGCAATGCTGCCAAGATCTTTTGTACCGTCTTTCATAAAAATGAACATAACAAATTGCTGGTATTGTACGCTGTTCACTGTGATGATAAAACTGTCGGAAGGCAAGGCCGTAAATAGAAAATTACCGGCAGAATCGGAAAGCGTGGTTTTTACCAGCGTCGAATCCAGTTGCAGTAATAGTGACACGGTAGCGCCGGCTACGGGAGTTTTATTCGTCTCATCCAGCAGCGATCCCCGGATATTGGCCGGACCAACCAGGCTATCGGTTTTAATGGCGGCAGTATCTGATTGCGCCATGCTGGTAAACACGATCCACAAAAACAATGCGGTAAGGGTAATTCCTTTATTCATACAGGTTCAAGTTACTTTAATCAAAGCTGTTTGACTTCAATAATCCTGCTAAATAAAAACAGGCCTGTATATTTTGATCACTAATGTATAAACGGCAAAATTTGAGTATAAGAAAGCTTGCCTAAAACTTATGCTTGCCGGTAAGCATAAAAAGCCTACCTTCGTGCAGTTAATTTGAGTTTATCGCAATATTCAAGCGAATGATTTTCTCTGCTAAGCATTATCTGCTGCTGTTTTAGTCTTCTATTTCTGTTGCTTTTTTCTCAATATTTTTTATTTATTATATTTTTTAGCATGAACATTTATGTTTCAAACTTAAGCTTCAACGTTCAGGATGAAGACTTAAAAGGTTTTTTTGAAGATTATGGCGAAGTAACTTCTGCCAGGGTAATTACAGACAAATTCACACAACGCAGCAAAGGCTTCGGTTTTGTGGAAATGAGTGACGATGCAGCTGCTGCAAAAGCAATTGCTGAACTGGATGGTTCTACAGCCGATGGCCGTACCATGAAAGTGATGGAAGCAAGGCCAAAAGAAGAAAGGCCTGCAGGTAACAGCCGCTCTTTCTCTAAAAGCTGGTAATACTCACAACACTGCCCGGTATCAATGACCGGGCAGTTTTTATTTACTTAAAAACCGTTTTGTATGACAAATGATGTGATTGAGAAATTTATCGAATCAAAAGAAATGACCGGCAAACCCGTGAATATTTTTTTTAAACAGCGCAATGCAATTACCGGACTGTTTATACAAACCAACGATTACCAGGAAATGAAAGCAAAAAATTTCTGGCGCATTGTTACTGAATCAAAGATCGAAGAGTGGAAACAAACCAAGGATTCTAATCTTGCCAAGCTTTTCAGCGGCTCTGATTTTTCAAGATTGAAATAACTGCGTTTGTAATAACCATATTGCCTTAGCCTTAGTGCCGGTGTAAACCCGTTTTTGTAACAAGAACGGGTTTTCTAATTTCCCTAACTGCCCCTTACCAGAATTTGTAATCGAATAGTAATCCGGAAAACCAGTCTGTACCATCACTCCGGTCACTGCTTAATTTATAGATCAACAGCCCTGTAGCAGCGTATTGATATTCCATCTCTTTAAAATAAATAAGTGCAGGATATTTTTCGTCATCCGTTTCTTCTCTCCGCCTTCTCTTTACCACTTTACCCTGCTTGTCAAAACTATTTTTGAAACTGATCGTATGCGTAGCGGAGCTGCCATCTTTTCGATAAAAAGTTTCAATGATCTTATTTTCGATAAAAGGTTTGTCGTAGTAGAATATAGTTTCACGAACCAGCGTATCATGCCAAAAAAGGCTTTGTGTTTTTTTCATTGGCTCATAACCAAAAACGGATACCATATCCCGCTTTCCATCTTTGTGCATTCCTGTTTGCTTCACTAGCCTCTTTAGCGAATCATATTCATTGGTCACAAGAATGGTATCGGGCGATTCGTTGAAAACATAGGTCTTGTTTGCCGTGTCAAAATGAGTGAATTTGTATGCGGTGTGGCTTGTTATTTTGCCGCTGCTGTCATACACCAGTGTTTCCCGGAACAGGTACCGTTCTCCCAGTGTGTCATAATCGATGTGTTCTGTAAGCAGGCCGCTGGTATCAAACCTGTCTGACATTATCCTTGCCTTGAACCTTGCCCTGTTGTACATCAATACCCTTGCCTTAACATGATTTTGCCTATAAACAGCAGCAGGCTGATACGTATCGGTAAACTGTCCAAAGCTCCCGAATGAAAAAAACAGGAAAGAGATGATAAAGGTTAAGGGCTTCATTGCTAGGTTTTATAAAACTAAAAATAATTCAAATTGATTTAAAACGGATTGGCATTTCGGCAAAACTTGTAACAAATTGTAGAAATTATGTAACACTTTTAACTGCACTGCTTATTAATATTGCATTTAATTTATGACCACTTTTAGCACAGACTCCCTGCGAAAATTTATCTCCAGCAACAATCTGGGCAGGGGCAGTGGTATCATCCTGTTCAATGCCGTGGTTAACCTGCGCCAGCAGCAACCAGAATACTCCATCCATTCGCAGGTACAGATCTTATTATTGCCCAATGAAATTGCGCTCTATATCCTGGAGTTCCTCAAAGAATCATTTCACATGAATGAAATGTACAGCAGCGGCAACTATCACTTCAAATGTCCCGAACCGAAATTGCTTGAAATCTATGAAAATGCTGCCGGCACTACCCCACTGCTTTCAATTATTCCGCTCTAAACATTTACGCCTGGTGTTGAGTTATATTAGTTAATATGCTATATTTAAAATTGAATCTGAATTAATAAATGTTTTTATGAAACTGTACATCCGCAACATGGCATGCGAAAGCTGCAAAGTGCTGGTAAAAGAAGAATTGGAGAAACTGAAATTGCATCCCCTGAAAGTTGACCTGGGCGAAGCCGAAATAAAAGAAAAGATCCCCGAAAAAAAGCAGGAGCAATTTGCGGCTGCCATCAAAAAGGCCGGGCTCGAACTGGTAAGAACCAAAGAAGGTGTATTGGCTGACCAAATAAAGGCGCTGGTTGCAGAATATGTAAATAACAGTGAAAAAAATAAAGTAAACCTATCAACATACCTTTCTAGAAAATTGCACTACGACTATGGATATTTGTCCAGCTATTTTTCTGCCATGCAGGCAAATACCATCGAGCAGTATGCCATCGCACTAAGGATTGAAAAAGTAAAAGAAATGCTGGTGCTGGAAGATCTTACGCTTTCGCAGATCGCAGACAAACTCAACTACAGCAGTGTTGCTCACCTCTCCAGCCAGTTTAGAAAAGTTACCGGCCTGCCAGCATCGCATTTTAAAAAATTGAGATCAGTGAGAAGAAAAACCATCCAGGACCTGTAAACTAAAAAGTGCTTTTATAAGGATTTGAGTAATTCTTTTGTTGTTGCAGTGAGTGCAAAATGTATTTGAATGAAGCAAATTATTTTACTTCTTCAAACACACCGGTCTGCCTGTTCTTACGCACATTATTCCAGTTAAAATATCTTCCGTTCATGGCAACATACACACCCGCTGGTAAACTTTGTGCAAAAGCAAGGGCGCTGCCAAGGTTAAACAATCCGTCACTGCTACCAAACTTAATTGGGATCATGGCCCCGGTAAGAATCACCGTTTTGTCCTTTACATGTGCTGCGATCATTGCTGCAGTTTCTGCCATGGTATCTGTGCCATGAGTAATTACGATCTTGGTTTCATCACAATTATTGCATTGGTGTACGATCAATTGCCTGTCTTCTTCAGTCATTTCCAAACTGTCGATCATCATCAGGGTTCTTATTTCAACTGCCACTTTATTACGCCCCATTTCCAGCAGGTCGCTCAGGTGGGTGTCTTTAAAATACAAACTCCCGTTCAATTCATTGTATTCTTTATCGAAAGTGCCGCCGGTAATAAAAATGCGGATTGCCATAACTGGTGTTTTAAAAGTGAAGGTAGAAGAATTTCAGTATTTATACGAGGAATGAAACCTGCATTGTAAAACAGTCTTTCATTTGATCCGTTTGTTTTCTTTGATGGTGGCCCTTGCTTTTACGAGTTGCAATTCTTCATTTAAAATATCACTCATTAACCAGTTTGCCCAAACACCGGCATACCAGTTGAAAGGGGTATTGATAAAAAAATGACTTGATAACCCAATGCGGCAGGTGCCGTCATGCAGATCCTGCACCCGGTAAACATCCTGCAAAATATCTACATGCTTACCGCCGATCAGTATATGTTCGTCCATCACTGTAGGGGGAATGTTGGCAGGATCCGTTTTGATGTTGAGCACCAGCAATTGCCCGTTGAAGCTACTGATGGATTCTTCAAAGTACAATCCTTTTTCGTACCGGGCCATGCGTTTACCCCCTACCGATAGTGTATCAAGCGTGGTGCTGATATGTTTTGGAAAGCCGAGCAACGATGAAAAAGAAAGATGCTTTTCTGTTGGCTGTATCGTGTTGATGTTGGCCAGCGCTTTCCAAACAGCAGCAGGTGTGGCCGCAACAACAATTTCCTTACTGATCACCATGTCTTTTCTTGAAAGGGTGCGTTCTCCCTCTAAAGCTCCCAATAAAACCGGCGCCAGCAACAGCAGTGAAGCCGTCATCTTATCCGGTTTTGTCCAGTAATCATAATTCTCCGGGTCGGTTACTTCTATTCTTTTCTTTCGGAATTTATTGGCAAAAAGTCCGCCCAGCCCTGCCAGTATTGCAAACAAAGGATAGATCATCACCCAGCAGATGGTGCCTTCCATATTTGTGATGATGGTAATGATGAGTACCACCAGGCTGGTAAGCCAGGGTGTAAAGAAGGCAGCGCTGCCGGAGAGGCTTCTTTTTTTGGGCATCAGTATTACCGTTAGGAAACCGATCACGAATGGCCCAATCACAAGAAATGCAAGGCTCATGATCCCCAGCAGGTCGCCGATAAAGCCAAAGAACAAGCGGAGTGTTAAGCCATACAGTACCGCAAAACTGATCGCAAATATCGGGCGCATAGAAAAAGGGTTTTATATTTTATTGCTGTTAATGGTTACAAATATCATCTCTTTACTGCAATTAAAACGGATGGGTAATGTATCGCCCATACCACGACTGATCAGATAATGGCAATGCTCCATTTTTTGCTCCAGTATATTCAACGGGTAAAAAAATCTTCCCGGATACAATGCACCGTTGTGTTGCCATAAAACAAACTGGCAACCATGCAGGTGTCCGGCAAATGCCAGCTGATACTTGTGCTGTTGCTGCTCCAGCTTTAGAGGTTTATGTAAAAAGAGGACAGAAATATCAGCATCGCTTTTTTCACCGGAAAACACATTGCCGTCCAACTGAATGCGGCTATTGTTCAATGTGATAACAGTCGATTTTTTTTCGAGCCAGTTTACTCCATTGTTAACCATTAGTTGTTGTATCGCCTGTATACCAAAATAATGATCATGGTTGCCGGCGATGGCAAATATGTTTTCCCGTGATGAAAGTGACCGCAGCAGGCAGTCCAACTGTTGAAACCCTTTTTTAGTATCAGCATAATCGCCTCCAAGCAATATCACCGAAGGATCTAACTGCTCAATGCATGCCAGCATCTTTTCTACCATGCCGCCACTGTGACTTGTGAAATGAAGATCAGAAATATAAAGTACGCTGAATGATGCCGGCACTGCGGCAACACATTGCACCCGGCGAACCAGGAAATGATCATTATAACCGGTTTCTAACTTCATGTTGATACCATACCAGCACAGCCAAACTACCTGCGTGCCAGTTGTGAAAAGGTTGTTGTTTATTGAACAGGCCGGCCATCATGAACCAGGCAATGGGCATAACGGTCACGAGCACCCTAATTATTCCGATGCGGTAAGTCTGCTTAATACTTGTCCATACAGGATTGGGAACACCGCCGATCAGCAAAGGAAAAAGAAACAGGAAATGCACTTCAGCAAAATAAAAAAACAACACAGACAACGGTATAAGAAACAAACTGACACGAGATAGAAATAGTGCTGACGCCAACCAGACAACGATGGAAATGCTGTACTTCAAAAAACCATACCGGCCATATTTTACTGTGCTGTTAAAAGTTGTTTCGGTTGTTGCCAGCCTGTTCATTTGCAAATGCATCCACCTGGCCCCTGTTGTGAAAATATCCCATGAAACAGGCTCGTGAATATACTCCGGATGCCGGGCAAGATAAGCGTTGCTTTGTTTAAGCAGGACTGTATATTTCATCTGCAGTAGATATAATGGATCCAGGCCAGCCAGGCAATACCATTTCCAAAAACCAGCATCCGGTGATAGCTGTTTTCAATTTTATTGCAGCGCTTAATGTGAAAAACAAATTCATCGTAACAGATGGCAGATACCGTGTACACCAGTACCAGCAGAATCGGGATCAAAAAGCCCGCAGGCCTGGAACTTATCATGGCAAGCCACATCAAAATAAACATGGGCAGGCCACCCAACCCAAGCGCCTTTGCTTCTGCATCTCTTTCTTTCTTAGGGATTTTCAATTTTAGCGGATCCCTGTGATAACGCCAGTCCAGCACCCCTCCTGCTGTGGCAATGATACCAAAGAAAACGATCACCCAAAACTGCCAGGGCAGGTAAGGGAATCCTGTTTCGATACCAAGCTTTTCATCCCTGCGGTTCAGGTATAGCAACAATCCAAATAAAAAGGCGGGGGTGAATAACAATACCAGTGAAAGATAAGGCCTCAATGATTTAACTGCCTGCATTGCTATAACGGGTAATTTAAAAATGATTGTGAAGGGTTGTTGCCAAGACATACAAAGTAAAGAAAAAACCGCATCACATTTATGGTGCAGGGTGAAAGGTTGGCAAGTTGAAAGGTTGAAGAGTTGAGATGTTGAAGAGTTGAGATGTTGAAAATTGTTACGACAAAAAAAGAATGCGATCAGCATTGCTGCTGACGCATTCCGTGTTATCACCTTATCTCTGCTGGAAAATTAAAAATTAAAAGCTGCCCCGATCTTTATTCCCTGGTTGTAAGCCGCCACGTTTTGTGCTGCATTTACTTTTGATAAACCGCGTTCATACGCCGCTGTAATGCGCATGCCATTGCTGAACTGGTAGCCCAGGCCACCTGTAAAACCAATATCCCAACGGTTGAACTGGTTGCTTACATCCATCTTACTATTGAGCAGGTTGAAGCCGGCGATGCCTGCAGTAGTAGTAAGCTTCGCTCCCATAAGATAAGACGCCTGCGGACCTGCAAAAACCTGCAGACCATTAAAGTTCGCTTTCAACAAGACTGGTATATCAATATACGATGAATGAAGCGCTGAGTTTACGTTGGCGCTGAGGATATCAATGCCTTTTACAGAATAGGATCCGCTCACCTGGCATCCTTTGGATGAGTAAAACAGGCCCGGCTCAATAGAGAAATTATTGCCTGCAGGAATATTTACATAACCGCCGGCATAATAACCCGTAACTGGTTTCACGGCTACAATGCCATTGGTAAAATCAAGTACCTGCTTTAAGTTATTTACGGCGTCTCCCCTCATACTGTAAACGCCCACACCGGCAGCTGCTCCGTAAGTAATTCGCTGTGCAAAAGAAGACAGCGAAAATGTTATACCGATCGTAAGTAAAATTATTGTCCTCATAAAAATTAGCAACCGGGATTTACAGCCGCCTGCACTGGTAAGAATGAAAATCGATGCGGAAGATTAATGTGCAGCAGCCAAGTTTTTGTTAAAGGAAATTGCAGTAACATCTGGTAACAGCTTATGGGGCTCGTTTTATTCACCAGGCAGGCGATGGTTTACCTAAAAAATACATGCGTTAAAAAATTAGCTGCAGCTAGCAGTAGTTGGTTGGGACTGGAATATTGTATAATTAATCTTTAAGTGAAATATTAAGAGGATACATTTTTAAACTAAAGTATCAGTGAGCAGATATTTTAAAAAGTTATTTAAAGCAGTGAAGGACTTTCGCCAGCTTTCGGGACGACCGTAAGTATTACCTCACTCTCAAAAAACATCAATGATGCGAATGATATTCGAATTTTGACTTCAGCTTCAAAAATCGTTTTTCAATTAGAATATAAGACAGCCACGAAACCAACACCAGTAAAAGAATATTTTCTAACAGGAACAACTGTCCCCAATACTTCTTAAAGATTATATCAGGCAAAAGAGGATTCAGATAGATATTAATAAGTTTAGAATTTAGCAGGTACGGTACAGCGGTATGATACAGGTAAAGCCCGTAACTAATCTTACCCAGAAAGATCAAAATTTTATTGTTAAAAAAATATTTGAAAACTAAGCTTCCAGAATGCCGGTTTAATACAACAAAAGTTATCAACCACAATGCCATACATCCAATTAACGTTCTAAGAGGAATAATTACTAACTGAGGTTTAAGGAGACTATATATAAATAATAACAGGGCTACCGCTGCAATAACTGACAGGCCTGTATAAAAACGCTGCAGCCGCCCGGGAGCAAATTTTATTACCCATGCCAGCAACGCTCCCATCCCGAAACAGTCAAAACAGGTAAATGGCAATACGCCCCCTAACTCTGTATTTCGAAACATCCAGCCACTCACTACCCCTGTAATAATAAAAACAATAATTACAGGAAGCAGGTGCTTCTTTTTGATAAATAAAATAATAAAAGGCCATAAAAGATAAAATTGCTCTTCTACCGCCAAAGACCACAAGGGTGTAAGCATCCCATCCCAATAACCCTCTTTATAAAAGATAAAATTACAGGTGTAAGTGAAGTAGTAAATAAAATCTAAAGTGATATTGGTTTGAACATATTTTGCAACAAGGAATACGGTAAATATGAAGATGTAGTAAATCGGGAATATTCGTAGTATTCTGCGGACATAAAAATTTTTTAACAATGCAGATCTAGGAACTCCCGGAGATGCTTCATTTGCCCTGTTTTCAAACAAAATAGCTGTGATCAGGAAACCACTGAGCACAAAAAAAATATTCACTCCTATTGGCCCATTCGGTATCCGATTGATCCATTTTTCTGCAGGTATCCAATGTCCTGTAACAACCAGCATCAAAGCAATTGCTCTAATACTGTCCAACTGCTTTATATACTTCATGTTGCTGTGTCAATTAAGCCTGTGGCAAATTAGTGGTAATTGACCTGATCTCAAAAAACGTGTTCCCATCTCACAGCTGATTGATCTAAAAGCCAAATCCAGGGGAATTTCTGTGACAGATATAGCCTACCTGTCGGTTACCCGGGAATTTTTTTTCGAAGCCACGCCCTGAGAGGCTCATCGTACAATTTCAAAGAGAGATAAGCAATGGCAATGGCAGATACCAGCACCAGTAAGGAATAAGGATACACCTGTTGTAAGGAAAGCTTTTTGTCTACCACCCAGCCGGTATACAGGTAAATAATGGGATAGTGGGTAATATAGATCGGGTAAGAAATATCTCCCAGAAATTTGCAAATGCCTGTCGGAACCTTTCCTTTTACCTCGCCCCCGGCACCTAAATAAACGATCAGCGGGAAAATGAAAATGATAACGGCAGATTCGTACAGGCCATTCATCCAGGGATGTTCGGCTCCACCAATCCTTGGAATACACAAAACTGTTATCAGCAACAGGCTGCACCATAAAAAGGCCTGCTTCACCGGTACGGGGCGGCTGATCCTCGACAACAGCAGCCCGCCAAAAAAAGGATACATCAGGCGGGTAAAACCGATGCGGAGCTGCACCGGGTCGGTAGACCAGCCCCCGATCACATCGCCTTCGGTACCCATAGTGGTATAATGCACGAGGGCACAGGCAGACAGGAATACCAATATAGAAAGAGCCGTTTTGGAGAATCGCCTGATAAACAGCCCATAGAAAATATTGGCCAGGTATTCAAAGAAAAGACTCCAGGCCGGGCCGTTCAAAGGGTACATTTCATTCCAGCCCCTCACGTCCATTGATTGGGGAACCGGGAGCATAACGGCGCCGATAAGCATCAGCAATATTGTTTTCCATACCGGCACCTGGCCCATGATGGGCCACATTACGGTGGAATGCTGAAAATAAAAAAACAGCGCACCCACGATACTTCCCATAATAACCATGGGCTGAAGGCGAACCAGCCGTCGCTTAAAAAAATTGCCGGTGCTCATGGTTCCCCAACGGTCATCATAAGCATACCCGATCACGTAACCGGACAATAAAAAGAAGAAATCTACAGCCAGGTAACCGTGGTTCACTGTTTGCAACAGCTTTTTACCCCCTGAATGGGCTTCAAAAATATGGAAGACCACTACCATGATGGCTGCAACTCCACGCAATCCATCGAGGATCATGTAATGGGGTTTTGAGGCAAGAACTTTTTTATCCATCAAATAAAATTAGGGAGGAATTGGAGTGCAGGAAAAAAAATGTTGAAGTTGTATTTCAGCACACTGACATAGTTCAAAGGAATATTTGTAAGCCCAATTGCAACTAAATAGTATTTTATTTTGTCCACTATGCCGGTGGGTAGTGCTTCCCTGTTGCTGCGCCGGGCAACAAGGTTTTTTTGAGAACGCCGGCCCAACGCAGGCTGAAAATGAATCGAATGGCAAAAACAGAGATTTGTTTATTCTGTTTCTTTTTCATTAAATTTGTCGTTGCTTTATTTCGTAGGGATTAACACTTTCACACTTCATTGCAGGATAGTATTCACCCGGGAATATGCAAGATTGAGAATTCATCTCAGTCTAATGTTTTAACCAGGATTTCTAAATACCTAAACTAACAATTTTATGAGGAAACAACCATCCGGTTCTTTCGGTATTTCTGTGCTGTTGAAGCTTATCTCCCTTTGTTTTTTTGCATTTCTGATGTTGCCTGCTGTTCATGCACAGGAAACGATTAAAGGCAAGGTGGTAGACAGTGCTTCCAAACCAATTGCAGGGGTATCTGTAGTAGTAAAAGGAACAAAAAACGGAACCAGCACCAACAATGCTGGAGAATTTCAATTGAGCGGGGTTGCCGCAAATGCCACGATCGTGATCAGTAACGTGGGCTTCGAAACAAAACAGGTGAAAGTAACACCTGGTAAATCACTAAACATTACCCTGAACGATGATGCCAGCCTGATGCAGGACGTGGTAGTTACCGGTTTTCAGCGTATCAACAGGAAAAACTTTACCGGTTCTGCGGTTACCATTAAGGCAGACGATGTAAAGCAGGGCGGCGTAGTAGATGTTAGCCGTATGCTTGAAGGCCGTGTGGCCGGTGTATCGGTACAGAACGTATCCAGCACCTTTGGTAGTGCTCCCAAAATCAGGATCAGGGGTGCAACTTCACTTAACGGTGACAACAAACCATTGTGGGTTGTTGACGGTGTGGTACTGGAAGACATTATCAACATTTCAAACGACCAGTTATCGAGCGGTGACCCTACAACCCTGCTGGGTTCCTCAGTTGCCGGTATCAGCTCAAACGATATTGAAAGTTTCGACATCTTAAAAGATGCTGCTGCTACTGCGTTGTACGGTGCAAGGGCGATGAATGGTGTGGTAGTTATTACCACTAAAAAAGGTCGTTCCGGTAAAACCAACATCAACTACACCGGTAACTTTACTACACAGGCCAAGCCACTGTATGCAGATTATAATATTATGAACTCTGCACAGCAGATGTCGGTATTGGGAGAACTGGAACGCAAAGGCATCCTCTCTTCAGATATCCTGAGCGGTGCCAATTTCGGTGTATATGGTAAAATGTTTGATTACATCAATACCCCTGACGAAAACGGCAATTTCCGGTTACAGAATACCCCGGAAGCAAAAGCTGCATTCCTCAAAAAATACGGCACAACCAATACAGACTGGTTCGACCTGCTGTTTAAAACCTCATTGGTACAGGAACACTCTTTGAGCATTTCCTCAGGAACTGAAAAATCTCAGTCATTCTTTTCTACCAGTTTTTATGGGGATAATGGCTGGACCATTGCTGATAACGTAAAAAGGTACACGCTTAACTTCAGGAACAACTATAAGTTCAACGACAGGTTATCTGCCGGATTTTTAACCGTGGGTTCTGTTCGCCAGCAAAATGCGCCGGGCAGCATTGGCAGGGTAAGCAATCCTGTAAATGGCCAGTATGAAAGGAATTTCGATATCAATCCTTTTAGCTACGCACTCAATACCAGCAGAACAATGACTGCTTTTGACGAAACTGGCAGCAGGGAATATTTCAGGAGAAATTATGCGCCATTTAATATTCTTACAGAATTGGAAAACAACAGGTTAAAGATCAATGTAATCGACCTTAAATTACAGGGAGAGTTGGGATACCAGTTCAACAAACACCTCAGGTACGATTTCATTGGCGCCCTCCGTTATGTAAAATCAACCAGGGAGCATGAGATCACTGAAAAATCCAACATGGCAAATGCCTACAGGGCAGCAGACAATGCTACCATGAGGTCAAACAACAGGTTTCTTTACAAGGATCCGGATAACCCGGCAGCCGAAGCCATCGTAGTATTGCCTTATGGTGGTTTTTACAACCGTACAGAAGATCAGTTGATCAACTTTGACTTCCGTAACAGTTTGAACTATGTAAATACTATAAAAGATAAACACACCATCAACATTTTATTGGGTCAGCAGGTTAAATTCACTGACCGCCAGAACTTCTCCAACACCGGTTATGGCTACCAGTATGATAATGGAGGCGTTCCTTTTGTAGATTATAAGATTTTAAAGCAAACCATTGAGAGCAGTTTCCCGTACTATGGTATGAGCAAAGATTTCGACAGGTTTGCTGCATTTTACCTGAACGGACAGTATACATTTAAAAGAAAGTACAATGTGTACGGAACAGTTCGTTATGATGGTTCAAACAAATTGGGATCTTCTCCAAAAGCCCGTTGGTTACCAACATGGAGCTTTGGTGGTTCCTGGAACGTAGAAGAGGAAAAGTTTTTGCAGAGCGTTCCTTCTATCACTTACCTGAAAGTAAGGGGTAGCTATGGTTTAACTGCAAGCTTAGGCCCTGCTACCAACTCTAATATCGTTTTAAGAAGTGCCATCAGTAACAGGACAGCACCTTCAGACAGGGAATCTGTGATCATCCTTGCCAACCTCGAAAACTCAGAACTTACCTGGGAAAAGAACTATCAAACCAACCTGGGTATTGATGCAGGTTTGTTCAAAGGAAAGATCAACATGGCGATTGACTGGTACGACAGGAAGAGTTTTGATTTGATCAGTGTGATCCGCACTCCGGGTATAGGTGGTGAAGCTTATAAAGCCGCTAACTACGCCACTCTCAAATCAACCGGTTGGGATTTTGTAGTGGGAGGAACTGTTATTAAGAAAAAAGACTGGAGCTGGAGAACGAACCTCACATTCGGGTATAACAAAACGCTTATCACGAATGCCAAGAACGAACCGATTATATTTAACCTGATACAGGCACAGGGCGGAAATGCGGAAGGCTATCCTGTAAACAGTTTATTTTCTATTCCATTTGCCGGGCTGAATCCTATTACAGGTGTTCCCCAGTTTCATGTGGGCCAGGACGTAAACAAGGTTGACTCAATCGGTCCGGATGTTTATTTCCAGGATCAAAACGTAAGCTTTTTGAAATATGAAGGCCAGGTAGATCCAAAGTACACCGGTGGTATCTCTAACACTTTCACCTATAAAGATTTTTCGTTGAACGTGTTTATTACTTACCAGGGTGGAAACAAGATCAGGCTGTATCCTGCTTTCAGGTCGGGTTACTCTGACTTTGATGCAATGCCTAAAGAATTTTTAGACCGTTGGGTAATGCCGGGTGATGAAAAGTTAACCAACATTCCATCGATCATGGACGCATACCAGTCTTATTTAACTGGTGGCTCCGGACAGGAACCATACAATACCTATAACTATTCTTCTGTAAGAGTAGCTTCAGGTGCTTTCATGAGACTTAAAACTGTTTCTCTTACTTATAATGTGAGAGCTGCAGTGGTAAAGAAATGGGGCATGAGTTCTTTTGCGGTTACGGTGGTATCTAACAACCCTTGGCTGATCTATTCAGACAAAAAATTGAAAGGACAGGATCCGGAATTCTTTAATACCGGTGGTGTTGCTCAACCGATTCAAAAACAATTTACCATTTCACTTAAAGCAGGATTTTAATCTTAATAAAAAAAGAATATGAAAAATAAACTTTTGTATATCCCGTGTTGCCTGCTGCTGATCGCAACCGTTGGATGTAATAAATTTCTTGACAAGGAGCCGGATAACAGGGCAAAGATCAATACCCCTGAAAAGGTTTCCCAACTATTAAGCACTGCTTATCCGCAAGGTAACTACCAGGCGTTTGCAGAAACCATGTCTGACAATGTGGAAGATATCGGTAACGGCGGCGCAGATGGGTTGATAAACGATGTTTACTATTACAGGGACACCAAGGAAAACCAGCAGGATTCTCCTGAATCTTTCTGGTATGCCTGTTATAGTTCAATAGCTGCCGCTAACCAGGCACTGGAAACCATCAGCAAAGTATCTAACCCGGATGATTACAAAAATCAAAAAGGTGAAGCCCTTGTAGCAAGAGCTTTCTCCCACTTCCTGCTGGTTAATTTCTTCTCTAAGTTTTATGATGCAGCTACTGCGTCTACTGACCCGGGTATCCCTTATGTAACTGTTCCTGAAAATGTCGTGATCAAGCAATACGACAGGAAATCAGTACAGTATGTTTACGACATGATCGAGCAGGATCTGCTGGCAGGTATGCCCTTGATTGAAGACAAGGCCTACAACGTACCGAAGTTTCACTTCAACGTAGCTGCGGCCGCTGCTTTTGCTACCCGTTTTTATTTATTTAAAAAGGACTATCCAAAAGTGATCCAGTACGCAGGCCTGGCCATACCAAGTGGTAATTACGCATCCTTCCTCCGTGGTATCAATGACCCTACCAGCGCTTACAATACCATTACAGACGTTACTGAATTATTTAAAGTTTATTCCAGGACATCTGAATCTTCTAATCTCTTGCTGGTTGAAACTTCTTCTGTATGGTCACGTAATTATTATTCTCAACGCTGGGGTGTTGGTACACTCAAGGCCGCCGAAGTATATCCAAGGACAGACCAGTTAACCGGTGGTATTACAGCATATAAGAGGTACAGCATCTCTTCCGGTACACACCAGTTGATGCCAAAAATTGATGAGTATTTTGTAAGGCAAACGGTGGATGCAAATTTTGGTCAGCCATATGTAATGGTTCCTCTATTTGCTTCTGAAGAAGTATTGTTCAGCCACGCAGAGGCGCTTTATTACACTGGTAATACAGCAGGAGCCGTTGCCTTGCTCAATACATTCGCCAGCAAACGCATTTCAAGCTATAATGCAGCCACACACAATATCACAGAAACAAAAATCAATACGGTGTTTCCCGTGGTAGCAGGTGAAACCTCCAGCAAAAAACTTCCCAGTGTAATACAGGCCATTCTTTACTACAAGAGAATGGACTATGTTCATGAAGGTTTAAGATGGTTTGATGTGTTGCGGTATAAACTGCCTGTTGATCACAATATCAAAAAAGGTGGCGGTACAGCTGATGATCACATTATCCTTGCACCAGAAGACCCACGTAAAGTGTTGCAACTTCCGCAATCATCCATACAGGCCGGTCTGGCACAAAATCCACGCTAACAATTTATAAAACAAGAAATATGAAATTATTAAAATTCAGTTTTGCAATTATAATGGCTTCTTCTTTGTTTGTTTCCTGCAAAAAAGAAGATCCACTGGGCCCACTGGAAAATATCCCCGGCCTCGGCGGAGATGAATGGGTACAAACAGGTATTGATAAATGGATATACGATACCCTGACCGTTCCGTATAACATTGGTGTAAAATACAAATGGGACCAGGGAGAAATTGACCAGGATAAAACACTGGTACCACCGGCGGAATCCCAGATCATCCCCGTAATGGATGCCATTAATAAGGTATGGATCAGAACCTATGTGAGCCAGGCAGGCTTACCTTTTTTCAAGGTCATCTCTCCTAAATTCTTCATACTGGTAGGAAGCCCGGCGTATGATCGTGGCTCTATAAAACTGGGTACTGCCGAAGGCGGCCGTAAAGTGGTATTGTATGATATAAATAATTTCCGGATCAAAGGTATGCCGGGTTATAACCCAGGCGTGGATACACCCGGTGTGATCCAGATGTTCCATACCATCCAGCATGAATTTGCTCATATCCTCGATCAGAATGTAAGGGTACCTTTAACATTCAGTACTTCAAGCGCCAACTCTTATACATCTGACTGGTTGAACGTTACGCCTGATGAAGCACACAACGAAGGATTCATCACCCAGTATTCTATCTCCAGCAGGGATGATGACTGGGCAGAAATGCTTGCCACTTTATTGGTGAACGGAAAAAGCTATTTTGACAACTATGTAAACAGCATTGATCCTGCAAACGTTACAGCTACCGGTACAACAGGTGCCCAGGCAAGACAAAGGCTGAGGGATAAAGAAGCTGCACTGGTAACCTATTTTGAACAGGCATGGCATATTGATTTTTACGAATTACAGTCAAGAACCCGTGCAGCAATCAATAATTTACTTTATTAAAATACACTTAACTAAAACAGCATGAAAAAAATTATCCTGGGTTTTTGCAGCTTGTTGATAATACTGGCGTCCTGCAAAAAAGTTGATGATTCAAGCGTATTCACTCAATCCGCAGATCAGCGACTTACTGCAGCCCTTGCAAAAGATCAAGCAAAACTTTCCGGAGCCCAGTACGGGTGGAAAGCACTGGTACGCACCAATGCAGGTGGTAACTTTACATTTTACTTCAGTTTCAACGATTCAAACAGGGTGAAAATGTTATCCAGTTTTGATTCTGCCTCTGCAGTTACTTTAAAAGAAAGCAGCTTCAGGCTGAAAGCACTGCAGCAGCCAAGTCTTCTGTTCGACACTTACTCCTATCTGCACGTATTGGCCGATCCTAACCCGGCCAGCGCTGGTGGTGCTGCAGGTGCCGGCTTACAAAGCGACTTTGAATTTTATTTTGATGATGCCAACAGCACTGATGATAAGATTGAACTGGTAGGTCGTTTTAACGGTACCAAAACAACGCTTACAAGGGCTACCCAGGCAGAAAGAGATGCTTTCCTGAATGGTGACCTTGCCAAGGGTTTGGTGATCAACAAGATCCTGAATTATTACAAGCGCATCACCATCGGCAATACCGATTCCGTAGATGCATATGTAGACGCCAGGAGTTCTTATATCATTAGCCCGGATGCAACCGGCAACCTGCTGGATGACAGCCTGGGAACCAATTACACTTTAACGTTAGGTGGTCTTGCTTTTGCTAAACCACTGGTAGTAGGCACCAAAACGCTTAGCGAATTATCAAACATCAATTTTGATGCAACCACCAACAGCATTACTGCCGTGGGTGATGGTCAACCTATAACGATCACCGGCGTGGTAACCCCGATGAGAGTGGATGTAAATGCGCCTTCAAGATGGTGGAATTTTGCAGCGGGCCAGGGTTCTTACTGGATCACTGAAACAGGTTTTCATATCAATGGTGTTGACGATGCACAGCATATCCAAAACCTGCCAGGTTATTACGGTTTCTCTATCTTTTGGCCTGAATACGGCACATCAGGTGGGGTAAATTACGACCTGTTCGCTCCAATAGTAGCCAATAGCAGTGGCAATGCTTCATTGGCATATGGCGCTGCTTACAGGCCACCGGTATTCAATGCTGACGGAAGAGTGGTATTCCGCTACTTAGGTACGCTGGGTACCGTACCAGGAGGTGCTAACGCCACTTACGTTGCCATGAGAACACAACTTGCTATTACAAGAGGATATTACCTGGTGCAGATCAGTAATGATCCCGTTTCACCCGCCTACCACATGGTAAGTGCAGCAGACGGAAAAGCATGGATCACCTGGTTGTTCTAAAATAACCTACTGAACTTTTAAAAAAGGAACCGTCGTAAAGGCGGTTCTTTTTTTATGCAGCTACCTGTAAAATACAGCTGCAAATGGAATGAGATAGTAGCCCACTGTTTGCCGGGCATGCGCATTCATTTTTTATAAATCCGCAGCCCATTGAATTTTTTCAACCAAAGCACTCCAGCTTTGTTTCTTATCTTTACACATTAGGATACACAATGGCGAAACAAAAAAAGACCCCTACAGAAAACATAAATATTGACAACGGTTCCGGCCGCCCCGGGCAGGCGATCCCCAACGAATTTATTGAAGTGTTCGGCGCAAGAGAGCACAACCTGAAGAACATTGATATCAGCATCCCCAAAAACAAACTGGTAGTGTTTACCGGCGTAAGTGGCAGTGGAAAATCTTCACTGGCATTTGATACCATTTACAATGAAGGACAGCGCCGTTACATGGAAAGCTTCAGCGCTTATGCCAGGCAGTTCGTGGGTGATATGGAACGCCCCGATGTTGACAAGATCACCGGTTTGAGCCCCGTGATCAGCATTGAACAAAAGACCACCAACAAAAATCCACGCAGTACTGTAGGTACCATTACGGAGATCTATGATTTCCTGCGGTTGCTTTATGCCCGGGTAGGAGAAGCTTATAGCTACAACACCGGCAAAAAGATGGTAAAGTTCAGCGAAGAAGAAATAGTGCAGAATATTTTCGAAAAATACAAGGGCAAAAAGATCAGTCTGCTCGCCCCTTTGATCCGTGGCCGTAAGGGACATTACAGGGAACTGTTTGAAGACATCCGCAAAAAAGGATATGTAAAAGTGCGGATAGACGGAGAAGTAAAAGACCTGGTGGCAAAGATGCAGGTAGACCGGTATAAGATCCATGATATTGAGGTAGTGGTAGACCGCCTGGCTGTAACAGACGATATGAAACTCCGCTTGAGCCAGAGCGTACAGAAAACATTGCAGGTGGGTAAAGGACTGTTATTTTTACTCATCAACGACAGTAACAATGTAGTGCAGTTCAGTAAACAACTGATGTGTATTGACACCGGTATCAGTTACGAAGAACCCTCCCCTAACGCCTTTTCTTTCAACAGCCCTTACGGTGCCTGCCCCACCTGCAGGGGACTTGGAAGTGTGTACAGCATTGATATGGACAGTGTGATCCCGGATAAAACAAAAACTGTGAAAGATGGCGGTATTGCGCCGCTTGGGGAAGAAAGAAATGCCAGCGTATTTCAGCAGGTACAGGTATTTGCCAAAAAATACAAGATCAACTTAGACAAGCCACTGAAAGATCTTTCGCAGGAACAGATAGACCTTTTATTGTTTGGCGACCAGGGCATTAACCCGAGCCTTGAAATGGACCTGAATGATGAGACCATCCCACAGGAATATACCGGCAGTTATGAAGGAATTGTACCCATGCTGAAAAGATGGTTTGGCAGCAGCAACAGTACCGATGTGCTGAGAGAATGGGTAGAAAAGTTTACGCAGCTAAAAACCTGCAGTACCTGCGGTGGCACAAGACTAAGAAAAGAAAGCCTTTGGTTCAAAATAGACGATACCAATATTGCTGAGTTGGGCAATATGAACCTCGATAAACTGGCCGTGTGGTTTGAAGGCCTTGAAAAAAGACTGAACAACAAACAGAATGCGATCGCCAAAGATGTGTTGAAAGAAATACGGGAACGCCTGCAATTTTTATTGGATGTTGGCCTCACCTACCTTACCCTGTACCGTCCTTCGAAAACATTGAGTGGTGGCGAATCTCAACGCATACGCCTGGCAACACAGATCGGCTCTCAATTACAGGGCATCACCTACATTTTAGATGAGCCGAGCATAGGGTTGCACCAGCGGGATAACCAGCGCCTCATTACTGCACTGCAGCACCTGCGTGATATTGGCAACAGTGTGCTGGTAGTGGAACATGATAAAGACATTATGCTGGCAAGTGATTACCTGGTTGATATCGGGCCCAAAGCCGGTTTTCATGGAGGGGAGATCGTGGCCATGGGCACCCCGCAGGAAGTACTGGCATCCCACTCAGATACCGCACAATACCTCAACGGAGAAAAAAGTATTGCCGTACCGGCAGAAAGAAGAAAAGGCAATGGAAAATTCATTGAACTTACCGGCGTAAAAGGAAATAATCTCAAGAACGTATCAGTGAAATTCCCCCTGGGTAAACTGATCGTGGTTACAGGCGTAAGTGGCAGCGGCAAATCGACCCTCATTAATGAAACACTGTACCCATTGCTGAGTAAATACTGTTACAATTCAAAAGCCGCTCCGCTGGAATACAAGGCGGTGAAGGGCCTTGAACTGATCGATAAAGTCATCGAGATTGACCAGAGCCCGATTGGCCGTACACCAAGAAGTAACCCGGCTACCTACTGCGGTTTCTTTACAGATATCCGCACCCTGTTTGCATCGGTACCGGAAGCAAAGATCAGGGGTTACAATGCAGGCCGTTTTTCGTTTAATGTAAAAAGCGGCCGATGCGAAGTGTGCGAAGGAGGTGGTATGAGGGTGATAGAAATGAACTTTTTACCGGATGTATATGTGCATTGTGAAAAATGCAACGGCAAACGTTACAACAGGGAAACGCTGGAGATACGCTATAAAGGAAAATCCATCAGTGATGTGTTGAACATGACGGTTGATGAAGCCGTTGAATTTTTCCAGGCCGTACCTTTTGTATACCGAAAGATAAAAGTACTGCAGGAAGTTGGCCTCGGCTATATCACACTCGGGCAAAGTGCGGTAACCCTCAGCGGCGGCGAAGCACAGCGGGTGAAACTTTCTACCGAGCTGGGCAAAAAAGACACCGGCAAAACATTTTATATTTTAGATGAACCTACCACGGGCCTTCACTTCCAGGACATACAGCATTTACTGGACGTGATCAATAAACTGGTAGATCGTGGTAATTCCGTGCTGGTGATCGAACACAATATGGATGTGATCAAAATGGCTGATCATGTGATCGATATCGGCCCCGAAGGTGGTGATGGCGGCGGGTTGGTGTTGTTTGAAGGAACGCCGGAAGGCCTGGTAAAAGTTAAAGGAAGTTTTACGGGGAAATATTTGAAAGCAGAGTTGGAGTAGGTTAGCAGTCAGTAATCAGTAAGAAGTTAAAAAAAAATACCCGGAGATCATCCGGGTTTTGTTTTAATAAATAATGACAAAGCAGGTATAAAGAATCAATAAGTGGTTTCAGGGGTAACAAGTTAGCATTATCAACCTGTTGCTGTTAACCCTCTATCCCACCCTGTCATTTTTCATTGGTCGCTGCCAGCGAAATATCTTGTGCTGCTATTCTCCATCTTACCGCATTGCTACTGTGTTGTGTGATGTATTGGCGGCGGTTGCCGTTTCTCCTTTTGATTTGTTGTAAAACATCACCAGCATAAAGCAGGTTACCAATAGCACCATCTTAAACAAGAAGGGATTAATGTGTAAACCATTTTTCATAATTATGGATATTTGATTGTTTAAAATCTTACCGGGCAGCGTGTACTTCCACGGCTTCGGCTGCTATAGCCACCGCTTCTTCCACCACCGTAACCGCTTCCACCTCCATAACCACCACCACTGTCGTTGCCATAACCACCATCGCCAAACCTGATACCCAGCTTAAATAAAAAGCTGAAATAAGCATCGTTGTTATTGGGGTTGCCCCGTTGAGTACCCGGTGCATACCTGCCCACCCCTGGTGTAACCAGGCCAATCGTTTTATCGCTGATCCTGTAGGCAATGGCTGCATCAGCCGCCGGCAGGTTTGCATAAAAATCGTTGCCGTCAATGTAAGTGGTACTTACGTCATCAATATAATCTGTGAATGTTTTCCTGTACAATAATTCAAGGCCAAGATTTACTTTTTCGGATATGATGTATTTAAACCCGCCTCCAAATGGCACATTCATCTGTGTTAGTTTATAATTCTTCCTGTCAGGATACTGCGGAAAGCCCTGTCCTTCGGTATGCAAAGGCTGCAGGTCGTGCCAGGTTACATTACCATTCTGATCTTTCAATGTTCCTCTTGGATTAAAATGAAAAACACCCAGGCCACCAAAAATATAGGGTCTGAATCTTGGATCATAGTCCTCATCATTGCGCATCAGGTACATAGTCGGAAAAAATTCGATGGCGCCATAGGCTTCCCACATGTTACTCTTAAAGTCCATATTTCGCTGCTTGCGCCACAACTCGTCTACGCCGTGTGTATTGATGATGCTGTCAATTCCTTCCACGTAAGTATATTGCCCTGCCACTCTCAGGCCGATCCATTCATTCGGATACACGCTGATAAAAGCGCCTTTCATTAATTTGGTAAGCTGGTAATTCAAATCTTTGATAAACCCGGCTCCTTTCCCCACTTTTCCGCCAAGATCACCTAAAAAAAAGGTAGGACCAAAGTTAAGACCTGCTTCTACTTTGGCATTTCCAAGCCCCAGCATCAGGTGCTGTGCATGAGTTGCTGTGCCGAGCATACAGCATGTCATTAAAGTGAAAAATCTTTTTTTGATCAGGTTTTGTAAATTGTTTTTCATCCGAATACCGATTTTGGATTTAGGGTGCGGTTAAAAAGTGTACACCAATGCTTTAAACAATGGCCTACAACTTTGGTAACACTATTAAACGGTAAAGAATGTGGAATATTGTATATGTGTGGAAATTAATGGGTTAATTCCATTGTGATGTGCGGAATGCCGTCTTCAAGGTACATTTCGCCGCTGGGTACAAAACCCAGCGACTGGTAGAATTCTTTTAAATAAAGCTGGGCCCCGATCACTATTACCGGGTCGCCAAATTTTTCGATGGTAGCGGCAATGGCCAGTTGCATCATCTGCCTGCCGTAACCGGCCTTTCGGTAGCGGGGAGAAGTAACCACCCTGCCAATACTCGGGTGACCAGGGTAAGATATGCCGGGAGGCAGCAGCCGGCAATGTGCAGCCAGCACATCGCCATCCCATCCACAAAAATGGTAAGAAAGCTGGTCCTTATTGTCTGCATCCTGGTACACACAATTTTGTTCTACCACAAACACCTCGTTGCGTAGTTGCAGGATGGCGTACAATCCGGCATTGGTTAATGAATTAAAAGCGGTACAGGTCCAGGTAAGTTGCATCGTATTATTTTAATAAAGGCCGTATATCATTTATCTCTACTGCCCTTTGTTCATCATCGAGTTCAATCACAATATAATACCCGTTGGCGCCGCCGGCCCTGTTAACCGCATCCACCAGTTTTTGCTGATCGCTCTCTTTACGGGTTCCATCCTGTTCATTCCACAACTCCTTTGTACAGAGGCAACCAAGGGTTGGTGTGATCGGGTAGTATGGCTGCCCACGATAATAGGCCGGATCCACTGCAGAGCCATGGGCAATGATCTCTGTGCGGCCTGCCTTGCCGGCATAAAAACTTTCATACAACGGAAAACAGGCCTGCCAGTTTTCGGGCAACAATTTCCGGTACCATGCTTCCGTCCACACTGAATCCGCAATACTGCTGTCGTTCATAAAATGACGGATACTGGTTTCAAAAGGCATGGTAAGCTGGATATTAGGCGTAGGACCAATAAAACTGCTTTTGCTTACGTCCATCCCATACATCCTGAAAATACCCTGCGGCGTATTTCCATTGCTGATATAGCCCGGCATATTACTAATGCTTCTTGCCAGTTGCGGTACAGAAAAAACATTTCCACCCTCATCCTGCACAAAATTACCGCTGCTATCCCTTACGATCACCCGCCCCGGGAAATTTCGGTTCTTCCGCTGCAGGCTGAATACAATGGTCGCATTTTTAAAAAAGGAGTGATGCAGCAATTCACTCATGCTGGCTCTAACAGGCGGCGCATATTGAAGGTTTCCCATCATCATGGTGATCACTGGGTTTGCCGTATCTGTATTGCGAAAACGGGCTGCATTTTTTTCCACTGCTTTCTTATATCCCTCTCCTTTTTTTAAGAGGTAGGCTGCGCAACCAGCCAGTACTTTTGCATCTGCCGTACTGTCCAGCAGGGCCTGCACTTCTTTTTCAAAAGTAGCAGGGTAACTGTCGTACAGCATTTCTATAAGAGAGCGCTGGTAATACACAGATCTTTCATGTATGCTTTTAAAGCCTTCGTGTATGCGGCCTTCAACCCAGGGCGAACGGTAGCGCAGCAACTCAATTGAGTAAAATGCATCCATCCAGTTCTCTTCCGTGCTGTCATTGAGTGGCATTGACAAATTCCTGCTGATACCCGCTACCAGGCTTTTGTACAGGCGGGTCCGGTTTTCAGCTTTGGCATCTTTTACATACAACGGTTTTACCGGCTGTGCGATGCCGTTACCATAACAGCAGAACAGTACTGCCAATAACCATGCATATTTTGTGCCCGGCATTGTCACACGATCGAACTTCAGTGGCGTCGCACCCTTGTACAGCGGTAATTTTATTGAACGTTTTTTATGCAAGCGCTTACTTTTTTTAAGGATTGTACTGTGTTAGAAAGGCCTGTATCTTATTAAAAGCGTCCAAATAGGTATCACTGTACCAGTTATCGCCATGTCCTTTTCCTGCATATTCTACATACTGCACCGGTACTGAATTCAACAAAAGTTTATCTCTAAGCGCCGCTGACTGTCTTAATGGATTTACCAGCAGGTCATTGCTGCCCTGCAGAATGATCGTAGGGCAGGCAGCAACGTTAGTAACAAAATTTATGGGGCTTGACTGGCGGTAGAGTTCTGTATTACTGGCCAGGCTGGCGCCAACGATCGTATCAATAATACTTTGTGGAATAAGACCGGGATGATTGTACAGGTCTTCCAAATCGGTTGGTCCGAAAAAATCGATCACCGCTTTTATTTTTACCGGTGATGCATATTTATAGGCATGCAGCAAACCCAGGTGTGCGCCGGCGCTGGCACCAATAAAAGAAAAATTATCACTGATGAGATATTCGTTGCGCTTATTGTAAATATACTCCACTGCTTTTTTTACATCCAGTTCCTGCGTAGGAAATACATTGGCAGGAAAAGCAGATAACCGGTAGTTGATATTGAACAACGCATAAGCTGGCAATCTCTTTTTAAGCGTGTCGATAAAGCTCCTGAAGTCTGCCTTATCGCCCGATACCCATGCACCACCATGCACCAGTATCATTACTTTGGTAGCATCCGCAGTTCTGCCGGCGGGCAGGTACACATCCATTTGTTGCTGTGCATCGGTACCATAGGCGGCATTTAAGTAAGTAACTGCAGCTACTGTATTGCTGTTATTGCTACTTTCCTTTTTACAGGAAATGATCAGCAGGTTAATGCCAAGCAGCAGGAGCAAATGGTATTTGTTCATGTACAGGTGTATGATTTACAAATGAAAATTACAGCATCTTACAATAAAGAAAAGATAAAATTAAAGCCCGGCGCCTGTTAGTAACCATACTTCTCTTTCCACAAAGCCTTCAAATGCTTACGCAGTTCTTCTTCCCGGGCATTGTTGCCGGGTTCGTAAAAAGTACTGCCCTTGATGGCATCGGGTAAATATTCCTGTGGTGAAAAATTTTGATCGTAGTTGTGCGAATACTGGTAACCTTTACCATAATCCATATTCTTCATCATACGGGTGGGTGCATTGCGAATGTGCAAAGGCACCGGCTGATCTCCCGCCTGCTTTACTGCAGCCATGGCAGCGCCGATGGCAGTGGTGGCAGAATTGCTTTTGGCACTGGATGCCAGGTAAATGGCACATTGCGATAAGATCAACTGCGACTCGGGATAACCGATCTTATTAACGGCATCAAAAGTAGCATTGGCCAACAGCAGCGCATTCGGATTGGCATTGCCGATATCTTCACTTGATAAAATGAGCATCCTTCGTGCAATGAATTTCACATCTTCTCCCCCTTCGATCATTCTCGCCAGGTAATATACGGCTGCATTGGGGTCGCTGCCACGGATGGATTTTATAAAGGCTGAAATGATATCGTAATGCTGCTCCCCCTTTTTATCGTAAAGGGCAATGCGTTTTTGTGCAATGGCCATTACCTTATCATCGGTAATGTCTGCTCCATCGCCTAACGCATCTACTACCAGTTCCAGTAAGTTCAGCAACTTTCTTGCATCCCCGCCGGAGATATTAATGAGCGCTTCCGTTTCCCGGAGCTGTATGTGTTTCGTTTTTAAATATTCGTCTGTTGTGATGGCGTGCTGCAGTAATTCGACCAGTTCGCTGTTATCCAGCGCCTTTAACACATATACCTGGCAGCGGCTGAGCAAAGCGCTGTTAACTTCGAAGGATGGATTTTCCGTGGTAGCGCCGATGAGGGTGATAATGCCTTTTTCTACCGCACCGAGTAAAGCATCCTGCTGCCCTTTATTGAACCGGTGGATCTCATCTATAAACAATACTGCACCGGTTTGCTGTTTAGCGCTTTCGATAACTTCCCTTACTTCTTTTACCCCGGAAGAAATGGCACTGAGCTGGTAAAAAGGTGCCTGCATGGTTTGCGCAATAATATTGGCAATGGTTGTTTTGCCAACCCCCGGCGGCCCCCATAAGATCATGGATGGAATTTTTCCATGCTCAATAGCGGTTCTGAGAATACTTCCTTTACCGGTAAGATGCTGCTGGCCTACTAACTCGTTGAGCGTAGCAGGACGGAGACGTTCGGCTAATGGAGGGAGATTCATAGCGTAAAGATAAACCGTAACTGTTTCGTTAAAAACAAAAAGAGCTTTTCGGTCGTTTATTCAACCCGTTCTCCTATTTCATTTACAAGAATGCTAACAGCTTCGCTGTTCTTCTTTTTAATTTTACGAAAAAGGGCGATCTGCAGAAAGAAAAGGTAAAAGCCAGCCAGGGCGATCAACAAAAACCAAATCAACACTGTGATCAGCCAGGGATCAAGATTTTTGTTAAATCCCTTCGTCTTCTCCAGCATCGGGTATGATGCTATTAGCCCAACGACAATAAAACCGAAGGTTAAAAAACATAAGACCGCCAAAATCCAAAACAGTAGTCTTCTTGGAAAAGGAGGATTGGAGCCTGCACTTAAAACACCCAGCAGTAAAACATTGTTGATGCTGTTCCCGATGATTATCAGCCCTACTGTAAAAAAGGCCAAAAGACCGATAACATCGGCTGAATTGTTAAAAGAGAGTCTTCCCTTAATCAAAATAAGCGCAAGAAATGCTGCAACCAGTAATATCTCTGCGATATTAGCCAACCGGAATATTTTCCATTTCAATGTCATCTGCTATTTCAGATCCAGTTTTATCTGCAACTCCTCAAATTGCTTTGCATCAATTGTACTTGGCGCATCCAGCATCACATCCCTGCCACTGTTGTTTTTAGGGAAAGCGATAAAATCACGGATGCTTTCACTACCACCCAAAATTGCACACAACCTGTCGAAACCAAATGCCAGGCCACCGTGCGGCGGTGCACCATATTCAAAAGCGCCTAACAAAAAGCCGAATTTGTGCTGCTGTTCTTCCTCATCCATACCCAGGGCAGCAAACATTTTTTCCTGTAATGCCCGCTGGAAGATACGAATAGAGCCTCCGCCTATTTCATTACCGTTCAATACCATATCATACGCATTGGCCTTGATATTGGCATATGGATGCTTTAAATATTCCGCTGCATTTTCTATCACCGGGTTATTATTGATCATGATATCAATGTGATCCGGCTTGGGAGAGGTGAACGGATGGTGTCTTGCTACCCAGCGGTTATCTTCTTCTGCATATTCAAACAATGGAAAGTCGAGTACCCACAACAATTTGAATTCATCATTCTTTCTCATGCCCAGCTTATCTGCCATGTACATGCGCAGGTCGCTGGTTGATTTTCTTGTTTTTTCTTCGGCACCGGCCAGTATCAACACCAGGTCGCCGGGCTTTGCATTGGCCGCATCTGCAATGGCTTTTAATTTATCAGCATCGTAAAATTTATCTACACTGCTTTTATAAGTGCCATCTGCATTGCATTTGATAAACACCAGTCCTTTCATGCCTATCTGTGGGCGTTTAACCCATTCCGTTAGTTCATCCGTTTGCTTACGGGTGTACTCGCTGCAGCCAGGGATAGCAATGGCCAATACGGTTTCTGCGTCATCAAACACGCCAAAATTTGCACCGTCGATCAATGTTGACTGCGATTGTTTGGTTGGAAAAGTATGCTGTGGGAATTTTAAGTTGGCGATCTTAATATCAAAACGGATATCGGGTTTGTCGTTGCCATAATTCCACATGGCTTCTTCCCATGTCATGCGTGCTACCACATCGGTATAGTCAATGTTCTTTACATCTTTAAAAATTCGTTTTACCAAACCTTCAAACATGTTCAAAATATCTTCCTGCTCTACAAAACTCATTTCACAATCAATCTGGGTGAACTCAGGCTGCCGGTCTGCCCGCAGGTCTTCATCCCGGAAACATTTTACGATCTGGTAATAACGATCGTACCCACTCACCATCAGCAATTGTTTAAATGTTTGCGGACTCTGTGGCAACGCATAGAATTGACCGGCGTTCATCCTGGATGGCACTACAAAATCCCTGGCTCCTTCCGGGGTGGATTTGATGAGGAAGGGCGTTTCGATATCCATGAAATTATTTTCATGCAAATAGTTCCGGGTGCTGCGGCCCACAGCATACCGCAGTTCCAAATTCTTTTTTACGATATTCCTGCGGAGATCCAAAAAACGATACTTCATGCGAAGCTCATCTCCCCCATCCGTATCATCCTGTATGGAAAAAGGCGGTACGGCAGATTTGTTTAGTATGTCGAATTCCGTTACAGCGATCTCAATATCACCCGTAGGGATGTTCGCATTTTTACTGCTGCGTTCGTTCACTTTTCCTTTGGCCTGCAATACAAACTCCCGCCCCAGCGGATTGGCTTCCAGCTTTGCATTCAGGTTTTCCGAAAACAACAACTGTGTAATGCCGTAGCGGTCGCGGAGATCCACGAAGGTGATGCTGCCGAACTTACGAACAGTCTGCACCCAGCCGCTGAGGGTTACTTCCTTGTTTACATCGGCCATTCTTAATTCGCCGCAGGTATGAGAACGATACATGGTAATTGATAATTAATAATTGATAATTATGTTATCAGCAGTTGAGCTTTGGCCGGACTTCATTAAGAAGTTTCTTTCAAGGCTGGCACTGCTATTTGCTTTTAAAAGCGGCTGCAAATATACAGATAGAAAATCAGGGTTTAAGGTAAAAAAAGGGCTTTGTTACCGGGACAATCAAAATTCAAATATATTTGTCTGGAACCTTAAAACATGACTTACCAACCGGGTTTACATATCATAGCAGAACTTTCCGTTACAAATACAGCATTGCTGCAGCAATTCCATGAGGCAAAGGGTTGTATAGACAACATCATTTCCCGTCATTCGCTGAGCAACCTGGGCGAAGTGTACCATAATTTTTCGCCGGCAGGTTATACCGCCGTTATCTGCCTCAGTGAGTCGCATATCTCCCTGCATAGCTGGCCCGAACATGGCCGCCTGCACATGGATGTGTACCTGAGTAATTTTTTAAAGAACAATGATGCCATTACCCGGGCTATTTTTGACGAGCTTGTTTATTTTTTTGATGCCGATATCATTAACCAGCAAAGTATCAACCGATGAAAGGCAGCACTTTTTATTTCAGCACTCATTCGGTTGACTGCCCCGTTTGCAACAACCCTGTTGCCTTCCGCAGCAACTATACCAATATCAATACCTGCGGCAATTGCAATACCATACTAGAAAGAACCGAAGGCTCAGGCACCTGCAAAAAACTGGCCTTGCCCATCAATAAAACTGTCAATAACAGCCTTATCGCTATTGGTACGAGGGGTACGTACAATAAAAGAAATTTCGAAGTAACAGGCAGCCTTCGTTGTTTTACAAAAAGATTTTTCAGCAACCGCTGGACGATTCTCTATTCCGATGGAACTGTTGGAACACTTTCTGAAACCCTGGGCTTTTATGTCATCCATGAAAAAATAGAAGCAGACCACCCGGGTAAGCTTCAGTTGGTAAGCGGGCTGGAGACAGGTGTTGATACGACTGATCTTTTAAAAGATAAGCCGATGAGGGTATTCGACACTGCCAGGTGTGAAAAAGTGGCCGTAGAAGGCGAAGTATTGCTTACAGATGATGATGGCATTTTTTCGATGATAGAATTGGCCGATGAAGCTGGAGCAAGGCTTGAACTGATCGAATACAGCAAAGGCAAATTTGAGCTGTGCCGGCTGCATTATGTACTGGTAGCAGAACTTTCTCTTGCCAATAAAAACAGCAGGCCCGTGGAGGCAGTAACATTGCCCTGTGCCGAATGCCGCAAACCAGTGACCATTACTTTGCCCCAATACTGCGAAGATGTTGTATGCCCGGCATGCAATCAATGGAATGAAAGAAAGGGCGATCACCTGGAATTAAAAAACAAAACGCTCAATAAGTTCAAACCAGACCTGCCGATCGGCAGTAAAGGAAAAATAAAAGACATTGATTACGAAGTAGTGGCTGCGTGCAGAAAATGCCAGCCGGGTATTTACAACGAAATATGGACGGAATACAGTTTATACAATAAAGAAACAGGTTTTGCTTTTTTAGCAGAATACAATGGGCACTGGACCTATTTGAAAGAAGTTAAGCTGGGCATCAAATATCCCTTCTACGAGCAGGAAATTGTGGTTGGCAATGAGAACTATGTTTTGTTCAATGAGTACAATTTTAAGGTAACTGCTGCTGCCGGAGAATTTTTTGTGCCACTGGATAGTGGCGGCGCCATCAGGGCCAAAGAATTTATTTCGCCGCCGGAAATGTATGCGGTGGAGAACAATAATTCCAAAGAGATCACCTGGTACAAGGGCGAACACATTGCCAATAAAGATGTATTTGAAGGGTTGAACCTGCCCCATAAAACAATGCCTTTACAAACAGGCATAGGGCCACTGCAACCCATGAAGGGGTACACCAATATGCGGCTGCTGAAAAGAATGAGCCTGATCGCACTGGCAGTGTTCTTAGCGGTACAGGTATTCTTTTCTTTTACGGCAAAAAATGAAACAGTGTTCGAGGAAGCATTTATTATCCCGGACTCCCTTTCATCCAAAGGGATCGTTTCAAAGTCATTTGACATAAAACCAACTTCTTCCAATCTTGAATTTTCCATTGGCGCACCGGTGAACAATAGCTGGTTTGATGCGGATATAACGCTGGTAAATGATAAAACAGGCAGGGAATATCATATTGACAAAGGCGTAGAATATTATGCCGGTTATTCTGATGGTGAACACTGGACGGAAGGCTCCAAAGATGCCGATGCCATGCTTTCATCAGTGCCGGGCGGCACTTACCACCTCAATATTTTTACCTCTTCCGGTGGCGATGGCGGAAAAGTAGGCTCATTCGCCATCAGCGTGCGGAACGATGTGCCCATGTTCCGGAACTTCTTTTTCGTAGTGTTGATCGCATCCCTGTTCCCGTTATTGCAGTGGGGGCGCACGCAATTGTTTGAGGGAAGACGATGGAACAATAACAGTAGTACTAAAAATAACGACTAATGGATATCAGGCAATCACACAAAACAAATATCATCGTGTTCAGTGCATTCACAGGGCTGTTGCTTGCCTGGTTCGTTTACGCCGGCAGCACAGGCTGGTACCTGTTTAACGGAGATGATAAAAAACAGGTATGGAACAGCAGCGGACCCGGCTATCACAAATAACCATCTATAAAAATTTAAAAGCATCGTTATGCAAACACAGTATCTCATCAACTCTGTCCTTTTCTCGTTACTGGGCATCGCCATTTTAGTGATCGTTTTTGTGGTGATAGAAAAAGCTACGCCCAAACACAACCTGTGGAAGGAAATAGTAGAAAATAAAAATGTAGCGCTGGGGATCGTTGCAGGTGCATTCATGCTGGCCGTGTCAATCATCATTGCCTCTGCCATTCATTAAACCAACACTGACATGCCTTTATTATTGTTAGTGGCAGTATTTGTTATTGCCACCTGTGGTTTGATATATGAACTGGTAGCGGGTACACTGGCCAGTTACCTGCTCGGCGATTCTGTGATGCAGTTTTCTACCATCATTGGTGTGTACCTGTTTGCAATGGGCATCGGTTCTTTCCTGTCAAAATACTTCTCTAAAAATTTACTCCATTGGTTCATCCAGGTCGAATACCTGGTATCGATCGTTGGCGGTTTTAGTGCGGCACTGCTGTTTGTATTATTCCCAATGGCAGCTTCTTTCAGGGTGGTGCTGTACCTGCTCGTTTTTTTAACCGGCACTTTTGTAGGGCTGGAGATCCCCTTGCTGATGCGGATACTGAAAGATAAGATCGAGTTCAAAGAACTGGTGTCCCAGGTATTTACATTTGATTATATCGGCGCACTGCTGGCGTCCGTGATCTTCCCTTTACTGCTTGTACCCTATCTTGGGTTGATACGCACTTCCCTGTTCTTTGGCATCCTCAATGCCATGGTTGGCTTTTTTTTATGTTTCAAATTTGAAAAGGAATTAAAGCGACATGTACAATTGAAAATGTCTGCTGTATTGATCGTGTTACTGCAATTATTTGCCTTTGTTTTTGCAGACAGTATCATGAACTACAGCGAAACACTCACTTATAATGACAATGTAATTTACTCCACATCCTCTCCTTACCAGCGCATTGTAATTACCAACAATAAAAAAGAATTGCGCCTGTTCTTAAATGGCAATCTTCAGTTCTCCTCTTACGATGAATACCGGTACCACGAAGCACTGGTACATCCTGCCATGGCGGCAGCCCGCAATCCTGAAAGCATTTTAGTACTGGGTGGTGGCGATGGGCTGGCTGTAAGAGAACTGCTGAAATACCCGGCGGTGAAAAAGATACAGTTGGTTGACCTTGATGCCAGGATGACAAAACTTTTTTCTACCAATGAGATATTGCTTTCGCTGAACAAAAGTTCATTGCTCAATAAAAAAGTAACGGTTACCAATGCCGATGCTTTTCAATGGATGAAAAATAACAAACAACAGTTTGATGTGATCGTGGTTGATTTCCCTGATCCTTCCAATTATTCGGTTGGCAAATTATACAGCAATACATTTTATAAACTGCTGTACACGGCATTAAAAGAGGATGGCAAAGCAGTGATACAATCCACCTCTCCCTTTGTAGCACCCAAAAGTTACTGGTGCATCAATAAAACACTGCAGTCGGTGGGCTTTTTTACAGTCCCCTACCACAACTATGTGCCATCCTTTGGAGAGTGGGGTTACACGCTGGTAACAAAAGACAGCAGCTTTACTGCTCCATCGCAATACATAGCAGGTATGAGGTTTTTGAACAAGGAAACAATGCAGCAAATGCTTTCCTTTCCTTCAGACATGACTACCACCGACAATCTCGTGGTAAACAAACTAAACAACCAGGAACTGGTACAATATTTTGAAGCCGAATGGAACGCTTACCTACAACAATGATCAATCCTTGAACCGCAGAAAATTCATACAGGAATCTGCTGCGCTTGCAGTAACTGCTTCGATACTGCAGCAATGCAGCATTACGGCCAGGCATAGCATCAAAGGGAAAATCGTTGGCGCCAATAGTACTGCAGGGCACGTATTAAAAGACTCGGCCATAATTGCTGCCCCTGCTACCGAAACCATTTATACAGATACACTGATCGTTGGCGGTGGCGTAAGCGGTTTGTCAGCCGCAAGATGGCTGCAGCAAAATAACCAGTCGGATTTTTTATTGATAGAGCTGGACCAGGAAACAGGTGGCAATGCAGCTTCAGGAAAAAATGATTCCAGCGCTTATCCCTGGGGCGCACATTATGTACCGATCCCCAACAATAACTTAACAGAATATCTTTCTTTTTTGGAAGAATGCAATGTGATCACCGGTTATGAAAACAACCTGCCGCTGATCAACGAATTTTATTTATGCTTTGAACCACAGGAACGCCTGTACGTAAATGGTTACTGGCAGGAAGGACTGATCCCAAATTTTGGCGTACCGGAAAAAGAGCTGCAGGAAATAAAAAGATTTCTTGCAGAGATGGAAACCTTCCGGCTTGCAAAAGGAACAGATGGAAAAGATGCATTTGCTATCCCGGCAGGTGATTCCAGCAGCGATGAACAATATCAAAACATTGACCGCAGCAGCATGAAGGATTGGCTGCAACAGCATAACTACAACTCCGCTTACCTGCACTGGTATATCAACTATTGTTGCCGCGATGATTTTGGAACAGATTACAGCCAGTGTTCTGCCTGGGCTGGCATCCATTATTTCGCCGGAAGAAAAGGCATTGCCGCCAACGCCCCGGCGCAATCGGTGATCACCTGGCCGGAAGGCAATGCCTGGCTGGTAAAACAATTGAAAAAAAATATCGGCAAAAACATACTTGTGAATACCCTTGCCCTCAGCATTGAACATACAGCAGATGAGGTACACATAAAAGTGCTGGATGTGCCAATGAAAAAGATCCGTATGATCATTGCCAAAAAATGTATCGTTGCAACACCGCAATTTGTAACAGCCCGTTTACTGCATCAGTTACCGAAGCGGCAGGCCATGGTGGATAAATATTTTAATTATCAGCCATGGATGGTAGCCAATATCACCACCAAGAAATTGGATGAGCGAACCGGCACCGGCATTAGTTGGGACAATGTACTGTACAATGGCAGGGGGCTTGGTTATGTAGAAGCAACTCACCAGCACCTGGATCAATTAAAGACCGATAATGTACTTACCTATTATTTACCGCTTACTCATCAGGCAGCAAAAAAAGAACGGGAGCTTGCGCAAAAAAGAAGTTTTGAAGATTGGGTAAGCATCGTTCAGCAGGACTTTTCTGCAGCACACAGCAATTTTAATGAACAGGTAGAAAATATTGATGTATGGGTATGGGGCCACGGCATGATCAGTCCGCAACCGGGTTTTATTCATGCTGCGGAAACAAAGCAACTGCAGCAGCCGGTTGGTGACAGGCTATTTTTCGCTCATACAGATCTCAGCGGCATCTCTATTTTTGAAGAAGCATTTTACCAGGGCATCAGGGCAGCTAAAGAAGTATTGGCAATAGTATGAAAGCATCAGCATCACAACCATGGATCGGTAAAAGCTGGATAGATATCCTGTTTATCCTGCTGCCATCATTTGTATCGTTGCTGCTGGTATTTTTATTTCCATCGGTATTTCAGCAGCAGGATGGATTGAGCGATGCCTGGTGGGTGGTATTGATCTTGCTCATTGATGTTGCTCATGTGTACAGTACCTTATACCGCACTTATTTTGATAAGGAGGCTTACAAAGAACAACGCACCAAACTCCTGCTGATCCCTTTCGTTTCCTTTGTACTAATGGTTCTGATGTATTCGCAGAGCGCTCTTTTTTTCTGGCGCATACTGGCCTACACTGCCGTGTTTCATTTTGTAAGACAGCAATATGGATTTATGCGGCTCTACAGCCGAAAAGAAATGGCATCAGTTGTTAACAGGAAGATCGATGCAATCACGATTTACAGCAGCACCATCTACCCCCTGCTATACTGGCATTTGAGTGGCAATAGAAATTTCAACTGGTTTTTAGAGGGAGATTTTATTCAACTGTCATTTGCCGCCAGCTTGCTGAATATCGCTGCTGTACTATACCTGGTTATCTTATTCACCTACCTTATAAAAGAAATTGTTTTTACTTATCAAAGCGGTGCCTTCAATATCCCCCGCAATATGGTTGTTGCCGGCACGGCAGCCTCCTGGTATTTTGGCATTGTGTATTTTAACGGCGACATGGCCTTTACCTTATTGAATGTAGTGAGTCATGGAGTTCCTTACATGGCGCTGATCTGGTTGTATGGCAAAAAAAAGGAAGACCAATTTTACAAAAAAGGCGACAAATTGATGCAGCTTATTTTCAGCAGGTACGGGCTGTTCCTTTTTCTTGGCATCATATTCCTGCTGGCATTTTTGGAAGAAGGCCTTTGGGATATCACGTTGTGGAAAGAGCATACACAGGTATTCAGTATTTTTCATTTTACCAATACAAGGCTAAGCAATGGGGCATTGTCGGTGATCGTTCCCTTACTGGCATTGCCGCAGGTTACGCATTATATCATTGATGGGTTTATCTGGCGGATCAGGAAAGAGGTCCCAGGTTCTCTTCTCAGCAATGAAGCCCTACCTGCTGCACATCACAGTAGTTCCACCTGAAAGTACCTATACTACAAGTCCTGTAGAATATACACTACACAGAGAGGGTTAAATCACCCTATAAAACAGGGTGATTTAACCCTTGTTAGATTGCGATTCTTTAGTGACTTTTAGCAAAGTATTTTAAATTCTAAAACCTAAAAACCTAGAGTATGCCAAATTACATGACATTTATCTTTGATGCTGCAAGTATCAAAGCACTCGTTGACAAGGAACCTGATTATTTCTTGATGAATGTGGGTTCCCGAATAATTGACGATCCGGAAAATCCAGACAAAAAACTAGCCGTTTTAACTGTGGATGCCCAAGCTTTTAAAACCAGTGAGCCCGAGCCTTTGTTGGTAAAAGCGGGTTGTCCAAGTCCTCCCTGTAAGCCAACCGGAGGTATTCAATAGTTACTACCGGAATCGAAGAAAGCTAATTATTAAAAGATTTTTTTTAGTACTTCAAATGTTTATCTGTGTTTTCATTTATTACTGATTCAATTGAACCGGCATCTTACTTGATTTATTTCCTAACCGTTCTTTTATATTACAGTAATGGAAGCATCACTACGAAAACTCTTTTGATTCTCCTATATTCCTTTTCCGCAATAACTATGGGGTACAGTAGTTACCTGGTACAGAACGGTTATGCAAATACCTTTCTTTACAATTTCTGTCTACTGCCTGCCTCTACACTATTGATTTCAGGTTACTTCTATTCGATCATTACAAACAGCAGGTTAAGGAAAACTACTATTGCAATTTTTATTCTTAACCTGTTGTTTTTTTTATATTATCTTTTTTCCAGGAAAAACAACTACTTCAACAGCATCGGTTTTGCGATGCTCAGCTTAAGTATCGTCATTTATGCCTTTCTTTTTTTTCAGCAAAAGATCCAGAACATATCTGAAAAACCTATTTATGACTTTGCAGACTTTTGGCTGGTGGGCGGTTACCTCATCTCTTATTCAGGGAGTTTCCTGGTATTTCTTACCTATTATTACCTGACGCAGAAGTATTTTACATCACCGTCAGAAAATCTTCAGCAACAACTGACACTTTTATGGGGGATTCCCAATATCTTGCTTTTCATTAGCAGTTTATTTACGCTCACTGGTTTAATATGGATTCGATGGCGCAAGAGATACTAATCATTGTTTTTGCATCACTATTCATTTTTGTGATCATCATTGCCGTTATCAACCTCCTGTTTATTTACCAGAAAAAACAACTGCAATACATTAAGGAAAAAGAAACCACCAAAATGCAGCATGCCAATGAACTGCTGCAAACTCAGGTGGAGATACAGGAACATACGCTGAAAAATGTTGCGCAGGAAATTCATGACAACATCGGCCAGATACTCATTCTTGCAAAACTCAACCTCAATACATTTCCCCCGCTGCATGATGAAGCTACGGAAAACAAGGTGAATGATACCCGCCGTCTTGTTGCCAAAGCCATCAACGACCTGAGAGACCTGAGCAAAAGCCTGCACGGTGAAAAGATAGCCGAACTCGGCCTCCCTGAATCCATAAGCAATGAATTGAAGATCTTACAGAATACCGGTCTTTATCAAACCTCCCTTACCATAGGAGGCAGTAAATACCGCCTGCCCGCCCAAAATGAAATGGTACTTTTTCGAATTGTGCAGGAATCTTTACACAATGCGCTCAAACATGCGAAGGCAAAAAATATAACTGTACAGCTCTTGTATGAGCCCGCTCTCTTCCAGTTAAAAATATCAGATGATGGCCAAGGGTTTGAGCCTGCTGCATTAGAGACCGCCAATACCGGCATTGGGCTAAAGAACATGAGAGACAGGGCGGCACTTATCGGAGGAAAATTTTTGATACAATCAAGTTCCGGTAATGGTACATTTATGTCCGTTACCATAGAAAACCCAAACCCTCACCCCTAAACCTACTATTGTATGGCAACTATTGTTTTAACGGATGATCATGTATTATTAAGAAACGGGCTGGCTTCGCTGGTGAAAAGTCTTGGTCATACTGTTTTGTTTGAAGCTGATAATGGTAAAGACTTTATCAATAAATGCACTGCCGAAACAGCACCTGATATTGTGCTGATGGATATCAACATGCCCGAAATGGACGGCTTTGAAGCAACCCTCTGGTTAAAACAGAACCACCCAAAAATAAAGGTACTGGCACTCAGCATGTACGACAATGAAAGTTCTATCATACGTATGATGAAGTGCGGTGCCAAAGGCTATATCTTAAAAGACAGTGATCCGGCTGAACTAAAAGAAGCCATCGAATCGCTGGTGAACCGTGGCTATTATTACTCCGAACTGGTGAACAGCAAGATCATGCAGGCCTTCAATAATTTTGATGACGACAACAGCAATATCAAAAACCTCGTTCAGATATCTGAAAAAGAAACCGAATTTTTAAAGCTTATCTGTACAGAACTCACCTATAAAGAGATTGCCGACATTTTAAAGATCAGTCCCCGTACGGTTGACAACTACCGTGACAGCCTCTTTGAAAAACTTCATTTAAAAACAAGGGTTGGCCTGGCCATGTTTGCAGCCAGGAATGGGATTGTGCAGTTTTAGCAAAGCTTTTTTTGTCACCTTACAGTTGCTCACGTTTCACTAAACCCAGACAAAGAGATTTTGTGTAGTGAATTTTCTAATATCCACGCCTGACACTACATTTTAATTATACCGGCAGAGATACCTTTTGTAACTCCTGTTGCTCTATCTGGTTTTATAAAATCGTAACGGGTAGGTTTCAGGTACCGTGAAAAAACGGTAAAAGATAGTGTAAAACACTGTTAAAAGTACAAACAGGCTTACCCATCTTTGTGGCATCATTTGACACAAATACTTTTTGCACTTACTACCATGCAATCAAATTATCGAATGCTCAATCACTATGTATGGGTTTCGAAAAGTTAATACTGGTGTATCTCATAAACTCAAAATAAAACCATTTATCATGCCAGACATCAATCCACCATTGGGGCAAAAAATCAATCTTGCTGAAGCACAGGAATTAATCCAGGAATATGATTTTTTAAAAACCAAAGTTGAATTCAAAGTAAAAGAAGGTGTTACACAACCTGCTGAAGTAAGTAAAGCAAGTGTATTTATTAACAGGGAATATAATGCGTTTGTTTTCACGAAGGATCTCATCATGCGTTTCTTTGATGGCTCTGAACAGGATGGTGATGGCAATCCCCAGGCCTCCAACTATCTGGTAGTGATCCTCGGTGCTCACAAAGATGCCAAAACGGTGAATGATCAGAATTTTGAGGCAGGTTCTTTCACAGTGCTAACTGCTGGATGCACAAAAAAAACAGAGCAAAAGGATGGTAAAGAAACGGTGAAGTTCTATCCGTTAAACACACCCCTCCCAGCCAATGAATATCCTCCAAGAACCGTTATTACATTAAAACCAGCAGGCGAAAATAAAATTGAAGGAAATGGATTTGAATACTTTGAAGTGATTTAGTAATATTATGAATTCAAAAAATAATTAACATATTATCTATATGGTGCATCTTGCTTCCGGTAGTTACTGGTCTGCTCCTTTTTAAAAAACTTTACAAAGAAGGCATTTTAATAATCTTGCTGGTTACCACCGGCAGCATACCTCAGCTAATCAGGGGAATATTGGGTAGAAAAGATTTTATCTACGTCTTTTATAACGCTAATATTCCACTGGAATTGACCCTACTCTACTTCTTTTTCAAAGGTTATTTAAAAAACAAAACCAGGAGCAAGGTACTCAACTTGTCATTTTATTCAAGTTTGGTGGTCGGACTGTTGTTAACGCTTCACTATCCATTTCAATATCGATTTTTAAATGAGTGGGTATGTTTGAACAACCTGCTGTTTACAGGATGGATACTGATGTTACTGCTGGAAATTTACGAAAGAGATGAATTCCAGCTCAACGCCCACACCCCATTGTTTTGGTTCATTATAGGTTTATTCCTATACAGTTCCTGTACCGCAATTATATTTTCATTGTGGAATTACATTCGCTCCAACGAAAACTCAATGCTGAATAATTTATGGATCATACACGACGTTTTCAATGTTACGATGTACCTCGTTTTTTCTTACGGTCTGTTACAGTATCGCCGAATGAATTTTAAACCTTTATGAACTCAGACTTCACCATAGCTATTATATCAGGTGTATTGCTCTTGTTTATGCTTGTCTGTTTTATTATCACTTTCTTTATTATCAACCAGCGGAAAAAAGAAAAGCTCTTACTGGAAAAAAAGATACTTACAAAAACTTACAAAGAAACCCTCCTCCAAACCCAACTCGAGATACAGGAACAAACGCTGAAAAACATCTCTGAAGAAATTCACGACAATATCGGCCAGGTACTCAGCGTGGTAAAGCTCAACCTCAACACTTTTCCCGAAAACCTGGAACCATTGGTAAAAAATAAGCTTACTGATACAGAGATCTTACTTAGCAAAGCCATCGACGACCTTCGTGACCTGAGCCAGAGTATGCATGGCGATAACTTTGCTGCCATCGGGCTGCAGACCGCACTGGAGCAGGAACTCAGGCACCTGCAAAAAACCGGCAGGTTCAATCCCCGGCTACAGGCTGGCGGCAACAAATGCAGCCTGCCGCCACA